>Ga0256829_1002713_pt1 | contig 12893 bp, 15 predicted proteins | sample 131447metaG_FD_185979 | JGI IMG/M metagenome (GOLD analysis project Ga0256829, IMG submission 185979) | Hydrothermal vent microbial communities from Lau Basin, Pacific Ocean - 131-447 | ecosystem: Environmental > Aquatic > Marine > Hydrothermal vents | place: Pacific Ocean: Lau Basin | collected... | reverse complement strand
TTTTTGTTCAATGGAGCGGGTGAAGGGATTCGAACCCTCGACAGCCTGCTTGGAAGGCAGGAACTCTAGCCACTGAGTTACACCCGCAGCTTCATTGATGGTGGTGAGAGGAGGAGTCGAACCTCCGAACCCATAGGGAGCAGATTTACAGTCTGCCGTCGTTGGCCACTTGACTATCTCACCACTTTTTAGATTTTTTAAAATCTCTTATCTGGTCTAACACTGTTTCTAATATTCAAATTTCAATGGTGCCGACACGAGGATTTGAACCCCGGGCCTGCTGATTACAAATCAGCTGCTCTAGCCAACTGAGCTATGTCGGCATCGAAATTATGGCAGAATTATAGTCGGTTTAGTTTTCAATGTCAAGGGTTTCTTTCTGAAATTTTAAAATTTCTTCATATTTACAATTTAAGTTGCAAATGTAGGGCAATAAAGCCAAAGAACTTTTTGCTATACTTCAATCAAAAAAAGGAAATACAATGTTAAAAATACTTTTTTCACCTGCAGAAGGAAAAAAAAGTGGTGGTAAAAAACAAGAACAACAGCTTTTTGGTGCCACGAATGCACGAGATACAATCTTACAAACATACAATGATATTATTCTTTCTAAAGATGAAACAAAAATCAAACAACTCTTTGGCATAAAAAAGTGGGCTGATTGTCAAAGCTATATTTGCGATATATTTAATGCACCTCTACTTCCTTGTATAGAACGTTATAATGGTGTTGCTTATGAGTATCTCAATATTGATTCACTTCAATCTAAAGAAAAAGAGTATTTGTATAAGCATACCATTATTTTTTCTAACCTTTATGGTCCATTGCTAGGTTCAGATAAAATTCCAAACTACAAAGTGAAGCAAGGAAACACAATAGGCACTATCTCACCAGATAAATTTTATAAAGAGCGATTTTCGTACCAGTTAGATTTGTATTTAGCACAAAGTGATATACTTGACCTTCGTGCAGGGTATTATGATAAGTTTTATAAAATCAATAAACCCTATACTACTTTAAAGTTTTTAAAAAATGGCAAAACAGTGAGTCATTGGGCGAAGGCTTATCGAGGGATTGTTCTTCGAGAGATTGCCAAACACAACATAGCCTCTCTTGAAGAGTTTTTAAAACTTTCCATAAAAGGTTTACATTTGCAAGAGATAAAAACGACGAAGAACAAAACAGAAATCATTTACAATATAGAGGAGTAGAAATGCAATTTTTATCAGATGAGTGGGCTGAAGCTTATACAGCACTTATAAATGAGGATGAGACCATCCAAAAAAAGCTCAAAAAGTTTAGTTCCCTTTTTAGTTACGAGATTACAGATAAAGAAGAGATACAAACCTTAGTGATAGAAGTACAAAAAGGGAAATGTAGTTCTTTTGGAGCTGCAACAGCATTTAATCCAAAAGATATAGAGTTTACTATGGCTGCCGATGCACAAACTTGGCAAAAAGTGTTTAACCATGAGATTGGCATGAAAGAAGCCATAAAATCATACAACTTCCAAATAGGTGGCCCAAAACTCAAAGCACTCTCAAATAAAACAGGTTTAGAAAAAAGTGTAAAACTTATGCTCAATATGGAACATATCACAGTATAAAGTGTCAGAATCGACTTTTTAAAGTAGATTTTATATATTTTTAAATAGAATAGTTAATAATAAAAATTAAGGACTATACATTGCAACTTATTACACAAGAATGGGCAGAAGCCTACACAGAGGCTTGGAACAACGACCCTATCATTACAAAAAAATTACGAAAATTTAGTACTGTTTTAAAGTATGCGATTAGTGATAAAGCAGATATTGAACCTGCTATCATTAGAATTGAAAAAGGGGTTTGTACCTCTTTTGGTACAAGTGAAAATTTTCATGATAAAGACATAGAGTTTGATATGTGGGCAGATACTGCAAGTTGGAACAAAGTTTTTAACAGAGAGATAAGTGTAAAAAAAGCGATGATAAGTAAAGGCTTTCACTTTAAAGGTCCTAAGCTCAAAGCCATGGCAAATATGGGTGGATTTGAGCGAAGTATAGAACTGATGATAGAGATGGAAGGTGTTGAAGTATAATACTTTAAGATATTTTAACTCTCCAAGCTAACTCTTAACCATAGAGCCTTCTAACTATCTCTTGTGTATCATGTCACAAAAAATGGAGATAGTTATGAAAAATATCATCGTTGCCCTTCTTGTTTCACTTGCCTTTTTAGGTTGTAGTGCAAAAACACCTGAAAATACAAATGTACAAGCCAACTTAGTTGTAGGTAAAAGTCTTCCTCCCTTGACACTCAATGACCAGTTTGGAAAAGTACATACACTCAGTGGAGACACCACAAAACTCATCTTTGCATTTGCCAAAGATACAGCACATACTTGTAATGACTTTTTTAAAACACAAAAAGATGATTATTTGGCATCACACCATGCCGCATTTGTTGCCGATGTGAGTGCGGCTCCTTCTCTTATAAGAAGTATGTTCATTATGCCTGGTTTGAAAGACTTGAAACATACTGTTCTCCTTTTTGAAGATAAAAAAGTAGCTGCCCCTTACAGAAAAGGGCTTGATGTCAACAAAATTGCAGTTGTATTTTTAAAAAATGGGAAGATTGAGAAGATTGAGTCTATTTCTACTGCTGAAGAGTTGGAGAAAATTATGTTATAATCTTCCTTGTGTAAACACATTAACTCTCGTTTGACTGATTATCAAACATATAAGAGATTAAGGCTAGGACTTTGTTGCTAGCCTATTTTTTAGGTTTAATCCACCATCTTTTTACAAGTAGTATCTGTTCTATCACAAGTAAAACTTCCATCTGTACTATTATAATCAAAGACAATATCTACAGAATTTACTTTAAAGTTAAATTTTATACAACTCGTACCATTCTTTGACCATTTTCCATCTGCGAGGCTTGTCACAATTCCATACGTAAGTAATTTTCTGTCACTTGTTCCATTGGTATCAAAGATTTTTATTCCTGCTCCTGTTCCTGTACCACTACAAAGGGCTGATATGTAAGCAGAATCTCCTTTAATGATATGGGCTTGTCTATCTGTCACAATAGCCGAGCGGATAGATGCTACATCTGAACGCCCTTTTGCAATATCTGCTAGTTCTTTTGTTTTGGCAAAATGAGGCAAGGCAATAGAAGAGAGAATACCGAGTATAACGATGACAAAAATGAGTTCTATGAGAGTAAAAGCTTTTGAGGATTGCATTAAGTTTCCTGAGTTAAGTTAGGTTGGAGTATGTGTTCCCAAGCGGAAGCTTGGGAACGAAGTAGTAATAGAACTAGTTATTAGCGTTTAAAAGGAATGTACCAGTAACACCAGAAGCATTTGTATCAGACTTAAATAAATCACAGTGTGCAGATGATGTACTATTTCCATCATTACAAATAATACTATAAAATTTACCATTATACTTTTTACTTCCAACTACATTAGATGTCGTATCATAAGTTGTAAGAGTACTAAAATCTTTGTATGAAGCAGTTAAACTAGTATTAAAATCAACACTAATCCCATCTGGTGCAACTAAGTCCTTTTTAATATTATCTGAATAACTTTTAATTGAACCATTGTTCCCATCACTAATAGACTCACTCCAATATGCTGGTAATGTAGTCATATTTAATGTCCCTACATATGCTTTTAACTTCCCAACTTTCGCTTGTTCAGAAACCCCTATAAACTTTGGAAGTGCCACTGCACTCAATATACCTAAAATAACGATAACGAAGATCAACTCGATCATTGTAAAACCTGCTCTTTTCATAAGAGACTCCTTCATTGAAATATTTGGATTACACTTGTAATCTTAGAAAACATTATCTTCTCTTTTTCCTTAAATATTCCTTATAATTACATATTTCATTATGGAACTCTTTTTGCTTATAACTATACAATAACATCAAGGAGATTTTATGGTACAGAGTTCTCGTGCGTCAGCTCTTGCAAAGGCTGCATTAGACTACAGAGCGCAAAGACAAGATATGATAGCTTCTAACATCGCAAATGCTGACACTCCTTACTACAAACCAAGAGATATTCGCTTTGAAGATGCTTTGGTTGCAAAACGGGCTGAAATCTTTCATGACAAATCCCACACACTTCAGATGGCACAAACAAATGCACATCATCTCCAACCACAAGAAGAAAAAGCAAGTCTCAAACCAACAACATTTTTTCGTGATGGACACATGGCTCGTAATGATGGTAACAGTGTGGACATCGATGTAGAAACAACAGAGATGAGTAAAAACTCCATTATGTTTAAAGCAGTTGTTGCTGCCATGAAAAAAGATGGTGCTATCTTCAAAAGTGTTATATTAGCATCACAAAAAGTAAACTAAGGAACAGCGTATGAGTAACTTTTTAAATAGTTTTGACATATCGGGCTATGGTTTATCTGCACAACGTGTACGGGTAAATACTATCTCCTCTAACATCGCCAATGCCCAAACAACTCGGACTGAAGAGGGTGGACCGTACCGCCGTAAAGAGGTTGTATTTAAAGCTATCAACTTCAATGATGCTTACAACAAAGCGATTGGTAAGATGAGTAACAGTGCTAAATATGAAGACCCTTTAGACGAAGGAGATTTTGGAAAAACAGTAAATCCTGCTATAATGAGTGTCATAGTAGATAAAGTCGTTCGTGATGACAGTAAACCCAAAATGAAGTATGAGCCAAATCATCCTGATGCAGATGCAAAAGGGTATGTTGCTTACCCTAACATTAATCCTGTTATCGAAATGTCCGATTTAGTAGAGGCTACACGCTCTTACCAAGCTAATGTAGCTGCATTTCAAAGTGCGAAAGATATGGCAAGTACCTCTCTTTCGCTCTTACAATAAAGGAGCTTAGCACATTATGAGTACTATTAACAGTATTGCTGGAGCATCTACAGCAGATTTACTTCAACAAAAAAGTAAACTTAATGGAGCCAATCCTGCAGGAGGCAGTGCCTTTGCAGACCAACTCAAATCTGCCCTCAATGAAGTCAATGAATTTCAAGAAGAGAAAACACAGGCAGTAGCAGACATTGCCACAGGACAGGTGAAAGACCTCCATCAAGCAGCCTTAGCCATCGGTAAAGCAGAAACAAGTATGCAACTCATGCTCGAAATACGAAACAAGGCTCTAAGTGCTTATAAAGAGTTGGGTAGAACTCAATTATAAACGATAATAAAAGTCAAAAAATACTCCTGCTTTATGTTCTTATAGGCATAGCATTTCTTATCTTTTTAAGTGTAATGCTTCTCAATGCCCTTAAACCACGCCATATGCCCTCGCTCTATGCAAAAGAGAGTTCGCGTGCAAGCCGAGGCAACATCATCAGTGCAGATGGTTTTCACCTTGCCACAACAAAAAAACTCTACAAAGCCATTGTAAATACTCGCTACATCGACCCTGAAAAAAAAGAACTCTTTATCCAACTGTTTCATATTTACTCAGAAGTACCCGTAAAAGAGATAAGAAAACGTCTCAAAAAAAGACGAGGTGTAGTTGTTCTTAGTTACAATGTCTTACCTATTCAAGCCCAGTACCTCAAAAAACTCTCCCGTGAACTGAGAAGATTTAAAGTCTTTTTAGAACTCAAAAACAAACGAACTGGCTACCGTTCCATTCATGGACTCAGTATCATCGAAAGTGGAGAGAGTCGTTTATACCCTTATGGTAAGCTGATGACCCCCATCATTGGGTATCCGCACAAAGTAGAAGAGGATGGCTACACCCATATCTTAGGAGTCAAAGGCTTAGAAAAACGCTTTGATAGAGAACTCTCTGCAAGACAAGATGGTTCAAGCAGAGGATATCGAGATGTCAATTCCTACATCATTTTAAATAAAGACAGTTTTACAAAGCCAAAGATAGATGGACTTGACATCAAACTTACCATTCCCATTGCGGTACAAATCCGTGTCGAGCGAATGCTTGATAGTATGAAAAAAAAGCTTGATGCAACACAAATCATGTGTGTCATCATGAACTCACACACTGGCGATGTTTTAGCTATGGCAAGTTCAAACCGTTTCTATCCAAAACATATCCTACGAAGTGACTACCCTTCCCTGCGCAGTGGGATGATAGAGTACAGTTATGAACCCGGAAGTGTTATAAAACCTTTAACCTTTGCTTTGCTTTTAGACAAACACCGTATCAACCCTTATGATATGGTCAATGGACATAATGGTCGCTTTAAAATGGGAAGAAAAGTCATCACAGATGAGCATAAGTTTGATTGGCTCTCTGCTGAAGATGTGATAGTTCACTCTTCTAACATCGGTATCGCACAGCTTGCACAAAAAATGAGTGGCTTTGAGTTTCATGAAGGACTTCTCAAATTTGGGCTTACAGAGGCTTCTACCCCTGATTTAGTTTATGAAAAAACAGGCTCTATCCCAAGTCCTAAACGACTCGACAACATCATCTATAAGGCCACCGCTTCGTATGGTTATGGCATACGTGCCAATCTCATGCAACTCATGCGAGCATACAGTGCATTTAACAACCATGGAGATATCGTTCACCCTCGACTTGTCTCAGCACTTATAGATGAATTTGGCAGAGAAGAGAGTATGCCTTATGAAGAGAGTGTACATGTTATCTCGAGTGCGACAGCAGCACAAATGCAACGTATTCTCATAAAAACAGTCAATGAAGGGACAGGAAAAAAGACAATCACAGCTGGTTTACAAGTGGGTGGTAAAACTGGAACAGCCTATCTCGTTGAAAAAGGACAGTATGTTCATAAGTACAACACCTCTTTCATTGGTTTTGCCAATGATAAAACGCATAAGTACTCTATAGGTGTCGTTGTAATCAACCCTAAAAAACAACACTTTGCCTCACAAACAGCGGTACCTACTTTTAAAAAAGCAGTCGATATACTTATAGAAGAGAAGTATCTACAGCCAGAGATTGTCCAGCAAACGAGTACTCCCCACAAGCACCTCCACTAAGATAATCGTATTGCCTAACTCAACCACTTCGAGTAGCTCAAAATCTCGATTGAGGATTTCAACATAGCTCACTTCAAGTGGTGTTAAAGTCTCTCGCATTGCCTTTTTTATCTCATTACTTGTAAAGTTTTTTTGCATAACAAGCTGTGTTGCTATCTTTAATGATTTGGAGATTTTGAGCGCTTCTTCATGTTCTTTTGTACTCAAGTAAACATTACGACTACTCATTGCAAGCCCATCACTCTCGCGTACAGTATCGACAGGGACTATTGCTACACTCATAAAAAGGTTTTTTACCATTAATGTAATCAAGTGTAATTGTTGTGCATCTTTTTTGCCAAAATAGGCTTTATGAGGATTGACAATGTTGAGTAACTTCATTACTACGGTCAAGACTCCTGAGAAATGCCCTGGTCTGGAACGCCCTTCTAAAACATAGCCTCTCACATGAGGAGCTTGCAAGCTCACTTCATCACTCCCATAAATACTCTCTGCATTTGGTAAAAAGAGTACATCGACACCTGCGAGTTCACAGATTTTTTTATCGGCAGCATCTTTTTTCGGGTAGGCGTCTAAATCTTCCCCTTTTAAAAACTGTGTAGGATTGACAAAGATGGAAACGACCACAAAATCATTTTCCTCTTTTGCTTTTTTGATGAGCGAAAGATGCCCTTCATGCAAAGCCCCCATCGTTGGAACAAAGCCAATTTTCAAAGAAACCGTTTGTAAATACTCTTTTAACACCAAAGAATTTGTAAAAATCTTCATTTTAAGCCCTATTTTTATATAATCGCAATTATACAATATTGGACTTGATTTATGGATAACTACGAATACACAGAACTACTCAAAAACCTTACCATTAAAATGCAAAATATCGCAGGTGTTGTGGAGCCTGAAAAAATCACGGCACGACTTGAAGCGATAGAAGCCCTTGAAAATGAGCAAGATTTTTGGAATGATGCGACAAACGCAGCAAAGATTCAAAAAGAGAAAACACAACTCACAAGAAAACTAGAAAAATACAACATTGCTCAAGATGCGGTAGATGATGCAAGTGAGCTGTATGAAATGGCAAAAGAAGAAGGCGACGAAGAGTCCATAGAAGCCCTCTTTGCAGATGCACCCACACTCGAAGAACAAACGCGAGCCATGGAGATAGAGGTACTTTTAAGTGGTGAAAGCGATGCCAACAATGCCATTCTCTCTATCCACCCAGGGGCTGGTGGGACGGAGAGTCAAGACTGGGCGGAAATGCTCCTGCGAATGTACAAAAACTGGGCGACAAAACGCGGCTTTAAAGTCGAAGTGCTTGATTATCAAAATGGTGAAGAAGCAGGTATCAAAGATGTCTCGATTTTAGTCAAGGGTGAAAATGCTTATGGCTATCTCAAAGTTGAAAACGGTATTCACCGACTTGTGCGTATCTCTCCTTTTGATTCCAATGCCAAACGCCATACCTCTTTTAGCTCGGTTATGGTTTCTCCTGAAATTGATGATGACATTAACATTACCATAGAGGACAAAGATATCCGTGTAGATACTTACCGTTCAAGTGGTGCAGGTGGACAACATGTCAACAAAACAGAGTCTGCCATCCGCCTCACGCACATAGAAACAGGGGTTGTCGTCCAGTGCCAAAACGATAGAAGCCAACACAAAAACAAAGCCACGGCTATGAAAATGCTCAAATCACGTCTCTATGAACTCGAACTAGAAGAGCAAAAAGCCAAAGAAGCAGGTGTCGCAAAAAGTGAGATTGGGTGGGGACATCAGATTCGTTCTTATGTTATGCAACCCTACCAACAAGTCAAAGATACTCGTAGTAACGAAGCTTATTCTAACATTTCAGGCATACTTGATGGCGACATCGATGCGATGATAGAAGGTGTACTCATATCTATGAATAGAGGCTAATGTGAATCTCATCAAAGAGTTTTTACTCGAAGATAAATGCTCTTATCTTGACAATAACAAGCAGTCTCTCCACTATAAAATCATTGACAATGCATCGTCACAAGATTGTCAAACTTTCATAGAGAGAGGTTTTCGTCGTTTTGGGAAAATGTATTTTCGCCCTATTTGCAGTGACTGCAACGAGTGCCAAAGTATCAAGATAGATGTAAAAAACTATACTTTTTCTAAATCAGCTAGACGGATTCTCAAAAAGTCCAAAAATTTTACAGTCCACACACAATCCCCTAGCCTCTCCCAAGAACATTTAGCACTTTTTGAGAAGTACCATTTGTACATGAAAGAAAAAAAGTCGTGGGAGCATAACACGACTACTGCCCAGCATTATTACCAATCTTTTATAGATGGGCATAGTGATTTTGGTTATGAGGTATTGTACTTTGACAAAGAGAGACTCATTGGTGTAGATTTGATAGATATACTTGAAGATGGTATCTCTTCTATCTACTTTTACTATGACCCTGAGTATGCTAGTTATTCCCTTGGCAAGCTCTCTTTATATAAACAAATTGAGTATGCAAAAGAGCATCAAAAAGCATGGATTTACCTAGGATACTATGTCAAAGACTGCCCTTCACTCTCTTACAAAGCGGAATATCAACCTTATGTTACTTTAGAGGGAAGACCTTCAGAGTATGAGGACTTTAGCTGGCTTTAGCGAAAGAGTGACTTCTCTTTCTCTTTTTGTATTTCTCTCTTTTTACGTCGTAGTTCTGCATCGAGTTTTTTTTCAAGTTTTGCTTGGTCGTAAGCATCTTGCACTCTGATTCGATGGATTTTTTCTTGCTCTTTTCTTTTTTTATAACGAGCGTATTGTCCACCTTTTTTTCTGCTATTCACCGACCTTTTATCTTTGCCCAAACACTGGTCTATCACATCTGTTATATTCATATCTTCATTATGATTATAATAGTAATGTAAGATTTCATTTTTATGTTTTTTGATATCAATCAAACCGCTATTGACAAGTTGTGCGAAGAGTGTACTATCTTCATTTTCTAAGGCTTGTCGAAAGCTTGTGTTAGCACTCCGAACAAATGCATCATTTTTCTTTGATAAAGCTCTTAAATCTTGGAGATACACTTTTTTATCTACCGAAGTATCGCCCATTTCAATGGCAAAACCCATTTTTTTCGTTGCTTCTAGTTTTGTAAGATAGTCTGAAATAATTTTTGTTTGCGAAGTATAGAGGGGGATGGCTTGGAGTTTTTTTATACTTTGTGCATTATTATAAAGGAGGTCTCCAAGTGCAGCATAGACAATCGGATTAGCAGCAGATAATAGTGTAGAAAATATAAATAAAAGAAGTGTTTTTCGCATCTTTTAACCTTTGCTTAGCGGGGATACTCTCAAAAAGAGAGTATTAACCGTTACGTTTTTTCTGAATTTCTTCAGATACATTTTTAGGAACTTCTTCGTAATGATCGAATTCCATAGCGTATGTAGCACGCCCTTGTGTTGCAGAACGAAGGTCAGTTGAGTAACCGAACATTTCTGAAAGAGGAACGAAAGCGTCAACAATTTTGTTTCCAGCTCTGTCACCCATAGAGTTTACTTGTCCACGACGACGGTTAAGGTCACCGATAACATCACCCATGTTTTCTTCAGGAACTTCTACTTCAACTTTCATCATTGGCTCTAAGATAGAAGGTCTTGCTTTACGACAAGCTTCTTTGAAACCCATTGAAGCAGCAAGTTTAAATGCCATTTCATTTGAATCCACATCATGGTAAGAACCATCATAAAGTGTAACTTCAACATCTTCCATTGGGTAACCAGCAAGAACACCTGCACCCATAGCTTCAGCACAACCTTTTTCAACAGCAGGGATAAATTCACGAGGAACAGATCCACCTTTAATTTCATTGTTGAAAACAAATCCACTATCTGCTTCACCTGGTTTAACTTTTAAGAAGACATGACCATATTGACCACGACCACCAGATTGTTTTGCATATTTGTACTCTTGTTGTACATCATCTTTGATTGATTCACGGTAAGAAACTTGTGGTGCACCAACTTCAGCTTCAACAGCGAACTCACGTTTCATTCTATCTACAAGAATTTCAAGGTGAAGTTCACCCATTCCTGAGATGATAGTTTGACCCGTTTCTTCATCTGTATTTACACGGAAAGATGGATCTTCAGCAGCAAGTTTACTTAATGCAATCCCCATTTTTTCTTGGTCAGCTTTTGTTTTTGGCTCAACTGCAACAGAGATAACTGGTTCTGGGAAATCCATTCTTTCAAGAACAACTTTCTCTTCACCTGTACACAAAGTATCACCAGTAGTCGTTGATTTAAGACCAACAACTGCACCGATTTCACCTGCATAAATTGTTTTCACTTCTTCACGTTTAATCGCATGCATTTTCACGATACGACCGATACGTTCTTTTTTGTCTTTAGTAGAGTTATGTACAAAAGAACCCGCTTCAAGAGAACCACGGTAAACACGGATAAATGTAAGAACACCAACAAATGGGTCTGTCATGATTTTAAATGCAAGTGCAGCAAAATCACCATCATCCGTTGAAGGAACAGCTACTTCTACTTCTTCGTCATCCATAAGTGTACCCATGATTGCTTCTGATTCAATAGGAGATGGAAGGTAAGCAACAACAGCGTCAAGTAAAGTCTGAACACCTTTGTTTTTAAATGCAGTACCTGGAGTCATCGGAACAACAGCCATACCTAAAGTTGCAGATTTGATAGCAGCTACTACTTCTTCTTCAGCAATCTCTTCACCATCTAAAAATTTCTCAGCAAAGTCATCATTACCTTCAACTTCTGCTAAAGTCTCAAGCATTTTTTCTTTGTACTCTTCAGCAATTTCTTGAAGTGATTCACGAATCTCTTGCACATGGTAGTTTGAACCCATTGCTGCATCTGTATCCCAAACGATTTCTTTCATAGTAACTAAATCAACAACACCTTCAAACTCAGCTTCCGCACCGATAGGAAGTTGAATAGGCATAGGATTCCCTTTGAGACGATCACGAATTTGACGTTCAACTTCGTAAAAATCTGCACCAGTTCTATCCATTTTGTTAACAAAAACGATTGAAGGAACTTTATAACGGTTACGTTGTCTCCAAACTGTTTCTGATTGAGGTTGTACACCACCAACAGCACAGAATACTGAAACAGCACCATCAAGTACACGCATAGAACGCTCAACTTCAATAGTGAAGTCAACGTGGCCCGGAGTATCGATAATATTTATCTGTTTTCCAGCCCATTCACAAGTAGTCGCAGCAGATGTAATTGTAATACCACGTTCTTGCTCTTGTTCCATCCAGTCCATAGTAGCAGCACCATCATGAACCTCACCGATTTTATGTTCAACACCAGTGTAGAATAAAATTCTTTCTGTTGTTGTTGTTTTACCTGCATCAATGTGAGCAGCAATACCGATATTTCTTACATCATTAAGTTTGTGACTTCTTGCCATAATTTATCCTATTACCATCTGTAATGAGCAAACGCTTTATTCGCTTCTGCCATTCTGTAAGTATCTTCTTTTTTCTTAAATGCACTACCTTTATCAGATGATGCATCCATGAATTCATTTGCTAATCTCTCAGCCATAGTTCTTTCATTTCTACTTCGAGCTGCGTCAATTAACCATCTAAGGGCTAAAGACTGTTGACGTACAGGGCGCACTTCTACTGGAACTTGATAAGTAGCACCACCAACACGGCGACTTTTTACTTCGATAATAGGTTTAATATTTTCAATAGCTTCGTTAAATGTATCGATACCTGATTTTTCACCACGTGCGCTGATAATATCAAGAGCACTGTAGATAATCTTTTCAGCTATAGATTTTTTACCATCTAACATAACTTTATTTATAAATTTCGTCAGTATCTTACTTCCATAAACTGGATCTGGCATAACTGGACGAGTGGGAGCTTTTCTTCTTCTCATTTTAAGTT
>Ga0256829_1002712_pt1 | contig 12901 bp, 10 predicted proteins | sample 131447metaG_FD_185979 | JGI IMG/M metagenome (GOLD analysis project Ga0256829, IMG submission 185979) | Hydrothermal vent microbial communities from Lau Basin, Pacific Ocean - 131-447 | ecosystem: Environmental > Aquatic > Marine > Hydrothermal vents | place: Pacific Ocean: Lau Basin | collected... | reverse complement strand
ATAAATTAGATGCTTCTGAATTAAAATGACGAACAGAAGCGGCACAAGTTGGGGTATCTAAACTGGGAAAAATATTTAAAACTACTTTTTTACCTTTATAATCAGATAAATGTACTTCTGACAGGTCGTTTTTAACCAGTGTAGCATCAGGAGCTTTACTTCCTTTTTCAGGTAAATTACCTAAAGTATGAATCGGATTTCCTTTTAATGTGATTGTTGCCATAATTTTATTTTTTTATTGATACAAAGATAAAATGTTATGTAGTTAATTTCTTTATTCAATGGTTAACAATTCTTAAAAGGATTATTTATAAAAATAATGTCCCTGCAATACCATCTGCGAAGCGTTTTCCGAAATTTGTAAGAAAATAAATGGTTCCTTTTTGTTCTACTTTTTTCTGATCGATAAAAGGCTGAATATTTTGTTGAAAATGTTGTACAAACTTTTCTCCGAAACCATTTAAAATATGAACAGTGTCACAACCCCAACTTGTACGTAACGAAGTCATTACATATTCGTTGTATTGTTGTTCTTTGGTTAAAATTTCCTTTTCCAGGATTATCTTTTCAACCTGTTGCGATTCAACATATTGTTTCATATTTTTTACATTCCACTGTCTGGAAACTCCATTAAAAGAATGTGCAGAAGGCCCTAACCCAAGATAATATCCTCCCATCCAGTAAGTAGAATTATGTTTGGAATAATATCCCGGAAGGGCAAAATTGGAAATTTCATAGTGCACATACCCGTGTTCTGCTGAAGATTTTAATAATAAATCAAATTGCCTGATAATTTGATCTTCATCTGTATTTTGTAATTTATTTTTATCTATCAATACCTGCAGGGCTGTTTTATGTTCTACCGTTAAAGCATAGGAGGATAAATGAGGTAACTTATATTGATAAAAAATTTCAAGATTCTTTTCCCAATGATTATCATCCAGAGTAGGAATACCATAAATTAAGTCAATATTCATATTATTATAACCAGCAGCAAGTAAACTTTCAATAGATTTTCGTGCTGCTTTACCGCTATGTACCCTGTATAGATATTTTAAATCTTCATCAAAAAAGCTCTGAATTCCCAAACTTATTCTGTTAATTCCGGTATAATCTTTTAATTTTTTTAAATATTGCGGATTAATATCATCGGGATTGGCTTCTAAAGTTATTTCTACATTATTTGAAATTTTAAACAATTGATGTGCCGTTTCAATAATTTGCTGAATTTCTTTTACCGGTAGTAAAGAAGGCGTTCCGCCTCCAAAATAAATTGTTTTTACCTCTTCATTTTGAATATAACCGGCGCGCCATTTCATCTCTTTTAGCAAAGCGTTTGTAAATACATCCCGGTATTTAGCAGATGCAAGAGCATAAAAATTACAATAATAGCATTTTTGTTTACAAAAGGGTATATGAATATATATGCCTGCCATTACTTATTTCTTTAGTATTATACGGAATGTTGTTCCTTGAGGGGAAGAATGTTTAACATAAATTTTACCTTTATGATACTCATGAATAATACGTTTTGCCAACGATAAGCCCAGTCCCCAACCTCGTTTTTTAGTAGTAAAACCGGGTTGAAATATTGTTTTTTGTTCACTTGCAGGAATACCTTTTCCGGTATCGGAAACATCGATACTTACTTGTTTTTCCTCATCTTGTAAGGAAATGGTAATTTTTCCTTTTCCATTCATAGCGTCAATGGCATTTTTACAAAGATTTTCCAATACCCAGCTAAATAATGCAGCATTTAAAGGAAGAATAATTTCATTTTCCCTGGGCCATAAAATTTCATAACTAACTTTTCTGGGTGTACGTCCTTTTAAATATTCAATGCTGTCATATATTATTTTTATAAGGTTTTCTTCTTCCAAATCCGGTGTCGACCCAATCTTTGAAAACCGTTCTGTTATCATTTCAAGCCTTTTCACATCTTTGGTTATTTCATTGGTAGCCTCAGGTAGTTTATTACTATCCATTTTTAATAGTTCAACCCAAGCCAGTATTGAAGATAAAGGAGTTCCTATCTGATGTGCGGTTTCTTTTGCCATTCCTACCCAAACCAAATTTTGCTCCGATTTCTTTGAGGAACTGAATACCAGATAAGCAATGAATATAAAGAAAAAGATTGCTAAAATTTGAATGGTTGGAAACCACTTCATTTTTGTTAATAAATTTGAACTTTTGTAAAAAATATAAGCCTTTCCCATATCTGAAAAGTCAATTTCTATGGGCGGATGCTGCTTTTTCATCTCATCTAAAATATGTTTGGCATAGCTATAGTTACTCATTTTCACAGCGTTTAAATTGCCGTACTGCAAAATGTGTTGTTGAGTGCTGTCAGTAATAATTACAGGAACACTTGCTGCATTGGAAGTTACTTCCGACATAAATGTAGATACATAATCATTTAAAACATTTTGTAACTGATTATAAAATAATGAGTTTTTATAATATAATTTATTGTTTACAAAGGGTATATCAATAGGTTGATAAGAAGAAAATGATTCTTTTAATTTTCCTGTTAAATATTCTATAGTATCTTCATCAGGATATAAATTTCGCGATCCTGTAATTTTTCCTGATGAATCTGTTAAAATTACCGGAATATTATTGTTCTGATCCAGAATTTTTAAGTAAAAATTTAAATCCTGCGAATTGTTATTTGATAGTAATCTTCTGTAAACATCTGCCAGCAGTTCTACTTTCTGCCTTTCTGCAATTCGAAGCTGTTTAAAAAGAGAGTCTGTGTATTTTACCAGCCTTATACGCCGGTGTACAGCTTTCGCCCATAATTTTACATTTTTTCTTTCCGTTTTGGCAAATTCATTTACCAACATATTTGTATAAAGTAACGATGCAGCAATAATTAATATGCCAATTATTGCAAGTATAATTTTCCATCTTGTTTTTTTTGAAAAATATTTCACTTTTTATAGTTTAACGTGCTAATTTATAACTTTGATTTTAACAATAGATTGTTTTGCAAGATATACTATTTTACTTTTTCACTAAAATGAGTTTTTATTAAAACTTCCATAAGCGAAATAGCTTCTCCTACTGTCAGGTTTTTTTGAAATTGTTTCCCTTTTAGATATAAGTTTACTTTTCCGTTTACTGTTCCCACCATTCCCAAATCTGTATCTGCCATTTCCCCCGGACCATTTACTATACACCCCATTACGGCTATTTTAACACCTTTGTAAGTGCTCAATTTGCTTTTTACTGTTTCCAGCGTTTTCTCTACGTCAAAGAGGGTTCGCCCACACGTAGGACAAGCAATAAATTCAGCTTTTGAATAACGAAAACCCAATGCTTGCAAAATCTCTAAAGATAAAAAAGCATTTTTTTCGGATGATACTTCCTTATTTGTTATCCATATTCCTGCCGGAGGGTTTTTATATGTTAAATAACTATAGTCTGCAGCCGCCCTTAGCACCATATCTTCATAAGTGATGTTTTTATAAGAAAGTTGTATAACTGTTTTATCAAAGGTTTTGTCATTAGATAATTTTGGTTTTAATTTATCAGGAGTAATATCATAATAAGTATTTTGAGTTTCTGAAATAACTAACGGATATGGAAAGTTAATATTTGTTTTAAACGAAAAATAATTTGTATTAAATGTTGGGGTATTATTATTATTTCTATCTGAAAAAAATGAAATTAGTTTTTTTGCTACCGGGATTTCATTTTCAGATTTTTCAGATAAAGATACTCTGATAGTATCTCCAAAGCCTTCTTTTAGCAGCATACCTATACCTGCAGCTGCTTTTAAACGGCCTTGCATACCATTGCCTGCTTCTGTTACCCCCAAATGAACGGGAAAATTATACCCCGATTTTATCATTTCATCTTTTAGTAATAAATTGGCTTTTATCATTAACGGAACATTACTTGCTTTTAATGATATAACTACATCATTAAAATTTTCTTCCCGGAAAATTGTTAAAAATTCCATTGCCGATGCAACCATTCCCTCAGCAGTATTTCCATATCTGTATAAAATTCGGTCAGACAAAGAACCGTGATTAATTCCAATCCGTATTGTTGTTCCGTATTTTTTACATTTTTTTATTAATGGCCTGAGTTTTATTTTAGTTTGAAATAACTCTTCCTGATACGTTTTTTCATCATATATTTTATTTTTATGATTAGAACCTGAATAATTACCCGGGTTTATCCTGATTTTTTCAACAATTTCAGCTGCTATATCTGCTGCTTCAGGTAAAAAATGAATGTCTGCAACTAATGGAATAAAAATGCCTTTTTTATGTAATGAGTTTTTAATGTTTTTTAAATTATATGCTTCTTGTTTGTTTGCAGCGGTAATACGTACCAAATCACATCCTGCAGCGGCCAGTTTAATAACTTCATTCACTGTTGTATTTGTGTCCATAGTTGGTGACTGAGTCATACTTTGAACCCTTACCGGTTGATCTCCTCCCAATAATAATTTTCCTATTTTAATTACTCTGCTTTTGTATTCGGGCATTATAATGTATAAGTATTTTTATGTGAGCAAAGATACAAAAGGCAACATTCTGAAAATTTTTTTAAAAAATTGATTTCTTTAAACCGTTTTAAATAAAATACAGATTAACATTGTAATATAATTTGATTATAATTTAAGAGGTGTAAATTTTTATAATTTTGCACCATAATTTTTAATATGTTAGTAATATCCATAATTATATTATTCATACTTTCTTTTCAGGTAATGCCTGTTTCGCTAGGCGTTGACAGTAAAAAATTGAATATAAGAGTTTTAAGTCTGGCTGTTTTATTTCTTGTTTTAGGACAGGTAATATTGTTTTTGTTAGGAGTGTGGTTAGGTAACAGGTTTTTGCATTTATTGATTAATGTACGGCAGTATATTTTATTTGGAGGGTTCTTTTTTATTTCGGTGCGCTATATTATGGATGCTTTTGTAATACGAAAGGGTGAACGTTCATACCTTATAGGTAATCTGAAAATGTTTATACTTCCTTCTATAGCACAGGCAATTAATACTTTTTTATCAGGATTGTTATTTTATTTTATTCCTGTTGATATAGGAAAAGATATTATTTACCTTGCTGTTTTTTCCTTGTTTTTTGCTTTAGTTTTTACATTTATTAAGTTTTCTAAACAAGCTTTATCCGCAGTATCTTTATTATATATTTTGGGTGGTGGACTTATAGGAATTTTATCTTTTTATTTTTTATTTAATTAATTGTCTTATGATTAAAAAATTTACTTTATTATTTTTTATTTTACTTCCGTACTTCGTTTTTTCACAAGCTCCGGCAGATTATTATAATTCGGCACAAGGGAAAACGGGTTCAGAATTAAAAACGGCTTTATACAATATTATTAAAGGTCATAAAGAATTTAGTTATAGTGCCTTATGGGATATATTAAGTAATACTGACCAGGATTCTGCAAATACAAGTGATGTAATTTTAATTTATACCGGACTTTCCAGAGCCAAAACAAAACATGGTGGTAATTTAGGCGACTGGAACAGGGAACATGTATGGGCTAAATCTCATGGTGGTTTTGGAAATAATCCTCCATGTGGTACTGATGCACATCATATCCGTCCTGCAGATGTAAAGGTTAACAGCTTACGCGGAAATCTTGATTTTGACAATGGTGGAAGTTTGGTGGCGGGTACAACAGGATGCTATAGAACCAGCAGCTCTTTTGAGCCTCGTGATGCTGTTAAAGGTGATGTGGCTCGTATGATTTTTTATATGGCAACAAGATATGAGGGATTTAATGGAGAACCCGACCTGGAAGTTGTAAATAGAGTAAATACCTCACCGGCTCCTGAAATGGGAAAATTGTCAACTTTATTGCAGTGGAATAAACAAGATCCTCCTGATAACTTTGAGAAAAGACGAAATAATGTTATTTTCAAAGATTATCAACATAATAGAAACCCGTATATTGACCACCCTGAGTATATTGAAAAAATATGGGGCAGCCCTACTGCTGTAAATAATATTCCTGAATTGTCTTTGGAAGTTTATCCCAATCCTGTAGTTGATAAATTAAATATTATTTATAGTGGAAATTTATCCTTGGAATATAAAGTTTATAATCTAACAGGAAATTTGATAAAGACAGGAAACCTCAATAACGTTAAAACGCAAATAGATTTATCCGGTTTGCCTAATGGCCTTTTCCTTATACGTGTATCGGCTTTATCAACTAACTGGAATAAAACATACAGAATTGTTAAATTGGACAAAAAGTAATGATGGAATCTAAAATTATTAGAATTACTAAAGAATTTAAATTTGAAGCGGCTCATGCTTTAAAAGATTATGATGGCTTATGTAAAAATATCCATGGTCATTCGTACGAGTTCAAGGTTACTATTGCGGGCAGGCCAATCACCGACAAAAACAGTCCTAAACTGGGGATGGTAATGGACTTTGGCGACCTTAAAAAAATTGTTAGAGAAGAAATAGTTGATAAATTTGATCATAGCCTTGTTTTATATAATCTGATGCCACAGAAATTAATTCAACAGCTGAAAGGACAGTTTGAAAGGATAATTATTACAGATTATAATCCCACAAGTGAAAGAATGCTTATAGATTTTGCAGATAGAATTAAAAAACGACTGCCGGAAAACATTATTTTAAAATACATGTTATTACGGGAAACAGTCACTTCTTATGCAGAATGGTATGCCGACGACCAGGAATAAAATAAAATGATATGTACCAACCACCTGATTATTTTCAAATCGACGATTTACTTACGGATGAGCATAAAATTATTCGGTTAGCAGTTCGTAACTGGGTAGATCGTTCTGTAAAACCGATTATTGAATCTTATGTTCGTGATCATAAACCACTTCCAAAATCAATTATGACGGAACTTGGTGATTTGGGTGCATTAGGACCATTTATTCCGGAAAAATACGGTGGTGCCGGAATGGATTACATTTCCTATGGCATCATTATGACAGAACTAGAGCGAGGGGATTCTGCTGTTCGCTCCAGCGCTTCTGTTCAGTCTTCTCTGGTGATGTATCCTATTTTTGAATTTGGAAATGAAGAACAGCGAAATAAATACTTGCCTAAGCTGGCTACAGGAGAGTCAATTGGTGCTTTTGGACTTACCGAACCCAATCATGGTTCTGATCCGGGGGCTATGCTTACTCATTTTGAAGATAAGGGTGATCACTACTTGCTGAACGGTTCTAAAATGTGGATTACCAACGCTCCACTTTGTGATGTAGCTGTTGTTTGGGCTAAAGATGAAACCGGAAAAGTAAGAGGGTTGATTGTAGAAAGAGGAATGGATGGTTTTACAACACCGGAAACAGGTAATAAGTGGTCGTTACGGGCCTCAGCCACAGGAGAACTTGTTTTCGATAATGTGAAAGTTCCAAAAGAAAACCTGCTTCCCAACATAAAAGGGTTAAAGGGCCCATTAATGTGTTTGAACTCTGCCCGGTATGGAATTGCATGGGGAGCATTGGGAGCAGCCATGGAATGTTACGATACAGCCTTACGTTATTCTCTTGAACGGCATCAATTTGGGAAACCCATTGCCTCCTTTCAGCTGCAACAGAAAAAACTGGCTGAGATGTTAACAGAGATTGCCAAAGGACAGCTATTGGTATGGCGACTGGGAAGTTTAAAAAATGAAGGAAAAGCTACTCCGGCACAAATTTCTATGGCCAAGCGTAACAACGTGGAAATAGCACTTAAAATAGCCAGGGAAAGCCGTCAGGTGCTGGGTGCTATGGGTATTACAGGTGATTTCCCCATGATGCGACATATGATGAACCTGGAATCTGTAATTACATATGAAGGTACTCACGACATTCATTTGTTGATTACCGGACACGATATAACCGGAATTAGTGCGTTTGAATAATTATACCTGACATTATTACAAGATTATATTTTAAAGCTGTTTTGTAAAGTGGCTTTGTTAATACTGTAATTTGATATTATCAGTAGTAGTTTATTTTTTCCTTTTTGGAGATTTGTGGTTATAGATTAATAAATTAACTAAGTAAAAAAGATTCATTAATCGTCAAAATGTGGTGTACGCTTTTCCATTGTGGCTTTGAAAGCTTCTGAAAGATCATCAGAAAGAAACATGGCAGCATTCCAGGTTGACATATAGTTAAGCGCATCGTTAACAGAATGGTCTCTTGTGTAGCGCAACATTTCTTTAGTTCCTCTAACAGATAGGGGAGATTTGGAAGCAATAGTCCCGGCGATTTTTAAAACTTCATCAATTAAAGTTTCTCTGGAATCATAACAGTGGTTTACCAGTCCAATATCTTTTGCTTCTTCTCCAAATATTTTTCTTCCTGTATAGGCCATTTCGGCTGCCATTCCGGGTGCAATTATTTTTGGAAGACGTTGCAATGTTCCCATATCGGCCACCATTCCCAAGTCGATTTCTTTTACGGTGAAATAAGCATCTTCGCTACAATATCGCATATCGCAAGCAGAAACAATATCCACACCCCCACCAATACATCCATTATGAACTGCGGCAATTACAGGTTTCGAACATTTCTCAATGGCGTTTATTGACTCTTGCAATGTTTTAACTAAACCTCTGACTTTTTCATTTCGTCTTCCGGAACAGGAAATGTCCTGCAGTTTAGTAACCGACATTAATAACTCCAGGTCGATGCCTGCACAAAAATGCTTTCCTTCACCTTTAAGTACGACAACTCTAACTTCATCTGTTGTTGAAAGGGTTTCGAAAATATGTTGCATTTCCATCCACGCTTCCATGTGAAGAGCATTTGATTTTTCAGGCCTGTTAATTGCTACTTGTGCAATTTTATTTTCTATCTCAACTTTAAAATAATTGTATTGCATGTGTTTATAATTTTATATTTCATTGGTCATATGGAACTTACCATGATACATATAGTTTCGGCTCATTGTAAAATCAAATATAGGGTTTTTTTGTCCTTGACGATCTTTAAAGTTTGTTTTCTTATACGAAAAGCCGGAGCGGGGATAGAGTGTTATTCTATGTAATTGTGTGTACGGGGAGGTTTGCGGCAGGGGTGGAAGCGGCAGCGAGGTGGTGGCAGGTGGCTGTTGAGGCTTGTGGAGGCGGGGCGACGTTAGGAGCCCCCGAAAACACATTAGCCGGACGCCACCTGACAGTGCCGACTATAGCGGACGACCCGGTTTAGCCGCCCAAAAAAATATTATGATGCGTTTATTTAATATTGGTTTAAAACAAAGCTAACACCTCGGCGATAATAATTACTAATACCAGAGAAAACGGATATACTGCGGCATAAGCAATTTGCGGGGCTTCGGTTTCGGTCATGGATTCAGCGGCACTTAATCCGGGGGTAGAAGTCATGCCTCCCGTTAAAGCGCCCAAGAGGGAAAGGAAGTTGATTTTTAACATGTATTTTCCTACGATTGTAGCAATAATCATTGGGATAAGGGTTAGAAAAATGCCATAAATAAACAGCGAAAAACCATGAGTGGCAATAGCGGACTTTAAATGTTCGCCGGCACGGATGCCTACAGGAGTTAAAAATAAAAGTAATCCCATTTGTCGTAGCAGCTGGTTAGCGGGGCCGGCTAAATTCCAAACGATGGGCCCTGTTTTTCCTTTCCAGCTTAAATAAAGGGAGCTCAATAACACACCTCCTGTAAGTCCCAGTTTAAAATGCAATCCTCCTAACGGAATGGCAATTGCACCCAAAAAGATTCCGATAACAATTCCGAAAGCCACAGGCAAGAAACTGGTTTCGGAAATATGTTTAATACTGTCTCCGAGTACTTCTTTAACAAGTGGTACATTGCCTTTATAAACAGAAACCATTACTTTATCGCCATATCGTAAGCGGGTAGAAGGGTGCGGGGAAAGGTCGATTCCCGAGCGACGGATACGGGTGATGGTGGCGTGGTAGTTTCCCATAAGGTTTAATTCGGCCAGGCTTTTATTTACCACGTGTTCGTTGCTCACCACAAACCATTTTATTTCCAGGTTTCCACTTTGAGGGATAATTTTTTTTGTTGGTTTTCCAATAAGGACTTTTACTCTTTCCAGGGCTTCTTTATCTCCTACGGCTTTTATTAAATCCCCTTTATACAATTTTACATCGGGTGCCGGCACTACCAGTTCGCTGTCTTTTCTCATGATGCGCGAAATATTTGCTTTTGTCATAAACCGCACTCTTAACTCAGAAAGTGTTTTTCCTTCGATATTTTCATTTGTTACGATAAAAGTTTGATTTGTAATTTCCGGGATGGAAGATCTTTGCTGGAGTTTAAAGTTCTCTTCTTCCTGTTTTATGTTCACCCGGAATATTTTAGGTGCCATTTTGATAAATAAAATAACTCCAATAACGCCAAAAGGATAAGCAATACCGTAACCTATGGAGGCAACAGGCGAATGTGTTGCTTCAATAGCAGCTGCTAACCCGGGGGTGGAAGTAAGTGCTCCGGTAAATAAACCGATAGCCATAGGCATTTTTACACCATAAACAAGAGAAAAAAACACAGCAAGACCTGCTCCTGTTAATACAATTACGGCAGCCAATAACATTAATTTCACTCCCTGTTCTTTAAATGCGCTGAAAAATGATGGCCCTGCCTGCATGCCAATAGTATATATAAATAAAACAAGGCCTACATCCTGGATGATGGGAGGAATAGAAAAATTTATATTATACAGGTTATATAAGTATCCAAAAAAGAGTGCTACAAATATTACAGCTGACAATTCAAATTTTATTCCCTTAATGCTAACCTTGCCTATTGCAATTCCCAGTCCAATTACCAGAAAAAGAACAAAATAATCTTTTAAAAAAAGACCAGAAAACCAATCCATATTATTACTTATTTATTGGGGCAAAGGTAAAGCCTATTTTAAAAGAAGAGTTGTATTTATGTGAATTAATTCACAAAATATTAATTATTTTTTAGTGATGTAAGGAGCGATGCAACCGTTTGCTTTTAGTGGTAATTATTTATTTGAGTATTAGCTGTATTAAAACCGGTATCCAATTCGTAACAACAAATTCAGAGCTGTTGTATTTTTTGAATATGAATTTTTATTAAGATAAAATCTGTATCCTACTCCTATTCCTGTTTCAAAAGTAAAATGTTTCCCGAAGTTTCTTTTAATTCCCCATGTTGGAATTATTGAAATATCAGGTTCAACTTTAATATTTTTATAATTAGAAATTGTAAACCAATCAGGATGAAAGTTTAATTTAAGGGCAATAAAATTTCCACTATTTCCTGCAATTGACTTTGATTTTTTAACCCGGTTACTTAAGTTATAATATAATCTGGGTTCTGCAGTAATTGTTGGCACGAATGCAATTCCTGCTTTTGGGTATACAATGCCATTCCAATAACCAAAGTCAAAGCCAAGTTCACTACGAAAAGCGATAGTATTTGTTAGTTTAGCTTCATTATACCCATATATTCCTAAAATTCCTGTTTGCACGCCGGAGGTTGACTTTTCGACACTAGTATTTTGGGCCTTTGCCATAAATGTAAATCCTAAAAATGTTAAGATTAAGAAAATTTGTTTCATATGTTTGTGATTTTTATTTTTAAGAATTCTAATATTTAAGGGTTCTGTTTTCAGATTGTTTATTTAGCTTGCAAAGCTATTTAATTAGGCTCAGTATTACAAGTTTTTGAGTTGTATTTTTCTTTTAAATGAGCTGTAACGGTGTTTGATTATGTGTAGTTTGAGATTTAGAAATGGTTATTTTTCAGATTATCATTAATTTTATTTAACACTAAAAATTTCAATTAATTTATTTTTTAAATAAGCCGGGGTTGTGTAACTCCGTGCACAATTGGGTATTTGTGCCCATTTGGTTACCGGTCATTTTACGGCTGACTCAACCTATATGTTTGAGAGTTCAAGGATTTGCACTCCTGCAGAATAACGTGATTAAAAACCCCTGAATCTTGCTGGTTATAATTATCCGCAAATCGCCTTTGAGATCAGAAAAGACCTGAAATAAAAATTGGTGGCCATTTTCCTGCCACAAAATGGCACTTTTTTGATTACCAATTCTATATAAATTTTTCTATATTTGTCCTGTCGTACTAACTTTTCCTCAAGATGCCCAATCGACCCCCAACAAAAACCCGGATTATTAACTTGCTCGCCAGCCCTTTCCTGTTGGCCTTGCCCTTGGCGATAATCATTATATTGATTGTTCCGGCACCGGCATACAAATATAAGGTTCATGTCATTAGTCAGGAATATATTGCAAAACCTGATATTCAGATATTCTATCATGATCTAAATGGTGATGGAGTTGACGAAGAGGTGGAATTTTACTTAAATGTTGCAAAAGGGCAAGCAGCCTTTAAAGTGGTACAACCTGATGGGTGCAATTATGAACAATGGAATTTTCCCGGATATTATGAAGCTAATTCCAAACGATATTTTTGTACCGATTTAACCAAAGACGGCTTTCCGGAGATTTATGTGTTTTATTATCACGATGACTCGGTTTTTATGGGTGCTGTCCAGCCTTATCCTAATAAAAAAATATTTTTCCTAAAAAAATTTATCACCTGCATAAATAAAAGAGCAGGAAAAATTGACTTTGCTGTCATAAATTTTCAAACATCCGATATGAATAATGATGGAGAAGAAGATTTAATTTTTGATGTGGTAGCTGGCTTTTCTAAACAACCCCGGAAAATATTCATTTACAATCCTGTAATTGAAAAATTCCGTTCTTCCCGGTCCGTAGGTGCAAAATTAGGGCCTTTAGTCATTGCGGACCTTAATTATGATTCAAGCCCTGAAATTTACTGTGCCACTTCGGCCAGCGGCAACATTCATGACAGCCTGAGGTTTCCTTACAACGATTATAGTTCGTGGTTTATGGGATTCGACAACCATTTAAGTT
>Ga0256829_1002711_pt1 | contig 12903 bp, 10 predicted proteins | sample 131447metaG_FD_185979 | JGI IMG/M metagenome (GOLD analysis project Ga0256829, IMG submission 185979) | Hydrothermal vent microbial communities from Lau Basin, Pacific Ocean - 131-447 | ecosystem: Environmental > Aquatic > Marine > Hydrothermal vents | place: Pacific Ocean: Lau Basin | collected... | reverse complement strand
ATACCCATGGCCGGACCCTTAAAAAAGGGTAGAAAGCCGAAATAGTCGGCCAGCCACGGCTGTACATGATCAGCCATCAGCGGCGACAGCACGAACAGCCCCCACATGCCGTAAACGATGCTGGGAATGGCCGCCAGCAGCTCGATGGCGGTGCCGAACGGGGCTTTCATCCACTCCGGCGCCAACTCAGCCAGAAACAGCGCAACACCGATGGAGATCGGCACGGCGATTAGCATAGCCAGCAGAGTGGAGACCAGCGTACCGACGATAGAGATATAGGCGCCGAAATCATCCTTGACAGGATTCCATGCTTCGCTGGTCAAAAATGAAAAGCCGAATTTATGAATAGACGGCAGCGATTCATGCCAGAGGCTGGCGATGATAGCGACGAACAGCAGTAGTATGCCGATGGCAAAACTGATCGTCAGCGCGCGAAAAACGCCGTCGCCCCATGATTTATGCGTAGCTGTGCTCATCTGATGGCCCTGTTCCCCTGTTGTGATACTGCCGGAAGCTGCGTAATCCTTACGGTTAGCAGCCCCTCGTGCAATATGATCTTATTTTGACGAAAAAGCATACCCACCACTCGTGGTGAATAGCTTCTAATCTGTATACAAATTTTCCGGGTTTGGAAAAGAAGAGCCGGGATCAACCCGGCTCTTCCATGTTACTGCTGCTCCTATGTCAGATACAGCATCTTGCGTGGTGCGCTTACTTCCAGATGGCGTGACCGCGCTTGTCTTTCAGTACGTTGCTCCAGGTGGCGCGAACCATGTCGGCGACAGCCTTCGGCATCGGCACATAGTCCAGCTTCTCAGCTGCCTTGGCGCCGTTGTTGTAGCTCCAGTTGTAGAACTTCAACACCTCTTTGGCTTGCGCAGGGTTGTCCTGGGTCTTATAGAGCAGGATAAAAGAAGCGCCGGTGATCGGCCAGGAGTTGGCACCCGGCTGATTGGTCAGCACCATGTAGTAGCCCTTGGCGTGTTTCCAGTCGGCGCCGGCGGCGGCAGCCTGGAAGTTGGCGGAGGTCGGTGCAACGAAGTTGCCGTAGAAGTTCTGCAGCAGTACAGACGCCATGTGGTTCTGCAGTGCATAAGCATACTCAACATAACCGATCGAGCCCTTCACCTTGTTGACGAAAGCAGCCACGCCCTGGTTGCCCTTGCCACCCAGACCGACAGGCCATGCAACAGCCTTGGCGTTGCCCAGCTTTTCAGCCCATTCACCGCTCACCTTGGTCAGGTAGTTGGTGAAAATCCAGGTGGTACCGGAACCATCGGAACGGTGAACCACAGTGATATCCTGGCTTGGCAGACGCAGGCCCGGGTTGTTGGAGGTGATACGCGGATCGTTCCATTTCTTGATGTTGCCCAGGTAGATGTCGGCAATGTTGCGCGCCGTCAGCTTCAGCTGGCCGGCCTTGATGCCGTCGATATGCACAACCGGCACCACGCCGCCCATGATCATCGGGAACTGCATCAGACCGAATTTATCCAGCTCTTCTGCTTTCAATGGTGCATCGGATGCGCCGAAATCGACGGTTTTGGCCTTGATCTGCTTGATGCCGCCGCCGGAACCGATGGCCTGATAGTTCAGCCGAACACCGGTCTCCTTGTTGTAGTCGTGGGCCCACTGTGAATAGACCGGATACGGGAAGGTTGCGCCCGCACCGTTGATGGTGGCTGCTGCCTGCGCGGCAGGAACCGCACTGATGGCGCCGGTCACAATCATTGCTGCTGCAAAAATCATCTTTTTCATGCTAATCTCCTTGTTTTATTTAGGTTGTAACATCACAGGCCGGGGCAATTGCCCCGGCCTGAAATTTTTTAGTACTTGAAGTTCGTGAACAGACCGATCTTGGTGACCTTGCCCTTGGCACCATACACACCGCCAACCTTATTGTCTGTCACATCATAGACCAGCGACATGGCGACATTTTTGGTCGGGAAGTATTCAACACCAGCCACGTAGCGGGTCTTCTTCTTCTGGGCAGCAGCAACCTTGTTGTCTTTCACATACTCATAGCGACCCAGCAGACCAAACTGATCGGTCACTTTACCCCAACCCCACAGGTCATAGGCGTTTTCTTTCACACGAACACCACCGGTCGGCGTCGTTGTGTTCTGCGCATAGTTGGCGCCGATACGGAAATCATGACCCATGCCGTAAGTGACCATGCCGTGGATGAGTGTTGATTTGGTGGCAGGCGCAACCTGAGGAGTGGTCTTGGTGCCTTTGTAACCGTTACGATACTGAACATCCAGAGTCAGGCCGGGGAACAGGTTTAGCCCGATGCGGGAGTCAAAGTCCATACTGCTGCCGGTGATGGCCGGATGATCATAGCCGTGACCGTTGGTGTAGGTGAACCAGTAGTTGGCCAGGCCGTCGGCAACTTTGCCTTTAAAACCGATACCCAGATCGGAAGAGGCATCGTAGTGGTTACTATCGATCAATACAGGGGAGATGTAGCGGTGAGCCCACAGGTGCTCTTCATGGTCGATCCACGGAGTGTGGGACTGGCCCAGACGCAACACGACTGCGTCGCCATAGAGCTTACCCTGCAAGTAGGCGTATTTCAGGAAGATGTTCTGATTCTTCTTGGTCAGATTGTTATCCAGATTCACATCGGTGGTAACGCGCATCATCCAGTCGCTGTTGAAACTGTATTTGCCGGTGAAATATGCACGGCTCACAGACAGGCCAAGCTTCTTGGTGTCTGCCGTTGCCGGTACATGCGTGGTTTTCACCTGAGTCAGGTCCGAAAACACTTCGGTTTCAAATTTCAGTTTGCTGTCGCCATTTTCAGCCACGACCACGCCGCCGGCAAAGGCGGGCGCACTCACAGCCAGCATAGCAAGGGCGGCAATTGATTTAATTATCTGTTTCATTTTTTCTCCTCTTTTCAAATCCCATATCGGGTCGCCGCGGAGGCTAGGTGCGATATGTGTCACCAATGTGACATACTGACATAGTGTGGTTATTTGAGTGTGTCATTTTGATTCGGATGGCGCACAACAACAAAACAATTGTCCGCTTGTCACAACGGTGACACATGCAAATGGTTGATTTCCGCTATTCAAACGACGAGAGAAGAGAGGAAAAGAGATGTATATCAACCATGCAACGCAAACGGAGCTGACTGAAGCCTATGCGGCCACCCGGATGGCCAATCCGTTATTCCACCAGTTTTGCGAACTGCCGATATGTCAACAGATGCAGCTCGAAGATCGCATGCAGCTATTCAGCTGCTTTGACGTGGTGAAAGTTCACAACAACGAAACAATCTATACGAGCGGCAGCGATACCGACAAAACCATGCGGCTCATTGTCAGCGGTTCGGTGGCTGTATCCAATCCATCCTATGGCATCTGCAGCCGCCTCGGGCCGGGCGATGTGTTCGGTCTGTTCTCCTTTCTGGACGAATCGCGCCTGCATTCGGCCAGTGTCACGACGGAGGAGGATTGCACGCTGCTCTGCATCAATCGTGCATATTTCGACCTGATTACCGTCGAAGACGCCGCGCTCGGCAATCTGCTGCTGCGCTTTATGTTTCGATTGCTGTCGCAGATGTCGCTGAAGATGGAGAGCGAATATGCCGCCATACGCCACTATGTGCGCGGCAGGCGCATCTGATGCTTGAGATACATCGGCCCACCCCACAGTATCGCGATCTGATGTCCCAATCCAGCGAACCAACCAGCGCCGATATACTGATTGTCGAAGATGAGATGCCGATCGCCCGGCTGATGGAGATACATCTGCGCAAGGCCGGCTTTTCCACCGTAATCTGCAGCGACGGCGATACGGCGCTGGCGGCATTGCGCGACGGCGCCTGGAAACTGGTGCTGCTCGACCGCATGCTGCCGGGCGCCAGCGGCATGAAAATCCTGCGATGGATCAAGGCATCCAAAAGCCATGGCCATACGCCGGTGCTGATGGTGACGGCGCTGGGCATGGCCAGCGAGCGGGTGCATGGACTCAACGAAGGGGCGGATGATTATCTCGCCAAGCCGTTCGAGCCGGATGAACTGGTGGCGCGCGCCAGAGCGCTGCTGCGCCGCAGCCGCACAGTCAACGCCTCCGATCATAGCGGCGACACGCTGCAACTGGATCCCGATGTGCCGGTGGTGATTGATGGCGATCAACGCATCGAAGTGCGCCCCCTGGAATACAAACTGCTGAAAATCCTCATGGACAAGCCGGGCAAAACCCGCAGCCGCGATTATCTGCTGGATCATGTCTGGGGCCACGATGTCTATGTCGAATCACGCACGGTGGATGTGACCATCAAACGCCTGCGCAAGGCGCTCAAGGCGCTGGGGCGAAAGGACTGCATTGAAACCGTGCGAGGCATGGGCTATCGCTTTGTAAAACCGACATCATGATCGGGGTCAGTCGCGCCGACGCCATCCGTTCATGCCTGTTGATCACGCTGATTCATCGCACTCCGGCTGTATCATGTTTCCCTGGCTAACCATCGTCGCCGTCGCCGTCGCCTGTGGCTGCCTGGTCGCCATGTGGCGCATGCGGCGCCAGATCAGCGGCTATCAGGCCAGAAAACGACAACTGAAAGAGCGGGTCATACAGTTGGAGAAACAGTTACGAAGCAATGCTCGACTGGATGCGATGCTGGCCGATGTTAATGAGCCGGTATTGCGTATCAACGGCGGAACTGTGATCGCCGCCAACCCTTGCGCCCGCCAAATATTCAACATGGGTGATCGCGAACTGCCGCTGCCCATGCGCCAGCTCTATCGCGATGCCGACTGGAACAATCTGCTGCTGCAAGCGGTGGCGAAATTACCCGAGAAAACCGCCATGCCCCGCCTGCAACTGGAAGAAAGGGTGCTCGAACCGAGGCTGGCGCAGCTCGATCACGGCGAGGCGATTTTACTCTGTCTGGATGTCACCAGAAGCCATCAACTGGAACTGCAGCAGCGCACCTTCCTCTCCAACCTCATGCACGATCTGAAAACGCCGCTGACATCGCTGCTCGGCTACGCCCGCAGCATGGAGTGTTTTGGCGACCAGGCCGACTTCCGCCAGGAGGCGGCAGCAGTCATCGCCGATGAAGCCAAGCATGTGAACCACCTGCTCAACGCACTGCTGACGCTCGATCAGGCTGAGTTCGGACAAAAAGATGCGCAGGAGGCGTGCGATGTGACTGAAGTGATCCGTCGCTCATTCGATATGCTGGCGCCGCAATGCCATGAAAAACATCTGAAACTGGCATGCAGCGGCAACGAGCAAACCATCATGGCTGCGGCGTCTTTTGACGATGTGGACAGAGTGATTACCAATCTGCTGGTCAATGCCATCAACCACTCGCCGCAGGGTGGCGTGATTCAGGTCTGCATTGCAATTTCCGGGCGGCAGTGCCGGATCTGCGTAACGGATGAAGGCGACGGCATTCCGGAGAAGCATCTGCCCCGCGTCACCGAACGCTTTTACCGCGTCGACAAGGCGCGCAGCCGCGCCCGCAAGAGCCACGGCCTGGGGCTGGCGATTGTCAGGGAACTGGTGGAGTTCAACGGCGGCGAACTCACCCTATCAAACCGCACGCCCCACGGTCTGCAAGCCGAATTCACCCTCCCACTTCAGAAAAAAAACCAAAGTCTTTCACCGCAGAGTTCCGCAGAGTAAAATCAACCATAAATTAGTTGGTTTTTATCAGCGTTTATCTGCGTCCATCTGCGGTTCGATTTTGGCTTAGTGGTGATCGCCTTCCTGTTTTAGTTCTGCGGCGAAAATCTCTCTGTTGGAACCGATCAGCACCAGCAGGATCAGCGAATAGATAAAGGTGGAGAGCATCACCACGCCGACCACGATCGCCTTGAACATCTCCAGATGCTCAAACGAAGCCGGAATCATCATCAGCATCACAATCGACAGGCCGCCCTTGATGCCGGCGAAGGTCAGCACCCCCCACCAGCGGAAATTCACATTGGTCATTTTGTCGGTCTGATTGGTCAGGACGGCGAATTTGGCCATCATCACGGCGCGGATCACCGTCGTGGCGAGAAACATCACAAGAATCTCTGTTTTATATTGCCATAACAGATCCAGATTGACGATCTCCGCCATTGCCACAAACAGTATCGTATTGGCGACAATGGCCAGCAGACCGATATCCTCCTTGGTGCGCATATGGCGATCGCGCTCCTCAACGGTGGCCTTGATCTTGTTGATGGCCTGATTGAGCAGGCTGCGGGACGAGTGGGGTTCATCGGCTTCGCGGTGAATGTCATCCGCCTCTTTTTCAATGCGCATCTCATCGTAGTCGATGGCCTTGCTCATCACATGGTGCACGGTGATGGTGGCGAAGATGCAGGTCAGAATACCGGAGAGGTGCATGTGCGAATGCGCGCCGATCAGATTGAGCAGGGCGTAGAAATGTTCGGCGATTTCAAAAGCGCCGTAACCGGTCAGAATCAGCACCAGCAGTTCAGCGGTGCGATTCTCGGTACTCTTCATGCCGAGCAGCCCGATATAACCGATCAAAATGCCGAGCAGGGCGGACCCGAGCACCACAATGGCGCTGATTTCACTGACATAGCCGACTGTGATGTCGCCCCCTTCCAGCGCATAGAGCCCGATAAAGACAAACACGATCAGGGCGGTGGCGTCGTTGAACAGACTCTCGCCTTCGCAGAGGATTTTCAGCCGGTGCGGCAGCTCAAACTTGGAGAAAATGCTCACCACAGACACCGGATCGGTGGCCAACACCATGGCGAAAAGTACAATAATGGCAGGTGTGGAGAGGTGATACTGGCCGAACAACATATCGCCGATCAGCAGAGCCACGACAACAGACAGGGCCACTGCTACCACAGCCAGCATGAACAGGCTCAGGCCGTGCTCTTTGAGTTCATCGACCTTCAATTCCAGCGAATCGGCAATCAGCAGTACCGGCAGCAGCAGAATGACCAGTTTGGCAAAATGTTCGGCGTCGCCGGTGAGCATAAATTCCTGGCCGATCAGGGCATGAAACAAAAACGACAGCGAAATCAGCCCGACCGGCGAGGGAACCTTGAGTTTGTCTTCCATCTGCAGGGCCAGGTACAGAATCGCGGCAATCGATAAAACAGTAATAATCATAAGTCTGCATCCTTTTTCTACGCGATAAAAAACAGTCTGGAGGTGCGGCTTTAGCCGCGCATGACTTCATGATAAAGCGCAGCTAAAGCCACACCTCCGGAACTATTATTGGTAACGGCGAGCAAAATCGGGGCCAAATAGAGAGCAATGTGAAAAACGGACTCAGTTAGCGATCACAAGTACGATAAACAGCCCGTAGAGCAGCATATTCATACAGAGAAAGGCGGGCTTGAGCCGGTCTGTTTTATGCAGCATCCAGAGCAGCCCGTTGCCGATCAGCGCCAGAACCACTGCGGCGGCGGCATGAATATCGTTCAGATGCCAGGGCATCAGCAGCATGCCGATGGCGGGAATCATCGTGCCCTGAAACACCATGGCGCCGGTGATATTACCGAATGCCAGCGTATCGCGGCCCCGGCGAATCCATAAGATCGAGTTGACCTTTTCCGGCATCTCCGTAGCGATCGGCACCACCAGCAGCGAGACGACCAGGGCTGAAATCCCGACCATATCGCTGACCTGCTCGACGCCGTAGACGAACATCTTGGCGCCAATCACCAGCAGCGACAGCCCGGCCAGTAGCTGCAACAGAACAACCGGCGTAGCGTCGCCAAGCAGGCGCGCCAGATAGAGCGCCTGCTCCGCTTCGGTGGCATGACCATCCTCGACCAGCGCCTTGCTCGCCCTGATGGTGCGTAGCAGATAGATGAAATAGATCAGGAACAACGAAATCGCCACCAGCGTTTTGGCCGAAGCCCAGCTTTCCGGCAGCAGCGCGCCCACGATCACCAGCGCAAAGGCGAGCAAAAATGTGCCGATATCGCGTTCAAGGCCGGAGCGCTCCGGCGAAAAGGAGGCCATCCAGCCCCGTTTCCTGCCGGCAAACCATGCCATCATGCCGATGGAGAGCGTTGAGAGCATAAACGGCGCCCCCAGGATGGCGCCAAGGCCGATGGCGTGATTGACCGACGCCGCCGCGCCGCCGCCAAGAATGGCCACGATCGGTACAATCGTTTCCGGCATCGCCGTGCCGACGGCGGCAAAAATGGAGCCGGTGACGCCTTCGGAGACGCCGATGCGTTCGCCAAGGTGCTCCAGCGCATTGGTGAAAAATTCCGCCGCAAAAAATACGATGGCCAGCGCCAGTAACAGGATAATCAGTGATTCAATCAAGCGTAACACTCCTCCACGGAATAAATTTGATCTTGTGTAAATCAGAACCATATCAACTAGCATCTATAATGCCATAAAGATTCCGGGATAATCGTCGCTGGCGCAAACATTCGCTTCCTGTTCCAATACGCCTATGCGGGATCAGAAAAGCAGCAAGGTCGTAAAATGGCGTCAACACCTGACACTGGATCTGCCGCCGAACAGGGAGGGGTGCCTGTGGCTGCACGCCTGTTCGGTCGGCGAGGTCGGTTCGGTGGCGCCGCTGATCAGAGCGCTGCTGGATGCCGGCCATGCCGTGCATCTGAGCGTGGTTACTGCCACCGGATTCGCCCATGCCGGGCGGCTGCTCGGTGATGACATCACCATCTCGTTTCTGCCCTGGGATCTGCCGTTTGCATTCGCGCGCATGATTCGTGCGTTGCAACCGGCATTGCTGCTGCTGGCGGAGACGGAGTTCTGGCCCGGCATGTTGTCCGCCTGTAAACAGCAAGGCGTCCCTGTGATCGGCGTCAACACGCGCATATCGGATCGCTCATTCCCGCGCTACAAGGCGACCCGGACGCTATGGAAGCGTTGGCTGGCGCCGGTCTCGCTGTTTCTGCCGCAGAGCGATGTGGACGCCCGGCGTCTGATCGCCATGGGCGTGGCGGCAGAGAAAATTCGTGTGGCCGGCAACCTGAAATACGCCGTGCATGCGCCGGATGTGGACAGTGCGGCGCTGCGCCGCAGGCTGGATGGCAGCGGCAGCCGCCCCATATTACTGATCGCCAGCACCCACGGCGGCGAAGATGAACGTATTCTGGATATGTACGCGGCATGGCGGGCGGCCTGCCCGGATATGCTGATGGTGATCGTACCCCGCCACCCCGAACGCTTCGAGCAGGTAGCGGCGCTGATCGCACAGCGCGGCTATGCCCTGGCGCGCTGGTCTGAATGTGAAGCTGAGGGCGATATTTCACGTCGGGATATTGTGCTGGTGGATGCCATGGGCATATTGACCGGACTCTACAGCGTCGCCGATACGGTCATTATCGCCGGCAGCCTGGCCAACATCGGCGGCCACAACCCGCTGGAAGCCGCGATTTGCGGACGCGGCGTGGTAACCGGCCCGCATATCCAGAATTTTCGCGAAATTATGCGCGATATGCAGCAGGCCGACGCCGCCATTGTCGGTCGAGATGACCGCGATATAGAGGCTGCCGTCACCAGGCTGCTGAGCCACCCGAATGAACTCAAAGCGCTCAATGCGCATGCCAGCCTGTTTATTCAGGATCGTTCGCATGTGCTGGAGCGCATCCTCGATGCCGTCCAGCCGTGGCTGCCGGCCAGCGACGGCAAGCCGTGATCGGCAATATGCATGATCGGGTGGAGCGTATCTGGTGGCGCAAAGCGCCGCCGCCGTGGTGGTTGCGTGCTATTGAGCCGCTTTATGCCGGGATCAGTGCCGTGCACCTGCGCCGCCGCGCTGCAAATGTCGTGCAGCCGCCTCTACCGCTGATTTCCGTCGGCAATATCACTGCCGGCGGCAGCGGCAAAACGCCGTTCGTTTTATGGCTGGCCGCAGCATTGAAAGCAAAGGGGCGCAGGCCGGTGATTCTCTGCCGCGGCGATGGCGGCAACGCGGCAGAGCCGCTTGTAGTTCAGGCGGATAGCAGCGCCACAGAGGTGGGCGATGAGGCCAAAATGCTGGCCGAGATCTCCAACTGCCCGGTTGTTGCCGGCCATGATCGCATGGCCGGCAGCGGCATGGCCGAAGCGTTGGGCGATCTGATTATTCTCGATGACGGTTTTCAATACCGCCGCCTTGGCCGCTGTTGCGATATTGTGCTGATTCCGGCGGACGGGATCGGCAACGGCCATCAGATTCCCGCCGGGCCGCTGCGCGAGCCGATCGATGCGCTGGCCAGCGCCGATATAATTGTGCGCACCGGCAGTCGAAGTGAGATTGCGGATTGCAAGCCGCTCACAGGGCGGAACGAGCAGATATGGATTCGCCAACCGGGGCGGATAATCGACACCGCATCCGGCTCGATCACAACGCCCGACAGTGTTTATGCCGTCACAGCCATTGCCCGCCCGCAGCGTTTTTTTAACGATCTGAAGAGCATTGGCGTCCGGCTGGCCGGCAGCAGATCATTCCCCGACCATCACCCGTTCACAAACCGTGATGTGGAAGCGCTGCTGCGCCTGGATAGCAATATTGCAGTCACAGCCAAAGATGCTGTCAAACTGGCGCCGCTATGGCCAAAAGATCGACCGCTCTGGGTGCTGCCGTTATCCGCAGAAGCGCAACCCGGATTGATAGAAACGATTTTACAGAATCTGCCGTAGGGGCAACCCCCTGTGGTTGCCCTGTCTTTGATTGCTTTTTTCCAATGTTTGTACGCCTTGTGAACCGATAGGCAACCACAGGGGGTTGCCCCTGCGGTGGGGATTATGCAATTAATAACGCGCCAGCGCCTCGGCGTTGGTGACGATATCGTAGCGTTTTCTGACCGACGCCATCCAGCGGGCGAAACGCGCCTCGCCTTTGGCCTTGCGCACCTGCGCAGCAATCGTTTCACGCTGTTTTTTGAATTCTTCTTCGCTCGGCGCAATCACCTTCTCCACACGCACTGCGGCATAGCCCTGCGGCACGCTGAGCGAACTGTTCAGCCATGAACCGGCCGGGGTCATAAAGGCTTTATTCAGAATATCCCGACTCAGCCAGGACGCCTGATCGCCCACGCCGTTGCTACGCACCGGCTTGGAGATATATTTAGCCTGACCGTACTGCTGCGCCAGTTCATCCAGACTCTTGCCCTTGCTGGCGCGGATGGCGTCGGCCAGCTGACGCGCTTTTTTGTTGGCCGCATCGAGTCTGGCGCTAGCTTTCACTTTTGCGGCAACCTGCTCGTAAGGCAGCGTGGCCGGCTCCTTACGCTCCAAGACCTCCACGGCGATAAAACGGCCATCATTGGTTTCGATAATCTCTACTGGTTGACCTGGCCTGGTCGAGAACGCCTTGTTGCGCACCTCGGCATCAGTCAGCAGCGGCGTCACTTCAGCGTCGCGCCGACTAATAAAACCAGTACTGGAAACTTTCAGATCGAGCGATGCAGCTGCCGCCTTCAAAGAATCTTCCATGCCGAGCGCGTCGTCGAGGTCCTGAGACAGCTTATAGGCCTCATCATTGGCGCGCGCCTGCAACAGCTCATCCTTCAGCCTCGCCTTCACCTCATCATACGAGGCCTGGTGGGCCGGACGCACATCTTCCAGGTGAATCAGGTGATATCCGAACGCTGTTTCGACAATATCGCTGACGCCGCCCTTGTCCATGGCAAACACAGCCTGATTAAATTCCGGCGCCATCACACCCGACTTAAACCAGCCCAGTTCGCCGCCTTTGCTGGCGGTAGCCTTGTCGTCCGAGAATTTTTTGGCCAGCGCAGCAAATGTTTCGCCAGCCTTGAGGCGCGCCTGAATCGATTCGATTTTTCTACGCGCCGCCTGACGCTCTTTGTCAGAAGCGGATTTGGCCACCTTGATGAGGATATGGCTGGCCTTGCGCTGCTCCGGCTGCAGGAACTCGGCTTTGCGTTTGTCGTAGGCAGCGCGAATATCGGCCTCATCTACGCTCATCTCGGCAGCCAGCTTGCGCGGATTAATTTCCACTGCATCCACCTTGATCTTCAATGGGGACATATAGCTGTTTTTATGTGCTTCATACCAGGCCTTCGCCGCTTCATCACTCACCGTCACCTTATTCAGCTGGCTGGCCGGATCAACCACAATGGCAGCCAGCACCCGCTGTTCGTAATCGTGATTGAATCTGCCGCGAATTTCTGGCTCGCTGGCTCGCGCCGAGCCTGTGATGGCTTTCTGCAGGGCGTCGACCATGATGTTCAGACGCAGATCGTTCTCATAATCCTGTTCCGAACCGAAACCCATGTTGCGGGTCAGAATCTGGTAGCGTTTTGGATCGAACTTGCCGGCTGACTGGAATGACGGATTATTGCGTACGGTGGAGAGCAGCACCGCCTCCGGCGCCGCCAGCCCGAGATTGTTGGCAACATCGAGCATGATATCGCGATTGATCATGGTTTGCAGGGTGTTCTCTTTGACATGCAAACGGTTGATCAGCTGTTTGGAAAATTGTTTGCCGAGCATGGCGCGATACGCCCCCAACTGACGCTCATAGGCGCGGTAAAAATCCGTGCTGGAGATCGGCTTGCCGTTAATGGAGGCGACAGGCTGCACCTTGCCGCCAAAGAAATAGTCGCCAATACCCCACAACACAAAGGAGAGCGCGACGCCGCCAAGAATAAGCTTGGCCAGCCATGACTGCGCGTGATTACGCATGGATTCGAGCATGATAAACCCCGGTTCAAAAAGTGATGAAGTCGTAAACAGTCCATCCATAGCCTTTTTACTGCGCCCGTCCGTGGGCGCTCTGATGAGATCTTGCGAAGTCATCAAAGGCAAGGCGCGGCACGCTACTGAAGCAAGCCAATCAGAGCAATGGGTGTTGCTCTGATTGGCGCGATAGTCAAAACAAGCCAGAGCAATGGGTGCTGCTCTGATTGGCGCGATAGTCAAAACAAGCCAGAGCAATGGGTGCTGCTCTGATTGGCCCGGTAGTCAAAACGAGCC
>Ga0256829_1002710_pt1 | contig 12906 bp, 13 predicted proteins | sample 131447metaG_FD_185979 | JGI IMG/M metagenome (GOLD analysis project Ga0256829, IMG submission 185979) | Hydrothermal vent microbial communities from Lau Basin, Pacific Ocean - 131-447 | ecosystem: Environmental > Aquatic > Marine > Hydrothermal vents | place: Pacific Ocean: Lau Basin | collected... | reverse complement strand
TCTAAACAAAGATACGAAAATACTAAATTTGCTTTTTTCAAAAAATTCAAAAATAGATTATACAACTCTTCATACTCCTTGAGTTTTTTTTAAATGATATTGCACTGTTCCTAATTCCACCCCTATAACTCTTGCTATTTTTCTTAATTCCATTTTTTCTGAGAATAATTTAAAAATCATTTCCTTTTGTTCTTGAGTTAATCTTTTATATTTTCTATATTTTTTCCCTTTGTTAAATCCAACTTTCATTAAACCAACCTTTTTATAAAAAACAAGCACTTTTTATTCCTATTTAGTCAGTGCCACTAATTTTCCTTTTTTTGTGATATAATTATATATGATAAGTATCATAAGTTTCTTTAAGGAGAAAAAAAATGAAAGATTTTATTTTAAAAATAACCGCTAGCAAATGGAATTATTATCTCTCACTTGCAACAGATGGAATAACTGCCCTTGTATTTTTAGGACTTAGTTTATATTATACAAAAGATATATGGGCAAGTCTTGCTTTGTTTGTGGTTGGAGTTATATTTTTTACATTTTTGGAATATGCTGTGCATGCATGGCTTTTTCATGAAAATCACCCGGCAAAAGTTTTTATAGAAGGACACGCACATCATCATCAAAATCCATTCAGTTATGATGCAATGCCATTTTTTATGAGTGCTGTAATCGCTACACTTTTTGCATGGATTTTTCACTTTTTTATGCCTACAGCTGATGCTTTGGCAATTGTTGGAGGAATGACGCTTGGATATTTTAATTATGGAATAATGCATCATATTATGCATAGAACTGAATTTAATTCAAAATATTGGAGATATATGCAAGAATTCCATTTCGTTCATCATAAAAAACCTACACTAAATCATGGAATTACAACAGATATATGGGATAGGATTTTTGGAACATATTATCAATGGAATGAAGATGATTTAAAAGGTATTGAAAAACTTAAAAGAATAAAGAAAAAATCTTAGATCTATCTTTTCCCTTTCACTTTTAATAAAAATTAAACAAATTTTAACTCTCTTGATTACAGTCAATGAAATAATCTGAAATAACCATTATAATACTCCAAAACAACAAAGGAGAACAAATGTTTGGATTATTCGGAAACAAAGAAACTAAAAAACCTGAAGCTTGTGATTTGCCATTTTTATGTTGGCAATGTGAAATGAGTGCACCAGGTGGATGTGGAAGCCATGGTGAAAGCAAAGGTGTTTGTGGTAAAACTGCTACAAAAGCAAGACTTCAAGATTTAATGATTTATGGACTAAGAGGTCTATCTGCATATAGAGAACATGCAAATGAATTAGTATCTACACCAGAAGAAAGTAAAATATTAAAAGAAATTGATGATGTAAATGCTGAAACTCTATATTTCACACTTACAAATGTTAACTTCAACTTTGATGAGCATATAGCGCAACTTATGAAAATAGGAAATGCAGGCGTTAAAGTTATGGATTTACTAAGTAACGCACATACAAAAGCACTTGGAGTTCCAGCACCTGTAACTGTAACTCAAAACAAAGCTGAAGGAAAAGCTATTTTAGTATCAGGACACAACCTTGATATGCTTGAAAAACTGCTTGAAAGAATTGAAGAAAGAGGACTTAGTGATAAAATCAATGTATATACTCACTCAGAAATGCTACCAGCACACGGTTATCCTCATCTTAAAAAATTCAAAAACCTAAAAGGAAATATCGGTAAAGCATGGTTTGACCAAACAGATATATTCACTAAATGGAATGGGACTTGTGTTGTAAATACAAACTGTATCGTACCGCCTGAAAAATCTAAAAAAGTAGGTAATTATATAGACAGACTTTATACTTATAAAATCACAGGTATTGAAGGCGCTAAAAAAATTGAAAATGATAACTTCGATCCATTAATCGATCAAACTTTAGAATTACCGGAAGTTACTGGATTTGACAGTGATGAAAAAATCGTAACAGGTCATCATTACAAAACTGTTCTTGAAGCATACGGAGCAAAAGTTCTTGACGCTATTAAAGAAGGTAAATTAAAAAGAGTATGGGTAATTGCAGGATGTGACGCACCTGGTAAAAAAAGAAATTATTACAGAGAATTAGCACTTGCACTTCCAAAAGACCATTTAATCATCACAAGCAGTTGTGGTAAATTTAGATTTAATGATGTAGATTTTGGAAATATTCCTGGAACTGATATTCCAAGATATATTGACCTTGGGCAATGTAATGATAGTAATGGAGCAGTTCATATAGCACTTGCAGTTGCAGAAGCTCTTGGAATTAAAGATGTAAATGAATTACCAGTATCAATTGCTTTAATGTGGATGGAACAAAAAGCAATTATTATTTTACTAGCACTACTTAGCCTTGGAATTAAAGATATTTTTATAGGACCAAATGCTCCGCAATTTGCTAATGATGATATTGTTAATTTCTTAGTTGAAAACTTTAATCTTGGTGTTATCAGCGGTGATATTCATAAAGATTTCGGAAAAGAATTAGCTAGTTAATTTCCCCTCCCTCCTTCGAGGCTTTTGCCTTACCAACTATAATATTCTTTTATTTTTTCTAAATCTATTATTTGAAGTTTTGAATTTTTATTCTTAATAATCCCTAAATTTTTGAATTTTTTGAGTTTTCTAGAAAGAGTTTCAGGTTTTATATTTAAAAGCGCTGCAATGGAATGTTGTTTAAGCTCTTCAAAAGCATCAGGATTATCATAAATAAATTTGGCAATTTTCGTTTCTGTATCAAAAATTAAATTATTTTGAATTATCCCATCAAGATATTTCATTTTACGAAGAAGAGAGCTCATTATCTGCATACATACATCACCCTTTTGCATAAAATTTTTAAATTTTTCAAATTCTATTTTTAAAATAATTCCGTCACTATCCATCGCACAACTTGCAGGATAAGGTATATTCTCAAAATTAGGAAGCTCGGCAATTAAAGAAACAGGCTTGAATTTATGAATTATAAGTTCATTACCTTTATTATCTGCTTTATAAACCTTGGCACTTCCTTCAATCAAAAGATGAAGATATCTAGGCTCTTCCTTTTCATAAAATACTATATCATTTTTTTTTAATTTTTTTATAATTACAAAATTTTGAATTTCCTCTAAATCTTTATTATCTAAATTTTTAAACAAAAAATAATTTTTTAAATTCATAAAGAAAGCCTTTTTTGTAAAATTATATCATTTATTAATCTAAATCAATTTTTTTTATTAATTGCTTTGGTATAATGAAAATAAAAAAGGAAAAAGCATGGAAATAAAAATGTTAAATTTCGAGCCTATGAATGATGTTCATTTAAATGAAGTAAAACTTCTTGAAAAACTATTAAAAGAACTAGATGAAAATAAAGATGTAACAGATACATTAGAAAAATTTATAAGAGATGTAGAAAAGCATTTTGCTTTTGAAGAAGATTTAATGAAAAAATATGATTTCTTTGCCTATTTTCCACACAAAATGGAACATGACAAAATATTAAACGAACTTTACAGCCTAAGAGGAAAAGATAACGAATACCTTAAAAAATATTTTAAAGAGCACTTTATTCCTTGGCTTGATAATCATATTCTTACAATAGATACTGTAACAGCCGGATTTTTTTATATGATAGGAGCAGAAATAACTTGATATTTCTTTAGCTCCTCTTCGCTTATACTTTCTATTAAACCTAATTTTTTAAGTTTTTCTATAACTTCCGGCGTTATATCCACATCAGGCGGCCAGACTCTCATAAATCCGTCAAGCTCATTTTTGTTACTGCCGTCAATTCCTACAATTTCATCAATCCATATGTCTCTTAGAGCATCAATATTATTCGTAACCCTCCAAACGAGCATATAAGGGTTATCAATCTCATCTGTATTTATAAAAACGACGATTCTTAAATTTTCTTTAAATTTTTTTATTTTTTCAAAAATCTCTTTAGCTGACTTTTCTTTTTTAAATTTAATAACACAAATAGGATTTTTTGTATCAGTAAAATACTGTCTAACATCTTCAATTAAAGGTTCAACTTCTTGTAGCTTTTTCAATAACTCTTCATCTTCTAAAACTTGGAACTTGGAACTTGGAACTTGGCTACTTTTTTGCGTAGCATCAATCCCAAGTTTCCCTCCTACAAGCTCCTCAATGCTTGAATGGTCAAGCTCATCAACTATCCCTTTTGAAATTAAAATTTTTTCTTTATCAAAATTATTTAAAATATATTTTGTTAAATTCTTATAATCCCTAAGAAGTGGAGCGTCATCTCCTACAAAAATAGCGTGTTTTACAAAGCTCATCTGCCCTACTCCCCATAAACTATGCATAACCTGTAAAGAATGTCCCGGGTATCTTGGAGCAATTTTTGCCAAAATAAGATTATGAAAAACACCGTTTTCTGGCATTGCATAATCAATCAAATCAGGAGCGGTGGTTTTTAGAAGAGGCAAAAATATTCTCTCAGTCGCATAGCCCATATATTTATCTTCTAGGGGAGGCTTTCCAACAACCGTTGCATAAAACACTGGTTCTTTTTTAGTAGTTATCGTTTTAATATGCATTAAGGGAAAAGGTTTTTTTAGGGTATAATATCCTGTATGGTCTCCAAACATTCCTTCTATTTCCATCTCCTCTGGGTTGCAATATCCCTCAATTACAATATCCGAATCCGCAGGAACTTCAAGGTCATTGCTTACACATTTAACAAGTTTTGGATTTTTGCCTCTTATAAATCCGTAAAGCATAACTTCAAAAATCCCAGGAGGCATAGGAGCCGTGGCACACCATGTCCAAAGAGGGTCACCACCTATTGCAACACTCACAGGCATTTTCTTTTTTGCTTTTTTATACTCCCAAAAGAGATGAGCAGAATCTTTATGTATTTGCCAGTGAAGCCCCAAGCGGTAATCATCATAAATCTGAAGTCTATACATTCCGACATTTCTAGTTTCTCCATCAAGACTTTTTGTATAAACCTGACCCATTGTAATAAATTTTCCGCCATCCTTTTCCCACGTTTTAAGAATCGGTAACCTGCTAAGTTTTGCAGCTTCCCCCTCATAAATATGATATTGACACTCTCCGCTTTTTACACCTTTTGGAATTGTGTTTTTAATTGCAAAAAGCTTTCCGAATGCTTTTAATTTTTCAGATAATGTTTTTGGAGGTTTCATTTTTATAAGACTTTCTATTTCATCTGCTATTAAATCAAGTTTTTTGCCAAAAATTTTCTCAACCACTTTATCATTTGCAAAAACATTCATCAAAACAGGGATATCAAATCTTTTCTTCCCTTCCATAGGATTTGTAAATAATAAAATTTTAGGCTCTTTTTTCTTTGCTTCAATATAAGCTAGATGAGGTATTTCAAGATTTACATCCAGTGGAGTATCTATAACTTTTATATACTCTTTTAAATTATCTAGATTCATTAATTCCCCTTAAAATTCCGTTTTTTTCAAAATATCCAATCATTTTTTTATATGTTTTATTAGAACTTAATGTTTTAGTATCTCCGACAACAATAAGTTTTCTTTTTGCTCTTGTAATAGCGACATTAAGTCTTCTTAAATCATCCAAAAATCCTATCTGCTCTTTTTCATTAGCTCTTACTAAACTTAAAATAATTATCTCTTTTTCTCTTCCCTGAAACCCGTCAACACTTTTTACTTCAATTTTTTTATCTTTTAATAATTTTTTTATATACTCTTCATGGTCTTTATAAGGAGTAATAATTCCTATGTAATCCTCTTTTGCTCCGGCTTTTACAAATTTATCCACCAAATTTACCACAAATTCAGCTTCTAAGGGATTATATTTTGAAGGAGAGCCTTTTTTTATTTTTTCTAAAAATTTCCCCTTAGTATCAAAAAATACCAAAGGTTCAAACCCGCCAAAATTTTCATCTTCTTTTATTTCTAAATCTTTTATAATGATATTTTTAATCTTTTCAAATGTTTTTACCCTGCACTCATAAAATTCACAGCTTGGAAAATTATTTATTTTTTCATTCATTCTGTATTGAATTTCTAATGTATGATAAATATTTTTATAAAGAGCGGTAAATCTCTCAAAAAGAGAGAATTTAAGTCTTTCTTCATTGCTTAAAATTGTTGGAGGAAGTTGTTTATGGTCTCCTGCAAAAATAGCCTTTTTTGCTTTTATAAGAGGTATAAGAGTACCGGGCTCCATTGCCTGAGCCGCTTCGTCAATAAATACCACATCAAAATTTTTATTCTCCAAAAAATCTCCCCCGGCAGCCGAATTAGTGGCAAAAACAACATCCGCCGTATCTAAGATAGAATGCATAATCTCTTCAAAAAGGGCATTTTTTTTATCATAAAGTTTATTAATGTTTTGTTGGATTTTAAGCCACTCGGCCATCTCTTTTATCCATTCAGCTTTAACGCCCCTTTTGCCTTTACCGTTTTTTGCCAAATCTAAAATCTCTTCATCGCTCATCCCCCTTCTTCTTCCGGGAGTTGGTTTTTTTGTTTTTTTATCCTGAAGATATTTTAAATCATCTATTTTTTTAATTAATTTTTCAATTTCTTTATATCTTTTATCTCTTCTTATCTTTACATCCAAAGAGTGTTTCATTAAATTGCTCTCAATTTTTGCAGGATGTCCGATTCTTACCACATTAAAATCTTTTAATTTTTCTAAAACATTATCAACAGCAACATTGCTATCAGCCGTTACTAAAATTCTTTTGCCTATATGTTTTTTGATAACTTCAGCTAATGTAGTCGTCTTACCTGTACCAGGAGGTCCGTGAATTAAAAACATTTCTGAATTTATAGACTTACTAAGGGCTCTGTTTTGAGAAGGATTTAGAATTTCACTTTTTTCATTAACTTCTATAATCTCAGGCTCCCTTTTACCAAGCAAAATATCTTTTTGCTCATAATTTTGAACTTCTTCTAAGGCTTTTAACATTCTTTTAAAAGTAATATCATTTACAAACAAATCAAGTCTGTAAAGTTTTGAGCGAAAAATCGGCTCTTTTGAATAAACTTCAATAAAATTTCTGCCAACCGCGCTTACTGTGGCTTCTTGATTAAATTTAAGAGGTTCACCCCTGCTTATTAAAACGATATCGCCTACTTTTATCTGATGTTCTGGCATATTATTTCTATTAAATCTGTAAATCTTAAAATCAAGAAAATCCCCGACATATTTCATTCTAAGACCAAGAATGCCCCTTCCTCTTTTTTGTCTTTCAATACCGCTTAATCTTTTTATTTCATTTAAATGAAAATCTTTCTCAGCTTTTCGCTCTTTTTCTATCAAAGCGGAAAAGTATTTTTTATACTCATTTACCGATTCAAATCTTTTTTTATACAAATAATCCTCCTAAAACTATACTAAATGCTAATAAATTTATACCATAAAAAGAGAGTTTTTTATAATATGCCGCTAAACTAAGCCATAAAAACAAAATCCCAAACCATAAAGGAAGTTTATAATCGTAAAAATTATCCCCTAAATGTAAATAGCCCTTAATTATTCCATCCATTATCCCACCAATTCCTATTAAATGTAAAAACATAGCTAGCGGATAAAAAAAAGTAAATAAAATAGTGGCAAAAGGAGATAAAAGCTGATAAAGACTCATATTTGAAAAAACAGTGTGTGAGATAACAAACATCATCAAAAAAACAAAAAAGTTCATTAAAATCCCGTTTTTAAAAGTAGGCTTAAAATATTTAAAAAATAGCATAATATAAAAAACACCTAGAATACTTAGAAAAAATCCAATAGAAAAAATTTTCATAAAAAATATTATAAAAGAGGCCAAAATCGTTAAAAAAAGAATCCTCAGTGAAAAAATATTTTGCAAATTAAAAGCAAATAAAAACAAAATAATCTCCATTACAAAAGCCCTGATAAGTGAAGGCGGAAAAGATGTGAGATAAAGATATAAAAATTCAAAAATAAAAATTAAAATCCCTAAATCAAAAAATCTGTTTCTATAAGGAAATTTCTTATGAAAAATTTTATAAACAGGAGAAAAAATCAAAAACAAAATAAAAGAAATTACCCCTAAATGAAATCCGCTTAAAGCAAAAAGATGAGAAATTCCAAGAGTGCTTAATTCCTGCCTTGTTTTATAATCAATCCCTTCACCTAAAAAAAGGGCTTTATATAAGTTACTTATTTTTTTATCTTTATGCTGGTTTTCTATAAATTTATCTAAAAAAGAAGCATTCTTTAGTTTTAAATCAAAACTTATTGCATAAAAACTGCTTAAATATCCTAAAAAAGAGATGTTTTTTGTAAGAATTTTAATATTAAGATTTTCATTAAGCAAATTTTTAAGATTATCTCTTGAAGTTGTATAAAAAGTGACATCTTTATTTTTTAATTTTAAAACATAATAATTCTTCTTTTTATATTGATTAATTACCTTTACATCCAAATTTCTAACCGGCTTATTTATAAAATTAATATAATTTAAAAAAGAAATCTGGATTCTAAAAATAAAAACTAAACTAAAAAATAAAAAAAATAATTTTAATTTTTTAGTTTCCATTTTACATTTTTCAATTTAAATATTTGGCATTTCTACCCGTGCTTCAGTCGGTTCAATTTCTACTACATCACTTACTTTATCTGTAAACAGAGTATATTTCTTGTGAAACAGCATTTCAACCGTTCCTGTCGGTCCGTTTCTTTGCTTTCCTATAATAATTTCAGCATCTTCAACCTCTTTTTCCTGGAATTCTACAAACTCTTTTTTCCCTTTTTCAAGAGCCTCTTTTTGTTTTTGTTTTGCTTCCATTGCTTTATATACATCATCTCTATATATAAACATAATAACATCGGCATCCTGTTCAATAGCCCCTGATTCTCTAAGGTCGCTTAACATTGGTCTTTTATTTGGTCTGCTCTCAAGTGCCCTGTTTAATTGAGACAAGGCAATAATAGGAATTTGAAGCTCTCTTGCTAATAATTTAAGACTTCTACTAATTTCTGCAATAGCTAAATGTCTTTCTCTTTGGTCTGAAGCAATTAATTGAAGATAATCAATTATAGCTAAAGACAAATCAGGATTTTGGGTTTTGAGTTTTCTGAGTTTTGCTCTGATGGTATGAATATTTATATTTCCTTCATCATCTATAAAAAGAGGCTTAGAAGATATTTCATCAGATATAACTGTAAGTTTACTCATCTGCTCATCATTTAAATTTCCTCTTCTAAGCTCTTGCAAAGGAATTTTTCCAGCAGCACTTAGCATTCTTAACATCAACTGCTCTGCTGGCATTTCAAGTGAAAATATTGCCACTCCCCTGTTCTGTTTTATTACATTTAGAGCAAGATTTAGGGCATATGCAGTTTTCCCCATTGAAGGTCTTGCGGCAATAATAATCAAATCCCCCTCTCCAAAGCCGCTTGTTTTTCTGTTAAGTTCGATAAATCCTGTATCAAGCCCTGTTACAATTCTATTCTTTTTAGCTGCTTGAAGTTGTATAAATTTAATAGTATCTTTTACAACATTTAAAGAATTTTTAAAATCACCTGCCAAATTTGAAGTGGCTATAGCAAAAAGTTTACTTTGAATATCTTCAACTTCTTCTACCGCTCTTTTATCCTCTTCTAAAACAATCTTTTTAATCTCGTTTGAGAGATGAATAAGCTCTCTTTTTGTTGAAAGATCTTTAAGCTCTTTTGAATAGGCTTCAACCCTTTCAACCGGAGCTGTTCCTATAATTTCAAAAAAAGTTTCTTCATCAAATTTGTTTTTTTTCTTAAGTTCATCCCTTAAAAAAATTTCATCTATAGGTAAATCTTTTTTATAAAGTTCTTCCATTGTTTCAAATACAGCCTGATGAAACGGAAGATAAAAATCATTTGCTTTTAAAATAGCGGCAATATCTTCATATACTTTCCCGTCAAACAAAATAGCACTTAAAATTCCTCTTTCTATGTCTATATTAAACAGATTCAATTTTCACCTTTTAAAATATGCTCTTTTAGTGCTTTTACAACATCTCTTACATCTTGAGATTCAAGAAGTGTTTTTAATTTATTTTTTTGTTTTTTTGATAAACCTCTTATAATCTCTACAATTTTTTTTTCTTCATTTTCTACTTTTTTTATTTCTTCTATAGCTTTTTGACCTAATATTTTTTCAAGTTTTTCTTTTGTTACTTTATTTGGCATAAAAACAAAAGCCATAAAAATAAAGTTCAAAGAAACAATCATTAGCCCAATAGCGAAAATAAGCTCTGTAGTTATTGTCATTTTGCTTCCTTTTTTACTTCTTCTAAAAATCTATCCAAAAGTTCATTTTCAGGATATTTTCCTATAATTTCACCTTTTTTCATAATAAGCCCAAATCCTTTCCCGCAAGCAATTGCAACATCCGCTTCTTTTGCTTCACCTATTGCATTTACCACACATCCCATAACTGAGAGATTTAAAGGCTTTTTAATATCTTTTGTAGCCTCTTCCACAGCCTCTACAATAGGTGGTAAATCAACTTCAATCCTACCACATGTAGGACATGAAATTATATTAACTCCCTCTTTGATAAGCCCTAAATCTTTTAAAATAGCTTTTCCTACCCTAATTTCTTCTTCAAGCTCTCCTGTAATGGAAACCCTCAATGTATCTCCGATTCCCTCAAGCAATAATGCCCCAAAAGCCGAAGCGGATTTAATAGTAGCGTGAAATTTTGTCCCGGCTTCTGTAACTCCCAAATGAAAAGGATAATTCACAAGAGGTCTTAACATTCTATAAGCCTCTACTGTTCGCAAAACATCACTGGCTTTTAATGAAACTTTTATATCAAAAAAATCCAAATCTTCCAAAAACTTAATATGCCACAATGCACTCTCAACCATTGCTTTTGGAGTTTGCCCATATTTATTTTCAAGAGGCTCTTCCAAACTTCCGGAATTTACACCAATTCTAATAGGCAGATTTCTGGCTTTACACGCTTTTACCACTTCTTTTATTCTATCTTTTCCGCCTATATTTCCTGGATTAATTCTAAGACAATCTACATACTCGGCTGCCATAAGCCCTAATTTATAATTAAAATGGATATCAGCAACGACAGGGAGAGGAGATTTTTTTACTATTTCTTTTAGTGCTTTTGCATCTTCTTCATCCAAAACGGCAACTCTAACTAAATCAGCCCCTGCAAAATAAAGTCTATTTATCTGCTCCATTGTTGTTTTTATATCTTTTGTTTTAGAGTATGTCATAGATTGGACACTTATTTTAGCATCTCCTCCAACATCAACATCTCTTATTTTTATTTTTCTAGTAGGATATCTTTTAATCAATTTTTCTCCTTAAATGATAAATATATTCTATATTACCCTCTTTTCCTTTAAGAGAGCTTTTTTCTTTTCTTAAAATTTCCCAATTATACTCTTTTATCTTATTTTCAAAATTAATCTTAGCATTTTTTATTGCATCTTTATCAATAACCACACCTTTTTTATCTCTTTTTACTTCTTTTCCTACTTCAAACTGAGGTTTAAAAAGAAGTATCATCTCATCAGATAAAGTAGCTAATTTATCAAAAATTTTAAGAAGTGATATGAAACTAACATCACTAACTAATATATCAAATTTTTTAGGATATTTAAAGTCTCTAACATCCGTATTTTCAAAAGCCTCCACTCTTTTATTTTCTCTTATTTTCGGATGAAGCTGATTACTTCCAACATCCACACAGACTACTCTCCTAGCACCTTTTTCTAAAGCAACCTCACTAAATCCCCCTGTGGAACTTCCCACATCAATTACACTTTTCTCATTAAAATAAAAATTATATTTTTCAAGATAATTCTTGAGTTTCCAAGCAGCCCTGCTTACATAAATTTTTTGTAAAACTTCAATTTTTGCATTTTCTATATTAAAAGAAGGTTTTGTGACAATTTTTCCATTTACTTTGATTTTAGAATTTTTTATAAGCTCTTTCGCCTTATTTCTGCTTTCTACAAAATTATTTTTCACTAAATACTCATCAAGTCTCATATTTTCACTTTTTTTTAAAAATTTTATCAAAAATTATTCATAAATTAATTTTTTGTGTTATAATAATCAAAACAAAAAAGGAGACAATATGGGATTTAGTGGATTTATGGCACTAGTTTTATGTGTAGTAGCAACAGGAATGATGTTATGGGTAGTGGCGGACGCAATTAAAAAATCTCCAATCAAAGATTAAGAGAGTAAATCCTTAAGGGAATTTTTTACTTTCTTATTTTCATAAATTATTTTATAAACTTCATTTGCAATAGGTGTGTAAATATTCTCTTTTTTAGCTATTTCATAAATTGCTTTGGTAGTATAGACACCTTCTGCAACTTCACCAAGTTCATTTAAAATATCATTCAAGAGTTTACCTTTAGCTAAATTTAATCCAACTCTGAAATTTCTACTCATTGTTGAATTTGCAGTTAAAAACAAATCCCCAGCTCCTGCAACTCCTAAAAATGTATTTTTTTTTGCACCAAAGAATTCTCCAAATCTTGCAATTTCCACAAGACCTCTTGCTATAAGAGCCGCTTTTGCATTTTCTCCTAGATTAAGACCTTCACAGATTCCAGCAGCAATAGCAATAACATTTTTATAAGCTCCTGCAACTTCAACACCGTAAATATCATCCGAAATATATGTTTTAATAAAAGGAGGAAAAAATAACCCAAACTCATTAGCTATTTTTTTATTCCCGGCAACAACAAGGGCCGTAGGTTTATTTTCTTTTACCTCTTTTGCAAAAGAAGGGCCCGCCAAAAAACATATATTTTCACTATCCAAATACTCTTCAAATATTTCATTTAAAAATTTTAGCTCTTTATTATCAATTCCTTTACTAGCTACTAAAATTTTTTTATTTTTAAGATTTTTTTTATACTTTTGAATAAATTCTCTTA
>Ga0256829_1002709_pt1 | contig 12912 bp, 8 predicted proteins | sample 131447metaG_FD_185979 | JGI IMG/M metagenome (GOLD analysis project Ga0256829, IMG submission 185979) | Hydrothermal vent microbial communities from Lau Basin, Pacific Ocean - 131-447 | ecosystem: Environmental > Aquatic > Marine > Hydrothermal vents | place: Pacific Ocean: Lau Basin | collected... | reverse complement strand
TTTATAGCCAACATGTAAATTTTTCTGAAGATTATCAAAAGATATATCATCCTTACGATACTCATAAACAATGCTATTGTCAATTGGGTCAATAAGTCTAAATGCTATAATATTTTTTTTATTTTTTTCTATGATTAAAGATATATATTTCTGCGCTGATTCAGGTTCAACATTATATAAATCAACTGCAATTAACTTGGATATTTTATCTACGCTTTTTTGCGCATCAAAAGCAAAAAGTTGAAAATTTAGAAAAATCAGTAAAATAAAAAATTTGAATACAATGCTCATATCTTTTTGTTCTTATTGGTTATACTGCTGAAGTATCTGATCAATTGTGTGATTTTTTTTCAATCTATCAAGAGCTTTTTGCCACCGATTTACAATAGAATCGTCTGTATTTTTATTAAAAGCAATGTACATATCTCCTTGAAATGCAACAACATTTCTTATGGGCTCCACCTTATCTAAAAGCCTCATAAGCTTTGCATTATAAATACCTGCTTTGAGCAATGTTGGCCAAAGATCTATACGACCATATGCCAAAAGTTTCAGATTTTGCTCATCTACACCCCTCTTAATAGGTACAAGATTTGTAAAGCCTTTTGCTTTGAGCATCTCATAATTTGCCACTTTCTTGGCAACACCAATCTTTCCTACTTGTTTCGCATCATTAAGAGTTTTAAGTGTTATCAAAGAACCCTTTTTTTTAAAAAATACAAGCTTCATAGAAGTAATGGGGCCTACCCATTTATATCTTGGTGAACGCTCTTTTGTTTTAAGCATCGAAAAAAGAGCACTGTTTTTTTTGTTATCGACTATTTTTACACCACGCTTCCATGGATATATTTTTATTTTGTCATGCAGGCCTAACTCTTTTTCTATAGACCTAACTATTTCGATACCAATCCCCATAGCTTTCCCATCTTTTTCAAATTGAAAAGGTGGAAATATCTCAGTCATTAATAAAATATTTTGAGCATATAATCCGTTCAAAATAAACAGTAGTGTAAAAAATATCTTTTTCATGTCAGCCCCTTATTGTATTAAATTTTTCATATCTCCAGCCCAACTAGAGTTATGTCATCATTTCTTTCGTAGTTGATAATTACATCTTTCCACTCAATCATCTCATGAAGAAAATGCTCTTGTTGCTCCATCATTGACTTATCGCTATACTTATTTACCAATTTACAAAATCTTTTTTTACCAAACGGAAACCCTTTCTTGCCACCATTTTGGTCAAAGTAGCCATCAGTCGTGAGATAAAATTTCATACCATCCTCCACATTAACGATATGCTCTGTGTATTTATAATCTATATCACACTTCTTGTAGCCTACTGAATACTTATCACCTTTAATTATATGAAGTTTACCATTTTTAGTGTAGAATAAAGGAGTTTGTGCACCTGCAAATTTAACAATTTTTTCTCTTTTATTATAGTAGAGAATACCTCCGTCGAAACCAGCATTTGAAACAGAATCACTTGAATTTTGCTTTAGAAGAGTTTTCATATTTCTATTAAAAATACTTAGAAAATTTGCTGGTGAAACTACCTCTTTACTATAATTAATCTTAGCAATTATTTGTCTCTCTATCGCTTTTACAAGCATAGTAACAAAAGCCCCATGAACACCATGACCAGTACAATCAATCACCATCAACAAACACTCATCTTGCTTTCTTAATCCTTCAAAAAGATAGATATCTCCACCAACTATATCTTTAGGACTCCATATCACAAAATAATCATTGAAAAAATTTTTAAAGAGTTTATTATCTGGAATTAAGGCATTTTGAATAAGTGATGCATACTTTATAGAGTCTTTAGTATGACTGTGAATCTCTTCTATCTCCTTTTTTGCCTCTTCTAAATCTTGTGTTCTCTCAACCACTTTAATTTCAAGATTTCTGGTTAAATCTTCAACTCTTTTCTTGTCCGTTATGTCATGCATGATTGAAGTATATCCACAACTTGCTCCAATATCTGTACACTTTGGAGTAATAATTGCAGAAACCCAATAATACTTACCGTCTTTTCTTCTATTTTTTATCTCGCCACTCCAGACACTTCCTGCTTTAATGGCTTCCCAAAGTTCTTGAAATAAATCTTTTGGCATATCTGGATGCCTTACAATATTGTGAGGTTTGCCTATTAACTCTTCTTTTGTATATCCGCTTATCTTACAAAATGCTTCACTAGCTTTTGTAATTATTCCTTCATTATCAGCCTCGCTCATTATCACATACTTATCTACTATTGAAACTAAATTTGATATTTCACCATGTAATTTCATACTTACTTTTATATTTTCATTAACAGATTTTGCCATTTGTCCAAATTCATCTTCTGTGTCTATGGCAATTGGTACCACTTTTTTCTTAGGATCTTTTAAATATTCAAAAAATGATTGGAGACCATTTTGAAAATTTAACAGTGGTTTGCTGATCAATTTTCCCAACAAAACAACTATAATAAAAATTATTACTACTCCATTAATTACAAAATCGATAATTTGCTCTCTTAAATATTTTTTTATTTTTAAATCTATTTGGCTAGATTGTCTATTAAAAAGTTGTAAATCATGTTCTTTTAAGTATCTAATTCTTTTATAAATTTTGTCATTATCATAAAAGATTTTCAAATATCCTATATTTCTACCATCACCATATAAATCATATTTGATAAATTGCTTTTTTAAAAACTCTCTTGGCAGTTGATTGGATATATAGTTTTTTCCAGCTTTTTTGTATCCTGCTTTAAAATCTGATTTTGATACATTATCATATATCTCAACAGCAATTATATTTTCTTTCTTTAGGAAACTCTTTATGCTGTTTTGTGCTATATCTTCATCAATGTTATATAATGCATCAGCAAAAGAGGATGTTGCAGACAAAGCAAACTCTTTTAAAATCTCATACTCTTTCTTGATTGAATTATTTTGAGTTCTATTAAGTTGAAACAAAATATAATCTTTTTGATTTTTCTTCAACTCTTTGATCAATGCAAACTGTTTTTCATGATTTATGTAACCACTTATAATCGTGCTTATTGTTAATGAAGTAATGATAAAAAATGAAGTTTTAAATACGAGAGATTTCATACAGATTTATCACTTTATATATTTATCAAAAATTTTTTGATATTCCATGTTCTTTTTTAGTGCCACTATTGCACTGTTTATCTTCTTAATCAACTCTTTAGCTCTAGGAGACTCTTTTGAAACATATATATAAAAAGGAGTGGGTTTGATACCTAAATATTTTTGATATTTAACACCTTTTGGCATACTATATTTTCCTATCGAAATAGCACCCAAAACTACTGGCAAAGACACTATAAATACATCGCACCTTCCCCTTTGTGCTTTTCTCAATACATCATAAACAGATCTTGCTCCTTGATCAACTTTTTTATTCTTATCTAGTCCATATTCATTATAATAAACATCAAGATTATACCCATGAACATCACAAAGTTTATATCTGTTTATATCAAATTTATTGTCTTTTAAAATCCCATTTGGGAACTTCTTTATTGCATAAAAGATAGCCTTGCTTGTATAATAAATAGGCTCTGTTATATCGTATTTCTCAACTCTCTTTTTTGAATAACTTCCATTTATAAACATTTCATATTTGTTTGTTTTACTATAGTGCTCAACGAGATAAAGGCATCTTTTCCAAGGTATCATATCAATTTTATATTTTATACCGATACTTTTAAAAATCTTACTCAATAGTTCAGTTACTGCTCCAGTTAATTTTGTTTTATCTATTTTTCCATTAACTCTTTGATAATACGAATAAGGTGGCCATTCGCTTTTATCATCACAAATATTCACCAAATTATCGGCAAATATAACACTATTTAATAGCAAGATAAAAACAAATAATTTACTCAACATAAACCTCCTCTATACTTTTTTGCTTTAACAATTGATTTCATCATAAAAGTATATTTATCCTCGTTTAAACGAATAAAATCATACTCAATAGCATCTGAAACTCTTGCTATCTTATATAGACCGATTTCCTTATGTTTTTTCAGCCCCCTTGCACCACTTCTTCTTAGCTCTCTATATCTTTTTTTGATACCCTCTTTATCTAATTTTTTGATTTCAACCAATTTTGATTTAATCTTTTCTTTATCTTCAACGCTTACAATATTTGTAGCTACTATCTCATAGTAGTTATTATTTGTAAGTTGCACATCTATTTTTCCTATGGGGACTATCTGTCTTGAGCCAGCCTCTTCATTTTTAGGGTAGTACATCATATTGCGACAATAATCTATCGTAATTGTTGATATAGTCCCCATGAGACCTATATTTGCAATGCTAGTTTCGATATTCTCCAATGCCGACGCTATAACACTTTGAGTCATTACGCCTTTGTATTTTACTATTGCAACATCATCTACTATATTAGATTTTGCCCCTATCTCAAATCCAACAAGCGTTATATCATCGTTTCTATCGTTATTTGGTATTTGAGATTCATACTCTTGCAACTGTTGTACAAATATATCCTTCTGTTTAGTCATAAGTTTTGAATGGTTGCGTTTAATGATATTTTCAAATCTTTTTTTACCAAATGGAAAACCTTTTTCACCGCCATTTTGGTCAAAGTAACCATCGGTAGTACAGTAAAATTTCATACCCTCTTGAACATGCATGGTACTCTCTTTGTAAACATAATCCATATCACATTTTTTATAACCGACAGAGTATCTATTTCCTTTGAGAGTTTTAAATTCTCCATTTTTATCTATATAAAATAGCGGTGTTTTGGCACCTGCAAACTTAAGGACTTGTTCTCTTCTGTTGTAGTAGATAATTGCTCCATCCCATCCTGCATTAGAGAGGCTATCTTTAGATGTTTGCTTGAGTAATATTTTCATTGTTTTGTTGAAGTGAGACATGATAATTGCTGGAGATATATCAAATTCAGGGTGTTTTTTTAGATTTGCAACTATTTCTCTTTCAATCGATTTTACAATCATGGTTACAAATGCCCCTGGAACACCATGTCCTGTACAGTCAATGACAAACAAGATGCACTCATCTTCATGCCTAAGCTGTTTAAGCAACCAAATATCTCCACCTACTGTATCTTTCGGCATCCAATAGACAAAACTACTTTTAAAGAATAGATTTATGTCTTCAGGTTTAGAGACTACTGCTCCTTGGATGAGAGAAGCGTATTCTATGGATTCTTTGGTATGTTTATGGAGTATCTCTACCTCTTTTTTTGCCTCTTCCATCTCTGTAATGTTTGTAAAAACTGCCAATAGAGTTTCATTATCTCCTGGAAGTTTTGTAGCAGATACTGAAAAAATAAAAGGTTTTTTATCTCTTATTATAATTGCTTTATGTATTTTTGAAGAGTTAGATATCACATAATCTATCCAAATTTCCCCACCCATATCTTTTTGAAGGTAGCCTTCTGGTGCATTTTTATCAAAAGTATCACAAATGCATCTAGCATCATAGATTTGCATAAAATCTTCTATTGAGTCAACTGCATAAAAATTTAAAAATGTTTTATTAGTAGTCAAAATTTTTTCTCCATTTGTGGTGAGAATAAGTTGCTCTTGTGAATCCACTATGGTTTGCGTAAACTCTTTTTCTTTTTGTATCCTATCTGTTAACTCTTTTCTATCGCTTATATCACGAATATTTGCACTATAGAATATCTCCTCTTTAATCATAAAACTATTTAAGGCTAAATCTATATTTTTAATAGTCCCATCTTTGTGTACACCTATTATCTCTATAGCTCCTTTTCCTAAAAGTTTTGTTTCACCATTTTCACTAACCCTTTTCACTCCTGCAAAATGCAACTTTTTAAACTCATCGGGAATAATCTTCTCAACAGAACTTCCGACCATCTCCTCTTCTGTGTATCCAAAAATAACTGTAGCTGAAGCATTCCACATGGTCACATTTGATGTTTTATCTATAACTATAAGGGCATCTTGTGAGCTGGTGATAATGGAAGATACAAACTCTTTTTGATCTTCTAGCTCTTTTGTCCTCTCATAAATCAACTGTTTTTGATTAAGTTGAATTTTTTTAAGTTTTTCTTGGGCTATTTTTATTTTCCTATTTTGCACCAATAACACAATAATAGCGATAATTAAAATGGTTATAATCAATAAGGCTATCTCTATAGCAAGTTTATACTGTTGAAAAAAGGGTATAGGCTTATTAATAATTTTAGAATTTTTCGGCAATATATCAAAATCTATATTATATTTTTTTAATGCATTATAGTCAAATACAAACTTAGTTGAACCGTGCTTGGCAACCGCCATAGTATTTATATCTGCTCCTTCTAAAACTTTTTTTGCCATTTTTGCCATAGCAAAACCTTGATAATATCCTCCCACTAAGCTTCCACCTACTACTCCATAACCTAATGAAAGATCAACAAGACAAAATACTGGTGCATTTGAATATTTAGGTATGAATGTTCCGCTTTGTTTGAAGTCATAGTATATTTTATCTCTATCTTGAAAGTATGTTCCGAGTATCACAATACTATTTTTGGGTAATTTTGATAATTTTACTTGTAGCTCTTTTTTGGTTAAATTTTCTATAATTCTCACATCTAAATTTAAATTTAAATCTTTAATAGCCTTGATAGTTATGCGTGTAAATGCTTGTCCTGTCTTTAAATAATCATTTAATATAAAAACATGTTTTGTATTTGGAAACATTTTTAAAGCAGATTTTATTGTTCCTTTTGGCTCGGTATTCTCTGCAACTCCAGTGAAGTTGTGCAACCCTTTAATATCATTATCATTAAAAAAATTAACTCCGCAAAATAGAGTAGGAACATCTCCAAAAATATCATCTCTATTGTGTCTTAAAAAATCGTAAGCATTATTATCGCTAGCCAAAATAATATCAAATTTAATATCTTTGTATTTTATCTGGTATATATTTTTTAAAGCTTTTATGTATGCAGAACTATATATCCTTTTTGTGTCCATATTTTCAACATGTAATATATAGTTATTTTTTATTGGCTTCAATACATCATCTATGGCTCTTTGAATATCCTTAACCCAGCCAAAAGTTTGGTGATATGAATTTAGCACCAATATATGCTTAGATTGGATTTTTTTATTATTACCAAATAACAATAAAGCACTAAAAATAATGATATATAACAATCTCACGATACTGACCATTTTACAACCAACCATACATAATGTAATTTTCATTTTAACTTATACTAAAATTTTATGTACATGTTATTATTATATCAAAATTAACTTAAAGGCACCTCTAAAACATACATGGTTTAAGCAGATATATCAGAACTTAGCTAACCCTTTTTTATATCTTCTTCTATGAAGCACTGCATACAGAGTTGGTACATAGATAAGGTTTAGTATCGTTCCCCAACCAAGCCCAAAACCAAGCGATACTGCTAGAGGCTGAAATATAACAGCTTGTCCTGTTGGAAAAAAGATTAGGGTTGAAAGACCTATAAGGGTCGTGATTGAAGTCAAAAATATCGGTCTTAATCTCTTGCTAGCTTCTGCAAAAAACTCATCTAGTGTTTCTGTTTTTCTTAGATATGTGACCATCAAAATCCCATCATTTATGACAACTCCTGCGAGTCCTAATGCACCTATGATGGAAGGCATACTGAGGTTTAGCCCCATTATTTGATGTCCTATTATAACTCCAAGAAAAGAGAAAGGCATAACAGAGGCGATGATAAAAGTATCTCTAAAGGAGTTAAAAAGATATAATAAGCTCAAGATGATAAGAAGAACAGCGACAAAAGAGGCACTCATCATGTCACTTTTTAATTCAGCATTTTTCTTTTTTTCACCTAAAAGTTTCAAGGTTACACCGCTTTTTTCTACTTTTGAAAGAGTCGGCTGAATTTTGTCTATGGCTTCATTTGCAGTTAATATCTTAGGGTTTACATTGGCATATATATAAAATGTTCTCACTCCAAAGTCTTTGCTAACTCTCTCGAACGACTTATTTATCGCAAAATCAGCCACTTCATGCAAAGATACACTTTTGCCGTCTTCTAGTGGAATTTTTATATTTTTCAATCTTTCTATATCATCTTTATCGATACTTTGCACCTTTATATCAAGAAGATTTTCATCATCAAGTGCCGTACTTATCTTTTTCTCTAAGAAAAAATTTGAGAGCAGTGATCCTATGCTTCTTTCATTAAGCCCTAGCTCCTCTCCATATCTATTTAGTTTTAATTTTATCTCATCTATACCAGCATGTGCGTTATTTGAGATACTCTTGACACCTTTTAGTTTACCTAGTGCATTTTCAATATTTTTTATCGCTTGGTTGGTTTTTAGTGTGTTATTTGAAATAACTCCTATTTTTATATCTGTTTTTACGGGACCTGCTCTCCTTTCTGCTACAAAAAGCTCTTGGAGATTTAGTTTTTTCTTAAACTTCTCTTTTTTAAAAAAAGCTTTTATATTTTTTGCTATATCTTGGGATGTTTTCTCTCTAATTCTGCCTTTTTTATCATAATATAGACTTAGATTTGGCGTGATATATTTATTAACAAAATCTTGCGGCTTTAGTTTGTACAACTCTATATTTATATATGCTACATAAGGGTAATTTTCACTGCTTCCCGCTGTATTTCTTCGATATCCTGCTATAGTTGAGACTGTTTTTATATAAAACTTTTTTCTATTTTTATATAGTGCATTTGCGATAAGATTTACTTTTTTATATGTCTCTTCGATAGGAGTATTTATATCCATCTTTAAGGATATTTGCATCGTAGTAGAGTCAAACTTTGGGAACATTTGAAATCTTGAAGATTTAACACCAACCGCAGTCAAAAGTGGAACTAAAACCAAAAAAGCAAATAGAAAAGTTTTTCTATAAACCATGAGCTTGTGAATAATGTAGCTGTAGATTCTATTTGGTCTCTCCCATGAAAGAACTTTTGATTTATTGTTTAGTGTGTGTGCTGCATGAAGAGGCAAAAAGATAAAAGACTCTATCAAAGAAGCTACAAGTAAGGCTGAAACTGCTATTGGTATAAGCTTGATAAACTCTCCCATAGTTCCACTTATCATCAAAATCGGTATAAACGAAAAGAGGGTGGTGATGGAGGCCATGATGACTGGTTTTGCTACATCACTACTCCCTCTTAGAGCCGCTTCTTTTGGAGAAAATCCCTCTTCTAAATACTGCTGGATACTTTCAGCCACAACTATGGCGTCGTCAACTAAAACTCCAAGTGCAAGAAGTACCCCTATAAGAGAGATCATATTTATCGTATAGCCAAACAGATGAAAATATATAGCAGCCATTATAAACGAAGTTGGGATTCCAAGACCAACTATAAATGCCATCTTTGGGTTGATAAGAAGAGCGAGAAGTAGAGTCACCAAAATAATACCAAAAAGAATATTTGATATAACTACATTTAGCCTGTCTTTGATCTTTGAAGAGTTGTCGTCACTGATGGTAAAGATAACATTTTTATACTTTTTCTCTAACTGTTTTTTCAGTTTTTCAATATTTTTTGTCGCAACCAATGCATTGCCGTCTTCAGTTTGTGTGATTGCTAGATTTAGTGATGGCTTAGTATTTATCGTTGAAAATGTTGTTGAATCTTCATATCTCTTTTGTACGATTGCTACATCGCTTAGATATATCTTTTTTCCACCTATTGAAATTATCGTATCTTTCATCTCTTTTGCAGTTTTTGCACCATTGTAAGTTGAGATATAAAAGTGTTTACTTTTTCCTTCTATCTTACCAACTGGGAAAATATATGAGATATTGCCAAGAGTTGCTAAAAATGCTGTTTTGTTGATACCAAGTGCTTCAAGTTTTTTTTCATCTATTAGAATATTGTAATACATATCAGAATCGCCATAAACCGTAACATCTGAGACATCTTTGACGCCTAAAACTTTTGTTTTTATACTATCTGCTATATCTTTTAATTGCGATAAACTCTTTTTGCTCGACGACATAGAGAGAGTGAGGAGTGCCTTAGTGGTGTTTAGTACAGTAACTTTTGGGTCATTCATATCATTTGGAAAATTTTGCTTTGCATCTGCTACCGCATCTTTGATTTTGTCTGCCAAGTTATATTTATTTACTCCCTTTATGAGATCCAAAATAATAACAAATGAACCAGGAGTTATAGCAGAAGTCATATCATCTATCCCCTCCAATCCCTTGACTCTGTCCTCTATCTCACGAACTGCAATCTTGTCCATAATGTCGATGGAAGTACCAGCATAAGAGCCGGAAATCTTTATCTTATCCAAATCAAATGTTGGAAAAATCTCTTTTGGAGTATGAGTATAAGAGTATATGCCCAAGAATGCTATCAGTACAAACAGAGCATAATTCATCTTTGGATTATCTAGAAAAAATTTGATTAGTTGTTTGATTTTGCTTCCCCTGCCTCGAATTTAAAAGAATTTTATCCAAACTTTGTTAACAATCTGATAATGTGAGAGCAATTTAGCGGTTGCCCCACTATTGCGGGGCATTTATCTAGTAGTCAACAGTTATAGTAACTGGTATGTAATTTAGTTTTGTTTGTGAATACTTTACAACTTGTCTACCTCTATAGTGCCCTATATTTTTATATCCTACAAATTTTCTTTGAGAGCGTTCGTCATATCTTGTCTTACACCTTCTTTTTGTCTCGTAAGTTGTATATTCATATCCGTTATCTCTATAGTCTCTTTTTGATAGGTTGTTTCCCACGATTGAGCCTATTATCGCTCCGCCTATTGTAGCTACTGTCTTGCCACTTCCTCCACCGACTTGATGCCCTAGGATTCCACCTGCAACTCCACCTATCAAAGTGCCTAAGCCGTTATTGTCTTCGCCACCTCTTCTGTGATAATTACGCCTAACAGGCACTCTTTCATCCCAGCACTCTTCATATGGAGTTCTGCGGATAACATTTTCATACTTTGGTTTAGATTTTTCTACTTTCACATAATCACTCACCGAAAAAGAGTTAGCTTGTGCTGTAAGTGTTACTAGAGCCATTGTTGATATCGCTAAAACTATCTTTTTCATCTTAAACTCCTTTTTTGTTTTTATAATAGAAGTATAAAATTAAAAAGTGAAATAATTGTGAATCAATACAAACCAATAGATAAATAGCTTATTACTATTTATTGTCCACCAAGAAACTAATACAACAAATTTAATGTTTTACATCAGTTGTGTTTTTATCTCAAAGTCCTAGTGTTGAAGCAATTGCTCTCATAGACAAAATCACTTCACTTATAAGCTCATCCAAACTCATCTCAAGCATATCCGCACCTTTTTTCATCACATCTCTGCTAGCACCTGCTGCAAAAGACTTTTGTTTGAACTTCTTCTTGACTGATTTTAACTCCAAATCCATTACAGATTTTGAAGGTCTTACAAGCGCACAAGCAGTGATAAGTCCAGTGAGTTCATCTACGGCATAAAGAGTTTTTTCCATTTTTGAAAGCGGCTCAACATCAGTGCAAATCCCATAAGCATGGCTCATGATAGCCCTGATAATCTCCTTACTATAATCAAGTGGCTCCATAATCTCTTTTGTTTTATGACAATGTTCATCAGGGAACTTTTCATAATCTAAATCATGAAGCAAACCAACTATCCCCCACTTCTCTTCATCTTCACCCCATTTCCTAGCAAAATGCCTCATAGCTCCTTCAACAGCAAGCCCATGAGTGACTAAAGCATCTCCATTATACTCTTTGAGTAGTTTAAAAGCATCTTCTCTATTTGGCATAATTCTCCTTTTTTTCAGGTATTATCATGTTTATCATAAAAATAGTTTGTAGCCTCCACAAAACCATTGACGCTACCACAATCAAACCTCTTTCCTTTGAATTTGTATGCCAAAACTTTGCCCTGCTTTGCCAAAGTCAAAAGAGCATCTGTTATCTGTATCTCTCCACCAATTCCAGGCTTTGTAGTTTTAAGAACCCCAAATATCTCTGGCATGAGGATATATCTACCTATGATAGCTAGGTTGCTTGGGACTTTATCTATCTCTGGCTTTTCAACCATATTTACAACTTTAAATATTGAGCTACTCTCTCTTGAGGGCTCAACTTCTACTATACCATATCTGTTTGCACTCTCTTTTGGAACTTCTTCAACTGCTACAATACAGTGCTCTGGGAATTTTTTATAGACTTCTGACATCTGTTTGAGTACAGATTTTCCGACATTGTCACATAAATCATCTGCCAAAAGAACAGCAAAAGGCTCATCTCCTATGAGAACTTCTCCTGTCAGCACGGCATGTCCAAGCCCTTTCATCGCTATCTGTCTAGTGTAACTAAAAGTGCATTTAAGCACAATCTCTCTTATATCTTTCATTAAAATATCTTTTGAAGTACCGGATATCTGATGCTCTAGTTCATACGATCTATCAAAGTGATCCTCTATAGCTCTCTTACCTCGACCTGTGACTATAGCCATCGTATATATATCGGCATCCATCGCCTCTTCTACTCCATACTGTAAAAGTGGTTTCGTCAATATTGGCAACATCTCTTTTGGTATAGCCTTAGTAGCTGGTAAAAACCTAGTCCCATAACCAGCCGCAGGGAATAGACACTTTTTTATCATCTCAAATCACTTGCAAAAATTTTATACACCATTTTCAATTATCTGCTCTCCTCTTTTATATTTTGGATAAATTCCATAAAAAACACCAAAAACACAGAGACTATAAAGCCAGTTACGAAGGCAACTATCACTATGAGTTTTTTCTTTGGTTTTACAGGGTAATTATTTGTGATTATAGAGCCTACTATCTCAGAGTTTTTATAGTTGTATGGCAAAAGCATAGAGAAGAGAAGACTTCTTTTTTCAAGCAGACTGTTTATTGCGGTAGTTTTTA
>Ga0256829_1002707_pt1 | contig 12917 bp, 9 predicted proteins | sample 131447metaG_FD_185979 | JGI IMG/M metagenome (GOLD analysis project Ga0256829, IMG submission 185979) | Hydrothermal vent microbial communities from Lau Basin, Pacific Ocean - 131-447 | ecosystem: Environmental > Aquatic > Marine > Hydrothermal vents | place: Pacific Ocean: Lau Basin | collected... | reverse complement strand
GTATTTGAGAATTTTGTGTATTTACCTATTGTTACTATCATAGTTATATTAGAAGCAATATATGTAGGTGTACCGATGTTGTCTATGTTGGCACATTTGCATTTGTTTAGAATTTTAAGGTAAAACTATAAAAAATATTTACTATTTTATAGTTTTTATGATATAATAAGGGTTAAAAATGGAGAAATACTTAAAGATTCAGCAATTCGCTAAACGTGTTGGAAGAAACATACAAAATTTGAGATATCTTGACAGCATTAATGTATTTAAGCCTGCTTACATCTCAAAAGGTGGACATAGGTTCTATACTGAAGCACAAGTTGCACAGTTTTTTAAAAGACTTGATAATAAAGATAAAAAAAATGTTTTTTATGCCTTGTTAGATGATGAAACTGAAAGAAAGATATTGATTAAAAATATCAAAAAATTTATGCAAGAGAGAAACTTAGCTTATAATGTAATTATTGATATCCGTAAACATGTTTATGAAGATCAATATACTAACAATATATATAAATTGTTGAAGATGATACATAAGAATGAAGTTTCTTTGCTTTACGCTTTTAAAGTTGAGAATTTTAAAGGTTATCCTTGTCTAAAATTAATTAATGATTTTGCTAAAGATAACGGTATAAAGACAAGATTCATGGAAAAGGAAAGATATGCCAGATAACGAAGATAACGAACAAAATACTAATGATAGAAATGATAAATTCTTTATGAAATTTACAAATTTTCTTGAAGAATTTAGTTGGAAATCTGTTAAAAAATATTTAAAAAAACAAAAAAAAGAACAAGATGAGATATTAAAAACAACTTCTGTCACAAAAGAAGATAAACAAAAAGAAAAAACAAAAAATGTTAAGACTCTGCTATTAAAAGGCATGATTTTAGGAATATTGATAATAGCTGTTGTAGCTGCGATTATGTTAGCCGACAAATGGAATACACTAAAACCTCGACCTCATATTGAAAGTAAACATATTCTTAGCACAAGAGCCACATTTGGTAAAATTGGACAAGTAGATTATTTTATGCAACAAAATATCTTAAATGATAAAATTAATACAATCCAAAAACATAATCAAAAGAATTTTAAATCTTTGCGATCAACAATCAACGATCAAACATCTTTATTGAGAGAAACAATCAAATCTTCAATAAACCAGTTAAATATTAAAACCGATCATAAAATTAATACAGTTAAACAGAGCCTACAAAATAATATGAATAAACAAATTGCCCTGTTGTCTCAACAGCAACAAAAACTTAACCAAAAAATTCATCATATGAAAGTAACAACAGTTTTTCCTCATTTAGGTCTCAAACATGGGCATGTAATATTTCCTGCATTTCCAAATAGCAATAACAATAAACATAAAAGTTCTCTAATGGGTTCTACTAAGAGGGGAATCAAACCTATAACAATAGCACCTAAGTATAAAATTGTCCAAGTGACTCAAACTATTACAGTACAAAGTCTCAAAAAATTGCCTATAAATACACTATCTCAATTATCAAAAAAACATTCCTTTAAACCGTTCTATATTGACTTGCCAATTGCTTTGACAAGAGTAACGTTACTTACTGGATGTAAAGCTCCTACTCTGACGTTGGGAGAGGCTAATCCAGTGCCCGTTCTTATGAGCATTCAAGGAAACGTGTATTTAGCTAATAACTATGTCACAGACTTAAGAGGATGTTTTTTAAGGGGTGCTGCTTATGGCAATATCAATACGAATAGAGCCATGATATTTGGCACACATTTGAGCTGCATCCTTGTTGCTAGAAATGGTAAAAAATATAAAATAGAAAAAACATTCCCAAAAGGTCAGGTTTGGATCAAAGGGGAAGATGGCAGTGACGGCGTTCAAGGATTACTCGTCAGCTCTGACGGTAAAATATTATCTAAAGCAGCGGCAATGGGATTCATGCAGGGATTTGCGAATTATTTTGCAATGCAAGCAGTCCCAGTTAGCCCGCTATATAACACAGGAGCACTTGGCGGAACTCAAGCAAATACATCTCAAATCGGAGCTAAGACCATCGGAGGTTCATTTCAAAATGGGCTAGGAACAGCCATGAATAAAAGCTTTAATATTATTATTAAACAATATGAAAAGCTATTAAACGGCTATTATCCATATATTGATGTTAAGGGCGGCAGACCCAACTTAACTGCTTTTTTTGGCGGTCATATGAGATTAAAAGTTACTCCTTTTGTTGATCCGAATATACAAAAAATGGAAGATAATAATTTTGCATTAGGTTATAAAACAAATGCTAAATTATCAACAAATAACAAACAAGGAATCTAAATTGAAAAAACAAAATATATTATTATTAAGTTTAGCAACATTCATTTTAGGAGGATGTTCCGGTTCTCCTCGTGTAGAAACATCGATGTTAAAAGGCTATAAAAAAAGTATGTATAGTATTCCGACAAAAGATAAATCAAATTACTTTAGATACAAGCCAATTATTGGAACAACGCAGCCTGATACAAAAGTAATGATAAATATGGGTAAATTTGCAAAGATATGGATACAAAGCTATATTAATAAAAATAGAACTTTTATTGCAAGCCACGATATCATTGTAATGGTCAAAGAACCGGGATATATTTCCGGTGAAGATTTACCGTCAGCGATGAATAGAGCACAGGAAAAGACATATGGTGCTAATACATTTACATTTAGAAGCACAGATCTATTTACTAATTCTAATATGCCTACAAATAATGTAACTGATGAAGAAATTAAAAGCTTTATGAATAATTATGAGCGTGAAAAAAGAACTTTAAAATTGATTCCTAGTAAGCGAAAATTATTAAATAAATATAACAATACGGTTTTACTGTATATTAAAGATCATAAAGAAAAACTTAGAATGATAAGAAAAAAATTAAATACAAAAATAAAAACATTAAAAGCACATAATAATACTTTAAATCAACAAATTAAAGCATTGTCTAGCGAATTAAAGAATAATCAAACGCTATCTAAAAAAGACAAATTGCTTATCAATGCACAAGATAAAAGATTAAATAATGATAATAAGATGCTTAAAATTAGACTAAATCAACTCGAAAAACAGCAAGGTCATATTTCTCAACTACTTAGTGAGATACCAAAGTAAATTAAAAACCAAAGGATTAAAAAGTGAAAAAAATTATTATACTACTATGTGCCGGTATATTAACTACAAGTGCATTTGCACAAGATGATGTTTCAATTATGGATTTAAAAGAAACAGTTTATATTTTGATAAATCAAGTCAAACATCTTAAAATTAATAATGATAAAAAAATACATAAGCTTCAAGGACTTGTATCAAAAAACTTAAGATTATCTGCAAGAATTTTGCAAGAAAATAATATGTTAAAACTCAAAAATATTCAACTTCAAAAACAAGAAGTAGTTTTATCAAACGAACTATTGAATATGGAAAGTTTATTAAATACATATATTACAGCAGAAAAACAAATTGCACAACATACTACAGTAATATATCCACAATCTAAAAACGGTAAAATTATAACGTTAAACAACAACAAAAATATTAATCATAGTATATTGAATATAAAGAGTAAGTAATGGCTAATATTTTTGATATTCCAAAAGAACTTTTAAAATCTTTTTTCTCTGTTAAAGATGAGCTTGCTAATGTCGAAGGAATGTCACAAAAAAATCTAAAAGCATTTTTAGAACATAGCAGTATTAGCAAATTTTTAAAATATCGTACATATATTGAAGACGAGGACAAAGTTGGAATCTATACGATGGCAGATGGCAAGAAAGGAATCATTTTCAGGGTTTTCCCAAGTCCTAGTTCATCGGCTACTACCGAAGAGGCAGTATATAATCTTGTTGATATGTTACGGGAAAAAGACACACATATCTTTTTAAATACATTTGCTAGTCGTAATATAAGCTATTTACTAGATGATTTTAAGGAATTGCACAAATGTAATGTCAATGTTGATAACGTTAATATTCTCAAAGAGATGGTTGATAGAACATATACTTTTTTAGAAAACGGTGTAAATGAATCTATCATAGGCAGATTTGATAACAGAATAAGAGATTTTGTTTCTACAATTGGTATTTTGTTTCCAAAAGATACTAAAGACGAGACAATTAAACAAATTTATCATCAAACAATAGGGAATTTAAGTAGGTTGCATCCTATTTTGTTTAAAGGTACTCATCTTATTCGTATGTTAAGAGAAATGATGAACCCGGGTAAAGATATGAGGAGTTGGCAAAACTTATTCGATACTCATAGAGTAATGAATAAACAAGTTACATCGACAGATACAAAAATAAGAACTAATGATGATAATGCAACAATTGAAGTAGGAGAAAAATGGAAGTATAGAGTTTTTACAACAAAACAATATCCTTCTGATAAAGTAATTATTAATAATTTTGATCTGTATAATTTATTTTTTGATCGTTTTAGAGACAATAAACAAACACCGATACCCTGCCCTTTTTATACGTCACTCGTTATAAAGATAGATCACGTTGAAAAAATAAAAGAAAAAGCATTAGCTAAGTCAAGAGATGATTTAATTAAAGTTGGAAAACTAAATCGACAACTACGAGAAGCTGATCCAGATCTTTCTGGAAGAAGAACTGAAGCAAAAAGAACAATAAAACTGCTTACTCAAGATCATGAATTACTTCATCATGGCATGTTTTCTATTACACTAATGGACGAATCTTTAGATAAACTTGATAAATACTCAAAGGTTTTAAAAAATAGATTTAGTAGTTCTGATTGGATGCTAGAAGAAGAAAAGTTCGGCAATATTGCTTTATTTGTTTTACTTTATAGCCTACCCTTGCAAGAAGATAGAATTGTTACAAAAGAATTGGATCGTTTTGATTTAATTTTTACTAGCAATTGTTCTGGTATAGCTCCATTGTTGGGTAATTTTTCAAATAATCGTATGATGGTTCCAATGTTTGATGGCAATTGGGAGCTTATTCCATACGATAATTTTAACGGTGATAACTATAACGAAGCTAAAACTGGTGCTACGGGTGCTGGTAAGAGTTACAGTCAGGCTTTTGTTCATATTATGAAATTGGCAGCCGGAATAAAACAACGTGTTATCGACAGAGGTCGTTCTTATTCCAGATTTGCAGAAGTTATTGGCGGAACTGTTATTGACGTTGAAAGACAAAAAGATATTTCAATGAATTTTTTTACTAAGCCGGCTTTGCTTCTTAAATTAGATGAAAATGGTCAAGAAACGGACGAGCCGGTAATTAATATTGATAAAAATGGTAATAAATTGTACCTGCTCCACCCTATTGAAGTCGAAGCTATTGTACCTATTATTGGACTAATGGTTGGTTTAAATTTTGTACTATCAGGAAAAATTGAATCTTCTTCAGATGCAACGGATAAATCATACTTATCTAGTATTATTACTAAAGCGGTAATAGGAGCATTTGCTAGACATCAATTTCAAACTAACTTAGAGCATGTAAGACATATTATTTTAGATTATCAGCAACAAGAAAAAGAATCAGGTAATCAGGTAATATCAGAATTGCTGCTAAAAGTATATCATGGGTTGTTTGATTTTGCAGATCCAATGGGTGCTCATTATATAAAATTCAATACTCCAAATAATCTTAATCTTGAGAAAGATTATGTTGTTTTGGAAACTTCAGGACTAGAGGGTACTATCTTAAAAGTTGTTGCAGTAACACTAGCATCTGCTATTAGAGCAGAATTTTGGAAAGAAGGTCCTATAAGGAAAAAAAGTTTAGATATAGATGAGGGCTGGAAATATATAGATGATCAAATAGTTATAAAAATATTTGATGATAACGGAAGAACATTTAGAAAATCACTTAGTAGTCAAAGTTTTATCACGCAAAGTATTGAAGATTTTGATACAAACGATAGCACAAGAGCTTTATTTAAGAGTTCATTTCATAAATTTTTATTATCACAAGATCCTAAAGGTATTAATAGAGTTACAGCTTCTGACGGATTTTTTCCATTAAGTGCATTTGAAAGAAGGATGTTTAATAGTGTTTCTAATAAAAAACCTGACTGGGGTGAAGCATTATATTTATCTAAAAATACTCCTACCCAAGCATTGTTAATTAAAGCATGTCCAGAAGTGTTTTGGTTAATTTCTGCTGCTGATCCAGAAGGCAATGTAGTATTTAACAAGCTTCAAAAGAAATATAATCTAACTTTGATTGAAACTATTAGGTATTTATCAGAAAAAGACAAAAATAAAGAGTTATCGCATAATGATTTAATACACACGGCTAAAAATTACAATAAAACTAAATTGTTATCTGAAATGAAATTAAAAGATTATTGGAAAGAAGAACTAAATGCTGCATTTTTAGAAGATAGAATACAGATTAAATTAGAACCTATTGCCGCATTAAAAAATCAGGAATTTGTTGCTTATGAGGTTTTTTCACAGATTGCACATAACGATAACTCTATATCATCATATGGTGTATTTTATAAATACATAAAGGAGTTCGAGCAAGAATTTCAATTTTTTGAGCATGTTCTTCATAAAACTTTTAAATATTTTACAAAAGAAGAAAATAACGATATTAATCTTCACATAAACGTAAATTCAAACAATATAATTAATACAGAATACCAATATCTTTTATTTGATCTTATTAAGCTTTATAATGTTGCCGATCGTCTTACAATAGAAGTTAAAGATGTTATGACTGATGATAATAGCAAAGAGTTAAGTGATTTTATTCAAAAATGTCATGACATGGGAATATTTATAATAATAGATAATATTTACAAGTCATATCAAAAGATTCATTTTTTAATAGAAATGCCGTGGGATGGATTTAAAGTAGATGGAAGTATTATTAAAACTATTGATTCTAATGAAGCAGAATTTTATATATTTAATATGTTAATAGATATAGCATTAAAAAGTCCATTAGAAAAAGCCATATATTTTAATAAAATTGAAACAAAGAAAGAATTAAAATACTTGACGGGATATCCTCATCAAGAATCTTTTTATATTCAGGGAGCATATTTAAAACATGAAACGATTGTTTTCTAAAACTAAGAAACCTATTTCAAACGAATTAGATAAAAAATTCAAACATCTTCTAAGAACAAAAAAAGAATTTAGAAAAATATCAAAAATGATTGACAACTATGATGGCTCAGTCAGTAGAGATGAACTGAATTTACGTTTTGAAGAGAAAAAGAAAGAACTGTTAGAGTGCGAAAGAGCTATGATTAATATAAAAAAAGGTTTATACTTTGGGATTGGCTATCCTCTAGGTCAGCTAGAAGACCCTAAGCCTGTACCGGTTTATGCAAAATGGGCAAATCTTAATAACCATGTTGGTTTTAAAGGTACAACTAGGGTAGGTAAGACTGTTTCTGCATTAGGTCAAATAGATCAATGTATTGCTAATGGTATGAATGTTATCGTTGTTGATCCAAAAGGAAGTGAAGGACAAGAGGTGCTAGCCTCTGTTATTGAGAGTTGCTATGCTCATGATAGAAGTAAGGATTTTAATTATTTCTCTTTAGCATATCCTTCTTTGTCGGAGTATATAAATGTATTATATGGGAAATCAAATACTGCTATAGCTTCAGATATTATACAGTCGATAAAAACTCCAAATATGGAAACATTCTATTTAGATGTTGGAGAAAGAATATTATTGAGTATAACAACATCTTTTGAATATTTAGAATATTGCACCGATCCCACCGGTGAAATTACTAGATTGCTTGAACAAGAAGAATTAGTTAAATATAAAGAATTTATGTCGAAACGAAAAAAAGAGACAGATAAAACTAATAAATGTCTTATACCAGATGAAGATGTTATTGATCGCTTTTTCCAAGAGAGTGATCATGAATTACTCCAAACTTTTGAAAACTTTGGATTTAATAGAACATTGATAACCTTCAAAGATTTACAATGCTTTAGTTCATATGATCAGCTAGAGAAGCTCTATTCTATAGTAAAAGTGACACCTGTTAATCCCGGTCCGCTACATTCTGAAATTAAATTGAACAAATTAAGAGATGAAGCAATAAGACTATTAGAGAGTGCTTTAGCAAGCGATAAGGCTCATTTTAGCAAAGTTAGCGATACACTTTCTAATAGACTCTTACAATTAAGTATCGGACCAGTAGGTTCTATATTATGTAATATTAGAATTAATCCTTTGATGAATAGGCTTATTAGAGATGATATTGCTACTGTTACTGTTATACAACCAGCTCCAATGAAATTTAGAAATACATCAAATGTGTTTATGAAAATGCTTTTAGGAATGTTAAGCTCATTAATGGGGACAGTCGGCTCTACCGGAGTTTTGCTTAACAAGCGTATAATGCTTTTTATTGATGAGCCAGTTAGTATCATATTTCCGGGAATAGAGGATTTTCTAAACAAAGCTGGCGGTCTTGGAATTAGCGTTTTTTTATACACTCAAACAGATGAGGATTATGAAAGTGTTGTGGGTAAAAGCATTGCTGGGATGATGGGAGGAAATCTAAATACTACTGGTATTATGAGATTAACGTCCGCAGAATCTGCTATACGAGCTTCAAAAATGATCGGTAGTGTTCAAAAATACAAAACGTTAGCAATGGTTTCAGGTGGTGGGAGTGAGGGCAGATATAGCACAGATGTAACAGAAGAATACATTTGTAAACCAGAAGATATCATGGCACTTCCTATCGGTGAGGGTATATTTATACATGATAAAAAAACATATTACATGGAATTTCCTTTTAGAGAATCACCGAACATTAAAATTGTTATGCCAGAGATTGAGGGCGAAGGACCGCAAAGATTACTCGCTGAATATGAACGTGAATATGAAGATAAGCAAGAGAATACAGACGAAGCTCATGATAATACCTAAAACATACATAGTCAATCACCCTGTCATGATTATATTTTTTTTGTTTTTAATGTTTAACAACACTCTTTTGGCATCACAACAAAAATGTAAAGTAGAACCAATAATTATGTATTCTATAGCTAGTATAGAAGGCTCTAGTATGTTTCCGGTCGGTTATCCGTATATTATCTCGCTCAACAATAAACAAGATGTTGATAAGCTACTAAATAGCGATTTAAGAAAATACTTCATTGATAATAGAACGATAAATTGTAAAAATGAATCAACTTGTATAAATATTACTAGATATTTAATTAAACGTAATATTAAAAATCTTGATTGCGGAGCATTTCAAATTAATTATTTGTATCACAAAGTAAAGAATTTTGCTTTTTATTTTAATCTCAAAAAAAGTTATTATTTTGCATGCAATATTATTACTAAAAATAATCAAAAAAAATGGAGTTGGAAAAATATATCTGATTATCATAGTTTTTCAAATCAGCAAAATGCAGAATATAAGAAAAAACTTATTACGGCAATCTATCAAATTCACATCGAGGAGTTAAGAGGCAATGTTAACACAAACTGAAGCATACGCTGAACTATCTAATTTGCTACATAATAAATTATTTAGCGGTATAAGAGAGATAATTATAGAGCAAGAAAAGATTAAACTTGTTAATTCCAAATCTTTTGCTAATTTAAGTGAATTAGAAAAAAAAGATACTTTTAATAAATATTATAAAAAATGGTATCAAGAAATTTCTAATTTCTTTTTATCATATCAATCAATAATAGCTTTACATAGACTTGTTGAAAGAGAGTTAAAAATACGTGAGTTTGAATCGGAGCAAATTACACGAATAAAAGTAGATTACGCTCATAATGATATTGAATTTAGTGCATATCTACCGACACACTACTCATCTGATATGGAACAAGAAATAGATGATACTATATCATATTTAAAACAAAAAGATTTGAACCATGTTGTTGTTAATTATATTGAAAAAAAGGATCACGAAAAAGAGCCACCGCCACCGCTTACGCTTTCAGAAAGCAAATATAGTGCTTTTTATCTTTTTGGCTTTGAGCCAAGTTATACAACAAAACTTCTGCAAGGCTTATTTAATGCCGGATTAATAACACAACCGGAAACAATTGGTTGGAATATCGAAGATGATTTTGTAGAAGATATTATCGTTTATCTATCAGAATATTATGAAGAACAACAAATTCTCCAATATAAACGTTCATATAACAGTAAATCAGTAGATAGAAGCTCCGAATGTATAAGACCTACAAATTTATTTCATAATTACACTCCTCAATATATTATCGCTACTACAGAGTTTAAGTCTATAGATTTTGATAATATAGAAAAAAAAGATGCTGCTAAACTCTATGCGTTTATCTTTAATATGACAATTGCAACACAAATGAAAAACAGTATATATGATATTTCATCTGTTGAGATACAAGTTGGAGACAAAATATTAATGGAAAAAGCGAATGTTGTTTTACCGGGTCAAGAAAATTGGGAGGTTTTAATAGGCGATACAATCCGTAAAATTGACAGCAATGCGATAGGTATAAATAAAACAATTACATATTTGCCTGAATTTAAGTTTGAAGATCGCTTGTACCCTATTAATATATATGCTTATACATATAACAGTCGCAGACCTTTTCGCTTCGGAGTAGGTAGATTTTTAACACAAATACTAGAAAAGAACAATATTGCTAAAAATGAAGAACAGGATAAGGTAATCAACGAATTAATAGCATCACGTGCAGTTATGTTGGTTGGTAACATGCTGCATCCGCAGGAAAATTCAATTATAACAATAACATGGTTGTTAAAATATGCACCTATTTTATTAGAGCAATCCTTTTTTATTGAAATACAGGAGAAACTTGAAGCAGCTGTATCCGGAGATATTGAAATAGATACTATTTTACAGCAATTTGAAACCATTATAGATGCAGGTTTTTCTTTAGCTAATTTTACTCCAAAGCATACGAAACCTTCACAAGCTAAACTTAAACTATTTCATGCTGTTGTAGCAAAACATAATTTGAAAATTGATCCGAGCACTTATGAGAGCAATATCCAAATAGATAAAATACTTGCACAATATCCAATGGAACAACCTGTAAAAGTTGGGAATTGTCCAAAATGCAATAATGTCGTTTCTAGGCATGAATACCTAAAGGATAAAAATACATTATATTATTTTATGTGCGAAAACGGTGGGCGAAAAGGTACTTGCAGTTTCGCTATGTGGGATAGTTATATAGAAAAATTCTTTAGTTTAAAAGGCATTGAATTATTTACCATTGAAGAAAGAACAGATGTGTTGAAAAAGATATTAGCAAGAAAAAGAGGCTATCTCTTCACTGACTTAATCTCAAAAACTCAAAAAAAGTATGATGCTAAAATATTTGTAGAAGCATATATAGATAGAGATTCAAAAGAAGAAAAATGGCAATTTGGCATGAACTTCCAAAACCAAAAAAGGAAATAAGTTGAAAATTACATTAGGACAAGTATTTAATAGAGATGATGTTCCTCCTTTAGTATGGGATCCTGACTCAAAAAATAGCACTAATCCACATATTCTTATTACAGGGTCAAGCGGTAGTGGCAAATCAACGCTTATTAGATATCTTATCTCTAAACAAGCACAAGGTGATCCGGAAAATAATCAATTAGGCAAGCATATTTATGTCTTTGATCTTAAGGGGGATATGATTATTAAAAATGATAAAGGCGAACCAATAGGTAATTACATTCAATTAACTTCTTGGGGAAGTGCGTATGGAATAAATCCTTTTGAATTTGATACCGGCTTACCTAAAAATATTATTCAAGACATTATAGACGATAAACATCAAGTTACAGCTGATGAACTTAAAATACTGAAAAATAGCGGCACGAAGATACAAGTTGAAAGACTCATTGAAATTATTAAAAAGAATTTTCTTCCCAACATGAGTACGCAACAAAATGACGTACTTAAAAAACTCTTTGATGATACATATATCATGAAGGGTATTATATATAACGACTATAAGACATGGCTCAATGATTTACCGAGTTTTAAAGATACTTTTGAGCTTATTGAACGAATTAGAAGTTTTCAATCAAATCAAGAAAGTGCATATTTTGATGATGAAACAATTAGCTTTATTAAAGATATTCATAAGAATGTTTATTTAGTTCAAGATATTATGAAAGAAGTGGACGAAGCAGATAACATAAAAATAAAAGAAGAAAAACTAACTTCGATTAAACAAAAACTAAATGCGACTCTTTCATCATATTTTGATAATTGCGTATCTTCTTATAAGCAACAAGAAAGTACAATTAATAGCGAATGGTTTGCATCACATAATATTGATATTAATGAATATATTGATAAAGATGTTTTTAAAACCTTGGTTAAGCTTTCATCTTACATTAAAGGGTTTAATAAAATGAGCGTATTTCACGCTAAACCGCTTCCTGTTAAAGCTGGATTAAATATTATTGAAATTAGCGGTCTTGAGGTATCAACACAACGATTTATCGTAGATATATTGCTTGGAAAAATATTCACAGCGTGCAAAATACGTGGAGAGTATGTGAAAAGAAAAAATAAAGTACGTGGAGAGAAATGTGATACATTTGTTGTTATAGATGAAAGTAAGCTTGTTGCAGGCAGTGCTAGTCAAAAAAAAGATCCTTATTCATTTTTAAATCGTATTGCATCTGAATCTAGGGGGTATGGGCTAGGTCTCTTAGTTGCAAGTCAATCCGCTGCTCATTTTCCTGAAGAGTTTACTAAGAATTTTGATTCTCAAATCTTATTAAAAACAAATATCGCTGATTTAGATGTTGCTAAGAGAAGTTTTGGCGTACCGACTGAATTATTGGTGTTCACACAGAAGAGATATGGCAATGCACTTGTCAAATTAAATTCAGCTTTTATAAAAACTAAACTTGTCGATCTTTCCGATACTGTAAAATAA
>Ga0256829_1002706_pt1 | contig 12923 bp, 8 predicted proteins | sample 131447metaG_FD_185979 | JGI IMG/M metagenome (GOLD analysis project Ga0256829, IMG submission 185979) | Hydrothermal vent microbial communities from Lau Basin, Pacific Ocean - 131-447 | ecosystem: Environmental > Aquatic > Marine > Hydrothermal vents | place: Pacific Ocean: Lau Basin | collected... | reverse complement strand
GCGTCGATCACAACCCCGCTAGGCAGCATTTATATGTACCGCATTATCGGCAAGGGCTACAGCAATCGTGAGCTGCGCAGCATACAGGACTGGGTTATCCGACCGCGTCTGCGCATGGTGCCCGGCATCGCTAATATCAATTCGCTGGGCGGCGAGGTGCGTGCATTTCAGGTGATCCCTGACCCGAACAAACTGATGCGTTACGGTCTGACGCTGCAAGATCTGAAAACTGCGCTGATGCATAATAACCGCAATGCCGGCGGCGGTCGCGTCACCATGCATGCGAGAAACTTTCTAATACGCAGCGTCGGCAGGCTGCGCAACGTCACCAACATCGGCAATATCACGCTGGCCCTGCGCAATGGCCGGCCCGTGCATATCCATGATGTGGCAATCGTGAAAATCGGCTCTCTGGTCCGTTATGGCGCAGTTACCGCCGATGGAAAAGGCGAAATTGTCACCGGTTTGGCTATGTTACTTCGCGGCGCCAACAGCCGCACAGCTATTGAGGGGATCAAACGCGCATTGGCTGCATTGCAGCCCACGCTACCGCCGGGCATCCGAATCGTACCGTTCTATGATCGCAGCACGCTGGTCAACAAGGCCATTGGGACCGTCCAGAAAGCACTGGAAGAGGCAGTCGTGCTGGTACTGCTGGTGCTGATTATCATGCTGGGCGATCTGCGAAGCGCCTTGACCGTAGCATTGATCTTACCGCTTTCTATTCTGTTCACCTTCGTCATGATGAAAACATTCGGTATCAGCTCCAATCTGATGTCGCTGGGCGGGCTGGCTATTTCCATCGGTATTCTGGTTGATGCGGCTGTAGTTGTGGTCGAAAATATTCATACCCGTTTATCGTTGGCGGAACCGCGAGCGGATCGTCTGCATATCACCTATCGGGCAACCCTGGAAATGGCCGGACCGGTGATAGCCGGCGTCCTGATTATTATCGTCGTGTTTCTGCCTCTTTTCAGCCTTACCGGGCTGGAAGGCAAAATGTTCAAGCCGTTGGCCGTCACCATCGCTTTTGCCTTGATCGGATCGCTGCTGTTATCGCTCACAATCATCCCGGTATTGGCCAGTATGATCATGCGCAGCCATGGCAAAAAAAGTGGAAAAGAAGAGGATGGCTTCCTGACCCGCCTGCTCAAGCGGCTGTACCTGCCGCTTATGGAGCTTGTATTACGCCATCGCTGGCCGGCTATTACCATAGCATTGATGGCTCTGATATTTGCTGCCTGGTTGTTCCCACACATTGGCAAGGAATTTATGCCGACGATGCATGAAGGCACGACGATCGTTCAGGTTGAAAAGGCATCCAATATCTCACTGCATGCATCGCTGGCCAAGGATACGATCATTCAGCAGGCGATAATGTCGCTGCCAGAGGTAGTCAGCGTGATATCGCGTACCGGTTCGGATCAGCTGCGCATGGATCCCATGGCATTGTACCAGACCGACAATTTTGTACTAACGCGTCCGCGTTCGCAGTGGAAACGTAGTTTGCCCGAATTTCTTGCTGCACTCCGACGCAAGCTGGATACGATCAAAGGTATCAAGTTCTCTTTTACGCAACCGATCGAGATGCGCGTATCCGATATGCTGACCGGCGTGCGCGCCACCGTGGCCATCAAATTGTACGGCAATAGCCTGAAAACTCTCAACGGTCTGGCAATCCATATTGAGAAGTTGCTAAAAACCATCCCGGGCGCCGTGGGTATATTCAGGGGCCGCCTGGCCGGTCAGAACTATCTGCAAATCGACATTAAAAGTGCTGCTATCGCCCGCTATGGCGTGAATGTTGAGGATATCAACCGGGTAATCGAAACAGGCGTGGCCGGTCAGGTGGTCACCAGTATTATCAAGAAGAACCGGCGTATCGGCGTACTGCTCCGTTTGCCGGAAAATGCGCGTAATTCGCCAGAAGCGATCGGCAACCTGCTGATTCAGACGCCGTCGCAGGTGCAGGTGCCGCTACGCCTGTTGGCCGACATCCATACGAGTATGGGGCCCGTAGAAATCACACGTGAATCGGTACATCGTCTGGTGGTCGTGCAAACCAACGTGAAAGGTCGCGATATTGTTGGCTTTGTCGGGCAGGTCAAGGCAGCTATCGCCAGCAACATTAAGCTGCCGCAGGGCTATTATGTGACCTATGGCGGCCAGTTTGCCAACGAGCAACGCGCTGCTGCCCGCCTCATGCTGGTGGTACCGCTGTCGATTGCGCTGATTTTCCTGATGCTATTTTCAACTTTCCGTTCAGTGCGTCAGGCATGCCTCATCCTGCTTAATATTCCATTCGCCATGATCGGCGGTGTTATCAGTCTTTATATATCGGGACTGTATATGTCTGTCCCTGCTTCGGTTGGTTTCATTACCTTATTCGGCGTAGCTGTGTTAAATGGTGTGGTCATGGTCAGTTATTTCAATCAGCTGCGCGAAGCAGGATATAGTGTGGCTGACAGTGTGCGTCAGGGGGCCGAGCGGAGGCTGCGCCCTGTACTGATGACAGCCATGATCGCCAGTCTGGGGCTGCTGCCACTACTAACAGCTACAGGTATCGGGTCGGCACTGCAGAAACCGCTGGCTGTGGTTGTTATCGGTGGCCTGGTCACATCAACCCTGTTGACATTATTATTACTCCCGATGCTCTATGCATGGGTTGAAGGACGCGCCGAACGCAGGCTCTGTCCTGTTGAGGAAAAAAGCTGATGAGAATTCTGACCCTGATTATCCATGCTAAAATGCATCACGAAGTGGGCGATATACTACATACCATTAAACAGGTAGAGGGCTTTACATTCACCCCGGTGCAGGGGCACGGCAGCCATGCCAAGAGTAATTCACTTCCCTCCAGTCATGATCGCGTTGTCGGTTATACACCCAGAATGAAAGTCGAAATACTGCTGCAGCAGCATGATCTTCAATCAGTCCTGGAAAGCTTGCGTAAGGCAATGAAACATGAACGAAGTCAGGGTGTTTATTGGATAGTGCCTGTTGAAGAGTCCGGTCTGTTATAGTAATGCCGGAACAAAGTACCCGGCGGCCTATTTGCGCTCTTGAGTAACACGCTACTCAACACCATTACCTTGTATCCGGAAGAAGCGAGTAAGCACCTCGGAAACTGAGGCCACCCCGCTCGCCAGCACCTTTGCGATGAAGGTTCGCCTAAGCCGAATGTACATCAAAACGGGCAAGTTCGCAAATAGCATGGCGGATCATCCGGGTATCGTCATCAAGCCTTTCCCTGCCCTCGCCTGCATCAGCAAGCAACTGTATTGGCTTACCAATCACAACCTGCGCCCGTGAACGCCTGTAAAATGCTTGCCACAGATCTACATGATCAAATGCCAATACGCCGGATACCCTGAGCGGCACGACAGGTGCCCCACTCTCCCGCGCAATCAGCGCTGCGCCCGGCAGAATACGGCGCATGGGGACGGGTGGGTTGGCGGCCCCTTCCGGAAACAGGCACAGGGCATTTCCCACCCGCACAACATTGATCGCCTCACGCAGCGCATGCAGGTTCGCCCCGCCCGGATTAACAGGAATAGCTCCCATCAGGTCAAAGCTCCGGCGCGCATACCACATCTTCACGTAAAACTCTCGCGCCATCAGAAAACTGAGCGGGCGGTTAACCGAAGCCTGAATCAGTAACGGATCAAGTCCACAGAGATGGTTGCTAACCAGAATCACAGGGCCATCCGGCACAGTCCCTCCGGTTACGGCAAGCCTGTGCCACCTGCGGCAGAAAAATCTGTTTATACTGCGCAGCAGTACGCCCGGACCACGCTGGCTGATGACAGAACTCATATTTGCAGATTGCATATCTGACGCATATTTCGACCCCTGCTGATCAGGGTATCGCTCGCTCGCCCACCCCAAGAATTTTAACCAGCGGCTGCAAATGCTTCTCATACGGTTTCCATGTCCCGATGGAAGCAGCTGAAATCGGCCTGCACGCCTGCATACTGCTTGCAGTATGGATGGCACTATCCGTTTCATAAAAGCGTAGACACTGTTCATCCCATGGTAGTCCGCAGGCATCAAGCAAACGACGCGTCTCATATTCCTGATCATTCACCAGATCCTCATAATCCAGCTCATACATCACGCCTTCCGGCAACACATCACGCCAATGCTGCATCAGACGTTCATACATGCGATAATAATAACCCAGCTGACCGGGATTACAGCCGTAATCAGATAAATACCCCGGCAAATTGGATTTATAGATAGACCAGCAGTTATCCAGCGGATGACGCCGTACATGGATAATCCGCGCCTTGGGAAGAGCACAATGAATGCTGCCAAGCAAGCGTAGATTCACGAGGGTTTTATCGATAATACGTCGGGCATTCGAGTCTTCTGACTTCAGTTGCTCCAGATAGGACCGGCCCAGCTCCTGCCACTGATTTGGGGAAAAATTAGTCGATTGCTCTAATGTTATTGTGCCTTTTTCCTCACTATAGTCCGCCAGAACTGACTCAAAAAATCCCCATTGCCCCCGGCTGCCGACGGCTGGATGCGAGACAAGAATTTGCTCTACCAACATGCTCCCGCATCTCGGCATACCGACAATAAAGACTGGCGTTTCGTCCTGAATACCACTTGTATGCGCAAACGACTCTGATGTGTAGCTTTGCATAATAGCCTGCAAGTGGCCCAACTCGGCATCCTGATTGTAATGACTGTGTTTGACTCTGTAATCGTTAGCTTCCTGAATGTATTCAAAAGCCTGATCATAATGCTTCAACGTATCCATGATCCGCCCCATGACAAAGGCAAGCTTCATACGGCCTGTGGAATGTCGTGCGCTGTTTTGGTAAATGGATTGAATGCTGGCAAGATCCGGATCTGTATCCGTCTGGAATCGTTTCAAGTTGGCAAGCGCCATCCACGCTTCTATATGGGCCGGAGCTATGCTCAATGTTTTGCGTATATGCAATTCCGCTTCTTCTGTTTCCCCATGCAGCATTGCAATGAGTCCCAACTGGAAATGCCCGCCAACATTATTCGGACTTCGTTCGATAACCTCCGTCAACAGGCTTCGTGCTTCCTGAAAATGTTTCTGCTCACAACAGGCGCCAGCTAATCCCATCAGCACATTGACATCCTGCGGGTGCTGCTCTTTCGCCTTGCGCAGTGTTTGTATTGCCTGCTCTACATAGCCTAGTTTAATTAAGGCCAGACCAAAACCTGTTTGCGCCGATAAGGATGCACTCTCCAGGGCAAGCGCTCCTCCATATACATCCGCCGCATCCTTATACAGATGTTGACCGAGGTATAATTGGCCCAGATTATTTCTAAACTCAAGCTTTTTCGGCATGCCATTGATAGCCTGAACAAACAGTGTTTCAGCCTGTTGGTGCCGCCCTGCGAGGCTGCACATCACACCGCGAAAGTTGGCAACATCCGGATTGTTTTTCTCAATCGCATCAATTGAACGACATACATGTTCGCACACATCATGTCTGCCGGCGACAAGTGCATGTCGGGCATCGCCCACCAGCATGTTAATCTTTCTCTTTTTATTATTGGATCGCTTCACGCGCTGTACCATGCTTTCTCCTCATGGGTAATTCCCAACCATGCGTAATGGTCGCATCCTGATGTATACGAGGTTGGAGCGACTGTTTACACATGACCAATGCTTCAAACGTGTTTTGCTACAAGCTCAAGCCAGTAGTGAATCAATGTGGCGCTGTAGTCGACCTCGGGGGTAGCCAGTTGTGCCTTCAACTCAACCACATAGGGATCAGGAATATGGTAAATAGCGCCGGATGTTTCCCAGCCGGACGGTGTTTGCAACATGCGCAGACCAACTGTATCGCCGACATCGAACATGCGGCTGCCATATGCATCGGCAATTGTCATCTCGCCCCCATCACCACCCAACAGATTGCGCACGCTAAAACTCTCGCCGGGCGCACATGCGGCGACCGTATATAAATGCAGCCGACACGATGGTAACTGCACCAGATAGTCGCGCTGTTCCTGATTCAGCGCCAACTCATCCGAATCGAGAATCAACTGCAGCGGGCGGTCTTCGCCATCCATGCCGGCAAAACGGCCCTCCGCCAGTAATTTCTCAAGCAGGTTCACATCATGGATGCTACGGATTTTCGGGTCGGCGTTGGCAATGCCCTGCCGTTGCTCATCAGAAATATCCGCCAGCCAGACTTCTTCCACCCAGTGCTCGATTTGTTGGCTATAGTGATGACTGACCCAGGCAAGCGCATGTTGCACGCCTTCACGCCGACTTACACTGGCCACGACATGGTCACGCTCTTTGATCATACAACATTTTTTGTATTTTTTGCCACTACCACACAGGCATGGCTCATTGCGTTGAACTTTGCGGACCACCGGGCCTCCTCTTGCTGGGTTTGCTTGCGAGCCGGGCACGCTTACCCGGAGGGGTTCCAGGCGCCCGCCCGGATGATACATGGATAATCGGGGCGTGATGATAGCCCGTTACACGTTGTTTTCCAGTGCTCGCCAATAATCCGGCTGACGCAACAATCAAACTACCCAAACAAGCCTGACTCGGGCATGCTGCGCCGATGCCACACCTTGTTTTGATCGACGGACCTAATTATGTATTCCGCGCCTTTCATGCCGTGCGTCATAACCTCACCAATTCAAAAGGTGAGCCTACCAATGCCGTGTTCGGCTATGTGCAAATGCTGCGTAGTATTCTCAAGAAGCTCAACCCTACCCATGTCGCTGTCGTCTTCGACCCCAAGGGCGGCAGCTTCCGCAATCGCATGTATGCCGACTACAAGGCGCACCGCCCGCCCATGCCGGAGGATCTGGTCGCACAGTGGCCATGCATTCTCGACATCACCGACGCCTTCCGACTCAATCGCATCTGTATCGAGGATTATGAAGCCGACGATGTGATTGCTACGCTGGCCCGTCAGGCTGAGGCCAAAGGATGGGATGTCAGTATCGTCTCTACCGATAAAGATCTGATGCAATTGGTTGGTGAACGCATCTGGATGATTGACACCATGAAACGCAAAGATTATGGGCCGGAAGAGGTCAGGGAACGCTGGGGCGTTGGACCGGATCGCATTCATGATCTATTGGCTCTGGCTGGTGACGGCGCCGACAATATCCCCGGCGTACCGGGAATCGGACCAAAAACGGCTGTACTGCTATTGGAAGCCTACGGTGATATGGAAGGCGTATTAAGCCATGCGTCCGAAATAAAACAGCAGAAACGACGTGAAAACCTGCTTGCCTTTGCCGAAGATGCGCGTCTGTCCTATCGTCTTGTTGCATTGGAGGATAAGGTGCCACTGAGCATCGGACTGGATGATCTGGTGGTAATGGAGCCGGATCGCGTGCGTCTTGCCGAGTTATTCACGCGTCTTGAATTTCGTCGTTTACTGGCTGAATTCAGCGACATAGTTGACGCTGATAAGCATGTCGGAAGAGCATTCGAACAGACAGAAATAGCAGCCTCTGAAATGATCACTACTCCTGTCCAGCCAGACAGGAGTACGCGCATTGATCATCTGGTGGATAGCGAAGACAGCTTACAGCTGCTATTGGCGGCCTTGATGGATGCTGATTTGATTGCTCTGGATACGGAAACCACATCCCTGCAGACCCATACTGCCGAGTTGGTCGGACTATCGTTTGCCACCAAACCCGGCGAAGCATGGTATATCCCTGTCGGCCATCACAGTACGGATCTGCTCGTACCGGCACCACAGCAACTGTCGATCACACAGGTGCTCGATCGCCTGAAACCAATCCTGACAGACAGCAACCGCCCCAAATGCGGGCATAATCTGAAATACGATGCACAGGTACTGCGCCGGGCAGGCATTGAGCTGGCCGGCATCAGCGCTGATTCGATGCTACTGGCTTATTGTCTGTATCCCGCCAAATACCCGCCCAAGCTGGATAGCGTGGCTGAAGACTATCTCGGCCACCATTGCACCTCCTATGCGGAAGTAGCCGGCAAAGGCGCCAAACAGGTCTGCTTCGATGAAGTACCTATAGCCATCGCCGCCCCCTATGCCTGCGAGGACGCGGAAGTATCTCTGCGCCTGACGCACCACCTCAGACAGCAACTGCAGCGGGAGAACCGCCTCCTCCGTCACGACGACATCGAGCTTCCCTTGTCACTGGTACTGGCTGATATGGAATGGAAGGGTGCCCATGTGGATGCAACCCTGCTGGCCAAACTGTCCACTCATTTCGGGCTACGCATCACCGAACTGAAAGGGCAGATCCATACCGCCGCCGGAGAACAGCTCAATATCCAGTCGCCGAAACAGCTCGGTGTTCTATTATTTGAAACGCTGGCAATCTCCGGCGGCAAAAAAACCAAATCCGGCCAGTGGGCTACGGGGCAGGAAGTACTGGAAAAACTGGCTGATGAACATGAGGTACCCAGGCTAATTCTGCAGGCCCGTCAGTTAGCCAAACTGAAATCTACTTACACCGATGCTCTGCCAAAGCTGATCCATCCGCTGACTGGTCGTGTACACACCTCATTCAATCAGGCTATCACCACCACCGGTCGCCTCTCCTCATCCGACCCGAATTTGCAGAATATCCCAATCCGCAGCACTGAAGGACGTGAAATCCGCAAGGCTTTCACCGCCGAAGAAGGACGCATCCTGCTTGCTGCGGATTATTCTCAGATTGAGTTGAGATTGATGGCGCATTTTTCCGGCGATACAGCCCTGTGCGCAGCCTTTGCCAACGGCGAGGATATTCACGCAGCTACCGCCGCCATAGTCAACGGCGTTGAACTGGCTGCCGTGAGCGGTGAAATGCGCAGACGTGCCAAAGCCATTAATTTCGGTATTTTGTACGGCATGAGCGCCTTCGGACTGGCCAAACAACTGAATGTGGTACGCAGCGAAGCGCAGACCTTTATCGACACCTATTTTAAGCGCTACCCGTCTGTGCGCGGTTTTATGGATAACACGCTGGCCCTGGCGCGTGAGCAAGGATATGTCGAAACACTGCTCGGGCACCGGGTCTATGTGCCGGAAATCAGCAGTACCAACGGCATGCGCCGGGCCTATGCCGAACGCACAGCGATCAATGCCCCGTTACAAGGCTCAGCCGCCGATATCATCAAGCTAGCCATGATCAATCTGCATCAGCGCTTGCAACAGGAAACGCCGGCAGCAGCCATTATCTTGCAGGTGCATGATGAATTGATTGTCGAAACACCTGCCCGACAAGCTGCAGAAGTTTTATCCATTATGCGACAAACCATGGAGCAGGCTGTAACACTCAGGGTACCACTGACAGTGGATATCGGTTCAGGCTACAGTTGGTATGATGCACATGGTTTATAAGCTGGCGCAGCATTGCGCTGCTGCCTGTCCTGTTGAGCGGCAACGATGAAAACGGCCAATATTTTCACTCATCTGCCAGCAGCTGATGACAGGGAGCACGTCGCAACACTGGTATGGACGAGCGGCATGCGTATTGAGCGCATCGTCTCCCATGGTCAGTGCTCACCAACAGGTTTCTGGTATGACCCGAATGAAGACGAGTGGGTAATCCTGCTCGCCGGCGCAGCAAAGCTAGCATTTGACGACGGTGAGCCTCTGCACACACTACAGGCCGGTGATTATTTTCTGATCCCCGCCGGACGTCGACACAGGGTAGCATGGACCACTCTGGATCAGAATACCATCTGGCTGACCATTTTTTCCTCTGAACCGATGCATAGCGAAGCATGAAGGCCCTAATCGCCCCTTTGCCTTCGTCATGCGATGCGCATATCGTTCACCGATGCGCCGGCAATGGTCGGTCGGAGACTAACATGTTTATGAAATTTATTATCTCCCTTATACTATTCCTGCCATTGTCCTTGGTTTCCGTCACCCTGGCCGCGCAGGCGGGCCCAACTGAAATCTATTTTGTTCGCCACGCTGAAACGATGGGCAATCTTACCCACCGTCATTCAAAAAAGAATGATCAGACATTATCCCCTGAAGGCAAAAGACAGGTGCAAGCACTGATGCGCACCCTTAACCGGCTGGATATTGATTATATTGTTGTCAGCCCCAAATACCGGGTTCTCAAAACCATCCTGCCTTATCTGAAAAAGCATCGGGTTACAGCAGAAATATGGCCGGAGCTGGCAGAGTGCTGCTGGCAGAAAAATCGCAGTCATGCGCCCGTCTTTGCCTTGAAGCGTGGAGAAAAAATAAAGCTAACGCCTGAAATGAAGCTCTGGTTCTCTTTTCCTGATGCCGCTTCCCACTACAGCTATGAGACAAGCAACTATGCAGAAGGCATCCTGCAAACCATGAAGGCGGCAGAACGGCTGAAAAAACGCTTTGGCCAATCCGGGAAAATAATTCTGGTTGTCGGCCATTATCATGCCGGATCACGCCTGCTGGAAATCCTACAAGGCTTAAAACCGATTGGCCGCTACCATCTGGCCAACACCAGCATCTCCCATCTGGTAGAAAAACCGGATGGCACCTTCATCCTGCTCAATCAGCGTCGTTAAGCAGCTGACGACTGGCAGTCACGATTCTGTCCGCTTTACCCGGGCCCATCATCCGTTCGCTGCCATGCTTCATCAGATTCCGACTCTGCCTCGGCCTCCGTATTATAATTAAACCTGGTTGACCAATCGACTGAGTGATATCAGCACCAGTGTAACCTACTACCCGACTAAAAACGCCAAACCTCGGTCATGAAAGGCCATGTGCTTGCACGGTGGAATAGTTTTCTATCCGCCCGTCATTGCGAAAGATGAATGCTTGCACCATCCTGTGCGGCCAAGAAGCTTGGGCAAGAATAAAATCACAACACCAAAGGAAAAAATGCCGTCAATCAATCCATGAAATATTCTACGAATAAGTTACATGTGTTTAACGTTTGTATTTGATTTTATCAGGTGACTTTATAGAATTGTTACCATTATGGATCGCCTGCTTCTTTCAGAACTCCTCAAATGGAAAGCCCTTGATCAACGCAAGCCCGTCTTGCTGGATGGTGCAAGTGGGAAAAACTTATCTCATAGAACGGTGCTTTGCCTCTCAAGGCTTTCGACAAGTAATCAAGTTAGATTTCCTTGCCAATCCTCAACGGGCAGATATTTTCAAAGAGAACTTTGATCCCGAACATATTCTCCTTAACATCCAAATCGCGTTGAATACTGATTAACACCGAACCTCGCTCACCCCTTGCCGTATACAAAAAAGATAACTTGTTTAAACTTTTTTTCTTTGATATTGGCCTGCTTGGTCATCTGTTAGGATTAAGCTACGCAGAGCATAAAATGCAGGAATTCTCTTACAAAGGGTATCTGGCAGAGAATTTTGTACAAAATGAGCTCCGATGCCATGGCTACTATCCAACAGTTTCACCCGGACAAAACAGTCAAACTGGTTGATAGCGCAGGGGGGGGGAACGCAAGATGACACCCACCATTTGGTTTGGCCGATCTATTATGCTGGAATGTTGTCAAAGGGTCTCGAAGAATAGAGGGCTTGATAGATGATCGCGCACATTACGTTCGACTTTGCCACAATAAAAACTGAAATAGCGTCTGCCACGCTGTGATAAACATGCAAACAAGTCGGTTGGAAAAACATGAGAGAGCCGTTTCAGATTCCAACCAGGGCAATACCTCATCACTACTCCACCGATTGCGTATTCCGACGATGCTGCAGCAGGCGCTTTCAACGGATATGTTTGGGCACGGGCAGGCTTAGACCTGTGGCGTTACGCATCAGCAATTTTTTGATCAGGCCGCTATTGCCGACCACACGCATACCCAGACCGCGTAACTCTTTCAGACCGGGGAAATCATGCGTAAACAACTGATGGAAGCTCTCCATGGATGCCATCACGCTGAGCACGTCCGGCAAGCGCTGCTTCATATAGCGATTGAGAACGGACATCTCACCCCAGTCTTCACCAAAACGTTTTGCGTCAACGATTTCCTGGGCCAGCACCATGGCATCGCGCAGCCCAAGATTCACACCAAGACCCGCCAGTGGATGAATACAGTGCGCCGCATCGCCGAGCAATGCCACCCGCTGGCGTACAAAATGACGTGCCAAACGCCCGACCAGCGGAAACGCAGCCCGTTCACCTACCTCAACAATACGCCCCAGAACCGGCCCGAACGTAGCATTGATGGCAATGAGAAAATCATCATCTGACATCGCTGTCAGGCGCGCGGCTTCCTCATTTTCAGCGCTCCAGACAATGGAACACAGACCATTCGTCATCGGCAATACCGCCAGTGGTCCGGTGGGTAAAAAACGCTGACAGGCAGTCCCATGATGTCCTCGCTCCGGTCGTACTGTGGCGACAATCCCCTGCTGGCCATAATCGCGCTGATAGCAGCCGATACCTGCTTGCTCACGCACCCACGAACGAGCGCCGTCGGCTCCCGCCAGCAACGGTGTATTCAACACGCGTCCGTCGCTCAAACTCACTTGTACCCGTTCTGCGAACCATTCCAATCCTGTAATTTCCGCCGGATACAGGTATTCGACATCGTCACTGTCCAGCATTGCCCGCTGCATCGCCGCCTGCATGACCGCATTCTCGATCAGATAACCCATGGCCTGCTCATTTATCTCGGCGGCATCAAAGCGAATGCCGCCAGCCTCCTGATCATCCCATACGCGCATGGCTCGAATCGGCTCGGCATCATCCTGCAAATACTGCCAAATGCCGATGCCTGCGAGATTGTGTTTGTTGCCCTGCACAATGGCCGATACCCGGCAATCGCGCCCTAGCGAATAGCGCACCTGCGCCTCCATGCGCTCAATCACCACAATATGCAGGCCGGAATCTTTCAAAGCACAAGCCAGCGCCAAACCAACCATGCCACCACCAACGATGATAACATCGGCATCCATTGCGCTCATTTTATTCATTTATTAGCTCCCATCTGGTCCAGG
>Ga0256829_1002705_pt1 | contig 12925 bp, 10 predicted proteins | sample 131447metaG_FD_185979 | JGI IMG/M metagenome (GOLD analysis project Ga0256829, IMG submission 185979) | Hydrothermal vent microbial communities from Lau Basin, Pacific Ocean - 131-447 | ecosystem: Environmental > Aquatic > Marine > Hydrothermal vents | place: Pacific Ocean: Lau Basin | collected... | reverse complement strand
GAAGGGCCGATGCCCCAGACAAAATTTGTCACCTCAAAGGCCCTCGCCCTCGGCCTGAAACCGGTTGTCGTCATTAACAAGGTGGACAAGCCCGACCGGCGCCCTGACGCGGTTCATGACGAGGTATTTGACCTGTTTGTTGCGCTTGATGCCAATGAGGATCAACTGGATTTCCCGATGCTGTTTGCCTCTGGCCGTGATGGCTGGGCAGATTATGAGCTGGACGGGCCGCGCAAGAATCTCGACCCGCTGCTTGAAACCATCCTTGACTATTATGACAAGCCGACGGTGATGACCAAGGAGAATATCGACCTGCCTTTTACCATGCTGGCTACCCTGCTCGACCGCGACAATTTCATGGGCCGGGTAATTACCGGGCGTATTGAAAGCGGCAAGATATGCGTCAATGACCCGATCAAAGTTCTGGACCAGAATGGCAAGGTGGTGGAAAGTGGACGGGCAAGCAAGCTGATGTCCTTTCGCGGTCTTGACCGGGTGCCGGTGGACAAGGCGATAGCCGGGGATATTATTTCGATCGCCGGGCTTTCGGTCGGCACTGTTGCCGATACATTCTGTGCGCCCGAGGTCACCGAGCCGCTGACCGCACAGCCGATTGACCCACCGACCCTGTCGATGCGTTTTTCGGTCAATGACAGCCCGCTTGCCGGGCGCGAAGGCACAAAAGTGACCACCCGCATGATCCGTGACCGGCTGGCACTTGAGGCCGAGGGCAATGTCGCCATCCGCATCACTGAAAGTGAAAACAAGGACGGCTTTGAGGTCGCCGGGCGTGGTGAGTTGCAACTCGGCGTCCTGATTGAAACCATGCGGCGCGAGGGGTTCGAGCTGTCGATTTCCCGTCCGCGCGTTCTCTACCGTGAAGACAATGGCAAGCGGCTGGAACCTTTCGAGGAAGTCGTGATCGATGTCGATGATGAATATAGCGGGGTTGTGGTTGAAAAGATGAGCCTGCGCAAGGCTGAAATGACCGATATGAGGCCGAGCGGGGCCGGCAAGACCCGGATTACCTTCCTCGCGCCCTCTCGCGGCCTGATCGGCTATCACGGCGAATTTCTGACCGACACCCGGGGGACCGGCATCATGAACCGGGTCTATCACAGCTACGGCCCCTATAAAGGCCCAATCCAGGGCCGCCGGGTCGGGGTGCTGATCTCGATGGGGATGGGCAAGGCGGTGGCTTACGCCCTGTGGAATCTGGAAGACCGGGGGGTGATAATGATTGATCCCCAGGAAGAAGTTTACGAGGGCATGATTATCGGTGAACATGCGCGGGATAATGATCTTGACGTTAATGTGCTGAAGGGCAAGCAGCTGACCAATATCCGCGCCTCCGGCAAGGATGACGCCATCAAGCTGACCACGCCGAGAAAGCTCACCCTTGAACAGGCCATTGCCTATATCAATGATGATGAACTGGTGGAAGTCACGCCGGAAAATATCCGGCTGCGCAAGCGCTATCTTATCCCTCATGAGCGCAAGAAGGCCGCAAGAGCCGCCCAGTCCTGATATTTACCGATCTTTAATCTGTCTGTCTTATTCTGTTGCCGAGCAAAAACGCGGGAGCATGACATGACGCACTTTCTGGTAACTGATGATAATCCGGGCGGATATAAACTCGAAGATATCATGAAGATAATTCGCAAGGATATTTTCCTGCGAACGACCAAGATTCTCGAAGATGACCGGCCTGAAGCCCAGTCCGTTATTGACAATAACGTCAAAATCCTCAGCCTGCTGAGCGAGGCAATCGACGCCGCCGAGGACAGCACCGCAATATTACGCAAAAGCTTTGGCCCCTCCCGCGATGGAAAACCGCGTATCGGCGTCTGAATTTTTTTGCGGCTTGACAAATCCAATCCGCTGACCGACACAGTTATATCACCATGACGATCGAAAGTCCCTGATATGACCGGCAGCACAGACCCCGCCCAGATAGAAGAATATACCGCATTTCTGAATTCCCTCGCCGATGCGGCAGCCGGGATTACCCTGCCCCGGTTTAAAAAACCGCTGGCCGTCATCAACAAAGGCCGAAAGCTCACCCTTGATTATGATCCGGTGACAGAAGTTGACCGACAGGCGGAACAGGCTATCCGCCAGATGATCACTCAACGCTATCCCGGCCATAATATATTGGGTGAAGAACTCGGGTCTGAGCAGAATACTCCGGATTCCGAAGGCCGGACATGGGTCATTGACCCGATTGACGGCACCCGGGCCTATATCTGCGGCATTCCAACATGGGGGACATTGATTGCCCTGAATGACGGAGGGGAGCCGGTTATCGGCCTGCTCGACCAGCCTTACCTCAGAGAGCGTTATATCGGCACCGGGCAAGCCGCCTTTCTGAACGGGACACGCATTAGCTGCCGCAACTGTACCCGTTTGTCAGACGCCACCCTCTCAACCACCGACCCGACCCAGTTTTTTGCCTGCGCGCAAGACCGCAGCGCTTTCGAACGCGTGGCAGCACAGGTTCGGCTGGTACGCAACGGCTATGACTGCTATGCCTATGCCATGGTGGCGGCAGGGTTTATCGACATTGTGGTTGAAAGCGGGCTGGAGCCTTATGATATTCAGGCCCTGATCCCCCTGATAGAGGGGGCGGGCGGGGTTATCACCAGCTGGACCGGCGGGACGGCGGCACAGGGCGGGCAGGTTGTCGCCTCGGCAACACGCGCATTGCATGACCAGGTTCTTGAACTACTCGCTGACGGCTAGAAAATCATCAATCTTCTGCCAGAGTTGAGCGCGGTATTCATCGCTTTCCCGGTAGATTTCATGGCGGGCGCCCTCCACAGTAACCACATCAATATTGGCATGTCCTGAAAAGAGCCTGCGGCTGGCTTCACTGTCCACCACCTGATCTTTTCCGGCCAGAAAAACCAGCAGCGGAATTTTTATATCATCCAGAAATCCCGGCGCACGGATTTTGTCAATACTGTCAAGCGCCCTGTCGAGCCAGCCATAGGTCGCGCCACCAACATAAAGGTCAGGGTTGGCCTTGATCATTTCCTCCTCGACATCATATCTTGCCTTGTCATGGGTCAGCAGCCTTTGGCGGATCAGATCGCATTTTTCCGAAAAGCAATTTCCCTGACCGATGGCAAAATTTCTGTGCAGCCCCAACCGGCTGACCAGGCGAATGGCAAATTTTGCCGTGGCTTTGGCAACGTCCGCCCCCATATAGAAATCTATCATGGGTGCCATGATGACGGCCCGTGTTATCGTTCCCGGAAAATCATGCAGATAGCGCAGGCAGATATGCCCGCCCATGGAATGACCGATCAGATATATCGGCAACTCCTCCGCCCGGGAATCAGACTTCACCACGCCCGAGATAACATCATTCAGATCATTTGAAAACAGCTTGAAATCCTCGGCATAACTTTTCGTCCGGTCTGCTAAAAGCCTGTCAGACAGCCCCTGTCCGCGATTATCAAAGCTATAGACGGCGAATCCCCGATCAAGGAGATCAGTAATAAATTCATAGTATTTTTCCATATATTCCCGATGACCACCCACCAGAACGACAATCCCCCTGCTGTCGCTGTCCGAGGGCCAGCCTGCGGTACGTAATCTGGTACCGTCCTCAGCTGTGATATAATTTATTTTCCCCGGTCGGGACAGGTCAGGAAAATTTTTCCAGGTCACCATATGTCAGGCCTCTTTTTGCATTGGCCCAAAGATTACGCAAAAACGGCTTTTACACAACCAAAAAAACCACCCGTTACTTGGACAGGCGCAAATTGGACAGGTCCTTGGCAATTTTCTTGAAGGCCGTCTGCAAGGATGCCCGGTCCGGTGCATAGAAATAATGATCCGCATCAGTCGCCACATATTTCAGCAAATCAACCAGTTGTGAGCTGGTATTGGCAAACTGGATGGTATAGATCAGAATTTCATCATCATTGGTCGGGTCAGCGTCATTCTTGTTTTTTATGGTGTCTGCCAGTTGTTTCAAACGGGCATCACGACGGGCATCAGAAGTGAATCCACCATTATAGGCATCTGCTGAAATGACCGTATTTTGCCCGTCAGTCAGCAAAATAATTGCTTTATGCTTGATAAATGCAGGGTCATTCACAACCGTGGCCTGATTAAAAGGCTCACCGGGGGTAATCGTTCTCCATGCCCAGGCAAGCCCCTGGGGAATATTGGTGTAAAAACTGCCATAAGGAATATCAAGATTCTGGATGGCTGTTTTTATCGTTGCCTTGACATGCTGCAACGGCAAAATTCCATAGGCCGGACAGCTGGTGCATCGGTAATTGCCGCCATTGAGTTTGCCAAGATCGCAATAGGAGCTTTCGCCCTCGGACCCCATGGGATACCAGCCAATCCACGCCGGGCCGCCCACCGGGTTATAGGGGCCGTCAACCAGGTCCCCTGCCTGCGATTCGGCATTGAGATCACTATATGACTGATTCTCGTAATAAGTTTTGGTACGGGCATAGCGCGCGTAAACACACCCCTTCCATCCGTCCGGGGGTTCTGCCAGAAGCGGGACAGTCCCGGCATTATGGGCATAATAAAGCTTGCTGACCTGTGCGGTCCAGTTTTTCAACACCAGATCATCGGCATCATTCCAGATATTGCCATCCGAATGCTTGTCAAAACGGTAATATTTTTCCTGATAAGGATTGTCCGGTGAACCGGCCACATTCACTGTGGTAAAACGACTGGCATGCGGAATCGAATTCCCGGCAGAATCATAGCCGTACCGAGTACCGTTTTCTGTGATATTCACCTTGCCGGACCATGGCACAAGTCCAATATTCAGCAGGGCATTCTCCGCATCATTGCCAAATAGAATATCGACCAGATCATTGGCTGCCGTCTTGGCCAGCTCAATTCGCCGATCGGCAACATTGGACGCCCAACTACCGCTTGTTGTCCGTAACATGGACCCGGACATATCCACGGCCAATACAACATCCAGAAGGGAGGTTTCCCGGGTTACCTCGCTATCCCCGCCGACATTCATGCTATTGACTGAAAATAATTTCATAAATATTGTCGGAATATCAACATCGGCACTCAGCCTTAAAACCGTGTCATTCTGACCATAAACATGATCCGCAGGCAGGTGATTGCCCGCCGCGTCCAACTCATAAGGGCCGGTTACGGTACTGCCATAGAAACCTGAGGGAAAATTGGCGTCAAAATATTTTTTGATCTGAACGCCACGGTCGGCGTCAAAAAAGCTCCGGCCCCCGGCCAGTGCTGCGGCATCAAGCGCCGCCCGCAGGCGCGTCTTGACGATATAGGCCCGACTCACATCAGTCGCGATACCTATCACCCCGATAGTGGGAATTAATGACATGGTCAACATCACTGCCGAAATCCCGCGAACATCGCGCAGCATTCTGCCAAAGAAATATTTGTAACAATATATTACATTATCAATAATTCTCTTAATATCATTCATTTTCTGCTGGCCTTATTTCCACTCAATTCCACAAAAAAAAGATTTTTCTGCAAAATTTACGGTCAAATCCGGCCTCATACTGGCGTAAAATTGTTAATATGGTTTTATTTTTACCGAGAATTATCGCCTATTTTTAAACAATTTCCCCCCCATCTTGGTCTGATGATCTATTCTCTTGTTGATTCTGACCGGTAAAATCATACATATATGCAGAATATTCCCTGCTAAAAACAAAAGAGACCCGATAATGCCCGAAACTTTCCGCCGTAAAATATTAATTATAGGTTCCGGACCAGCCGGATATACAGCGGCTATTTATGCCGCCCGCGCCAATCTTGGCCCGATTATGGTTCAGGGTATGCAGCCGGGCGGCCAGCTCACCATCACGACCGAGGTTGAAAATTACCCGGGCTTTGCCGACCCCGTTCAGGGACCGTGGCTGATGGAACAGATGGAGGCCCAGGCCCGCAATGTCAATGCGGAAATCGTCACGGATATGATTGTCGAGGTTAACTTTAACGAACGCCCCTTTGTCTGTACCGGCGAAGGCGGCAATGTCTATATCGCCGATGCCGTCATCATTTCGACCGGCGCCCAGGCAATGTGGCTTGGTCTGCCATCCGAACAGAAATTTCAGGGATTCGGCGTGTCTGCCTGTGCGACCTGCGACGGATTTTTCTATCGCGGCAAGGAAGTCATCGTGGTTGGTGGCGGCAATACTGCCGTCGAAGAAGCTATTTTCCTGACCAATTTCGCCTCGAAAGTAACCCTGATTCACCGGCGCGACGAGTTGAGATCAGAAAAAATTCTGCAGGAACGACTTTTCGCCAACAAGAAAATCCATATTCTCTGGGATACAGTCATTGAGGAAATTCTCGGCGATGAACCGCCAATGGGCGGCGTAACCGGGGCGCGGGTCCGGAATGTCAAGACCGGTGACATAAGCGAAATTCCGGCTCACGGCGTATTTATCGCCATTGGTCACAAGCCCTCCACCGGAATATTCACCGGCAAGGTTAATATGGATGATCAGGGCTATATCCTTAAAGCGCCGGACAGTACCGCAACAAATATCCCGGGGGTTTTTGCCGCCGGGGACGTCACCGATAAAATCTACCGTCAGGCTGTCACTGCGGCGGGGATGGGCTGTATGGCCGCCCTTGAGGCGGAATCCTTTTTAGCTGAAAACAGCTGAAGATGGACTGGGATAAATTAAAAATATTTCATGTTGTGGCTTCCTCGGGCAGCTTTACCCATGCCGGGGAAAAGCTGTTCCTCAGCCAGTCGGCGGTCAGCCGCCAGATCAAGGCGCTGGAAGAAAGCCTGAAAATTACCCTGTTCAACCGCCACGCCCGGGGCCTCAGCCTGACAGAAGAGGGGGAAACCCTGTTCAAGACCGCCGAAGAGGTCCTGTCCAGAATCCACTCGACCGAGCAACAGCTTATCGAGGGGTCGGATGTGCCGCGCGGGGAGCTGCGTATCACAACCACGCTGAGCTTTGGCTCCACATGGCTGGTTAATCATATTCGCCGTTTTATTGAACTATATCCGCAGATAAATGTCCAGCTTCTGGCGACCGACAGTGATCTTGACCTGACAAAACGCGAGGCGGATATTGCCATACGCTTCCGCCCGCCGCAGCAGCTCGACCTTATCCAGCGGCAGGTCGGAGTCTTTCACCATCATCTTTATGCCTCGCCGGAATATCTCAGCCGCATGGGCAGACCGGAAAGCATGAATGATCTCGACCATCATGATTTAATTACCTATGGCAATATCACCCAAAGTCCCATTCGCAATATTGACTGGATTCTTGAAAAGGACGACGGTGGCAAAAGACCGAATATTCTGCGAGTCAACAGCATTTACGGCGTGTTGCAGGCCATAAAGGCCGGAATCGGCATTGCCGCCCTGCCGGATTATCTGGTTCAGGGGTCAACCAATGTGGTCAGGGTATTGAAAAATGTCGAGGGACCGACCTTCCCGGCCTATCTTGTCTATACCCAGGAAGCCCGCTCGGCCCGCCGCATATCGGTTTTCAGGGATTTCATCATTGAAGAATTCAAAGGGGCCAAATTCTAGAGCAATATCAAGCCATGCGTCCAGCGCATGGCAGCATTGTAAGAATAGGTATGGTAATCGCGCAAAAAATCATTAGATTAAGCTACAGATGTTGCGACGCAGCATCTCGTTGAAAGAACCTCCCAGGTTATTTCAACTGGCTATACTCCCTAGTCCTCCCCTTTACGGAGTATGGCCGTTTCATTGTCTCCCAAGACATGAAGCCTCCCTATATTTTGACTTGCCGGGTTTTTTAACCCGGCATTTTTTTTGCCTGAAGCTGTATTTTAGATTCAAACGCATATCTCCAGATTATCATTGAATTCTTTCATTCTTCCTCTATAAGGTGGGTGAATGAAAGGTCGGCTATTTGTTGTGTTGTTATTAAAAAGCAAAATTCTGGCGGTTATGATAGTGCTGATGGCCTTTGCCGGCCAGGCTTCTGCCATGGGTATTTCTGCCTGTCATATAAACAACGACCAGCAATCAGCAAACCTGACCCCGGTGACGACAGATGTAACATCGGCAAGTCTTTCTTCCACGATTATAAACGCCGAACCGGCTTTTGGCGGGTTTGTTTGCTGTAGTCAGAATTGCGATTGCTCTTTGGGCAATTGTGCAGCGGCCATGTTGTCGGCTGCGTCCTATGATGGCAATGCAATCCTCCTTCATCAACAGGATAACCGGTATCAGCCATTGATACCTGACCAGTCCTGCGCCTCGCCCTACCGCCCTCCTATTTCCCTGTAAGAGAGAATAAATCCGCCCGCATGGCCGCTGTCATGTCAGGGTTATGATTTATTTTAAAGGGAAGAATCTGTCTTGCCCGTATTAACTCATTGATATACCCAAACCAACCGATCGGTCTATTATTGATAATGGACCCGCAGGGAGCATAGCATGTTTTACTTTAAATATTTAACCCGGCTGTTACTTACCCTTTTTACCACAGCATTACTAATTACCGGTTCCCGGGCGGCGGATGACCCCGGGCTGCCGGTTATGGATGTCTATAAAAATCCGGCCTGCGGCTGTTGCCACGGCTGGATAACACATCTTGCACAAAACGGCTTCATAACCGTTGCCCATGATATGGATGACTTGTCGCCTCTCAAAACCGAAAATAATATTGAGCCGCGCTACGAATCCTGCCATACGGCCATTTCTAAAAACGGTTATGTTTTTGAGGGGCATGTCCCGGCGAAAACCATACGCCGCTTTCTGCTGGAAAGGCCCAAAGATGCCATTGGCCTTACTGTTCCGGGAATGGTTGCCGGCAGCCCCGGCATGGAATATGGCGATAACTTCACCCCCTATAGCGTATTATTGTTGAAAAAAGATGGTTCTTCCCGTGTCTATGCCCGGATCAAAATCCAGAAGGAGCAATATTGATGACTAATTCTGTTGCAAGACTCAATCTGATAGCCGGTGCAAATCCCGGAATGCGGTTGTTGCTGATACAGCTTTTCCTGCTACTTGGCATTATGTCCCTGCATGCTGCCGAACCACGGCAGAAAAGTGATAAAATTCTTGATCTGAAACTTGCGGTTCAGGCGGCCCAGTCGAATGACCCGTGGCTGGTGGGAAACCGGCATAAAGAAGAGGCACTTTTGTCCCGAAGTATCGCCGCAGGTTCCTTGCCCGACCCCAAAATATCCCTCAATCTGATAAATATAGCCGCTGACAGTTTCAATTTCAGCCAGGAGGCAATGACCAATGCCAAAATTGGTGTTTCACAGGCTTTTCCTGCTGGCGATACCCTGGATATCCGCAAGAAACAGCTTGAAATCAAGGGAAGCCAGATGCCCTTTCAACGGGAGAACCGCCGGGGAAAGATTGTTGTAACCGTTGGCCAGCTCTGGCTGAATGAATATAATGCCCGGGAAAGTATTGCCATTATCAAAAAGAATATCCCCCTGTTCCAGCAACTGGTCGATATCGCGGCGGCGAGCTATTCAACTGCGCTCGGCAAAACCCGTCAACAGGATCTTGTCCGTGCCCAGCTCGAACTGACCCGCCTGGAAGATCGCCTGACCATTCTCCATCAACGACAGGAAATGTTTCAGGAACGGCTGTCCGAATGGTTAAACGGCTATTTTCTTGATAAATATTCAGGTGACGCCAGCCAGACCGGTCATCCACAAATGGCCAATTTTGAAATTGCCCGGAAATTGCCCGATATCAAACTGCTGAATGCGCCGCTTTATCTTTCCCCGGCACCAACAGGTCAGGAAATTCTTTTCGAGAAATTATCTTCTCATCCGGCGGTGAAAAACCTTGAACAGAAAATCAGGGCAAGTGAAGCCGGAATTGACCTCGCCCAACAGAAATATAAGCCGGCCTGGGGGGTCAATGCCGGTTATGGCTACCGCGCCAGTGACCGGTTTGGCATTGACCGTTCCGACTTTTTCTCTGTCGGGGTAACCTTCAGCGTGCCGCTGTTCACCGCAAACCGTCAGGACAAGGAAGTATCATCGGCCAAGTCGATGGCCTCCGCCGTCAGAACCGAGAAATGGCAGCTGTTGAGAAAATTAATGGCGTCTTTTGAAACTGCCAAGGCCCAATTATTGCGCCTCAACGACCGGCAAAAACTTTACCGGGACAAATTACTGCCGCAAATGTCGGAACAGGCCGAAGCCTCGCTCACCGCCTATACCAATGATGACGGTGATTTTGCCGAGGTTATGCGCTCCCGCATTGCCGAAATGAATGCCGAAATTGATGCCCTGAACATTGATGTAGGACGGCAAAAAGCCATTCTTCAACTGAATTATTTATTTATGACCCGGGCCGATCAGATCATCGGCTGAAGGAGAAATCAAAATGACTAAAAAATTTATTAAACCACTTGTTACCGGAATCCTGCTGGGATCCGTTGTTTCTGTCATCACCTATGCCACATTATTTCAACCTTCCGGAGATGGACAAAATCAGGCTTCGGCAGAAAAAAAACCACTCTACTGGGTTTCCTCAATGAATCCTGATTTCAAAAGCAACAAACCGGGAACCGACCCCATGGGTATGAAACTGGTCCCGGTATATAAAGAAAAGGGCGGTGATGCGGAAAGCGGGCCGGGTACTGTGCGGATCTCCCCGGATGTTATCAATAACCTCGGCGTCAGAACCGCAGTTGCCGAACGCAAGGCCCTGCATCTGCAAATAAAAACCGTCGGCTATGTTCAGTATGATGAAGACCAGCTCTATCATGTTCACCCCCGGGTGTCGGGCTGGGTCGAAAAGCTTTACGTCAAGGCAGCGGGTGATCCGGTTAAGAAAGGTCAGCCGCTTTATGATATCTATTCCCCCGAACTGGTTAACGCCCAGGAAGAATGGGTACTGGCCTATAACCGTAAAAACCCCCGTTTGATAAAGGCTGCCGAGGACCGGCTAAAGGCCCTGCAGCTTCCCCTGAAAGCCATCAGAAAATTAAAGAAAACCCGCCAGGTCATGCAAACAATCACCATGTATGCCCCCCAGGGCGGGGTTCTTGACAATCTGGAAATTCGTGAGGGCGGTTATATCAAGCCCGGCACGACCCTGATGTCCATAGGCACCCTTGACCAGGTATGGGTCGAGGCCGAAGTATTCGAACGCCAGGCCACCCAGGTTACCGTCGGCCAGCCCGTCACCATGTCGCTTGATTTCCTGCCGGGTAAGGACTGGGTCGGCAGGGTGGATTATATCTATCCGTCACTGAATGCCAAAACCCGGACACTTCGGGTAAGGTTGCGGTTCGACAATGAAAATGACCTCCTGAAGCCCAATATGTTTGCCCGGGTGATCATCCATTCACAAAGTCCTGATTCTACCTTGCTGGTGCCGAGTGAGGCCGTGGTCCGCTCCGGCAGTCTTGACCGGGTGGTTCTCGCCCTTGGGGAAGGACGTTTCAAATCGATAAAGGTCAAAATAGGCCGGCTGGATAGCAAAAATACCGAGATACTCTCCGGTCTGAAGGCCGGGGACCGTATCGTATCCTCTGCCCAGTTCCTGCTGGATTCAGAAAGCAGCAAAACATCTGATTTCAAGCGTATGGATCACAAGATGGACCATAAAGCCATGGAAAATCCGGAGCCGATGGATATGAGTTCCGGCACCATGAAACAAAACAAGCAAAAGCAGTAGAAGGGCCGAAAAATGATTGAGTCAATTATTCGCTGGTCGCTCGGCAACCGTTTTTTCATTATCCTCGGGACCCTGATGATCATTGCCATTGGTCTGGTGTCCCTGAAAAATACCCCGATTGATGCCCTTCCGGACCTGTCCGATGTTCAGGTCATTATCAAAACCAACTTTCCCGGACAGGCCCCGCAGGTTGTGGAAGATCAGGTTACCTATCCCCTGACAACCGCCATGCTGTCGGTTCCCGGCGCGGTCACCGTGCGCGGTTACTCCTTTTTCGGGGACAGTTATGTTTATGTTATTTTTGATGAGAAAACCGACCTTTACTGGGCGCGAAGCCGGGTGCTGGAATATCTCAGCCAGGTGGCGCCTGATCTGCCTGCCAATGCCAAGCCCCAGCTTGGCCCGGATGCGACCGGGGTTGGCTGGGCCTATATCTATGCGCTGGTCGATAAAACTGGCAAGCATGATATAAGCCAGCTGCGCAGCCTGCAGGACTGGTTCCTGAAATATGAACTGCAAACCGTCCCCGGCGTGTCCGAGGTCGCGGCTCTGGGCGGCATGGTCAAGCAATATCAGGTAAGGGTTGATCCTGAAAAACTCCGGGCCTACGGCATTCCGCTATCCCATATTCAAATGGCGATCAAGCATGGCAATCAGGAAATCGGTGCCTCCGTGGTCGAAATGGCCGAAGCCGAATATATGGTCCGCGCCAGCGGATATATCCAGAGCGTCGATGACCTCAAACATATTCCGCTTGGCGTTAATGCCAACGGTACCCCGCTGCTGCTTGAGGATGTGGCGGAGATTGGCACCGGCCCGCAAATGCGGCGCGGGGTTGCCGACCTTAACGGCGAAGGCGAAACTGTCGGCGGTATTATCGTCATGCGGTTCGGGGAAAATGCCCAGAATGTTATTGACGGGGTTAAAGCCAAACTGGAAGAACTGAAAAAAGGTCTGCCCGATGGCGTGGAGCTTGTCACGGTTTATGACCGCAGTGGCCTGATCGGTCGGGCGGTGAAAAACCTCAGCGAGAAGCTGCTGGAAGAATCGGCCATTGTCGCGCTGGTCTGTCTGGTCTTCCTGTTCCATGCCCGCTCGGCGCTGGTGGCTATTCTCAGCCTGCCGGTCGGGATTCTCATGGCCTTTATCGTTATGCATCTGCAAGGATTGAACGCCAATATCATGTCGCTCGGCGGGATTGCCATTGCCATCGGCGCCATGCTGCCCGGGGCCATTGTCATGATTGAAAATATGCACAAGCATATGGAGGAGACGCCGCTGACAGATGAA
>Ga0256829_1002704_pt1 | contig 12929 bp, 9 predicted proteins | sample 131447metaG_FD_185979 | JGI IMG/M metagenome (GOLD analysis project Ga0256829, IMG submission 185979) | Hydrothermal vent microbial communities from Lau Basin, Pacific Ocean - 131-447 | ecosystem: Environmental > Aquatic > Marine > Hydrothermal vents | place: Pacific Ocean: Lau Basin | collected... | reverse complement strand
GTTGGCAAAGTCCTTTTGAATCTCCGCATCCTTTTTACGCAGCTCTTGCAAAGCCTCTGCATAAGAACTGTATACACCTTGCATCACCTTTTCGTGTACCGGGATATTGTCCATCATCTGCTGACGGGCTTTGGCAGAAGCCGTGTGCATTGCTGCAAGGGTCTGTCCTATGTGCTCGTCTGTCTTTACACCTAAGTGCTCTAAGATGGCCGCAAACTCCTGATCGGTTCTCGCTTTAAGTGCCACAACATAACCGTCATAGTACTTTAAACGCTCATCGGTATCACTCTTAAGCTTCGCTCTGTGCGACTGTAAATTGCTGCGCAGGGAAGTCAATACCTTGATGGTCAGGTTGTGCTTGTGTACAAAGCTGTCCTTAGAAGCGGCAAGGGTAGTGTAGGCGTTTTTAAGGCCTTCCAGTTCTTCTACCTTTTGTTCCAGCTGGGTGATCTTGGCAATAGCCTCGGAATATTCTGGCGATTGCTTATCGGTGATCTCTTCCAACTCTTGACGAGCTTGCTTTAAAAGGGCGTATTGCTCTTCGAGTTTTTCTTCGGTCTCTTGCTTTTTCTCCAAGGCCTTGTTGTGGTTCTTGGAAGCTTCTACAATAGCCACTTGCAGTTTTTCTTCTACCTCTTTGATCTCTACCTCGCGGTTCTTCAATCGGGTAACTGCAGCCTGACTTTTATAGGAAAGCTCATTGAGCAAGGTTTGGATGTCTGCGTTCTCAATACGCTCCTGGAACATTTGCTTGGCACGCAGATCGGCAGCATCACGAGCCTTTTCTGCGGCTTTGAGTTCCTCTTCTTTACGTTTGATGCGCGACTTACGTCCCCAGAGGTTGTTCCACCAGTTGTCCTTCACCTTTTCGGCTTCTTCGAGTTCGATCTTGGCTTTGTTCAGCGCATTCTGAGCTCTGTCGATCACCTTTTGCTCCTCGGCATTTAGGGTCGAGAACTTCTCGAAGATGATTCCAACTTCGTCTTGGTAATCGGTCAGATCTTTGATCGCCTCCAAAAGGGAACTGCGATCTTTCTCTGCCATACCTACCACATCATCCAAAGTGGCATTGAGTATCTTTTGGCGAACTTCCGGGTCGTCCTCCTGGGCCAGTTTGGCCTTCATTTGGTCCATGGTTTTACCCCAGTTCACATCTACTTTCTCTTGTGCAGGGCCAGAATCGGTCTCTAGTAAGTCAAAATCGTCAGACATAGTACGACTATAGTTTTAAGGTTGCTAAAAATTTTGGAGTATCAATTTCGGTAAAAAAAACGAGTTAAAAGAACTCATTTTGGAAAAGCTTACGACTATTAGTCTCAAAGCCGTTAAAAATGTTACAGATCGCAACTATAGTGTGCCATTTGGGCAATTTGCATAAAAAAACCCCGAGTGTAAAACCCGGGGCAATTTTTCGGTGGCTAATTCGAGATTAATCTTTCAAAACACTTCTAGAGATCACGATCTTCTGGATCTCGCTGGTTCCCTCATAGATCTGTGTGATCTTCGCATCGCGCATAAGGCGCTCTACGTGATATTCTTTTACGTAGCCGTTTCCGCCGTGTACTTGAACGGCTTCTACAGTTACTTCCATGGCTACTTGAGAGGCATATAGTTTGGCCATTGCACCACTTAGGTCGTAGTTGTGACCGTTGTCTTTGTCCCAAGCTGCCTTCATTACCAAATGACGCGCGGCTTCGATCTTAACGTGCATATCTGCCAATTTAAAGGCAATGGCCTGGTGGTTGCAGATCTCAGTTCCAAAAGCTTTACGCACTTTGGAGTATTCCTTTGCCAACTCGTATGCGCCTTGAGCAATTCCTAGGGCTTGAGCGGCAATACCAATGCGCCCTCCGCTTAGGGTCTTCATGGCGAATTTGAATCCGAAGCCATCTTCACCAATGCGATTCTCTTTAGGAACCTTTACATCGTTAAAGATCAAAGAGTGGGTGTCGCTTCCGCGGATCCCCAGTTTATCTTCTTTTGGGCCGATCTCAAAACCTTCCCAACCTTTTTCTACAATAAGCGCGTTTATACCGCGGTGACCCTTGTCACGATCTGTTTGTGCAATTACAATATAATAGTCTGCGCTGCTACCGTTGGTGATCCAGTTCTTGGTACCGTTAAGTATGTAGTGATCGCCCATGTCAATTGCAGTGGTCTTTTGAGAAGTCGCGTCAGATCCTGCTTCTGGTTCGCTCAAACAAAAAGCGCCCAAGGCTTCTCCGCTGGCCAACTTGGACAAGTATTTTTCTTTGTGCATATCACTTCCAAAAGCTTGGATCCCGTAACACACCAAAGAGTTATTTACCGACATCACTACAGAAGCAGAAGCATCTATCTTACTGAGCTCTTCCATAGCCAACACATAAGAAACAGTGTCCATTCCACCTCCGCCGTAGGCTGGATCCACCATCATTCCCATAAATCCGAGTTCGCCCATTTGTTTGATCTGGGCGGCAGGGAATTCTTGTTTGTTGTCGCGTTCAATTACTCCGGGGAGGAGTTCATTTTTTGCAAAATCACGGGCCGCATCGCGGATCATTTCGTGTTCTTCGGTTAAGCTAAAATCCATGGAAGTCAGTATTCTTTAAATTATTCTCAAAAAAGGTAGGCAAAGATACTTCTTAAATGGCATATTTTCAATAAATCCTACTATTTTTAAGAATGCTTAAAAACCACTATCACGTAGTTGGAGTTATGTCAGGCACTTCTTTAGATGGAGTGGACCTGGCAGAGGTATTTTTTGAATTCAATAACGGCCAGTGGGACTATCGTTTCGGGCATACTTTCACCGAGCCTTATGACGACCGCCGAGATAAATCTTGGTTGGCCAATTTGGTGAACCTCTCTCCGGCGGCATTGGATGAAGCAGACCATTCCTATTCTTTAATGCTGGGGGCTGTCATCAATCGTTTTATTAAGGCCAACAATATCAAAGGGCTTGACGCGGTCTGTTCTCACGGACATACAGCCTTGCATCAGCCTAAAAAAGGCATTACACGGCAAATAGGCAATCAGAAGATCATTGCAGAGGTCCTAAAACAAACTGTGGTTTGTGACTTTCGAGTACAGGATGTTGCCCTGGGGGGTCAAGGGGCGCCTTTAGTTCCTATAGGAGATAGATTGCTCTTTGGCAAATATGATTATTGTATCAATTTGGGCGGATTTGCCAATATCTCGTTCGAACAAGATGGTCAACGGATAGCCTACGATCTTTGTCCGGTTAACATAGTGTTGAATGAGCTGGTCAAGCCGCTGGGCCTATCTTATGACGATCGTGGTCAATTGGCAAGTCAAGGAAAGCTCATACCAGATTTGCTTGCTCAACTCAATGCCTTGTCATTTTATGCTCAAAAGCCTCCAAAATCTTTGGGCTTGGAATGGGTGAAGCGAAACATAGATCCTTTGTTCAAAGGTCAGCATCATAAAACAGAAGACCTACTTGCCACCTTGGTCGAGCATATGGCCATGCAAATTGCTGCTCCTTTAAAAAGTGATGCGCAGCTGTTGTTTACAGGAGGTGGGGCTTATAATGATTATTTGCTTCAGCGGATAGAGGCGCATAAGTCTTTGAAAATCAAAGTTCCGGAAAGGGAGCTTATTGAGTACAAAGAGGCTTTGATTTTTGCGCTCTTGGGAGTTCTGAAATTAAGAGGGGAGATAAATTGCTTGTCCTCGGTCACAGGAGCGTCTAAGGATCATTCTAGCGGGGTCATATTTAACCTTAATATTTAGTTACAGCGAGCGGATTGGGCACTTAAGTTTGTTATATTTGTCTGCTACAATGCCAACCAACTAAATGAAAGAACTCCTTAAAGCTTACGAGAATAAAGCACCTGAAATTGTGTTCCATTGGAACGATCCCCTTACCGAAGCAGAAGGCTGGACAGTGATCAATTCGCTCAGAGGAGGAGCTGCCGGTGGAGGAACCCGTATGCGTAAGGGTTTGGATATGAACGAGGTACTCTCTTTGGCCAAGACCATGGAGGTTAAATTTACCGTATCCGGCCCCCCGATTGGAGGTGCGAAATCTGGAATAAATTTTGACCCTGCAGATCCGAGAAAAAAGGAAGTTCTAGAGCGTTGGTACGCAGCCGTTTCACCGCTTTTAAAATCCTATTACGGCACAGGTGGAGATCTGAATGTAGACGAGATCCACGAAGTGATCCCGATCACGGAAGCCAGCGGTGTTTGGCATCCGCAGGAAGGAGTTTTCTCAGGACATTTTCAGCCGAGAGAGGCAGATAAGATCAACCGAATTGGTCAATTGCGTCAAGGCGTGATAAAGGTGATCGAGAATCCGAATTATACGCCAGATGTTACTAAGAAATATACCGTTGCCGACATGATAACTGGCTTTGGTGTGGCAGAAGCAGTTAGACATTACTATGAGGTTTACGGAGGTTCTGTAAAAGGAAAACGCGCTGTGATCCAAGGATTTGGAAACGTTGGGTCTGCCGCTGCCTATTATTTGGCTCTAATGGGAGCCAAGGTTGTTGGTATCATTGACCGCCATGGGGGAGTGATCAACGAGACCGGCTTTTCTTTGGCCGAGGTTACCGAGTTCTTTTTGAACAAACGCGGTAATGAACTTATGGTAGACAACATGATCCCATTTGACGAAATGAATAAGCGCATTTGGAGCTTGGAGACTGAGGTATTTGCACCTTGTGCCGCTTCACGCCTTATCACTCAAGATCAGATAGATCAAATGATCGCCTCAGGTTTGGAGGTAATATCTTGTGGAGCTAATGTTCCTTTTGCCGATCCGGAGATCTTCTTTGGGTCTATCATGGAACATACGGACCGCGAAGTCAGTCTGATCCCAGATTTTATTTCAAATTGTGGAATGGCCAGAGTTTTTGCTTACTTTATGGAGCGAAAAGTTCAGATGACAGACGAAGCCATCTTTAACGATACTTCAGATACCATCCGCCGAGCTTTGGAAGCCACACACAAATCGAATCCGAATAAAACAAGAATAAGCGAAACCGCATTTGAGATCGCTTTAAAACAACTTATATAATACCAACAGTATGGAATCTATTATCATTCTCATTTTTGTATTTGGTTATTTGTCAATTACCCTAGAACACCCTTTGCGCTTGGACAAAACTGTCCCGGCTTTGATAATGGCAGCCCTTATTTGGGCCGTCCTTTCGATAGGGTTTGCCTCGGGTTGGTTCAGTGTTATAGATACCCATGAGAATGTCTTCACCTATATAGCGGGAGACCATCACATGGAAGAAGGATTCTCCAACACACTGTTGCATCACTTGGGTAAAACCGCAGAGATACTCATCTTCTTGATAGGGGCCATGACCATAGTGGAGATCATTGATCTGCACCGTGGTTTTGAGATCCTCAAGGGAGCTGTAAAGACCAAGAGCAAGAAGCGTCTGCTTTGGATCATTGGTATTTTGGCATTCATCTTATCGGCTATCATTGATAACCTTACTGCGACTATCGTGTTGGTTACCTTGCTGCGCAAGTTGATCCCAACGCGTGAAGATCGTTTGTGGTTTGCTTCTATGGTTGTAATCGCTGCTAACGCTGGTGGGGCTTGGTCGCCTATTGGAGACGTAACCACCACCATGCTTTGGATCGCCAATAAAGTAACAGCACTTGGACTGGTGAAGTTTGTGGTATTGCCGTCTATCGCTTGTTTTATTGTGCCATTCTTTATTGCCAGTCGCATGAAGCCTTTTCAAGGCGAGGTGACTGGAGTAGACAAGGACGAAGATGCAGAAGGGCGCAGACTGCTCAGTAGTAAGACCATGCTTTTCTTAGGATTGGGGATGATAGTATCTGTGCCGATCTTTAAAACAGTTACGCACTTGCCACCGTATATCGGGATGATGTTTGCCTTGGGTATTGTATGGTTGGTGTCTGAGTATATTCACCCGGAAGAGGACTTTTCTGAATCAGAAAGACATAAGTATTCAGCACATAAGGCCCTGTCGCGTATAGAAATTTCAAGTATCCTCTTCTTCCTCGGGATCCTAATGGCCGTTGCCGGACTAGAGAGTTTGGTTTACGGAACCTCTATGGACGGAGAACAAGTCGGTACGCTTCGTTATTTGGCGGAAGTGCTGCAAGGCGCTATTCCATATGAGGATGTAGTAGTGATCTTGTTAGGTATCTTCTCTGCTATTATAGATAATGTACCGCTTGTGGCAGCCTCTATAGGTATGTACGAGTCGCCAACAGATTCTGTGCTGTGGCACTTTATCGCCTACTCTGCAGGAACTGGAGGTTCTATGTTGATCATCGGATCTGCTGCTGGTGTTGCTGCTATGGGAATGGAGAAGATCGATTTTATCTGGTATTTGAAAAAGATAACTTGGTTAGCTTTCGTTGGTTTTGCAGTAGGTGCTGCCGTGTATCTGTTGTTCCAACGTGTGCTCTTAGTATAAGCCCTTACAATTTCTGAACGTATTGTTCGTTCTACCATTATTAAACCTAAAGTATGTTGAATTACCTACTTCAGGACCCAACTACCGATGCCGTAGATGGCCTGGAACCTGTCGTTGAAGAAAAAACGATATCACTTATGGAGCTACTACTCAATGGAGGAGTAGCCGGTCAAATCATTATCGCTGTTTTGTTTGTACTGCTCTTTGTAGCCATGTACATCTATTTTGAACGCCTGTTCGCGATTAAATCGGCTTCTAAGATAGACAGCAACTTCATGAATCAAATTCGAGACAATGTGGGTTCCGGAAACCTAGAGGCTGCCAAACTATTATGTGTGCAGCAGAATTCTCCTGTAGCTCGTCTGACAGAGAAAGGAATCTCCCGCATCGGAAGTCCTTTAGATGATATTAATACCGCCATTGAAAATGCCGGACGCTTGGAAGTTTACAAAATGGAAAAGAATGTCAGCATTCTGGCTACCATTGCGGGTGCCGCTCCTATGATCGGATTCTTAGGAACTGTGATTGGGATGGTCTTGGCTTTCCATCAACTGGCAACCAGTAGTGGGCAGGCAGAAATGGGCTCTCTTGCAGAGGGTATCTACACGGCTATGACCACAACCGTTGCAGGACTCGTGGTGGGTATTATTGCCTATATGGGATACAACCATTTGGTAGTAAAGACAGACAAGGTAGTGCACCAAATGGAGGCCAATGCTGTAGACTTTTTAGACCTTCTAAACGAACCAGCTTAGAGACAGTAGTATGAATCTAAGAGGACGAAATAAAGTAAAGGCGGAGTTCAGTATGAGTTCCATGACAGATATAGTTTTTCTGTTGTTGGTTTTCTTTTTGCTGACCTCGTCTAACGTAACTCCAGATGCGCTTAACCTGGTGCTTCCAAAGGCCAAAGGCAAGACCACAGCCCAGCAAAATGCTTCGGTGAGCATTACCAAAGGGGGTGCCTATTATGTCAATAAAGAGCGCGTGAGCGAGTATGGCATAGAACGTGAACTACAAGCAGCATTGAACGGACAAGAGAATCCGACCATAATTCTGCGCGCAGAAGAAGGCGTGCCTATTGAAAAGGCCGTTTTGGTCATGGATATTGCCAACAAGAACAATTTTAAAGTCGTGCTAGCCGTGCGCCCAAACTAGTATGGGATTTTTAGATACCGAACATAAACGCAAGAGTTTCCGCATCAGCTCGGCCTTGATGGCTATACTTTTGTTGTTGCTCTTTTTCTTCGGATTGAAATATTTAGACCCACCAGCAGAAGGCGGTATTGCCATTAACTTCGGAACTTCAGATACAGGTTCGGGCCAAGTACAGCCGCAGGAGACGGTCAAAACAGCTCCGCAGCAAACCAAGGCAGCACCAGCTGAATCGGCCAAGGACATCAACGAAGAGGTGGTTACTCAAGATGTAGAGGACGCCCCGGTTATCAAAGACGACAAAAAACCGGTAGAAACTAAACCGGTTACAGAAGAGAAACCTAAAGAAGAGCCTAAAAAACCAGATCCGAAGCCCGATAAGAGCACAACTGATGCCCTTTCTTCTATAATCAACGGGCCTAAGAATGACGGTAAAACAGAAGGCGGAGAAGGCCCCGACAGTAGTGGCGGAGACAAAGGCGATCCCAACGGAGACCCAAATGCCAGTACCTACTACGGAACCGGAAAAGGTCTAGACGGGGACGGCAACTACCAACTAGGCGGCAGAAAAGCCTTAAACAAGCAAAAGTATCAGCAAGACTGCAACGAGGCAGGAACCGTTGTGGTGAGCATTGAAGTGGATCGCAACGGAAACGTGATCAGCGCTACTCCTGGAGTTCGTGGAACCACTAATAATTCTCGCTGTTTGTTAGAACCCGCTAAGCGCGCAGCCTTAGCGACAAAATTCAACTCAGACACCAATGCTCCGGCCAAGCAGATCGGAAAGATCGTTTACCGTTTCTCTTTGTCAAATTAATAGGTCATTTTGGTATCTTTGGTAAAAACGATGCCATGAAATGAGCACAAACAAATTTAGTTGTTAGTATACCCACTACTAGAACTAAAATTTTTGTGCGAAAGCGAAGCGGTTGATCTATGCAAATAATTTTTATTCGCTTAACAGCCGGGCAATAAAAATTTTGAAAATAGATGAAAAAGCCTACTACCTTTCACTTATTCGGATTGTTAACGCTACTCTTATGTTTGAGTTGCGCGGACAAACCAAAATACGATCTGAGTACTATTCCTTCTGAAAGACCAGGAGATATTCTCTTTATGCAACGGGCTTATCCCAGTGGCGAAATAGACACCCGAGCCTACGCCAGTGCCATTGCCTGGAAACAAAATCAAATAGTCAATACTCGTGGAGCGATTCCCGATTGGAAGCAAAATGGCCCTTATAATATAGGGGGTAGAATTTCCGATATTGCAATTCATCCTACACAATCAGACACCTACTTTGTGGGAGCGGCATCTGGTGGAATTTTTAAAACAATTAATGGTGGAACAACATGGGCACCTATTTTTGACGCTCAGGAAATGTTGGCTATCGGTGATATCGAAATCGCCGCTAACAACCCGGATATTATCTATGTTGGTACCGGGGAACCCAATGCCGGTGGAGGCTCCTTGGCTTATGATGGGAATGGTATTTTTAAAAGTACCGATGGTGGAATTAATTGGGAGTTTAAAGGCTTACCCGATATTGGTAGTGTAGGTAAGATTGTGATCGATCCCACCGACGATCAGACCCTTTATGTGGGTGCGATGGGGCCATTGTTTAGGGATGATTCTAACAGAGGCGTTTATAAAAGTACAGATGGAGGTGATACTTGGGATCAGGTGTTGTTTGTATCCGATATTACAGGTGTGATCGATATGGCGATACATCCTACTAATCCAAATATTGTGTATGCCGCTAGCTGGGAGCGCATTCGTCGCCCCGAATTTAGAATTTATGGCGGTGAAACCTCTCGCATATACCGTTCTACAGATGCTGGTGCTTCCTGGACCGAACTTACTGTTGGCCTTCCGAGTTTACCGGAAGACAAAGGGCGAATTAGTATCGATATTTCGCAATCTAATCCCGATGTACTCTATGCCCTATATGCCGATAGAAACGGCTCAATTCTAGATGTGTTTAAAACTTCAAACGGAGGAAACTCATGGACTTCACTGGGAGGTGGAGATTTAACCAATGTAGGTTTTCATTGGTGGTTTGGAGGTATTTTTATCGATCCGACTGATGAGAACACCATTTATAATGTAGGATTTGTGGTCGAAAAATCGACTGATGGGGGAGCTAGCTGGGGACCTGCATTTGCGGGTGTACACGTGGATCAGCATGCGCTGGCTTTTAACCCCTCGGTGGCAGGAGAAGTACTCTTGGGGAATGACGGTGGATTTTACAGCAGTTCCGACAATGCGGCAACCTGGGAAAAGAACGAAAAATTACCAATCACTCAGTTTTATCGTTTCCATGTGGATGCACAAAACCAAGGTAAACAATACGGTGGAAGCCAAGATAATAGTACAATGCGAATTGTGCCGGGCAGTAGTGGAGATTGGGATATTATTACAGGCGGAGACGGATTTCAGCCCTTGGTCGATCCAACCAATACTAATGTGATCTATACCTTGGCTCAACGTGGATTTTTACAAAAGTCTACCGACGATGCAGCTACCTTTAATGTTGCCATGAGCGGAATTAGCCCGAGCGAGTTGAAAAATTGGGATACCCCTATTATTCTGGATCCGGCCGATCCTAATATAGTGTATTACGGAGCTGAACGAGTTTATCGTTCTACCGATGCGGCAGGTAGTTGGACAGCGATTAGCCCGGTTTTACACGATGGGCCTTATTCCGGCAATAATGGTTTTGGTACCTTAACTAGTATCGATGTGTCTACATTGGATTCGGACCTACTTATCGCAGGGACCGACGACGGAAACATTTGGGTAAGTAATAATGCAGGAACGAGTTGGAATAATGTTTCGAGCAGTTTGCCCGATAGATGGGTAACCAAAGTGCTTATGTCTCGTTACGACGCTAATACCTTATATGCGACCTTTTCGGGCTATCGATTTGGTGAGGATATTGGTCATGTTTACAAAAGCACCAATTTTGGCGCAAGCTGGACGAATATTGGGTCTTCAATACCAGATATCCCGGTAAACGATATTGTGCAAGACGGGCAGGGGAACTTATTTTTGGCAACCGATATTGGAGTGCTTGGGTCGGGAGATGATGGTGCGACTTGGGTAACGGCTGGTGCGCAATTACCATCAGTTGTGGTAACCGACCTTCATGTTTTAAACGACGACACTTTATTATATGCGGCTACTTACGGACGTTCTAGTTATTTATTAGAGATTTTTGGAATTGCTTTGTCTAACGATGAATTTGATTTGGAGGATTCGATTGTCCTAAGTCCAAATCCGGCAAGCGAGCAAATAACTCTTACCATGCCGGAGGGAACAACTGTAAGTGATTATAGAATATACAATTCCCTAGGGCAAGTGGTTAATCAACAACATGTAACATCTACCGATTCGAATAAACTGTCTATTCAGGTGAGCGACTTACCGAAAGGAGTTTATGTGCTTCAAATCGGGGGAGATTCTAAAACTATTTCCAAGCGCTTTATAAAACGTTAGGCCATAAACTATCAACAAACACTCGATTGGTTATACAAACAGCTGCCCATGTACCAAAGGGTAGGTGGGGCAGCTTATAAGATAGATCTTTCCAATACGCGCGCTCTGCGCGATCATTTGGGTAACCCTGAGCAGGGGTTCAAGAGTATTCACGTGGCTGGAACCAATGGAAAAGGTTCATGCAGTCATATGCTAGCAGCTGTTCTTATGGCTGCAGGCTATAAAGTTGGCCTGTATACCTCACCGCATCTCAAAGACTTTAGGGAACGCATCAAGATAAATGGCAAACCCATTAGTAAGCGCGGCGTTGTTCAATTTGTGGACGAACATAGGGCATTCTTCGAGAAACAGCAGTTGTCATTTTTCGAAATGACCGTTGGGATGGCTTTTGATCATTTTAAGCGCGAACAAGTAGACATTGCCGTAGTGGAAGTAGGCTTAGGAGGTCGATTAGACAGTACTAATGTCATAACTCCAGAGGTAAGTGTAATAACAAACATTGGGTTCGATCATATGCAGTTCTTAGGCAATTCACTAGAGTCTATTGCGGCAGAAAAGGCTGGGATCATGAAGCCCGGAATTCCTGTTGTAATAGGAGAGACTGTGCCAGAGACCAAAGCGGTCTTTTTGCAGACTGCTGAGTCTGTTGCCGCGCCCATCTTTTTTGCAGAATCCAATCCATTCCCTAATTATGATTTAGATCTTAAAGGGGATTACCAGAAACAAAATTCACGAACAGTGTTACTGGCCATTGAACAGCTTAAGCTCAGAGGTTATGAAATTCCTGAGGCGGCCATTAAAAAAGGTTTAAAACAAGTTGTTTCTTCAACTGGATTGTTAGGCAGGTGGCAGGTTTTACAAGAGCTGCCTGTGGTGATAGCAGATACAGCCCACAACAAAGAGGGCCTGACCATTGTTCTGAATCAGATAGAACAAAGCAGCTATGAGCAGCTGCATTTGGTGTTAGGGTTTGTGAGTGACAAACAAGTGAATGAATTGGTTGGGATGTTTCCTGCAGATGCAAGCTACTATTTCTGTCAGGCGAATATTCCACGTGCCATGTCGGCTACAGAATTACAGGCAATTTTCCAAGCACAAGGGCGTAAGGGTAAGGTTTACAGCAGTGTAGGAAGAGCCTTAGGGGCTGCCAAAAGACGCGCCTCAAACAAAGACCTCATTTACGTTGGAGGCAGTACCTTCACGGTAGCGGAGGTGGTCTAAATTTTTTCTTTAAAAAGTATTGTACCAATAAAAAAAGAACCTATATTTGCAACCGCTTAACAAAGCAAGGGCGCGTAGCTCAGTTGGTTCAGAGCACTTGGTTTACACCCAAGGGGTCAGGGGTTCGAATCCCTTCGCGCCCACAGCAAAACCCACCTCAAATGAGGTGGGTTTTTTCATTTGCAAAAAACCGAAAGCTTGCTTTCAGGTTTTTAAGCAAATGAAAAACAACCCGGGAGGGTTGTTTTGCTGTGGTAACCCCCTTCAGGATCATCGCGCGTGAGCGCGATAATCCCAGAAGGGGGCGCTCGGGACTCTATCGAATGAGTTCTTTCCGCTTCGCGGCTACCTCCATCAAACATCCACTGGATGTTTGGTTTTGCGTTGCAAAACTTCATTGCGGTAATCCAACGCGGCAGGCCGCATGCTTCGCTAAAAATGTCCACTGGACATTTTTTATACGCTCAGCAGTCTTCGCGCCCACTCAGTTATTTTTCTTTAAGGGCTTGTTTTTTTATTATTAAACGAGTAATCCCTTTTTAATGTTGGGATGTTTTCCTGTGCGCGCTCGGGATTCTACGGAATGAGTACTTTCCGCTTCGCGGCTACCTCCACCAAACCTCCACCAGATGTTTGGTT
>Ga0256829_1002703_pt1 | contig 12931 bp, 16 predicted proteins | sample 131447metaG_FD_185979 | JGI IMG/M metagenome (GOLD analysis project Ga0256829, IMG submission 185979) | Hydrothermal vent microbial communities from Lau Basin, Pacific Ocean - 131-447 | ecosystem: Environmental > Aquatic > Marine > Hydrothermal vents | place: Pacific Ocean: Lau Basin | collected... | reverse complement strand
TCTTGAAAAAATGGTATTTCTTACTCAGGGTAGTAACTTTGCATAGAAACACCACCTGCCTCTCGTCTATTGATTCAGAGTTAGTGATTTTTTAGGATGTGGAAAATTCTATTTCGTGATTTGGGGAGCATATTATTGTCTATGAAAAATGAAATATTAGAACGTATTGAAAATCTAACATCATCAATTGAAGAAGTCTCTCAGGCTAAAAATAAAGTTGAAGTATGTGAAAAGATAGAAACTTTGTTAAAAGATTTAACACATTCAGATTTTGCCTCTTTATTTATTTTTGATAAAGATACACAGATGCTCTCTAAAAAAAATGAGCAAATGTTAGAACTCTCTATGATTGAAGCAGAAGGGTGTATTGGAAAAGTATTTTTAACAAAAAACCCTGCTATTTATAATCATCTTGCCAGCGATAAAGACTATGTACAAGCGTATGACAATCCTTATAATCATAAATTAAGAGCACAAATGTTGATGCCTGTATTGGAAAAGGGTGAATTGGTTGGTATTGTACGTGTATCTCGTGCTATAGGTGCAAATAAAAAATCATATACTCAATCAGATTTAGATGCTTTGATGTCTATTGAATCGTACCTTATTAAAATTATTAGAACAATTCGATTAAATCAACAATTACCTTCTTGTGATGAGTCTGCAAAAAATATTCAACATAAAATGGAAGAGATAGAAGAAGAGAATAAAGTCGAAAACAAAGATGATATGTTACTCTTTATTTCCAACACGGTACATGATATACGCACTCCAGCAAACAGTCTTTATGGTTTTTTAGAACTTCTTGAAGAACAAATTGAAGATGAACGTTTGAGGGAATTTGTTATAAATGCCAAGGAGAGTGCCAGTTTTATAAATACACTGACTACCACTATTTTGGATACTGCAAAAAATAAATATGAATCTAGTAATAGTAATAGTAAAAGTGAAACGATTACAACTGTAAAGTTTTTATCTGAAATTGCCAATACTTTTGCTGCAAGAATGCTGGAAAAGAAGATACACTATTTTATATATATCAGCCCTCAAATTCCTAAAGAAATTAAAATTGATGCATTGAAATTAAAACGCATATTGATTAACTTAATTGGAAATGCCTATAAATTTACACCTGTTAAACGACAAATAGATCTTCAAATCCTTTGGGATGCCTCACGTAATTCAATCCAGTTTTCTGTAAAAGATACGGGTATTGGTATAGAGAAAAAAGATCAAGAAAAATTGTTTAAAGCTTTTTCTCAAGCACAGAATGACACACATGAAAAGTACGGTGGTACAGGTTTAGGACTTGCCATATCTGCAGGATATGTGTCTGATTTAGGGGGAAAATTAAAACTAAAAAGTGAAGTTGATATAGGGAGTGAATTTTATTTTGACATCCCTGTAGAAATAATAGATAACACCCATAGCTATGAAAAGTTTTATAATTTAGATAAAAAGATTGTGATTTTAACAGACTATGTTGATGCAAAGTATCCAAAATTTATCCGTAAGTATCTTATAGATTTGGGAATGCCTGAAGAAAAAATAGTTATTTCAAGTACACTTAAAAAGCATACAACACATGTGATTTGTTTTGAAGAAAAAATAACTTCAGAAATCTTGGAGGCTGGAAAAATAAAAAAGTTTGAACTCTTATTGGTAGAGCAAAAATTATTTTCATTACTGAACAATAAAAAAATTAATGATATTAAAGTAACTTCTAAAAATACCTATAATGGTGAAGCGTTACATAATACAGTCTTTTCTGGCAAGAAAGTTAAAGTATTGCTTGTTGATGACAATAAAATAAATATTAGTTTACTTGAGTCAATGCTAACTACGGAATATGTAGATATTCATACCTGTCTTGATGGAGATAGTGGACTTAAAATGTTAAAAGAAACAGTAGAAAATGGTGAAAAATTTGATGTTGTCTATTTGGATGAACATATGCCTGGCATGTTAGGTACAGAAGTTTTAGAAGAATTTAGAGTATATGAATCACTTAATCAATTAAAGCCTATTTATGCTGTTTCAATTTCGGGTGATCCTGATATAGATGAAAATGAAAAAGAGCTTTTTAATGCATTTGTAAATAAACCATTTAATAAGAAAGAAGTAAGGGAGGTTATACAATCAGTGAAAAAATAGTTAAGAATAATAGGAACTTTAGTTAGATATACAATAGTTATCAAGATACAATATAAAGGAGAAAAAATGAGTCCAACCCCAACAGATGTAGAACATCCCGTCACAAATGTAGACATCATTGTTTCAAAAGGTGATGAGAAAGGTGATATCACCTACGCCAATCCAATCTTTTTTAAATTAGCCGGATATACACAGGCTGAACTTTTAGAAAAGCCACACTCTATTATCAGACATCCTGATATGCCAAAGATTATTTTCAAATACCTATGGGATACTATCAAGTCAGGGAAAGATGTCAAAGCATTTGTAAAAAACCTCTGTAAAGATGGTGGATTTTACTGGGTATTTGCCCATGTAAGAGTAGCTACCAATCCAGATGGTTCATTTAGAAACTACGTCTCTACAAGAAGAGGTATGTCTGCAGGTGCTAGAGCAGTGATAGAACCTCTCTATAAAGAGTTGCTTGCAGCAGAGCAGAGTGGTGGTATGGATGCTTCTTTGCCTATTCTCGAAGCGTTTCTCAAAGACAATGGTGCATCACTAGATACCTTTAATGATGCTATGCAAAAAATACAAAATAGTTAAAAAGGATAAAGTATGATCGAATTTGAACAATCTATGAAAAAACTACGCTCAGTCAATGGTTACCTTGGTTCAGCAGTCTTGAACTTCTCTGGTGAAACACTCTATATGGATGAAGAGAATACCTCTGTAGATATCGCTTACTCTGCAAGTATCTTCAATGATGCATTTAGAATGATCTCTGAATCCTCTTTAGATGTGGGATTTGCAGAAGCCTCTTTGGTAGAAGCAAGAACAGAAGATGGACATGTGTTTCTTGTAAACTCTTCAGGAGATGCAGGAGGAGATAACTTCTCTAAACTTACTACCTTTGCTATCTTCAGAGATGATGGAAATGTAGCACTTGGAAAGATGATTATGGAGAAAACTGTACAGAGTATGTCTAAAGCTATGGGTGAACTATAATACTTTTGAAAGTCTTCAATAAAGTCCACCTTGGGGTGGATTTGTTTGAGTATTTATCTTAAGGAGTCTATTATCAAAACACTATATCTTATCCGCCATGCAAAATCAGACTGGAGTGATGGAACACTCAGTGACTTTGAAAGAGGACTCAAAAAAAGAGGACACAAGGATCTCGATACCATTAGCTCCTATATGTCTTTACAGCAACTCAAGCCAGACTTGATGATATCCAGTCTTGCTCTTCGCGCACAAACCACCGCAGACCAACTGGGAAAGAAGATAGGGTATGAAGGACGAATTCATTATATGGAAGAGCTCTATAACTCTCGTCCTGAAACATTGATGAATGTGCTGACACTGCAAGATGACAGTTATGAGACTATCTTCCTTGTAGGACACAACCCTGAACTGACAGAGTTTGCCAACTTTCTCATCAAAGATAACTTTCCAAAACTGCCTACCTTGGGTGTGTTGGCAATACATCTTGATATTGATTCATGGAGTGAGATCAAGGAGGAGTGTGGAGAGATAGACTTTTTCATACAACCTAAGCAGTTTAAATACTATATGCCTAAGCAGATTCGTACGACGTTGGCTAGGGAAGCATAAGCTTTTTATATATTACATGCTTCTGTATCTAGCTCACAGGTATAGCTTGTATCATTTTTTTCTAACTGTATCGTACTATGTCCGATGGAAAAGTTGTGATGAAGATACTCTTGTATCTCATCTAAATAATTATTATCTATAGATGTTTTATTTGTTACTAAATGTACAGTCAGTGCATTTTCTGTAGTACTTAATGCCCAAACATGTAGTGCATGTAAAGCTGTTACATCTTTCAAAGAGAGTAGATATGCTTTAACCACACTAACATCGATATCATTTGGTACAGCATCGATAGAGAGATTAATAGAATCTCTTAACAAACCCCATGTGCTTATGAGAATGACAATGACAATTATAAGACTGAGAACTGGGTCAAGCCAGAGCCAGCCTGTAAAGAGTATGGCAACACCAGCGATGACTACGCCTAGGCTAACCCCAGCATCGGCTGCCATGTGAAGGTAGGCACCACGAATGTTTAGGTCATCTTTTTGGTCTTTCATAAAGAGTAGGGCAGTAAGCGTGTTAATGACAACCCCTATACCTGCTACTATGATGACGGTCATCCCATCTACGGCTTGTGGGTCTGAAAAACGTCCTACCGCTTCCCATGCTATCGCAGCAAGGGCAATAAGTAGTAAAATGGCACCCAGTAATGAAGCCAAGATAGTAACTTTTCTAAACCCATAGGTACGTTGAAAAGAAGGATTTTTCTTTGCTAGATAAAAAGCACCCCATGCAAGTAAAAGACTCACCACATCAGAAAGGTTGTGTCCCGCATCTGCGATGAGGGCTAAAGAATCAGCCATAATTCCATAGATAGCTTCGATGATAACAAAGATTATATTGAGTGTTATTCCAATACTAAATGCTTTATTATAGTTTTTTATTTCACTTCCGTGGTCATGTGCCATAGTGTTACCTTTGTATGAGTATAAGTCCAACAATCATTAAAAATGCTAAACCGATGAATATTCGTTGTTTCATAGAACTGTTTGCATTATAGTGGGCATATTGATTACTGTGACAGCCCACACAGTGCTCTCCATAGTAATGCTCTCCGCACTTTACACAGGTTTGCAACTCTTTGTTATGCATAGTACCCTTTAAGAACAACAGCTTCCACCACTACAGTTGTCTTTTTTTGTAAAGTAAGGCTTGAGGATAAACCAAAGCACCAAGCTCCAAAGTACAACAGAAGAAAGCGTCGCTATGATGCCCCCTTTTTCATCCATATGTATGAGAGAAGTGGGGTCTATGGCTGATGCATCAAAGATGTAGTCAAGACCTAAACCGAAGAGTATACTTCCTATGATGATGCTTCCAAGATAAATGGCTAAAGATTTAGTCCCTAACATCTTTTTTACTACACCGATAGTCACCGTATTCGTCGCAGGTCCAGCAGAAAGAAAAACAAAGGCAGCACCGGCACTCACACCTGCGAGCATAAGCCCTGCAGCTATGGGCAACGAGGCTGTCGCACAAACATACATTGGTACGGCAATGACTATGACTATGAGGTAAGAGAGCCATGCGTTGCCTTTAAGCAGTTCCGCAAGGTTGTCAGGTATAGCTACGGTGATGAGAGCACCTAAAAGTAGACCCCAAAAAAGTGGCTTTGCTATGTCTCCCAGTAGAGTAATAAACGCGTATTTCATCGCAGCCATAAAGGAAAATGACTTTTTCTCGGTTGTGCCAGATGAACAACAAGAACCCGTACCTGTACCACAGGATTCTTCATCTGTTTTAGGTGCATTCATAGTGAAGCTTGTGTTTGCCTGTGGCGCCATAGCAGAAAATGCAGGTTTTTTGACTTCTACTACTGCTTCCTCTTTGTCAAATATGTTGGTAAGTATACCTGCTACCATGGCTATGACCATAGAGGTTAGCGCTCGATAGAGTGTAAATATCCAACCAAAGATACCATAGGTAGCCATGATGGAGTCTACACCTGTAATGGGTGTGGAGATGAGAAAAGAGAGCGTAGCACCTTTAGATGCACCTGATTTCTTAATAGAGGTTGCCAAAGGGATGACACCACAAGAACATACAGGAAGAGGGATACCAAAGACAGTGGACTTCACTACCGAAGAGATATTGTCTTTTCCTAAATGTTTGGTTACGATGCTGTCAGGTACCAATTCATGTAAAATACCTGCAAAGAAGAGTCCAAAAAGAATGTAGGGAGCCATAGCAATGCTAAGTTGCCATAATGCTTCAAAAAAGTGCGTGATTTCCATAGATGTAAACCTTTAGATATTATTAGAAATTCCCTAAATATATCTAACTGTGGCTTAAAGACAAATCGCTTGTTTAATTTTCTCTTGGTTTAGTTTTTTTATGAGCTTTGCTGAGAGGTCACCATACTGAGTGTCATCAAGATTTATTTTTTTCTTTAATGCCTCTATATCTGCACCTTCTGCCCATGCCTTGAGAAGTTTTAATTCCTTTTTCGTGAGCTTGAGTTTGAGTACTTCTTTAAGAGCATCTCCCTCTTTAAGAGGGTGTACCAATTTTTTAATGTGTTTTTCTATTTCCATGTTAAGTGTAAGCAATATGTTTCCTATTTTGTAAAATGTAAAAGTGTCATATATCCGATACCTGCAAAAAGTATGGTACCAAAGAGGTTGAGTGCCATGTTGGCAAAGGCGTGTGTGTAGTGACCTGATTCGAGTAAAAAGAAACTCTCTATAGCAAAGGTCGAGTAGGTTGTCAGTGCTCCCAAGATTCCTGTAATCAAAAAAGTTTTCAGATGTGGAGAGAGTGCAGTGTTAAGATGAAAGTATGCAAACAGTATGCCAATGAGTAGGGAACCTAGCAGATTGACTGTTAGTGTACCCAAAGGCAAGGCATGGATAAATGTTTTGTTCACTAAGGTATTGAGCAGTAGTCTTGACGTGGCACCTATCGCGCCACCGCTAGCGACTGCGATTATGGTTGTGAAGTTCATCATCTATTACCTTTTGCATATCATTTTTAACGGTATCAAACCACGTTTTGTCATCACTCTTTACGTCTATACTTGGTAAAAAGGTATAGTTCACTGTGCCTGAATGTCCTGTACGTATGTGTTCGTTAAGTACCCATTTACTCCCTGTGATGACTATGGGTTGTACGCGTAACTCAAGCTTTTTAGCGATGAGATTTGTACCTTGTTTAAAAGAAAGAAGAGGTTGTTTATCGGTACGTGTACCTTCTGGAAATATGGCCACAGGACGATGGTATTGGTCTCGTGAGGCTTCTACATCACTGATAAGTTTACGTAGACCTGCTTTGTTCCCACGATCTAGCGATATCATCTCTCCATGACGCAACAAGTTTCCAAACCAAAGCGCATCAAAAAGTTCTTTTTTTGCTACCCATCGTACATGGTTGTTTTGTAGGGCTTCAAGTCCGATGATATCTACGATACCTTGATGGTTCATCACATACATATCTGCGGTGCTATCCATTTCTCCAGTTTGTGCCAGTTTCCCACCCATCATAAAGAGTGTCAAACGGTTGATGTGATGCACGATGGTACTTTTATACTTTCCAAAGAGCATAAGTGCTGGTATCATAAAGACAGCAGTATTAAAGGAGATGATAAATGCTCCCCAGTAAAACCTAATTTTGGCAAAGATCTTCATTTTTAATCCATCCTATGATTCCATCTTTGTATTCTACTTTTTTGTAGCCTTCTCGTTCACCCAAAAGCAGGGTATCAAACTTTTCATCTACCTTGGTACTGGTAGTACTGGTATTTGTGGGGAGTATGTATAGTGGTGCCCCTTGTGAAACACATATTTTTTTATGTGGAATGTAGAGGGTTAAGAGTGTAATGACTGATATCACACCAAAAACAAGATAAAAAAAGTCTCTTCTAAAGAGAAACATGAGAAGAAAAAATCCTGAAAGTGTCATCAGAGAGTATTTTTTTAGTTTTTCAAAACTGTCTTCTTTAGGATTTAAGTCTGACTGTGTAGTAACCTTTGCATCTTCAAGTACGATAGGCACTTCTTTAAAAACATACTGCTTTTTGATGGTGTTGAAGTAAGTAAATTTGAGTTTATCTTGTGCCAGAGGTACAACAACATAAAACTCACCCGTTACTTTAGAAAAGTCACGTCTAAGGCTGTCTACACCTGATTCATTGCTATCTTTGAGTGCCATATCTTGTAAGTTTGCTTCATAGGCTTCTATAGAAAGTGTAACGATATGGCTTTTTTCATCATAGTTTGAAACCTGTGAGTTTTTTATCTTCATATCTGCTGCTATGACTTGACAAAAATCTTCTCTAGGCTTTAAAGTAGAGATAAATACTGTTTGTGCAGGTAACGTAGTCTCTAGAGTAGAGGTAGAGACATTAAGCACAGGGATACGTATATCTTCTTTTTTCGCTTGAAAATAAAAGGTATAAAAACTGTCGTTTCCATTGCGAATGATAAGTGGTTGTTCAAAAAGAGGTTTGACAGCACTTTGCGTAAAGTTAAATGTCACATTTTCTGATCCATTTTCACCTATACCTATGACTGTAACTGCAAAGAGTTGATTTTCGTACACTTTTTTAGGCATATAGGAGTATTTGAACTCACTTTGTGCCTGTACAGAGGTGCATAGTGTTAAGAAAAACAGCAGTGAAAGCCATAAGGTACGTAAATGTAACATTAGACCTCAAAACCTTTGAGCATACGTAGACCATCTTCAGAGCCTAATATAGCTTCTAAAGCACGTTCTGGGTGAGGCATAAGACCAAATACATTTTTGTTCTCATTACATACACCAGCGATGGAAGTCACTGAACCATTCACCACTACAGGGTTACCCTCACTGTCTGAGTAACGAAGTAAGATTTGCTTGTTCTCTTCAAGCTTTTTAAAGCCTTCATCATCGATGTAGTAGTTACCATCAGCATGTGCGATAGGAATGTTGAGCACTTCACCTTTGGTACATTTACTTAAAAATGTATTGTCATTATTTATGACACAAAGGTTTTGGTGTTTGGAAATGAAGTGTAAGTTGTTGTTACGCTTTAGTGCTCCGGGGAGAAGTCCTGCTTCTGTAAGAATTTGGAAACCGTTACAGATACCAAGTACGTTACCACCATCATTTGCATAGGCAGTGACAGCTTTCATCACAGGAGAAAAACGAGCGATAGACCCTGAACGTAGGTAGTCACCATATGAAAAACCACCAGGTACAACAACTAAGTCGATGTCTGTAGGTAACTTTTCATTTTCATGCCATACAAGTTCAGTAGTATGACCCAATTTTTCAAATGCGTACTGGGTATCAAACTCACAGTTTGTTCCAGGGAATCTTAATACTGCTACTTTTAGTGATTTTTGCATCTTAATTAATCTCTATAGTATAGTCTTCAATTACTGTATTGGCAAGAAGTGTCTCACACATCTCTTTTACTTCAGTTTCAGCTTTTGCTTTGTCTTCACTATCAAGTTGAAGTATGATTTGTTTACCGATACGTACATCACTTACCCCTGCAAACCCTAAAGAGTCTAGTGCGTGGTGTGATGCTTTTCCTTGTGGGTCAAGTACGCCATTTTTTAAAAATACGTTTACTGTTGCTGTCATAATTTTCCTTATTTCTTTCGGTTTTGAATTCTGTCTAGTACTTGTCTGTATGCTTCAGTAAGCCCACCAAGTCCTTGTCTAAATCTATCTTTGTCTAGCTTCTCATCTGTCTCTTTGTCCCAAAGTCTGAAGTTGTCAGGGCTAAGCTCATCGATGAGGATGATGTTACCATCTTTGTCTCTACCAAATTCTAGTTTGAAATCAACCACTTTAATATCAAGCCCAGCATAAAACTCTGAGAGAAGAGTGTTGATGCGTCTTGCCATAAATCTAATGTAGTCTAGTTCATCTGTGTTATTCACAAGATTTAAGATAAGACAGTGTTGGTCATTTAGTTTTGGGTCACCTAGTGCATCATTTTTGTAGTCAAACTCTACCAATGTAAATGGAAGTACCGTTTTATCTGCAATACCAAGGTTTTTACTAAGACTTCCTGTGGCGATGTTTCTTACGATAACTTCGATGTAAATGACGTCTGCACGTTGATGAAGCATGTTATTATCATCTATAGTGTCTACATAATGTGTAGGGATGCCTTTTTCTGCCAAATACTTAAAGAGTTCAGTAGAAATCTTGTTATTGAGCGCACCTTTACCAACTTCCATTGATTTTTTTTCACCATTGAAGGCAGTCAAAGAGTCTTTAAACTCAGAGATAAGTAGATTTTCATCTTCCGTTTCCCATATTTTCTTTGCTTTACCTTCATAAAGAAGCTGTGTTTTTTCCATTATTTGTTTCCTTTGTTTGTAATAATCAGTGCTTTTAAGATGTCTACAGCAGATTTGAGCTGTGCATCTTTGTAGAGTTGTTCTTCTGTGATGATAGTGTTATCTACTTTTGTTTCATTGTTTTCAGATGATGTATTGGTATCTGTCACTTTTGTGGTATTTCCATCTATTTTGGCAAGTTCTACTTGAAGGTGTTTTTTCAAATCACTTTCTTTCAGTAGGGTAGGGTCATCGATGTATTCTATCTTCCCTAAATGTACAGTGATATCTGGCGTAACACCTACGTTTTGGATGGTACGTCCACTCGGAAGGTAGTAACGTGCTACAGTGAGTTTGAGCGCTTCATCTTCACCTATTGGCATGACGATTTGAACAGAACCTTTCCCAAAAGTCTTTTCTCCCACAACGATGGAACGGTTAAAGTCCTGTAGTGCGCCAGAAACGATCTCCGAAGCAGAGGCAGAACCACCATTTACCAGTACAACGATAGGCGTGTTGGTATCGGTAGCTTTTTCATGTGCTTTGTAGTCTGTATTTTCGCTTTTCATTTTACCTTTTTGGCTGACGATGACACCTTTTTCCACAAACATATCTACAAGCCCTACTGCTTGGTCTAGTAAGCCTCCAGGGTTGTTTCTTAAATCTAAGATAATCCCTTTTGTATTGTTATGCTCATTTATAGCTTCTTTAACACCTTTGACCACTTTTTGGTCAAAAGAGGTAACGTGTAAATAAAGTACATCATCGCCAATTTTTTTAGCATAGACAGATTGGATTTTTATGATGCCTCTGGTAATTTTGATTTTAAGCGGTTTAGGCTCTTTTTTTCTGATAATCGTTAAAACAAGGCTAGTACCGGGTTTTCCTCTCATGAGTTTTACAGAGTCATCGATGTTCATCCCTATGGTGGCATCATCGTTTATTTTTAAGATGATGTCTCCAGATTTGATACCTGCTTTAAAGGCGGGTGTTCCGTCTATAGGTGCGATGACTGTGAGGGCACCGTCTTTCATACCGATGGAAATTCCTAGTCCCCCAAACTCACCTTTGGTTTGGACTGTAAGGTCTTTGTATGATTTTGTATCCATGAATGTAGAGTGTGCATCGAGGTTTGTCATAAGCCCTTTGAGTGCTTTGTCTACGAGTCCTGTGGTGTTAACATCATCGACATACTGTGCTTCAATAAGGTTGAGGATTTGTGTAAATTTGATGTACGCTTCAAGCTTTTCTTTGGCTGTTGAAGGTGTGTGTTTACTTACCGTATCTTTTGCCTGAGCAAATGAGCCGAAGAGGTAGGCAGCAGTAAATGTAGAAACAAGTCCCGCAACAATAATTTTTTTACTTTTTTTAATCATATGAATGGTATCTCCAAATTGGTTTATAATTTTAGTTAAAAACATCTAAAAAGTTGCTTTTTCGTACTATAGCGAGGGAAAGTTAACGGTTATTTATAATATATAATGAGGCATCACATTGGAGGTTGAGCATTTTTGGTAGTTTGGGTTGGAGTATACAAATGAGAACAGGGTTTGACTTAGTGTTGGCATCACCTTTTATTTTAATGATGACTCATATATAACGAGACTGATAAAAGCGATAAATATTGCACTATTAAGAATCCATAGAATAATTTTTGATTTTTGATTCATTGATTTACGTTTACTTGATTTTATTGAAGAATTAATATCAGTACGTACAAGCTCGTTAACCAGCATTGATTTTTCTAATTTAGTCATATTTCACTCTTTCTTAGCACTTCTAATAATAAAAGTTTACTATACAAGAGTGAGTAAATAGTGACTTTTTAAAGAAATTTAAATATTGAATAAAATCTTCTTTTTTCTGCTAAAATATGTTAAAAAACAAATTAAATTGGAAACGCTTGAAAATAATATTAATCCTATTATCACTTATATTTACTCTCAATGTACATGCATTAGAAAAAGTAAAACTACAGCTCAAATGGAAAACACAGTTTCAGTTTGCTGGTTTTATCGCTGCAAAAGAAAAGGGCTTTTACAAAGATGTAGGTCTTGATGTTGCGTTACTCGAGTACTCCGCAGATACAGATACGCTTGAAGATTTAAAAAAGGGAAAAACAACTTTTTCCGTAAGTGATTCTTCTATTATTACGGAGGTTGCTAAAGGAGGAAAATATGTTGCTTTAATGGCGATATATCAACAATCTCCTTATGTGCTTATGAGTTTAGCCTCTTCAAACATTCACTCATTAAAAGACCTACAAGGCAAAAAAGTAGGATTTTATAGCGATATAAATAGTAAAGCTGTTGCAGCAATGTTGAAAGATCGTAGAATCCTTTTTCAAAAAGTACAGGTAAAAAACTCTATTGAACAACTAGAGACTGGGGAAGTTGATTCGGTTATAGTATATAGCTCAAATGAACCTTATCAAGCAAAAGAGAAAAGTCTAGCAGTTGATATTTTACACTTAAACGAATATGGTTTTGATAGATATGGAGATATACTTATTACACTTGAAAAAACTGTAAATGATCGACCTGAACTTGTTGCAAAAATGGACAGTGCAACTCGTAAAGGTTTTGAGTATGCCTATAGTCATATTGATGAAATGGTAGAGTTGATTTATAGGAAGTACAATACACTAAAAAGAAGTAAAGTATCTTACTATTATGAGGCAGATACATTAAAAAAATTTCTTGGAAGTAGTGAAAAATTTGGCAAATTAGATAAAGCTAGAGTCAATGCTATTGGCTACATATATGCGTATTATAACTCAATAGAGCCACTTGCAGATTCCCAAAGACAACCCACAATTTAAGCTAAATTGAATTTCAAAAAAGCCCTTAAACCCTCATAAATGTTATAATTATCTACCAAAAAAAAACAACACTACAAGAACAAAC
>Ga0256829_1002702_pt1 | contig 12942 bp, 14 predicted proteins | sample 131447metaG_FD_185979 | JGI IMG/M metagenome (GOLD analysis project Ga0256829, IMG submission 185979) | Hydrothermal vent microbial communities from Lau Basin, Pacific Ocean - 131-447 | ecosystem: Environmental > Aquatic > Marine > Hydrothermal vents | place: Pacific Ocean: Lau Basin | collected... | reverse complement strand
GAAGAACTACTGAAAAATCCTGCTAGAGGTGTTGTTGTAAATGCTGCCAATGAAGCTGCGATAGAGATGTTTATAGCAAAAAAAATCGGCTTTATGGACATCAGTAAAACAATTATAAATGCCTATGAAAATTTTACAGATACAGCAAAGAATATAGATGATATTTTTGCAATAGACAAAGAAGTTAGAGCTTTTTGTAAGGCTTAATGTGAATTATATAGGTTCAAAACGCAAACTTGTATCTTGGATAGAAAATGAGATAAAAAGCTTTGTCGGAGAAGATTTATCTGAAAAAGTTTTTTGTGATATATTCGCAGGTACGGGTACTATAGGACGAAGGTTTAAAACACAGGTCAAAAAAGTTATAGCTAATGATTTAGAACACTACAGTTATATTTTAAATAAAAACTATATACAAAATAATGATGCTTTGGACGATAAACTGCTTCGCATAGAAGAACTCAATGCCCTTGATGTTGAGGAAAATGGCTTTATTTACAGGCATTATGCTCTTGGTAGCGGAAGTAAAAGACAATATTTCAGTGATATAAATGCAAAAAAAATAGATACAATACGAGAGCAGATAGAACAGTGGTATAAGACAAAAGAAATTGGTACACAAATGTATACTTTTTTGTTGGCTTCTTTGCTTGAGAGTGCGGACAAAGTAGCAAATACTGCTTCGGTATATGGTTCTTTTTTAAAAAAGCTCAAGGCTTCTGCAAAAGAAATTATGTGCTTAGAAGCGGCTGATTTTAGCACGCATACAAAAGAGCATACTGTTTTTAAACAAGATGCTAATGCCCTCATTCATACAATTAGAGGCGATATTTTATATATAGATCCACCATATAATCAAAGACAATATGGTTTGTATTATCATATACTTAATACAATATCGCAGTATGATGATTTTGAGCCTCAAGGTAAAACAGGTTTGCGAACATATACGCGTTCAAACTATTGTAAAACAAAAAAAGTTTATGAAAGTTTTGAAACTTTAATAGCCAATGCCGATTTTGAGTATATATTTGTAAGTTATAACAGTGAAGGACACATGAGTAAAGAGGAGATAAAAAATATAATGCAAAAATACGGAACATACAGCGTGCAGACAAAAGAGCATCGAAGATTTGATGCAGGCACGACTTTTGAATATCTACATGTAATAAAGAAAGAACAATGATATTAAGCATAGAAAGCTCTTGCGATGACAGTGCAATTTCCATAACAGAAATAGCAACAAACAAGCTTCTTTTTCATAAAAAAATTTCTCAAGAGCTAGACCATAGTGTATATGGCGGTGTTGTTCCTGAACTTGCGGCACGCCTGCATGCAGAGGCTTTGCCAAAAATTCTGCAAGAGTGTGAGCCTTATTTTAAAGATTTAAAAGCAGTAGGAGTTACCGCAAGTCCCGGACTCGCCGTAACGCTTATAGAAGGTGTGACTTTGGCAAAAGCTGTGAGCGTGGCTCTTGATATTCCTTTGATTGGGGTCAATCATCTTATAGGGCATATTTACTCGCTTTTTATAGAAAAGGAGACTGTATTTCCTTTAACTGTTCTGCTGGTATCAGGTGGACATACGCAGGTAATGGAGGTAAAAAGTTTGACCGAAATTACAACAATCGCAAAAAGTATGGATGACAGTTTTGGCGAGAGTTTTGATAAAGTAGCGAAGATGATGGGGCTTGGCTATCCTGGAGGCCCTGCCATACAAGAGTTGGCAAAAGAGGGAGATAGAAAACGTTACAATTTTACCGTGCCATTGCTTCGCACTCCAAAGCTTGCTTTTAGCTATTCAGGTCTCAAAAATGCAGTCAGACTTGCCGTTGAAAAATCAGAACCAAAAGATTATAAAGATATAGCAGCCTCATTTGAGCATATAGCAACCAAACATCTTGTGCATAAGCTTAAAAAATATTTTCAAAACCATCCGCCGAAAAACTTTGCCATTGTCGGAGGAGCGAGTGCAAATTTATATTTAAGGTCACAAATTAAAGACATACTAAAGTCGTATAATGCTAAACTTTTGCTAAGTGATTTACAGTACTGTTCAGATAATGCCGCAATGATAGGTCGTGTGGCTGTTGAAATGTATAAGAAAAAGATGTTCACCTCTTTGGAAGAACTTGAAGTTGCAGCGAGAGTAGATTTTTAAAGTTTTCTTAAACTAAAAGATTTGTTTGCTAAATAAGACAGATATTATCCGATTTAAAATATACTTCTCCTACAAAAAGGTTGAAAGCTCATTTCTCAAAAAATGCGAAAGCATTTTGGGCTTCCTGCCGAAGGAAACACAGCGTTAGCGTAGAGTAAGGAATTACTTCCTTCCTCGTTAGCATAAATGAAAGGTTTCCTTCATTTTACTAGGTGCCCCTCGAGGGTATAAAATAAAATTAAGGATTTTGAATATGGCAACAACTAAATTCAAAGGTACAGAAGTAGAGTTATTAGGAAATGAAGTAAATGTAGGCGATAAAGCACCAGAGATAGTAGTAGTAAACTCTGATGGTTTAGGTGATGTAAAAGTTGGTGGAGCACAAGGTGAAAAGCAACTTGTAATCGTTGTTCCTTCTTTAGACACAGGTGTATGTGCTACAGAAACTCGTAACTTCAATGCAAAAGCTTCAGAGCTTGAGGGTGTAAAAACTGTAGTTGTATCTATGGATCTTCCATTTGCTTCAGGACGTTTTTGTTCAGCTGAAGGAATCGACAAATTAACTGTTGCTTCTGACTTTAGAAACAAAGATTTTGCAAATGCTTACGGTGTACTTTTAGGTGGTTCTGTTTTAGCAGGTGTTACTTGTAGAGCTATTTTCGTAATTGATGCAAACGGTATTGTAACATACAAGGAAATTGTTCCAGAAATTACTGAAGAGCCTGCGTATGATGCTGCAATAGAAGCTGCTAAAAAATAGTAACTTCTTCTTGCCGCCATTGGTGGCAAAAAATAAGGTGAGATTATCTCATTTTATTTCTCCTTCTATTTGCATTTTGAATATTTTTTCAAAATGCAAACACTTTAATACTCCTCCCATAAATCTTTGATATAATAACTAAATTATTTTAATGAGGTAACTATGAAAAAAATTCTATCTACTATTGCTATAAGTACACTTTTAAGTGCTTCGCTCTATGCTGATATGACAAAAATTGAAATAGGTGCGGGTGCATGGTCTCAAACACCTTCTGGAACAGCTAATTACGACAGAGGTTTAGGTATCACAGGTACAAATACTTTTGATGAAACAAAAGATACTTCTGCGTATGTATGGATGCTTATTAAACATCCTATTCCTGTTCTTCCAAATATAAGACTAGAATATACGAATATCCACGCAACAGGTAAAGCAAGTGGTTCGTGGAATGGACAACCAGCTCCAGTAAATACAAATAGTGTTTTAGATATTAATGAATATGATGTTATTCCTTACTACAATTTACTAGACAATACCTTTTGGACAACACTTGATTTAGGGCTTGATGTAAAAGTCATGGATTTGGATTATAAAGTAGAACCTAACGGTGCTTTCACGGGTTATGAAGATACCTATACACTCCCTGTTCCTCTACTTTATGCAAGAGTAAGAGTAGAAATTCCATCAACAAATATAGGGCTTGAAAGTGATGCAAAATATGTAACGACCGGTTCGTCTACTATTTATGATGTGCGTGCAAAAATTGATTATACATTTGATATTTCAACAATTGTACATCCGGCTCTTGAAGTAGGGTATAGAACACAAAAAATCAAAATAGATGAAAGTAGTTCAGATGTAAAAACTGATATGGATTTTTCAGGTTTTTATGCAGGTTTAATGTTACGTTTTTAAAAGAGGGTTTTTGCCTGTGTATCTAGTATAACTATTTCACATTGCAGTTTGATGTCAAACTGCTCTTTTACTCTTTTTTGTGCTTCATTGATGAGAAAAATGGCATCTTCAAATGTGCCATTGCCATGATTGACTAAAAAGTTTGCATGCTCTGTACTAAATTCCATATTCCCGACTTTTTTACCTTTCAGCCCCACAGCTTCTATAAGTCTTCCGGCATAATCACCCTTGGGATTTTTAAAGCAGCTTCCCGCACTTGAAGTAGATGGTTGATTTGAACGCATATTTTTAAAAATAGCCACTTTTTTTTGAGAGAAGCCGTATTCTATATGAAAAGTTGCTTCTAAAATTATTTCTGCAATATCTGTATATCTGTATCCAAATTGAATTTCTTCTTTTGTTTTTATAATTTTTGGTGTTTTTATTGATACAAGATGATTGAAAATTTCAAACTCCTTGAGCCCGGCATTCATATAAACAAGCCCTCCGAGTTTCCCGGGAAGATGGGAAATGAATTCAAAATTTGCAATATTGTGCTTTTTACAAAAAGAGGCAATCTTTCCAGATGGTGTAGCCCCTCCAATTTTTAGTTGATTATCTTCTATTTTGATGTAATCATACATTTTATCAAGCATCATTAGTTTTGGGGGATTTGGTCCAACTAAGGTATTGTTGCAAGCTCCTATAATGTAATAATCATTTATATTTTTGAAATTATTTCTGAGTAGTGCAACATCAACTATAGCACCTATTTTAAAAGAAGAATATTTTGAAAAATTTATACTTTTAAACTGCATTACTCAACAAAAGTAGGAATCATATTAAAAACACTCACAGAAAAATCAGTCATTTCATTGAGCATCCATGGCATAGTAAGTACAATGACTATAACAACACCAATAATCTTAGGAATAAAAGAGAGTGTCATTTCATTGATCTGCGTGGTTGCCTGAAAAATGCTGATGGCAAGTCCGGCAAGCAAACCGGTTAAGAGTGCTGGAAGTGCTAAGTAAAGTGCTATTTGAAATGTTTGAACACCTAATCCTATAAGTTTTGCTTCCATTATGCTTCTCTTAGTTCCTTATATTCACTGGGAATTAAATAATCTTTTATATTTACAAGTGTATCATAAAACCCATGTTTGTAGCCAATTTCAAAAAGCTTGTTAATCGCTTCGTATTGAATTTCACTTAAAGATATAGAATCATCATTGGCATAAAGTTCGAGATACTTCTCAAGAGTAGAGGCATCAATGCGAACTAAATTACGTTCTATGAGCATTTCAGAGAGTCTCTCTTTATGTTCACGTGCAACGGCAACAGCTTTTGTAAGGGTAGCTTCGTATTCTATGGCTTTATTTAAAGGCAGAGAACGACGGATTGCCATACCGCCAAGAGGTAAAGGCAAATCTTTGCCCGCAAGTTCTTGCCAAATATCCCACATCTCACGTTCAACTTCGAGTTCATCTCCAAAAGTAAGTATGCTTTCATGAATGAGAACACCGGCAGCAACTGTGCCCTCTTTTACAGCATTTTCTATCTCTAAAAAGTTCATATAAGTAATGCGTGCATCAGGGTAAGCAATACGAAAAAGCATAGCATTTGTGGTATGTTTTCCACTTAAAGCGACTCTAAAATTTCGTTTTAGTTTTGTGCCTTTTCTTTTTATAAGTTTTGGACCATAACCCTCACCAAAACTAACAGCAGTCCGAAGAGGTGCATACTCTTCTTTTATATGAGGATAGAGTGCAAAACTGATGGCAACAATATCGTAAACACCTTTGAGGGCATCTTCATTCAGGGTTTGTATATCTTTTGCAATATTGTCAAAGTGTGTATCTTTCATATCTACCCAGCCAAATTTAATGGCATAGTACATAAAAATATCATCGGCGTCAGGTGAGTGTGCTATAAGAGTTTTTTTCATAGGATGATTTTAACAAAAGATGCATAAGTCTTTACTTTATTTAGATAAAATCCTGCAATATTTACATGTAAAAGAATTTCTTTAAAAATATGGCAAAATGACATAATTTTACTATAAGTGATAAAATTTACATACAATAAGTCTAAATTTCATAATAAGTGAGTCCAACATGGATGCAAACAAACAAAAATCATTAGATTTAGCTATGAAGCAAATCGACAAGGCTTTTGGAAAAGGTGCTTTAATGCGTCTTGGCGATAAAGATATAGAACCTTTACAGTCTATTAGTACAGGTTCTTTAGGACTTGACTTAGCCCTTGGTATTGGTGGAATTCCACAAGGACGTGTTGTTGAAATATATGGTCCAGAGAGCTCAGGAAAAACAACATTGGCACTGCAAATTACAGCAGAGTGTCAAAAAGATGGGGGTGTTTGTGCTTTTATAGATGCAGAACATGCCCTTGATGTTGTGTATGCAAAAAATCTCGGTGTAGATATTGATAACCTTTTGGTGTCACAGCCGGATTATGCTGAACAAGCACTTGATATTGTTGAAACGATTGCAAGAAGTGGTGCTGTTGATTTGATTGTTATTGACTCTGTTGCTGCACTTACTCCAAAAGTAGAGATTGAGGGCGAGATGAGTGATCAACAAGTAGGTTTACAGGCACGTTTGATGTCAAAAGCATTGCGTAAACTTACCGGTGTTTTAAGTAAAATGAATTGTACTGTTATTTTTATTAATCAAATTCGTATGAAAATCGGGATGATGGGTTATGGTTCTCCAGAGACAACAACAGGTGGAAATGCACTGAAATTTTATGCTTCTGTTCGTATAGACGTGCGTCGTATAGCATCACTTAAACAGGGTGAGAGTCAAATCGGTAACAGAGTAAAAGCAAAAGTTATAAAAAATAAAGTAGCCCCTCCTTTTCGTCAGGCAGAATTTGATATAATGTTCGGAGAAGGAATCTCCAAAGAGGGTGAGCTTGTTGATTATGGTGTAAAACTCGATATTGTGGACAAAAGTGGTGCATGGTTCTCTTATGGAGAAACAAAACTTGGTCAGGGTCGTGAAAATGTGAAGGCAAAGTTTAAAGATGAGCCTGAGCTTGCAAACGAAATTGAAGAGAAGATTAAACAAGCGATGGGTATTACTTCGCTTATGACTATGGACACTTCTGAAATAAATGAGGCTGATGTATAGAGGCCTCGGAGATTTTAAAATTTTAATAAGGTAAGATATATGTTTATTGATGATATAAGTGCAATTGAGGTAATGGATTCACGCGGAAACCCAACAGTAAAGACAACAGTAAAATTGAGTGATGGAACTATTGCTAGTGCTATTGTGCCTTCTGGTGCGAGTACAGGAAAGCGTGAAGCATTAGAGTTACGTGATGGCGGAAGTCGTTATATGGGCAAAGGTGTTCTTAAAGCAATAGAAAATGTAAATACACAAATTTCAGATGCTTTAATAGGAATGAGCCCATTTAATCAGGCTGTTATTGATGCAACAATGAAAGAGCTTGATGGTACAGATAATTATGGAAAACTTGGGGCTAATGCAGTGCTAGGTGTTTCAATGGCTGTATCTCGTGCTGCTGCACAAAGCCTTGGTATTCCTTTATATCGTTATTTAGGTGGAGCTAATGCAATGGTTATGCCAACACCTATGCTTAACATCATCAATGGTGGAAGCCACGCAGATAATAATGTAGATTTTCAAGAGTATATGATTATGCCGCTTGGTTTTGAAGACTTTGCAACTGCATTGCGTGCTGCATCAGAAGTGTATCATAACCTAAAATCTATTTTATCTGAAAAAGGACATAGTACCTCTTTAGGTGATGAAGGTGGGTTTGCTCCAAACCTTTCATCAAATGAAGAACCGATTCAGGTCATTATGGAAGCGATAGAAAAAGCGGGATATATTGCAGGAAAAGAGATCGCAATTGCATTAGATGTCGCTGCAAGTGAAATCACTGCAGAAGGCGGCTATAGACTTGAATCTGAAAACCGTACATTAAATAGTGAAGAGATGGTTGCTTATTATGAAAATCTTTGTGCAAAATATCCAATTGTTTCAATTGAAGATGGTTTAAGTGAAGACGATTGGGATGGATTTAAGCTTATGACTGAAAAGCTAGGCGATAAAATTCAAATCGTCGGAGATGATTTATTTGTTACTAATGCTGCTATACTTAATGAAGGAATCCAAAAAGGCGTAGCTAATTCTATTTTAATAAAACCAAATCAAATTGGTTCTATATCTGAGACAATGCTAACAGTACGTCTTGCACAACGAAATGGTTATACATGTGTTATGAGTCACCGTTCAGGTGAGAGTGAAGATGCGTTTATAGCTGATTTTGCAACTGCACTTAATTGTGGTCAGATTAAAACAGGTTCAACTGCTCGAGGTGAGCGAACTGCAAAATACAATCGTTTATTAGAAATTGAGAATGAAATTGTATACAGTGAGTATTTAGGTTCAACACTGTTTAACTAAGGTCCTTTATGAACAAAGAAGAACTTTTTGAAGAGATAGACACATCACAAACAATTACCCAAAAATATTTGGGACTCTCTTACAAAAAGTTTTTTATTGCATTTATTTTAGTTGTAGTACTTGGCGTATATCTTGGTATATTATTTTATGGAACAAATTCTATTGAAGTCCTTTTTGGGCTTCAGGATTATGAAAATTATTTGCAAGGTGAAGTGGTACGACTTAAAACGGAAAATGCAGAGTTACAACGTGAGTATTTTGAACTCAAAGAAATTTCTGCACAATAATCATATAAATTTGTTATAATGTCTGTAAAAAAATAGGGTTAGGTATGCTGAGAATCTTTTTACTGATAAGTTTATTCTTTTTATCTGCAGAGTCACGGGAAAACCCTTTTTTCCCAATAGATTCTGCACAAGATATACCACTGACATCAAATCAGGTACAAACTGTACCGATGTTGAAAAGAGCGACGCTCACGCTTCCCTCAACAGCAAGAACAATCCAAAGTGTTACAGTCGCATATAAAAATCTTGATGGTTCGATAGTACAAAAAAAAGTTATAATAAAAAATAGAATAGACTGGCACTTGCCAATATTTATTTCACAAAATTACAATATTACCAATAGGCAAACACCTCCATTCATAAAAAAGAAAAAAAGCGCAAAAAAGCTTAGCTATAAAAAAATTACTTCTTTAAAATTTATAGCATTTTACGCTTATGAAAAAAGAGTTAAAATTCTTACAAAAGATAAATTATTAAGAAATTTTTTACTGGTAAAACCACAAAGAATAGTGTGCGATTTTAAAAGAAATACAGATATAGGAAGTTTTATAAAAAAAGCTTATAAAGGTTCTTTATTTACGAAAATAAAAGTAGGTACCCATAAAGGGTATTACCGTGTAGTTATAGAACTTGACGGGTATTATACTTATAAACTGAGTCATATTCCGGGCGGATATATGATTACACTTTTATAAAAAAGGGTGTTAAAATGAGATTGTTAATTTTGCTGATGTTAAGTATAGTAAGTGCACAGGCTGTAGTTACTATTACTCCTGTTGATATAGGGGCTAAACCTGGAATAAGCGGAACACTTAAAGGCTCTTTTCAAACAAAAAGAGGAAACACGGATAGTGATGAATATAGTGCGGCTACACGAATAGCATATGATAACAATAGCTCTTATGTAGTATGGACTGATGTCTCATTTTCTTATGCTAAAGCTTCTGGTGCTGCTTATACAAATAAAACTTATGCACATATACGTTATATTCATAAATTGTATAAAGAAAATCTTGATTGGGAAGCTTTTGTGCAGTCACAAACAGATAAATTTACGAAAATTCAAAAAAGATTATTATCCGGTATTGGTTTGAGATACCATAAAGTGATGCAAAAATATGGGAGTTTTTACATTGGATTTGGCGGTTTTGCTGAGCATATAGATTACACAACAAGTATTGATCCAAGCGAAGACAATACAAGAGCTAATATGTATATAGCTTATAAAAAAGCCTTTGCAAAAAATATGAAATTTTCATATATTGCTTATTATCAACCGAAGATAGACACTTTGAGTGATTATATTTTATCAAACTCTGTGGAATTGAAGGTTAAAATGTATAAACAGCTCTCTCTTAATTTTGCAGTGACATATAATCAAGATAGCAAACCAGCAATTGGAATAGAGAAGTATGATTTTTCTCAAAAAACAAGTTTTATGTATGACTTTTAAACAAAAGCAAGAGAGATAATGAAAGAATTACATAAATATTTACAATCACATCATGCAAGTGAAATTCACCCTGCCGAGATAGCAAAAATTTTAAAAAATCTGGATGATAAAGATTTCAGTCAAGCTATTAGACTTGTACCAAAACATCTCGTGGGAGATGTTGCATTGGCACTTCCTGACAGGTATTTCGATGATGTAGTTGAAAACATGAGTGTAGATGAACTCTCACATGCGGTGAGTGAATTAGAATCAGATGACCAGTTAGAGTTTATGCAAGAACTTGAAGATGTGGATAAACATGTAGCATCAAAAGTTTTTAACACCCTGGACGCAGAAGATAAAAAAGAGATAGCAGAACTTAAAAAGTATGATGAAGATGAAGCCGGTGCATATATGCAACTTGAAGTCTTCACCGCACATGAAGATGAGTTGGTACAAAATGTCATTAAACGATTTGCTCATTTAAGAAAAGAGAATGAACTCGAAAATATTCAAAACCTTTTTATAGTAGATAAAAATAATAAACTCCTTTATACAGTCGGTCTGGATGATTTGTTGATATTTGATTTTTCTAAGATGCTTAGAGAAAATATAGAAGCAAGTGAAGATTCTTTTGAACCAAAAAAAGCAACAGATACAGAAAATATTAAAGAAGTTGTTAGATACTTTAAAGAGTATGATTTATCTGTTATGCCTATTGTGAATGATGCAGGTATTTTACTTGGACGTATTACTTCTGATGATATTTATGATATTATTAATGAACATGCAACAGAGCAGATGTATAATCTCGCCGGTGTAGATGATGAAGCTGAAGAAGATGAAGATGTCTTAAAAGCTGCAAAAAAACGTGCCACATGGCTGGGTATTAATCTCGTAACAGCAATTGCGGCTTCTTTGGTTATCGGTTTATTTGAAAGTACAATAAATTCTATGGTAGCACTTGCCGTTTTAATGCCAATAGTCGCTTCTATGGGAGGCAATGCCGGCACACAAAGTTTGACGGTTGTTGTACGTCAATTGGCTCTTGGTGAAATTTCACATGCAGATGCTTTTAGAACAATTAAAAAAGAAGTATTGATTTCTTTGCTGAATGGTTTTCTTTTCGCTCTAGTTATTGGTATAATAGCTTGGGCATGGTTTCATATACCATTGCTTGGGGTTGTTATAGGTTTAAGCATGCTTATAAATTTATTTATGGCGGGTTTTTTCGGTGCCATGATTCCTTTACTTCTAAAAGTTTTAGGAATTGACCCTGCCATAGGAAGTACCGTTATATTAACGACTATAACGGATGTTGTGGGCTTTTTTAGCTTTTTAGCTTTAGCCAAATATATATTATTTTAAAGGATGTGTAGAAGTTGGAATTATTAGTAATATTTTTTATTCTCTCTGTTGGAATTTCTTTCTTGTGCTCTGTGCTAGAGTCAGTCTTACTTTCTGTAAATATGTCTTATGTAGCAGTGTTGGAAAAAGAGAGACCTTCTGTAGGGAAACTTTTACGGCATCATAAAGAAAACATAAACAAGTCAATAGCATCTGTTTTGATTTTAAATACTATAGCAAATACTTTGGGTGCAGCAGCCGTTGGTGCACAAGCTTCTAAAATATTTGGAAATGATGCGGTAGTGTATGTTTCTGTTATTTTAACTTTTGCTATTTTATTTTTATCAGAAATAATACCAAAAACTATAGGAGCAATTTACTGGAAACAGTTGGCTCCTGCTTCTTCTTATGTTATACAAGGGTTTATATGGATGACCTATCCAATTATTTTGACTACTTTAGCAGTCACTAACAAAATTTCTAGTGGAAAAACTGATGCCCATTTATTGACAAAAGAAGAGCTTTTAGAAAGTATGCTTATGAGTGAAGATGAAGGTATTATTGATGAAAAAGAATCTGATGTCATTGAAAATATTTTAAACCTCGATAATATTAAAGTGAATGAAGTATTGACTCCAAGAAGTGTTGTTTTTGCTTTGGATGAGAGTATGAAAATAAAAGATGTCATTAAAACCGAGCCTGCAATTTTTAAATTTTCTCGTATTCCAATTTATAAGGATTCATTAGAAGATGTCACTGGTTTGGTACTAACAAAGAAAATTTTTAAACAGGCTTTAGAAGATGATAATGTTACACTCTCTACAATTAAAAAAGATATGTTTGGCATTAATGAAAATATTCCGGTAAGTAAAGCACTTGATCTATTTATATCAAAAAAAGATCATATGTTTTTAGTGCGAGATAGTTATGATCAGACTGAAGGTATTCTTACGCTTGAAGATTGTGTTGAAACGATTTTAGGTGTGGAAATCATGGATGAAAGTGACACAACAGAAGATATGCGTGAACTTGCAAAAAGAAAAATGAAATTGAAACGCAAGGAAAAAGAGAGCTAATTTTCTCTTTTTACATGCCTGGAATTCTTGGAATTTTACCAAGTTTTGAATTACGACAGTAGACTCCCCACCCTTTTTTTAGCCAATGCCCAAAAATTGGCATAGGCAACATAAAAGCACGTTTTTCATCTCTGTAAACAAAGGCTGCACCGGCACCTGTATCCATAACACATAAAATATTTAAGTGCTCTTTGTAGCCTTTAAATTCACTGCTACCATTTTCTCTTTGTTGTATATTGTGAGCAGTGTTTTTTGCCATAACTTCTGCAACATGTCCTTGTTTTGCTCTCCAGTCATAGCCTTCAAGCGAGGCTATATCACCAATAGCATAAATATTGCTCAGACTTGCATCTTCGTTTAACACACAAGAGTAATCATCTGTTTTTATAAATCCTGCTTCATTTGTTGGTAAGTCAGATTTTTTAATGACTTCATGTCCGTTCCCTGCAGGTATAAACATGGTAAAATCTGATGCTAATTTACTTTCATCCTCAAAAATAATACCATCTTTTTCAAACTGTTTTATT
>Ga0256829_1002701_pt1 | contig 12942 bp, 7 predicted proteins | sample 131447metaG_FD_185979 | JGI IMG/M metagenome (GOLD analysis project Ga0256829, IMG submission 185979) | Hydrothermal vent microbial communities from Lau Basin, Pacific Ocean - 131-447 | ecosystem: Environmental > Aquatic > Marine > Hydrothermal vents | place: Pacific Ocean: Lau Basin | collected... | reverse complement strand
GAAAACGTAACTGCCTACGCTGTGGTGCCCTCCATGCGTTTTGATGCGCTGTGCCTTTGCCATACCCCTCCCCTGGCTCCCCTCCCCGCATGCGGGGAGGGGACGGGGGTGGGGTCAACGCAGCGGCGGCGGTGCCAAAGAAAAACGCGGTGGGAAAACACGCCCTGCATTGCCAGCGCTACGATTTGGGTAGGTAATTACCAGAAAACACAGAAACACGCTTTGCGTCTTTGCTCCCTTTGCGCCTCTGCGTTAATCCCTGACCTTTTGCAGGCATCATTCTTATAAGGCCGAACAGTTACGCTCTAAAAACCATCAGGGCGGGATGCTCATCATCCCGCCCTGAAACCTTTTACCGGCGCCACGGCAGCCGTGCTTTACGGCTTGAGCCGGAAGTTGATGAGGGTGATGTTTTCATCGCACGAGTCGCGGGTATCAAAATAAATTTGGGGAGAGATGGGCAGGCCGTTGGGATCAAGGAGCTGGATGTAAAGGGAATGCGTGCTGGCAATCGGATGGTCGGCGAGTTGAATTTCATAACCGCCCGGCCCGAAATTGGTAGCCGTGCCGCTGATGGCATACAGTTCCACCGGTGTGCCTGCCAGTTCGCCGCGCACCATCACGTTGACCACCACCGGCTTGCCGCTGGCATCCAGCACCTGCCCGGCCACGCTCAGCCAGTTGCAGCCCTCGGCGCTGTGAAAGACTTTGCTGGTGCTGTAAGTCGGCGTGCCGGGCTGCAGTTCATAGGGGAAAGGCGTTGGCGTCAGCGTGGGCGTGGGCGGCACGGTGGGGGTAGGCGTGAGGGTAGGCGGCTGCGTCGGCGTGATGGTAGGGCTGGGGGTAATCGTGGGGGTGGGCGTCCACGTGGGCGGCAGCGTAACCACCGGCAACGTGGCTGTGGGCGTGGGAAAGCTCAGCGTGGGCGGCAACGTGGGCGGTGGAAAGGGATTAAACGGCACGTAGGGGTTGATGAAGACCAGCATGAAACCGCTCAACATGCACAGCGTCGCCACCACAATCAGCACGGTGAGCAGATTCCAGATCCACCCCGACGATTTTTTCTTGCGGTTAGGTTGGTCAATAAATTCCAAAGACATGGGCGCCCTCTCTGCTAAGGCGAAGGGGTGAGCAAAATACGCAAGGTGCTGTTTTTCCGCCGCTGTTGCAGCCAGGCCTGCACGGCAGCCATTTGCAATTTCTGCCGGGCGTCAGGGGAAAGCGGGCGTATTTCCCGGCCTTCCACCTGAATAATGTGGTAGCCCAACGGCGTCTTGATAATCCCGCTGACCTGCCCTGCTTTCAGTGCAAACGCGGCAGCCTCTACCGCCGTCTGGGTCAAATAGCCCCGCGGGAACCACCCCAGGTCGCCCTGCCCTTCAGGGTCGTAGGCCGTTGCCAGCGCCGCGAACTTTTCGCCCTGCTGCAGGCGTGTCAGAATATTTTTAGCCTCTTGTTCATTATAAACTAAAATCTGGCGGGCGTGCACCTGTTCCGCCTGCGTTGGCACCTGGGCGGCAATCTTCTGCACCATCCACGCCGCGGCCCGGGCCTGCCGCAGCGCCCGCAGGAAGGTTTCGCGGGTGTAGCCCTGCTTTTGAAGGAATTGCTGCAAGGCGGCTTCGCTGCCGGCTTCCTGCACGGCCTGCTGCCACAGGGTTTCATCGCTGGGCGGCCGGAAGCCTTCCCGGTAGGCGGCCTCGGCGAGCAACATGCGGTCGATCATGTCGTTCAGCACCCGCGTGGCGCTTTCCTGCGGTGCGAGTTTCGTGCCAACTTCGGCTTCGGCGGCGCGGAAGCGCGCCATTTCGGCCTGGAAATCGGAGAGGGGGATCGGCGTGCCGTTCACCACCGCCGCGAGCGGCACCGGCGTGGGCGAAGGCTGAAAAGGCGTGGCGCTCGGCGTGGGCGCAGGGGAAGGCGATGCCGGCGCGGCCTTCCCGCAGGAAGCCAGCCCCAGCATCAGCACGGCGCCCAAAAGCCAAAGCGTGCGCATGGATTTATTCATAGCGAATCGGCTCCACACCCTCGCGGGCGCGAGAGGGTTCCCGCCGCAAACTGCGCGGGTAATAAAAAGTCTGCCGCAAGTGGTCGGTCAGCGGGGCCTGGGCGGTGCGGTAGCCGCGGTAAGTGCCCCAAAACTGCATCAGCCGGAACCAGAAAATGCTGCCCAGGTTGCGCCACAGCCCCCCCTGACGGGCAGCGTGATACAGGTCGCTGGCGATGTTGGCCGTGGAAAGGCGCACGAAATCCCACAGCGAAAAGCGGGCTTCGGGGTAAATGCGCTTGAAGGCCATCGCTTCGCGGCGGTAGCGGTTGAGCACCTTGCGGGGCGTCTCTTCGTGAACATGCACGATTTCTGCCTCGGCCACATAGGCCAGCACATAGCCCTGCGCGATGGCCCACTGCGCCCAGGCCAGGTCTTCCAGGCCGGTGAGGGTTTCGTCGTAAGGATGCTGCTCCCACAGCGCGCGGCGGATGGCGGCGTTGGCGTTGTTGCAGAAGGGGTGCTGCTGGCGCAAATTCGTGGTTTCGGGGAACCAGCGGGCGAAGATCTGGTGCTCGGAAAACTTCGTGCGGTGGTCGCCGCGCTGCTTGCCGTAAGTAAGCGCCACCTGGGGGTCGGCGAAGGGCGCCAGCAGGCGTTCCAGCCAGTCGGGGTACACAGGGTAAACGTGCGCGCTTGCCATCACGATGAATTCCCCGCGGGCGTGCTGAATGCCCAGGTTGAGCGAGCGCCCGAAGGTGAATTCCTGCGGCGCAATGTGCACCACCTGCACGGGGTAGCGGCGGGCGATGGACACGGTGGCATCGGTGGAACCGGAGTCAACCAGGATGATTTCGCAGTCCCTGACGGTCTGCTGCATGATGCCTTCCAGCAGGCGGCCGATGTGCTTTTCTTCGTTATAGGCACGGATGACAAGCGAACAAAGGGGGGAAGTCATGGCATCATTTGAGGCGGAAAAGTCCGAAAGTATCGCCATCGTAGCGGAAAATCGCCTCGGTGACGAGGTAGGGGTTGAGGTCGGTGTAAGGACGCGCCCATTTTATCCAAAAACCGGCAAAAATGTAATGCACGCCGAGGCGCAGCAGGTATTCTCGCTGTTTTCCGGCCTGCCAGGCGCGCAGGTAAGCAGGGGTGCTGATGAGGCCATCCATGTTGATCACCCGGCGGTCGGGCGTGAAATAAGCCAGCGCGCCCGCCCCCGGGGCTGCAATGACCGCATCGGGCGGTGTGTGGACTTCCACCCAGCGGGCCTGGGCCAGGTAGGGGTGCAGGTGGGCGTTGTGCAAAGGGAAGGCGCGCCCCAGCCAGCCCGAGAAGGCCGCTGCCAGCCCCACGGCCCCCACAGCCGCCACCGGGAAAGCCGCCCGCCGCAGGGCAGGCCACCGCTGCCCCAGGGCTCGCCCCACCGCCGCCAGCAGCGCCGCCCCCGCAAGGGCCACGGCCATCTCTTCCGGCAGCCAGTACCAGTCCCGCAAGGGCAACATGCCCGAGAGCACCTTCATGTAAAGCCAGTGGCCGCCAGCCAGCAGCGCCCAGGGCAGCACCACCCCGCGGCGGAAAGGCGCAGCCCATGCTTCCGGCAGGGAGGCGCGGCGGGCAAACCGCCACAGCAGCCACCCGGCCGCCAGCGCCGCCACCCCACCGACCAGCGCCGCGAGCAACCAAAGGCGGTAACGCTGCCAGAAAGCAGCAGGAGAAGCCAGCAGCCGCGCGGCGGCGTGTTCCAGCCGAAAGCGCAAAGCCATGCGGCCGTACACCGTGCCATCCAGGCTGCCCCACCAGTGCTTGACCAGCGAACTAATGGGCATCCACACCCCCACCACCAGGCGGCTCCACAGCAGAAACGCCCCCACGCCAAACAGCCCCGGCGCACCGAACCGCCACGCCAGCCGCACCACGCGCTTCACGGGCGTTTTGACTTCCCACCACCAGCGGCCCAGCAGCCACAACCCCAGCCCGGCCACGATGAGCGCGTTATCCAGCCTGCTCAGCATGGCAAAGGCCGCGGCCCAGCCCAGGCGCCCCACCGCGCGGGCGTCGTCCGGCTGGGGCCAGACCGCGGCCCAGGCCATCCACAGCCACGCCAGGCTGAGCGCGTTCAGGCTGCTTTCCATACCGCCCGCGACGGTGGTCATGTAGAGCGGCGGCCATAAAGCCCACCCTGCCGCCAGCAACAGCCCCACCGGGCGGCCAAAAACACGCGCACCGGTGCGCCCCATCACCCACGCGGTCGCGGCCATCAGCACGCCGACCACCACAACCAGCACCCGCAGCGGCACAAGCAGCCCAAACCAGCGGCTCAGCGCAAAGATGGGCACACACACCGCCATCCAGAGGGGATGAAAGCCGTTGGTCGCGCCGGTGCCGTCAAAAGTCACGCCGTGGCCGAGGGCAATGTTCTGCGCCGTTTTGAAGTAGTAAAACGCGTCGTCGTAGTGAAACCAGTTGAGCAGGCTGTTGGCCGGCGTCAGCGCCAGGTAAAGGTGTGCAGCCAGCACCGCCGCCACCACGCCCCACAAAGCCGCATCCCACGGCAACCGTTTCCAGCGCGCCATGCTTACACCGCCTCCGGCATCACAAAAGGCCGCCCTTCCAGCAGCCCCGCCGCAATCACCCGCATGGTGGGGCTGTTTTCCGGCAGCAGCGCCTGCCAGCGGAAAGGCTTGAGGCGCACATAGCCGCGCGCCCGCGGTTCGTCTTCCAGGAAGGCATCGTAAGGCAGCGAGACTTTGTAAAGTTGGTAGTAGAGGAAGCGGCGGGCGTTGCGGCGGAATTCCGGCGGGGCGGGCACCTCTGCGCCGTCGGCGCGCAGGAATGCCTCTGCCCGGGCGCGGTAGGCTTCCGGCGTCTGGGGGAAGAACACGATGGGGTACTGGGTGAAGCGCGCCTTCCCGCCGCAGAGCACCGCCTTGCCCAGGAGCACGGCTTCCAGCCCAATGGTGGAGTTGTAAACCATGACGAACTTGGCGCGGCGAATCAGGTCGTAGGAGTTGAGGAACTCCTGCGAGTCCACGAAAACCACGTTGGGCAGGTCGGCGACGCGGCGGCGCTGCACCCACTCGCGCACGCTTTCCCGCGCCGCCTTGCCGGGGCGCTGCTCGTCGGGGTGCGCCCGAATCACGAACAGCGTTTCGGGGTGCGCCCGGATGATTTCCAGCACCGCATCCAGCCACGCGAACATGTGCGGGAAGACGACGTTGGCATGGGGCTGGCTGGTGTCGAAAATCACGTTGGTAAACACCGGCACAATCTGGCGGAAGCCCGCCGCCTTGCGCAGGAAAGCCTCGTCCAGGCCGCGCATTTCCGGCCAGAAGCGGATGCCCGCCATGGTGAAATCGCCCTGGAAGCGGCGGCTGAGGTAGGCATCCAGGCGGGCGTTTTGCTCGGGGGTGAGGTCAAAATCATCGGGGATGGCGATGGGGTAGGCGGTGGCTTCGCCCGCGGTGAAGTAGGCCGTGAGGGGGCGCAGGCCGACTTCGTGGGTGATGACCCGCACGCCGCGCTGCCGGGCAGCCCAACGCGCCGCCGCTTCGGGGAAAAACTGGCCGTTGAAGACCACCGCGGCGCGCGGCCGGTTTTCGTCCAGCAGGGCGCCGAAGTCGCGCACCACCTGCCACGCGCCGCGGATGAAATCAGCATACAGGGCGCGGGTGAGGGCGTCGTCGGCCAGGGTATGGCGGCGCAGGCGCCAGCGCAGCCCCGGCAGCACAAGCGCCCCCAAAGGCGCGCCCTGATGCACGAAATCCTGCAGCGCTTCCACCGGAAGGCCGGCCAGGGCGGCTTCCAGCGCCGGGTCGGCGGCATAGGTGGAGGGGCGCTGCGGCATCCCGGCATACAGCCGCTGCGACCACGCCTGGCAGAGGCCGCAGGGCGGGGGCCGGTCGGGGCGGTCGGGGTCGGTGCCGAGAATGCAGCGGGGCATCCCGCGGCGGCAGACGAACTGCACCACCGGCACGCCCTGCAGGCGCAGGCTCCAGGCGGTGAGCAACTGGAAGGCCGCGTTCTGGCTCAGCCCCCACAGGCGGGTGGAAGCGTTGAAGAAGACGACGGGCGGCTCGTCGGCGGGTTCGGGGGCGTGCCCGGCGACCTCGCGGGCCGCCATGTTCAGCCGCCAGCGGGCCAGCGCGCCTTGAAGTTTGGAGGGAAGGCTCATAGGGCGTAGTTGCTTTGTAACTTGCTCAAAGGGCTGGGGCAGGCGGAGTTAGCGGTTAGCGGTTAGCGGTTAGCAGTTAGCAACTCGCAATTCGCAGGCCGCCCGCGAGGGGGTCGTGACGCACAGTTTCACATCCGCCCGGCGACGGCGGCCATCACCGCAGCGTGGAGGTCGTCAGCACGGCGCAGCAGGTCGTCGGCCTGGGCGGTCAGATCGGCGGCTTCGGCTTCCGGAAGGCCGGTGGCGTTGATGCGGATGTTGAGCACCGCACCTTCCACCGCGGCGCGGGCCAGGGCTGCCGCCGTGCCCGCGTCGCTGACAGCATTGACGTTGCCGATTTCAGCGATGCGGCGGGCGAGCGCGAGCACCTCCAGCGCCAGGCGGGCGGTCTTCAGCGGCACGGCGGCGGCGGTGCGGGTGGCTTCCAGCATGGCCTGGGCGCGTCTGGCCTTTTCTTCTTCCGTGTTGCGGGGCAGTTTGCGGGCAGCCATGTAGGCTTCAAAGGCGGCGGCGTCTTCTTCCACCGCGGCGGTCAGGTCGCGGCGCAGGGCGTCGGCCTGCTCAATCAACGGCCACACTTCGGCTTCCACATCCCTGTACTTTTTCTTGCCCACGGTCAGCCGTCCGACCATGGCCACCAGCGCAGCCGCCTGCGCCCCGGCGTAAGCAGAAGCCGAGCCGCCGCCGGGGGTGGGGGTGGCGGCTGCAAGGCGGTCAAGGAAATCGGGGGCTTCCTGCGGCGAGGGCGGGCTTTCGGCCAAGGCGGCGTAGAGGCGGCGTTCCAGAACCTGCTCGTTGGGGTCGAACTGGTCCAGTTGCAGATACCAGCGGGCGGCGTTCACCAGCGCTTCTTCGGGCGCCAGGCCGACCAGTTCGCTGTGGTGCACCGCCACGCCGTAGCGGGCGGCTTCCCGGCGGATGAGTTCCACCGCGCGGGCGATGGGCGTCTTGCGGTAGTTGGTCAGGTTCATGGAAACCTGTGCGCGGCCTTCCACCAACATGCCCAGCGCCTTCACATAGCGCAGTCCGCCCGAGGAATGCCGCACCGCGCGGGCGATTTTTTTGGCAATGCTGACGTCGTCGGTGGTGAGGTAGACGTTGTAAGCGATGAGGGGGTCGCGCGCGCCGATGACTGTTGCGCCCGCGGGCCCGACTTTCTTGGGGCCAAAGTCGGGGTCGCGGGCCGGGTTGACGCCGATTTCTTCTTTCAGCGCCTCATATTGCCCGCGGCGGATGTTTTCCAGGTTTTCCCGCTCGGGGCGGGTGGCGGCCTTTTCGTAGAGATAGACCGGAATGCCAAGTTCTGCGCCCACCCGTTTGCCCAGGCGGCGCGCGATTTCAATGCAGTCGGTCATGGTGACGTCGCGGATGGGCACGAAAGGCACGACGTCGGCCGCACCGATGCGGGGGTGCTCGCCGGTGTGGTGGTTGAGGTCAATCAGTTCGGCGGCTTTGGCAATGCTGCGGAAGGCGGCCTCTTCCACCGCCGCGGGCGGCCCCACGAAGGTGACGACGGTGCGGTTGTGGTCGGGGTCGGAATGACGGTCAAGCAGCACCACGCCGTCCACCGCGGTGATGGCGTTCACGATGGCCGCAATGACCTCGGGGCGGCGGCCTTCGGAAAAGTTGGGGATGCATTCCACGAGGGGCATGGACATGGGAACCTCCGATTGAGGAGATGGCGACGTGGTTGCCCGGCCCTGCAGCCGGCACGGGGCTTTCGCCACAAAAGCGTTACCCTCTAATCTTACCACCTACCCGCAAAACGCCACAGCGCGGCGGGCGCGATTTCGCAGCGCGAGGCGCACAAAAAATTACAAAAACAGCGCAAAGCAACGCGTGTTTTCAAGAAAATACCGCTTAAAAACACCGTCTATCCCAAAAATTAAGGCAGCGACCATCGCTCGGCGCATGACGGCGCGGGCTTCCGCTGCGCGCCGCCCGTTTCCGGCACGCCCCCCAGCGCGGCCGCGGGAGCGTCCCCCTGCCCCGCAGGGCCTGTGCATGGCCCAAGGCGGTTTGGTACAATACCCCCGCGCAGGCGGATGCTTTGCAGGAAACGGCCTTCCCCCCTGCAACCCCTCCGACGAAGGCAGCAAAGCGCGCCCTTGTGCCAGCCAAAGATACCCACAGCCGTTCAGGAGTGCTTCCCATGCCCCACCCCCTTGACTTCCAATCCATCATCTTCACCCTGCAACGCTACTGGGCCGAGCAGGGCTGCCTGATCTGGCAGCCTTACCACACCGAGGTGGGCGCGGGCACCATGAACCCCGCCACCGTGTTGCGCGTCCTCGGCCCGGAACCCTGGAATGTGGCCTATGTCGAGCCTTCCATCCGCCCCGACGACGGGCGCTATGGCGAAAACCCCAACCGCCTGCAAATGCACTACCAGTTTCAGGTCATTTTGAAGCCCGACCCCGGCAACCCGCAGGAACTCTACCTCAAATCCCTCGAGGCGTTGGGCATTGACCCCAAAGTCCACGACATCCGCTTTGTGGAAGACAACTGGAAAAGCCCCGCATTGGGCGCGTGGGGGCTGGGCTGGGAAGTGTGGCTCAACGGTCTGGAAATCACCCAGTTCACCTACTTCCAACAGGCAGGCGGTCAAAACCTCGACCCCGTGGCCGTGGAAATCACCTACGGCCTGGAACGCATCGCGATGGCGCTGCAACGGGTGCGCGATTTCAAAGCCATTCAGTGGAACGAGCAGCGCACCTACGGCGACCTGCACCTGCAGAACGAGCAGGAATTCAGCAAATACAGTTTTGAACTCGCGGATGTGGAACGCCTGCACGAACTCTACCGCATTTACGAAGCCGAGGCCGCCCGCTGTCTGGAAGACGGCTTGGTGATGCCCGCACACGATTATGTGCTCAAGTGCTCGCACATTTTCAACATTTTGGATACCCGCGGCGCCATCGGCGTCACCGAGCGGCAGCACTTCTTCAGCCGGATGCGCGACCAGGCCCGGCAGGTGGCCGAAGCCTACACCGCCCAGCGCGAGGAACTCGGCTTCCCGTGGGGGCGCGCCGACAGCAAGGCGGTTTACACCCCGCCCGAAGTGCCTGCGCCGCCCGCGCCGCCGCCCGCCCCCGCCGATTTCCTGCTGGAAGTCGGCACCGAGGAACTGCCCCCCGCCGAACTGGACGCCGCGCTAACGCAACTCCGGGAAGCCGTCCCTGCCCTGCTGGAACGCCTGCGCCTGGAACACAACGACGTGCGCATTTTAGGCACCCCCCGCCGCCTGGTGGTGCATGTGCGCGACCTCGCCCCCCGCCAGCCCGATCGCGAGCAGGTGGTGAAAGGCCCGCCCGCCGACCGCGCTTACGACGCCGAAGGCAACCCCACCAAAGCCGCCCAGGGCTTTGCCCGCAGCAAGGGCGTGGCGGTGGAAGATCTGGAAGTGCGGGAAATGGACGGCGGGCGCTATGTGGCCGCCGTGGTGCGCGAAGAAGGCCGCCCGGCCACCGAAGTGCTGGCCGAAGCCCTGCCCAACCTCATCGCCGGCCTGCGTTTTGCCCAAACTATGCGCTGGAACGCGGCCCGCACGGCGTTTTCCCGCCCGGTGCGCTGGCTGCTGGCGCTGCTGGGCGACCGCGAAGTGCCCTTTGCCTACGCGGGGCTGGTCAGCGGCAAGGCCACCCGCGGCCTGCGCTTTTTGGAACCCGAAACCCTGCCCGTGGCGACACCCGCGGCTTACTTTGAGGCGCTGGAAGCCCAGGGCATTGTGCTCAATCCTGCCGAGCGCCGCGAGCGCATCCTTGCGCAGGTGAAAGCCCTCGCTGCCGAAGTCGGCGGCAGCGTGCCGAACGACGAAGGCCTCATCAACGAAGTCACCCACCTCGTGGAAGCCCCCACCGCCCTGCGCGGCACGTTTGAAGAAGAATATCTGACACTCCCCCGCGAGGTGCTGATTGCCGTGATGAAGAAGCACCAGCGCTACTTCCCGGTCGAGAAAGACGGCAGCCTGCTGCCCTACTTCATCACCGTGGCGAACAAGCCGGACGCCATCGTGGGGGCGAACGGCCGTTCTCCCCTACAAGCCGTGGTGCAGGGCAACGAAGATGTCATCCGCGCCCGCTTTGCCGACGCGGCCTACTTCATTCGCGAAGACCGCAAGCACAAATTGGAAGACTTCCTGCCCAAATTGAAAACCCTCACCTTCCAGGCCGACCTGGGCTCCATGTGGGATAAAACCCAGCGCATCCGCGCCTTGGTGGACGACCTCGCGCCCATGCTCGGCCTGAACGCCGCCGAACTGCAGGCCACCCGCCGCGCCGCCGAACTCTGCAAGGCCGACCTCGCCACCAACATGGTGGTGGAAATGACCTCTCTGCAGGGCATCATGGGGCGTTACTACGCCCTCTGGGGCGGCGAAGACCCCGCGGTGGCCAACGCCATCTACGAACATTACCTGCCCCGCTTCACCGGCGACGCCACCCCCCAGGGCAAACCCGGCCTTGCCGTGGGCATCGCCGACCGGCTGGATACCCTCATGGGGCTGTTCGCCGCCGGACTGGCGCCTTCCGGTGCCAAAGACCCCTTCGCCCAGCGCCGCGCCGCCCTCGGCCTGGTGCAGAACCTGATGGCGTGGAATCTGGACTTTGACCTCCGCGCCGGGCTGGAAGCCGCGGCAAAGCACCTGCCCATTGCAGCCACGGCCGAGGCCAAAGGGGCCGTGCTGGCCTTCATCGTGGAGCGCCTGCGCAACCTGCTGCTGGAGCAGGGCTACCGCTACGATGTGGTGGATGCGGTGCTGGCCGCCCAGGGGCACAACCCGGCCCGCGCTGCCGAGGCCGTGCGCGAACTCACCGCCTGGGTGCAACGGGAGGACTGGCAGCAGATTTTGCCCGCCTATGCCCGCTGCGTGCGCATCACCCGCGGCGAGGCGGAACGCTACCCCGTGCAGCCCGATGCCTTCATGGAAGACGCCGCCCGCGCCCTGTGGGAAGCCTTGCAGCAAGCCGAAGCCTCCCCGCGCCGCCCCCGCAGCGTGGACGACTTCTTCGCTGCCTTCCTGCCGCTGAAACCGGCCATTGAACGCTTCTTTGAAGATGTGCTGGTAATGGCGGAAGACGAAACCCTGCGCCGCAACCGCTTAGGGCTGCTCCAGCGCATCGCCGCCTTAGCCGACGGCGTGGCCGATTTCAGCAAGATGGAAGGCTTCTAACCGCGTCGCGCCTCCGTCCTCGCATCCATCTAACGCCGGGCAGTCACACACAGGTAACTGCCCGGCAAATGTGCGGGGGAGGGCGCCGACCAGGCGCCTTACGGCAGGGTAAACCACGCCACCACCGGGTCGTGGTCGGATTTGCGGATGGGGGAGGTGTCGTCGGGCGGGGGGGTGGGTAGTCGGCAGAGAAAGTGGAAGACCACAACCTGTACCAGGGCATGTTGTCTAATTATCCAAGGGCTGTTTATCTCTCACATAGCGCACGATGCTCAACGGCACCCCGTTCCACAACGTCACACGATACACTTCGCTGGCCCGCGGATATATCGTGGTTTCCCAATCAGCGCGCACCAACACCACAGCATAAAATGGCGGCTTCGGCTGAGGCTCATTTGCTCCGCTCCGATAAAAGTTGTATTTTTTGTGAGTGGCGTCTATAAGAGGGAGAAAAGGGCCCCACACTTGCACTGATGAACCTTCCCGAACGTGGGCGTCCAAATAATGTGCTGCTTCCTGAAACGAGGTGCCCCAATAATCCAGCTCGTAGTGGTGGTAAGCACCTTTTATGCCGCCGACTACAGCGTTGTAATACACGTATTGGTAAGGATGCGAGAGGTAAATGAACAGAATGCCGGGAAGCAATAAGCCGGCAGCGAGAGCACACCTGGGCCTTGATGCAAGAGAACGGGAAACCTGTTCAGCCATGTAACCCGCCGCTAAAAACAAGGGCGGTAGCAGAGCAAGAAACTGTCGGGCATTGTCGTAGAGTACAGGATGGCGCCAGATTATAAGTGCGAGAGGGACAATATACCACAGAGAAACCAGCATAAACAATTCACGTTGTTGTGCCCTGTGCAACCATAGAAGTACGAAGCCTGCCAATGCCAATATAATGGCAGGTTCTGTGACCTGAATCATGTGGAGCCACGGGACGTACCACCACGGAAGTTGTGCGGAAGAGTACTGAGCGCCTGCAAAGAGCACTTTCCCGTGCCACGGAAAACGAGACATGACGAGCAAAGCCGTAATAGAATGGGCCAAGGGAGCCGACCACGCCGCTGGCCAAACCGCGACTTGCACACCAAATGCGATGGCTAAATAGGCCAACCCTATTGCCAGTACGCGAGGACCATATTTTTGCCACGCGATGAAGAGGACAATGATCCCCACCCACCATCCGAGAACGCGAATGCTTGCTGTGAGTCCCAATGCCCCACTGGCTATCCAAAAAGAAGGCGAGCGGAATATCGGTTGGGTAACGCGCCACCATAATTTGACGTTTGCTTTCAAAGCACGGAACAAGGCAGGCGTTATCAGTCTTCCTGCAGTAAGGAGAAGGAGTGCCAGAGTGATGCTCCCTGCCAGAACAGCGTGTTCGCCCCGGAGAACATGAGCGAAAGATGCGCTTGCTTCTGTTTCCATATCGGGTGGAATGGTGATCGGCTGCCGCCACGCCCAGATTGCCACTGCAGCACTCAAAAGGGTGCTTGGGACCGTAAGAGCAATATAGTGTCCTAAATGATATTGACGCCACGCAGAGCGGATGCGCCCCTGCCATGTGTTGGAGCGTGAATGGATGCTCCACGCAATCGTGTCTACCCAGCGGAG
>Ga0256829_1002700_pt1 | contig 12943 bp, 11 predicted proteins | sample 131447metaG_FD_185979 | JGI IMG/M metagenome (GOLD analysis project Ga0256829, IMG submission 185979) | Hydrothermal vent microbial communities from Lau Basin, Pacific Ocean - 131-447 | ecosystem: Environmental > Aquatic > Marine > Hydrothermal vents | place: Pacific Ocean: Lau Basin | collected... | reverse complement strand
ATATGCTTGAGTAGCATACTGAAATGTAGGACCACTATCTATCACAAGATAGCTGGTCCCCATATTAACAAAACATGAGTTAGACATGTTTCCATTGTTACGCTTATCCATCACTTCTGGTAACCCGAAGAAGCAGAACACATCACTGCTAACTTCTTTGGGTTGAAGTTTGTAATCAAAGGAGAGAAGAGAATTTACAAATACAAAACTTAACAAAAGTAACTTCAAAGCGGAACTCCTTTTATACTCTAGATATTTCTAGAATTTGAATTGGTACTGAGCGATGAATGCATCTGCTCTATATCCACTTAAACCAGTCCATTTATTTGTACCTTCTGTAGCACCTGAACCATTTGTTGCAATATAGTTAAATACAATTTTATGCTGATTTCTTGCACGTTTTGCTTTACGAGAAAAGTCTGAATATGGTTGAGACAAGAACAGATTGAAACCTAAATATGTATTACCAAGTTTTGTTGTTGGTGCTGTAGCATTTTTCTGTGCTGACCCTTGAATTGTTTTTGCCACTAATTCAAGATTAGGCATTACAAAGTATCCTACAGTTGCTGTATATGTATCTTCATCATAATCTTTTTTACCTTTGATATTATGTGCAGTTGTATATTCAGCTTTTAAGCTCAATCGTCCAAGATTTGAATCAATACCAACATTCACATTTGAATAATCTTCACTATTTGCAAAGTTACTTGCATTTCCATCAGCATTTTCACTTTTTGCATATGATGCTTCAACATGGAATTTTTCAGTATAATCAAACATACCACGAACAGCATAAGAGTTGCCACCCATTGCACTACTACTAGCTGCACCACTTCTATTTGCTTGGTTCGCAACCATCACATCATAACCAAACCCTTTCCAAGGACGTTCGTGACCCATTTCAAAACCATTTACTTTGTTACCTGCCCAGCCAATTCCACGACCGGAGATCATAAGACCCATGTTTCTCTCAAGTACTAAAGATTTATCAAAACCACGTTCTGCAATATCAAGATTCCATCCTGGCATAGTGAAGCCCATACCATTTGGCATTTTGATAACACCAAGTTTTGGAATAAACGCATTATTAAATTTATAAGCGATAAATGCATCTTTAATCATTTTTGGTACAGCAGCACCATCTGTAGCACCTTGAGAACTATGCGCTTGATTAAAATCTAAAAATACTTTCCCACGCACATTTCCTGCTACATATTTCCAACCAAGACGAATACGTTGTGCACGAAATGCTACATTAGTATCTGCTTCACCCACTGAACCAGCATTTTTAATTTTCATCCCTTTTCCGCCAACAGCCTCAAGCTGAGCAAAACCAAAGAAAGTCAGTTTTGTATCAACATCACCCACTTTTTTCTTCATTGTGTAACCAGCATGTGCTGACGTAGACATTAAAAGTACCGTTGCTGCTCCAGCAGCCAATTTAATCATATTCTTCTTCATTATTTACCCTTATTTTAAAATTTTTCCCTCAGTCCTTAACAGCCCATAGAGCCTTTTTTAGGACAACCACATTTGTAATCAAGCAAAGTAACATTTCCTTTGTTGCTTACATCTACAACTTTTTGGCGTTTAATGTAATCACGGACTACATCATAAACTGGACGGATCTTATCTTCTTGAAGATTTTCACCCGCTTTTTGTAGGTTACCACCCCAAGATGATACTACATACGTTTTGTTCAAGTCTATCGGTTTACCTCCAATTTTAAGATTTGATATACGCTCACCTGGTTTGTTCGATACAGCGATGCTATATGTCACGCCACCTAAACGGCTCATATCTCCACCCTGTTGGTATAAAGGATTTGCATTAAAAACATTATCTGCAATATCTTCAAGCAAGCTTGCGATTTTAGCACCTTTTAATTCAAATGTATAAACATTCGGGTACGTAATACCACACATCTCATAGACATTATCCATTGTGATGTTCTCTCCGGCAAGGACAGTTGTTCCCCATCTATATCCCGGTGTAAAAGAGACATCACATTTCATTTCATCCATAACTGCATCATTGATGAGCTGGTCGAAAGTTGAAAAGAACGTATCACGTTTGTAAAGCATTCCTTTGGTTTTTCCAAGCACTTCATTGAACTCTTTGTCATAAGGAGCATACAGTTCATTGACGAGTTTCACACCTTCAGGATCTGCCGGAATGATATTCGAAGCGATAGGAATAAGTTTATACTCATACCCCTTGACCTTTCCATTTTTGGCATCAATGTCTAAACGACCAATGTATTTTCCGTGACTACCGGCAATAACAATAACCGTGTCATTTATAGTAATAGGTTTTGGTGAAGGATCATGTGTATGCCCACTTAAGATAAAATCTATACCCTTCACTTGACGTGCAACTTCTTGATCTACACTGAAACCATCGTGAGAAAGTACAACGACACAGTCCACTTTTTTCTCATTTCGAAGTTCATCGACATACTCTTGGAGTGTATCCATTCTGAGACCGAAACTCCATCCTTCTGTAAACTCTTTAGGGTTCGCAGTAGATGTAAATGGGAAAGACTGACCGATAATACCGATCTTCGCACCACCTCTTTCTTCAATAGTATACGGCTCAAATATAAGCTCTTCATACTCATCAGAAAATGGATCATCACCAACGACATTTTGAGAGATGAATTTTGCATCAAGCTTCTCAATAAGCTCTTTTACTCTCTCTTTACCATATGTAAATTCCCAGTGTCCTACCATAGTATCGATACCAAGATAGTTTTGCGCTTTTACAATGGCCTCACCACGACTTTTGAGTGCAACACCTGTACCTTGCCATGTATCACCAGAATCAAGGAATAAAACATTCTCTTTACCACGCTCTTTAATGATGTGATTTGTCAATGTTTTAATATGTGCGACACCACCCATCTTTCCAAATTTACGAGCCAATGCATCAAAATCCATATATGTATCAAAATAAGCATCTAAAGAGCTTGGTTCCAATCCATAAAATTTTTCAAATGATTCACCACATAGAAAACCTGGTGTTCCCACCAAGTTTGGAGCAGAGATCAATGTTGAAGGCTCTCTCCAGTACAGTGGCTTAATATGGGCATGCAGATCACAGATATGCATTAAAGTGAAGTTACCCATAGAATTAAACTCATAAATATCTTTTAGACCTATTTGCTCTATTGACTTCGTACTTCCGAAACTGCTTGTGGCAGCTCCCAAGCCAAAGATCGCTGCAATATGCATAAAGTCTCTTCTTGAAATTTCCATTATCTGCCTTCTATCTTTTTAGACCAGGAATAGATATTTCACTACCCTTTGCTTTTTCTGTCAAATACACTTCAAGTGCTACCATCTGTTTTGAACCGATTGGTATTACTTTTAAAAGTGCATTTTTCATACAACCCTGAAAACGGCGTTGCAATGTTCTTAAAGATGACTTTGTCATTCTATATGCCGGCCATGTAGCTGCAGCTTTCGCACCGTTTGCTCCAAGGTCAGGCAATTTTTGTGTTCTTAAAACTCTTCCAACTACATCAGGAGAGTGGCATGAATTACATGAAAGTCCGCGTCCACCACGACGAGTCATGAATGTTTTCTCACCAAGGGCATATGCTTCTTTCATCTGTGGATTTGCATTCACATCGATGTTTATCTTCTCACCGTTAGCGATCGACTTTACATATGCTAAAAGAGAGAACATATTTCCACTTTTTAACTTTAAAGGTTTATGTCCACCATCTGCCATCATCGCTTGAATGACCTGATCAAGTCCTACGACCATATCAAATTTTTTAACATAGCGAGGAAAACCTGCAATGTATGCCGGAAGATCATCTTCGCTTACACCAAGGTATTTTGCAAGACCTTCATCTCCACCCATGTAACCTAGTAATTCTTCACCGTCTGCGACCATAATGTCTGCAGGATTGTTCTCTGACATCTCTGCATACATAGCACGGTCTGCGTCACTCATTGCAAATTGTTCACCACCAAAAGATAATGAAGTAAGCATTGCAACTGATAGAGCTATTTTAATACCTGTTTTCATCTGATTATCCTCTTGGTTTAATCTTTTTGCTTTTCTCATGCATTTCGCCAGTGTTATCCGTATATGTCACAGTAAGTTTACCCTTACCATTGATTTTCATATAGGTTGTAAATACCGGGTTTACAGAGAGTGATTCCCATACAGTCATATGTGTGATCTCTTTTCCGTTGTAAACAAATTTCACACTGTTAATGTATTTTGCAGGAATGATCTTTTTCGTTTTTTTATCTTTTCCCATTCCTGTTGCCATTGGGTGCATTACCATAAAACTAACTTTTACAATCTCGCCGTCTTTGTATCTTTTCGGTTTAATTTTAATTAGTGATTTTCTTTCTTCTGCCATTTTTCTATCCTCTATTTATTATTTTTTTTCTATTGAGCGTTCGATCTTTTGATCAACCACATCCACCGATAGTTACTTTAACGTTTTGAGACGCTATTAAAAATGTTCCGTCGCTTAACTCAACTAGTGCAGTTACATCTTGTGTACCACTTAGTTTTACACGTGTTGAAAACATTGCTTTACCGTTTGCAGGTGTTAAGAACACATCGATACAACGAGCATTTGAATTTTTACCATTTAAAATATGGATCGCTTTTACATAGTTTGAATCTGTCATAGGAGAATCAACAGTAACAGTCACTGGAACAACAGCACCATTTTCAGCGATCTCTGGAGCTTTTAAATGTACTTTATCTGATTTTATAGGTTTCTTACCACCTGTAATAGTCTCCACAGCCGTTTTGAAGTCCATCTTGTTCGGACCTGTAGGTTTTGACGCACTATCTGCGAAACTCATAGCCGGTATAACAGCTGCTACTGCCGTTGCCGTACCTAATTTTTTGAAAAATTCTCTTCTTTGCATAGTTTACTTTCCTTCTTTCTTATTTTGGAGACACAATATATGAAGCAATGTCACATATCTCTCTTGGCGTGAATAACTTGGTAGTCAAGTTAATTGTCATGTGTGTATCTGGATTGTCAATACGCGCATCAGCAATCTTTTGATAAACGAATTGATCATTTCTTGCACCACTGTCTATGAAGTTCTCTTTATAGTGTGATAAATCCGGTCCAACGTTTCCAGCACCTTTAGCGCCTTCAATGTTATGACAAGCAACACAGTTTCCGTACTGTTTAAAAGGAATTTTCTGCCCAGGGAGATATGTTTTACCTGGTTTCATTTGTTTACGTGCTAAACCTTTTGGCGGCTTTGTTTTAGCCTTTTTACCATTTAAGTTGTGGAATATATACTTTCCTCTTGCAATAGCATCAGGATCTTTTGTTATACATCCAGCAGGCATTGTATAGACCTTCGGTGGTGCTAACAAATCTTTTTCTATCATTGCACTTGCATCAGGATGCGTTATCACTTTGCTGTAATCTGTAGCAAAAAGTGAAGCTCCTACAAGCAATGACATCATTACTGTTTTCTTCATTCTTGTTCCTCCTATGTATTTTCAAGGAGCAGTTTAACTATTGAATGTAAAATGAATGTAAAATCAGATTTATTTATAATTATTTATGCGGATTATGTGGGAAAATATAGAGAAACAGGCTTCCCTGCTTTAAATTTGACTCGATCTTGAGTTCAATGTTTTCATGATTGATGATAGATTTTACAATATTAAGCCCTATTCCAAAACCACCTTTTGAGGTATCTTCTCTATAGTAACGACTAAATATCTTCTCGACTTTCTCTATACCGACACCGTAATCTTTAAATGCCAGATGACATTTTCCATCTTCTACATACAAAGAGATATCGATATTGGAGTTCTCATACGAGTATTTGATCGCATTGGAAATATTGTTATCTATAAGACGCTGCAGTTGCTTTTCATTCATATATACTGTGCCACAACTATGAATATTTGTTTGGATGCTTATATTTTTCATTGCCGCAACCTCTGAGAAGTACTCGATTCTATCTTGCAAGAACTGCGCAATGTCAATATCTTTTTTTTCATGTTCCAAGCGTTCATGTTTAATGAGATAATCCATATCATTATAGATATTCGAGAGGACTTTAGCGGCTGCTTTCATCCGTTGCATGTATTTGTTTGGCGTGTTCTTTCGGTTGTAAAGATCAATATTGACATTAATGATGGAAAGCGGTGTGTTGATCTCATGCATCGAATCTTTAATGAAATTATCAAGCTGCTTGTTCATTTTTTGAAAAGGACGCGCAAATGTTTTTAAGAAGTAAACACTTAAAATAAAGACAAGTATTGCAATACTAAAAAGGATCAAAAGTACTTTTTCATAGACTGATGCATAGGATATTGTATTATGCAGTACAAGATAACTTGCACCGAAGTATCTTCCTTTTGGCAGTTTTACAACAAGATATGCTTCATGCCCATCTATATAGTAGCCATGTTTAAAATATTTAATAGGTGTACGTATCAGTGTGAAAATGGGTTGAAACTTTTCATCATAGAGCCCTGACTCAAAAGTTTTAAAACGCGGATATTCAAAATAGTCGTCATTTTGATCAAACTCCTGCATCGCTTTTACTATAAGTAAAGACTTCTCTTTTAAAAGCAGCTCATTTTGAATAGCATGAATGTTTTTCATATAGACCATATAGTAAAAGAGCGGTGCAAGAAGAATAATACTGACAAGTGCCGAATATATCAGCGCATATTTCGTAGAGTATTGATTATCTTTCAATAATGTATCCTAAACCACGTCTGTTTTGTATGATCTCCTCAGGAAGTTTCTTTTTAAGGTTATTAAGCTGCACTCGAATCGTTGCAGGCTCTACATACTCACCCCACACCTCATCTTGAAACATCTGCGTGGAGACTATAGAGTTTTTATTTTTTATGAGTACTTCAAGCAGGTCTTTCTCTGTTTTTCGCAGCACGATCTCTTCATCATCCTGTGTTAGTTTACTCTTTTTGAGGTCATACATTAGATTACAGCCGAGTTCTACAAGAGAGCCATCATTATGCAAATGCGACGCTAAAGCCTGATCAATACGAAGCTCCAACTCTTCAAGATCAAAAGGTTTTCGAATATAGTCACAACAACCTCGTTTATAGCCTTCTTTAAGATCATCCATCTCTGTCATAGATGTTAAAAAGATGGCCGGTATAGTGACATTGTCCTCACGCAGCTTTCGAAGCAGTTCAAACCCGTTGAGTGAGGGAACATTGACATCAAGCAGCAAAATATCGTAACTTTTATCATAGACAGCATCATAGGCCTCAAGTCCATCCATAAAACCATCTACTTCATAACCGATGTCACTCAAAAACTCTTCAACACTGATGCGCAGTGAATATTCATCTTCTAAAAGCAGTACTTTCATTTTATCTTCCCGTCTATTTTTTTTACTATCTTTCTATTGAGCATCATTTGTATCAACTCATCTTTTGAGTATTTATCAAACTTCTCATAGGCCTCATCGAAAAAGACCTCTCTGTCTTCTTTGTCAATAACATCCTGCAGGTACACAAGTGACGATGCAGAGTATTTGTCATACATATTCTCTTTATGGGACTCTTCTTTGACTATATCATACAAAGAGCTTCTTGTGATGTTGATTAAAAAAGAGATGTCATCTTCAGGGTTTCTAAAATAGTCCAAATATCGTTCAGGCAGTACGAAGACAAATCCGCCAATTATTTTTCCATTTCCGTCACGCATATTTTCATAAAATATATACTTATTATCTTTATACACAACACCACTGAGTTTCAACTCTTTAAAATCGAGCCCTTTAAGGGTTTGAATATGTGTATAGTTGTAGTTTCTATTGGCAAGAATGTATTTGTCAATACTAAGATTTTGCATCATTAAAACAGCTGTGTCCGTATGCTTGACATCAAGCAGTACATACAAATCGACACCGATTGAGCTAAAGAAGTCTGTAATAGATTTAAAAAAAGAGATAGATTCTACATAACCGATGAACTCCCCCTCTTTATAAACGGGTACAGTCGCTTTTATACCAAGACGACGACCTACTTCGATGGAAGCACGGGGTGTTTCATGGGTATCAAAATATTTCAGGTCGGTTCTATAATCACCGATGGGCATCCCTGCATAGACATCATCCCAACTTCTTGCAAAGATATTGAGCTCTTTGGTGATGACCTGTGCACGGATTCTCGCTCCCGTATTTTTTTGAATCGTCTGCGCAACATCAGAGATGATTTTATACCCCAGATCTTCATCATCATTTTCCAAGGCATCGATGAGACCTTTGTTCTTCGAGAGCATCAGAGCTACACGCAAGTCTTCCATCTTATGTGCTTTAAGCTGACTCTCCAGTGTCAAACGCATTTGATCCATAATATGGTAGATCTTCTGCTCTTTGATCTCATTTTTATAGTAGTAGGTAGAGACCAAGATAAGAACAATGACAATGGTAAAGACGATGCCTATTTTTTTTAACAAATGTGTGATACCCTTTATAAGTTCTTGAGATGTGCCAAGAATTCAGCCGGCTCAACGAAACCTATGATCGTTTTTGATGCAAGGACTTTCCCCTTTTCATCAAAGAAGATAATAGCCGGCGGTCCAAATACACCATATGCTTTTGAAAGCGCTTTCTCTTTTGGCCCATTTTTTGTAACATCTGCACGAATAAGTACGAACTCACTCATTTTTTCTCTTACTTTTGCATCGGCAAAGGTTACCTCTTCAAGTTCTTTGCACGAAGTACACCAATCTGCTGCAAAATCAAGCAGTATCTTTTTGCCTTTGTTCTTTTGCAGCAAAGCATTAAGCTCATCCAAAGAGGTGACTTTTGTAAATGCTATCTCTTTTTGTGCACTTTTTACACTGCTTTGTACAATTGGCTGGGCTTTTAAAAAGCCAAGTGGTTGCGTCAGACTCGGTGCCCCTGCAAGAACACTCAGAAAAAGAGTCAACGAATAGATAAAAAGTACAGTTGCAATAGAGCGTCTAAAAATATGTCCACTGGCATTGAGTGCTCCAAGGTAGATCGCAAAACCTATACCAAGCATAGCATATAGAAATGTTATGATACCAATTGGCAGAATTTTTTCAAGCATCCAAACTGCAACACCAAGCATAAGTACACCGAAGATCTCATTGACCATCGTCATCCATGCTCCCGGTTTTGGCATGAACTTACCGGCACTCACACCCACTAAAATAAGTGGAGCACCCATTCCAAGACTCATAGCAAAAAGAGCCGAACCACCAAGTAGTGCATCACCGGTTTGACCAATGTAGACTAGTGCACCTGCAAGCGGTGCTGCAACACACGGCCCTACGATAAGTGCAGATAAAAATCCCATAATAGCCACACCGACGACACCACTGCGATTTGAGTTTTGGCTCACTTTTGAAACGAGTGCATCAGGAAGTTTGAGTTCATAAAAACCAAACATTGAAAAAGCAAGTGCCACAAAAACACCGGCAAAAGCATAAACGACCCATGGTGTCTGCAGCGCAGCCTGCAGGTTAGAACCAAAGAGTCCCGCGAGAACACCTGCTATTGTATAGGCTGCTGCCATTGCAAGAACATACACAACAGAGAGCCCAAATGCTTTTTTCGTTGTAAGTCCTTCACCTTGAGAAATGATGACACCGGAGATGATAGGGATCATAGGAAAGACACAAGGTGTCAAAGAGAGCATCAGACCAAACACAAAGAAGGTTGCTAAAATGACCAAAAAGCTGCTTGATTTTATTGTATCGGCAATGAGGTCTGTTTTTGATTTGTTTTGCGTTGCATTTTCTAAAGCAGGTACCTGTTTCGGAAGCTCTTTTACCTGCACTGTTTTAGTAGAGTCCCCAGAAGACAACTTTGCAGTATCTACAGAGAGTGTAAAGGTCTTGTCGATCGGTTCATAACAAAGCCCTTGCTCTGAACACCCTTGATACTCAAGTTTAAGTTGTACATCTTTTACGCCTGATACAGCAGCAGTTTTTTTCAAATGCACAATAAATTCCGGTGATTTCATATACACAGCATCACCCATATGATCTACTGTCTTTGGCGCATCTATTTTTGCAATAGCAAGTCCAGAATCTCCAACAAGCGTAATATTGAGTTTATCTCTATAGAGATATATCTCCGGGGCAATCGTTATGCCGGCTACTATCTCTGCTTTTTCATTCACCTTAGCATAAGGCTTGAAAGCCTCATCGGGCATTAAAAAATCAGCTGCGTGAAGTGTAATGAATGTAAGCAGAAGGAATGTCGTTATTTTTTTAAGTAATCTCATCTATGAACCTTTAATATTTATGAAGAAAAAGTATACAATTTTTTTGTGTACTCTTTGTGTATCTTAGACACTTTTTGTAAAAAATGTATTATAATTGGAAAAAATAAAATAAGAGTAAAAAATGAATATTGATTTAGATACTGAAATATGTGTATGTAACTCCCTGACTATCAAAGATATAGCAGAATGCATTAAGAAGAACAACTTTACAACACTTCAAGAAGTTTTAGACAATCAAGAGATGCCCATAGGCGATAAATGTGAAGCCTGCCATGATGAAGGGTATCACAACGATGGGCTTAACATTCCTATGGTACTTGCAATGGTTAAGAGCGGACGCGTTTAGGTATTTCTATACTAAAGATTGTGCTTTGCTCTTTTGAAAACACGCTAATAGAACCGTTAAACTGTTTTTCTATGATCATCTTCGACATATAAAGGCCAAGTCCTGTTCCATTTTTTCCTTTTGTACTGAAATATGGCTCAAATATTTGCTTAATATGCTCTTTTGAGATACCTCCGGCATCATCGGATATACGAATTATAATCTTCTCTGCCTCTGCATGAAGTGCAATGCGTATCTCTTTTTCTTCTTTTTGAACATTTTCATAAGCATCAATGGCGTTATTGATAATATTTAAGATCACCTGTATCAGTTCATTTGCATAGACTACGACCTCTGTCTCTATGTCCCCTTCTAAACGTATCTTTACATTGTTACTTACAGCACGTGGTTCTATAAAGCTTATGGTTTTTGTCAGCAATTCACCTATCATGACTTGAGTAGCTTCTTTTTGCGGATGAAAATAGGTCTTAAAGTCATCAATGGTGTTTGAGAGATATACAACAGAGTTACTAATAGCATCTAAAACTTGAAGCAATTCCTCTTTTGTGACATCTTCTCCCATCATCTCTTTGAGTTGAATATTTGAGATTTGCAACGTAATGGTATTTAAAGGCTGTCGCCACTGATGGGCTATCATACTTATCATCTCACCCATAACAGCCTGTTTGGACTGTGCTGTCAGTATCTCATCTTTTTGAATCAACTCTTCTATCTTCTCTTGCACTGTCGCTTCTAGAGACTCATTGATCTCACGCAGTTCTTTTGTCTTTTCATTGACCTGATACGCAAGCTCTTTATTGAAATTTTTAAGTTTTCTGTGATAATAGAGCATAACCAGTAAGATAATACCCATGAACAGAAGAATTTTAATCGCTAAAGAGTAGTCTATAGTAGTCTGGTACCTGCTGATACGCCAACTGTTTCGAATGGACTCTATCTGCTCTTTTGGAATATGGGCCAGCGCTTTTTGAATGATATCAAAGAGTATGGGTTCATCTTTTTGAACTCCTATACTGCCTTCTATGGGTTTTTCTTTTGCTAAAAACCCATTTATTTTGAGTTTTCCATAGCCAAACTTATCAATGAAATAATCCGCCTGTTCATCCAAAGTCACGATGGCATAAGCTTCATTGTACAGGACATCGCGTACCATTTTACTTTTATCATGCTCCACTTCTATTCTCAGATAAGGATAAAGTGCTTTGAGATAGTTGCGAAAGGACTCTTTTTGTACGATGAGTTTTTTATCTTTGAGTAAAAGAGGATCATCCACAAAAGAACGTTCTAATTTACTGAGAAGTGCAAAGTTTGTTGCACTAAAAGGATGTGTCATATGCATAGATTTAAACTCTTTGTTCTTTGTGGCAACAACAGAGAGCAGTTGACATTTTTTTTCTAAAAGTTTCTTCTTCAGATCTTCTTCTGAGTCCGATTGCACCGGAGAGAACTTTAAAGAGGTCGTATCGGAAATAATAGAAAAAATATCGGCCATTTCACCTGTGAGTTTTCCGTTTTTCACGCCATCTAAAGGATATAACTGGTAGTTAATACATAATTTAATCTCTTTATGATTCTGTATATAGGCTAATTCCTGATCTGTAAAATCTATCTCTCCCTCTTCGCTCAAAGGTCTAAAAATAAAATTATCGAGACTTCTCTCCTTTTTTACATGATATTGCGATTTAAAAAGTTCTTTTTGCTTTTTTAAGAAATTTTTATCGATAGAACCAAGCTCATATGTATATGGCAGTATCAATTTTTGTGTATCTTTGGCTTCATTGAAGAGCTTTGCTTTTGAAAGTTTACAATTATACTTATTGATGAGAATATCTATAATCTCTTCTTTATGGCTCAAAGCATATGCCCACCCTTTTTGAGAAGCTTGAATAAAAGCTTGGGTACGTGCAGGATGTTTTAAAGCCTCTTTTTGTGAAGTAAAAAGTTCCAGTTGTAAAATAAAAAGATTATCTTCACTCGGATTAAGAATATTAAAGGCGACTCCCTTTTGTTTTAGATCGTAAGATTGATCGGAAATAAAAGCACTTAAAGCGTCTACTTTTTTATTGACAAATTCATTGACCGTAAAGGAGTCCGGCACAAAGTGTATGCTATCTATATTGACACCGTATGATTTTAAATATTGTCCGAAATTAAGTTCAAAATCTTCCTTGCTCGTTGTCATCACTCTTTTACCGGCAAGATCTTTGGGTGATTTTATATCGGGTGTAGTAATTAAGATCAGTGCTGGTCTTTTAAAATAAGACGCAAGCAGTGTAATGGGCTTGCCTTTAAGATAATCCAAAAGGATTAAAGAGTTATAGATTCCATAGGTAGCTTTGCCACTGA
>Ga0256829_1002699_pt1 | contig 12946 bp, 13 predicted proteins | sample 131447metaG_FD_185979 | JGI IMG/M metagenome (GOLD analysis project Ga0256829, IMG submission 185979) | Hydrothermal vent microbial communities from Lau Basin, Pacific Ocean - 131-447 | ecosystem: Environmental > Aquatic > Marine > Hydrothermal vents | place: Pacific Ocean: Lau Basin | collected... | reverse complement strand
TCATAATAGTTACCTTAAAAATGGAGTTTACTATGGAAATATCAACACAAACAAATATTATCTCAATCACTGGTAACATTAAAAGTATCTCAGATTTTCAAACCATCAAACAAAACACTGATGGAGTTGTAAAAGAACACAAAAGTGTCACCATAAAGATACTCAACTCTCTCTCCATCACATCATCAGTTATAGGCTACTTTAACAAGCTAGTTTTAAAAGATAAAATACAAATCAATATGCAAATAGGCAATACTCAACTCATGAATCTACTCAAAGATCTCAACCTTATCTCAACATTTAATGCAAAATCGATTTAACAATGCTTATCAAAACAAAACTCAATATTATCACCGCGATAGTAGTCGCTTTTTCTTTAGTCATCATCTCGATTACACTGACAAAGGCATTTAGAGACAATGCTACATTTAAACAAGCTAGTGAGCTCAATGTACTTTCTCAAAAACTTAGTCTCGTTATCCATGAAACACAAAAAGAAAGAGGTGCTAGTGCTGGATACTTGGGTTCTCGTGGTGCCAAATTTGCTGACATAGTGCCAAAACAAAGACTCCTTACTAATGCAAAATACACAAACTTAACAAACTATCTTAAAACTATACAAATCGCCTCTTTTCCATCTGAACTCAAACTTGCTATCTCTGGATTTCAAACTGATATGGCGAAAATATCTTCTATCCGTTCTCAAGTTGATGCACTCACTATCAGTACCAAAGATGAAGTCGCTTACTACACAAAAATGAATGCAAAAATCTTAAAGATCGTCTCTTTAACTGCCAAACTCGCAACAACGCAAGAACTTGTAAAATCTCTTGATGCGTATACAAACTTTTTAAAGTCAAAAGAGCGTGCAGGGATAGAGAGGGCAGTCCTTAGTTCTACATTTGCCGCGGACAAATTCGGCAATGGGATGTTCGCCAAATGGATAAAACTTGTAGCAGAACAAGATGCCTATTTGGATTCTTATCGTTCGATGGCTACTCCTGAGTCCATAGCACTTTATAATGCGAAGATGAACTCACCTATAGTAGCACAAGTTAACAAGATGCGCCACATTGCAAAAGAAAAAGCTATCTCTGGAGGTTTTGGTGTAGATAGTGTAGTCTGGTTTAAAACTATCACAAAAAAGATCAACCTACTCAAACAGGTAGATGATGCACTCGCTGTGCAAAACACAAAACTACTCAAACGAGTAACAGAGGAACTAAAACTACACTCACTCATCACCCTCATCAGCTACATCATTTTTGCTGTAGGCATCTTTGCGATACTCTTTTTTATCGCCAAAGGGGTCAACAGAAGTGTTCATAGTTCACTAGAGAAGATATCTTGTATCTCAACAGACCTCGACTTGACATGTGATGTTATAGTCGCAGGAAAGGATGAGATATCTCAGATTTCAAAAGCTATCCATGTGATGGTTGTTGCTTTTAAGATGAGTATTCATCAAGCCTTAGATGTCCTTAAAACCACAGCAACAGAAACATCAACACTTACCAATGTAGTCCATACTCTAACAGAAAATGGCAACAAGGCTGATAAAAAGATTAGCACCATTAATGAACTCGTAACAGAAGTTGGGCAAAGGCTTGACATGGTAGAAGAAGCATCTATCACAGTAACTGAAGACCTTTCACAAACTTCTGAAGTGCTCTCTAGCTTTGTTATCAAGCTTGATAATGTAGTACAAACTATAGAAGTAGGTAATGAGCATCAACTTGAACTTGCCCAAAAGGTCTCTTCACTAACAGATCAAGCAAAAGATATCAAAGATGTCTTAGAGATTATCTCTGACATCGCAGAACAAACAAATCTTCTTGCGCTTAATGCTGCCATAGAAGCAGCTCGTGCTGGTGAGCACGGGCGAGGATTTGCTGTAGTTGCTGATGAGGTAAGAAAGCTTGCAGAACGCACACAAAAATCACTCACTGAGATAGGTGCCAATGTCAATCTTATCACTCAAAATGTTATAGAGATAGCAGATGAAACAACAAACACCACGCAAAATATGCATGAGATAGCAGAATCTGCACATGAACTCATAGGTGCAGCCCAAACATCAAACGATACTCTAACACTCACAAAAGAAAAATCAAATGATGTCATGTACCAGTCAACATTTATAGCAACTAAGACAAAAAGTCTCATTACAAATATGGATGAGATTATCCATGTACTTTCAAAAAATGCAGAGCTTAGAAATGATGTGGAGCAAGCTACCAACACCATCACAGATGGGGCTTCACAACTCAAAGATGAACTAAGTAAGTTTAAAGTTTAATGTCAAAACTTAGTATAGAAGATGATGTACTTAAATATATAAAATCATTGACCATCCTTTGTGTTGATGACTCTCAAACTACCCTTAGCATCTATAAATCTATACTTAAGGATCTAGTAAAAGAGATTGTGTATGCTAAAGATGGCTCAGATGGTCTCCAGAAATTTTTAAGTCATGAGATAGACATCATAGTCACCGACTTTGAGATGCCTATACTTGATGGACTAGAGATGAGTAAAAAGATTCGAGGTTTCAATAAAAATATCCCCATCTTGTTGGTATCTGCTGTCGAAAATATGGATATCATAGTAAAAGCACTCAATCAGCACATCACAAGCTTTATCAAAAAGCCCATCATCCCTGCTGAACTTCTCTCTACCCTAGTAAACTCTGCAAAGATTCTCATAGCAAATAAATTTTTAGAAGAGGAGAGAGAGGATAAACTCAAAGTTTACCAAGAGAAAGAAAAATACTCCAACTATCAAGAAGAATTAGCCTTTTCAAAAGAGCTCAATATCTTAAGAAATGACTTTTATTATCAGATGATAGATATGAATGACTATGCTTTCATAGACTTTTTTTACCAACCACTTGATACTTTGAGCGGAGATGCTTATAGTGCGCGTTCAGTTGGAGAAAACAAGATATTTTACTTCATAGTAGATGGGATGGGCAAAGGTATTTCCGCTTCACTGAGCTCTATCTTGATGACCTCTTTTATCAACTATCTTATTGATATTTCCTCAGAATTTGACCTTAACAGGATTATTTATGACTCCATTGAGTATATCAAACCTATCCTACTAGATACCGAAACAATCTCCATAGACTATATACTTCATGACAATGAAAAGCAACTCATGAGTTACGCAACTTTTGCGATGCCTGCCCTTTTGATGCAAAATCATCAAGGTGCTATAGAAAGACTCAACTCTAACAACTACCCTATCAGCAAGTATATTACTAAGTTCAAGATAGACACTTATGATATAAAAGATATCAATAAGTTTCTTTTTTATAGTGATGGCATCATAGAAAACGAAACAAGGTTTAGTAGCAAACTCTATAACGAATTTTTACAAGAGGATTTTTTAAACTCCTACACCCGTGAGGATATGAAAAATAAGATTCTGTGGAAGATAGATAAACCTGAAGATGACATGACTTTTATCTTCATCAATAAACCAAACTTAGCAGCTAACCTCGTTGAAGAGAGATTCTTTGAATGCCAACTTAGCGAAGTTGACAATGCTTATGAGTGGTATATTGGCATTTGGGAGACACTTACAAAAGACCCAAAACTACTTCAAAGTGCAGGAATAGCATTTACTGAACTTTACATGAATGCTTATGAACATGGTAGCTTAGGCATAGCATCTTGTGATAAGCATCAACTTCTTGAAGATGATGTTTACTTTGATGAACTCAGTAAAAGAGAGATAGACTGCACCCTCCAAATAAAAGTAAGTGTCCATAGAGTTCGACACTATTCTAACTGCTACATCATCACCAAGATAACTGATATGGGTAATGGTTTTGATACAAAGATTTTAAGTGAGATATTTAGAAATTCTCAAGCATTTAATGGTAGAGGGGTGTATATATCGAGAGCATCATCACATGGAATCTACTATAATTCCAAAGGCAATAGTGTTATATTTTTAAATAAGATCTAAATCATTGGGCGAAGCCCAAGGATTTATTTTACCAATGCAGCTTTAGAAGCTTCAACTACTGCAGTAAACGCAGTAGCATCGTTCATTGCCATATCAGCAAGAATTTTACGATCAAGTTCGATACCTGATTTTTTCATACCATTCATAAATGTAGAATAGTTCATACCGTTAAGACGAGTAGCAGCATTGATACGGATAATCCATAATTTACGGAAATCGCGTTTTTTCTGTTTACGGTCACGGTGAGCATACACTAATGAACGCTCAATTTGTTCCTTAGCTTTTCTAAAGTGCTTACGACGACCACTGTAGAAACCTTTTGCTAATTTTAATATCTTTTTGTGTCTTCTTCTACGAACAACACCTGTTTTAACTCTTGGCATTTCTTTCCTTTTTCTTTACCTATCTCACGCTTGTGCGAAGGTGTCCAATCCGAATGGACTTGCCCAATTAATCTAATAATTGGAGATTTATGATTTACTAATTTATCATAGCCTTGATACTTGCTGAATCTGTTTTGGACACTACAGCTGGGCCGTTTTGTTTACGACGAGTTCCTGCATCTTGTTTTGTAAGAATATGACTTCTATACGCTTTACCGCGTTTTATAGAACCATTTTTCTTTACTTTAAAACGCTTTACAGCGCCTTTTACCGACTTCATTTTAGGCATCGATTTTCCTTTCTCGTAAAGTTTCACTTAATATGTTTTTTATGAACAAGTCCATAAAAAATCGCTAACCGCTCAGGCACTAAAGCTAACCTTTTTACAAAGGTAGAGATAGCAACTGCATATTTGAGGCTGGATTATACCCAAATTATTCTAAATATTTGCATAATTTGAGTTAAAGTTAAGAGATAAAAAGATAAACTTCGTAAAGCCATATATGGGAAATCTACTCGATGAAAAATATAATTTTACTAACAATATTAACACTTACTCTCAATGCACAACTTGTTGATGGAGTTGCAATTATCGTAAAAAATAGAGCTATCACTCTTTTAGACATAAAAAAAGAGATGACACTCTCAAGATTACCAGCACAAAAGGCTGCTAATGTGCTCATCAGAAAAAAACTCGAAGAGATAGAGATAGAGGAGCGTAAGATTAGCGTAGCTAATGGTGAAGTGTATGACGACATCAAAAAAACAGCCTCAAGAAACAACATGAGCATTAGTGACTTTTACAAAGCAGTTCGTGAATCAAATGGGATGACTTCAACGCAACTCAAAGCACAAATTAAACAAAAACTTTTATCTCAAAAACTCTACTCTGCCATAGCTTACAGTGCTATTTCGCAGCCTGACAAAGCAGATATAGAGGAGTATTACAACCTCCATAAAGATTCGTTTATCCACCCAAAAGGGTTTGATGTGATCATCTATGTAGCTAAAGACAAGCAAAGACTTCAAGAAAAAGTTGATAACCCTATGTTTTATTCACCAGATATTCAGACCAATGAACAAAAACTTCCTTACGATAAAATCTCACCAGAGCTTGCAGGTTTGCTTGAGAAAACACCACTCAATAGTTTTACCCCCATAGTGCCAGATGGCAAAGGGGCGTATATGAGTTTTTATATCAAAAACATCGAGAGTAAAAAAGAGAGTGGGCTTGAGAGTGTCCGTATGCAGATCATTAACCAGATTATAGGAATGAAACGCAAACAGGTTCTAAGCGAGTATTTTGACAGACTCAAACTCAACGCAGATATCAAACGCTTGCGAATGCCTAAGGAGTAACAAATGCTAACTGACAAAAACTTCATTAACATAGCAACCGAACTAGCAGGTGCATCGAAGTGTGTCTCTAAACAAGTGGGTGCTGTCATAGTAAAAGATGGTCGCATCCTTAGTACGGGTTACAATGGAACTCCAGCAGGTTTTACAAACTGCTGTGATTATTGGGATGGTAAATATACTTCAGAGCATCATGAGTGGAGTAAAACTTACGAGATTCATGCTGAGATGAATGCCATCATCTGGGCAGCAAGAGAGGGCATCTCAATAGAGGGTGCTACCATCTATGTTACTTTAGAGCCATGTAGCGAATGTAGTAAAAATGTGATTGCAAGTGGCATCAAACGGATAGTCTATGCTAAAGAGTATGAGCATACACACTCAGAGGTTATCTCAAAATTTATTAAAGACAATGGTGTTAGCATAGAAAAATTACAATTGTAAGAATTAGTTTTCCATAAGTACGCATAATTATGCTATGATGAATCAAAAACAGGACTCAAATGTCATTTGAAACACTTGGTTTATCAAAACCACTATTACAAGCAATAAAAGAACAAGGCTATACAAAGCCAACACCTATCCAAGCCCAAGCAATCCCAGTTATACTTCAAAAAAAAGATATATTGGCGGGGGCTCAAACGGGTACGGGTAAAACAGCAGGATTTACCCTGCCTATGCTTGAGCTTTTAAGTCGGGCAAAACCTACAAAGCAAAAACATCAGATAAAAGCATTGATACTTACTCCCACAAGAGAGCTAGCAGCACAAGTTCATGAAAGTGTAGAGGTATACGGAAAGCATCTTCCTTTTAAAGCAACAGTTATTTTTGGTGGGGTGAAGATAAATCCTCAGATCACGAAACTTCGTAAAGGTGTAGATATTGTCATCGCTACACCAGGGCGTTTACTTGACCATATAGGTCAAAAGACTATTGATCTGCGTCATGTTGAGTTTCTCATACTTGATGAAGCTGATAGAATGTTAGATATGGGTTTTGTTAATGATATAAAAAAAGTGATAGCACAACTTCCAAAACAAAGACAAACTTTACTTTTTTCTGCAACTTATTCGGATGCTATTAAAAAGTTGTCAAACTCTTTTTTAATCGCACCAAAGCTTATCGAAGTAGCACGACAAAATACAGCAAGTGAGACAGTGAAACAAGCAGTTTATCATGTGGATAAGGTACGCAAAAGAGAACTACTCACACATCTCATTGGTGAAGGGAACTGGAAACAAGTCTTAGTCTTTACTCGAACAAAACATGGAGCAAATCGCCTTGTGGGTCAACTTGATAAAGATGAGATTACAGCTGTAGCCATCCATGGAAACAAAAGCCAAAATGCAAGAACCAAGGCACTCTCTGATTTTAAAGAGGGTAAAGTGAGAGTCTTAGTTGCAACAGATATAGCCGCACGAGGGATAGACATAGACCAACTTCCTCATGTTGTCAACTATGAGCTTCCAAATGTAAGTGAAGACTATGTACATCGCATCGGGCGAACTGGACGAGCTGGAAACAAGGGTGAAGCCATCTCTTTAGTATGTGTCGATGAAGATGAATACTTAGCAAATATAGAAAAACTCATAAAAAAAGATATCCCAAAAGTTTGGCTCAAAGGTTTTAAACCAGATCCAAGCATCAAGGCTGAACCTATCAAACAAGGTGGAGGAAGAGGACAAAAAGGCAGTAGAGGCAATACTAACTCAAGAAATAGACCTCGAAATAGATCTAACAGAAGATAGTGCCTAACTTTTTAGTTATCCATACTTTTATATACAACAAAGAGCAATGATGAGGTTACGATACAAAAGATAATGGTGTATCCTGTTGGCATATCAAAAGTATAGGAAAGGTAGAGTGCGAGTAAGATGCCTAAGCTGCCAAAGCTACTTGCAAAAGTAAATGTTTTGATCTTGTTTTGCATGATTGAAGCATAGGAAGGTGCTACAAGTAAGGCAAAGACTACCAATACCCCTGCTACTTGGACTGAGGAGGTAACAGTGATGGCTAGCATCAAGAAAAAAAGATACTCCTTTTTCATACCCTTAAGTTTTGGATAGACAAAGAGCATCACAAGAGCTACAAAGGTGTAGACACTTAGACTTGAGTAAAGTTCCTCTTTGGATGTAAAAAGTATATCTGATGCACTTAGTTTTGAGAAAAGTTCAGTACCCTCAGCACTACGAGCGAGAATAAGCATGATGCTAGATATTCCAAAAGCATATAAAAGCCCTATAAAAGCTTCGATATGTTTCACCCTTTTTGTAGCCCAAGCGATAAGCACAGCACCTAGTAAAGCAAAACTAAGTGTCATAGCGTTTTGGTATGTGCCATCCATAAATGCAATACTTACTGCCATCCCACCTGCAGCAATCTGTCCAATGGCAAGGTCGGTAAAGATAACGCCCCGTTTGATAATCTCTACTCCAAAGATAGTATGGATATAGACTAAGGCGACACTCAGCACTAAAGCTGGCCAAAGAAGTTCAACTAGCGACATAGATGCTCTTTGATGGTGTTGTAAAAGCTCTCTAAGGTACCTGTATCTTTAAGTGAACCTAGATCATGAGGGATAAGAGCTACTCTAGCCCCTGTTTTGTCCGCAATAAAGTGAGCAGTTCTTTTCTCATGATAAATATCTTGAAGAATCACTTTAACCTTTTCATCTTTGATAGTATTTATAAGCCAAATAGTATGCTTTGAACTTGGTGATATACCTGGAAGTGGCTCTATAGTACCATAACTTTTAATGTTATAGCGTTCGAGGAAATAGTTAAAAAGTTGATGGTACTGCACCACTTTTTTTGTTTTACACATCTGCATATCTGCATCATATTTTTTCAAATACTTCTGCCACTTTTTTGTGAAATTTATCAGGTTTGTTTGATATGCCTTTGCATTATCAAGGTCAATCTCTATGAGTCTTTTCTCTATTGCTCTAGCTATAATAAGTACAATATGTGGATCAGTAGTGTAGTGAGGATTCCCTTGTGAATGAACATCACCGAAGGCACGGGAGACTGTTGCTGGAACATCTATCATAGGGACAAAGTGCGATATATCTAGTAAACCATTTGCCCCGTTTCTTATTTTGGGATTGTTTGCATTACGCAAGAGGGGTGGCAACCAGCCAAGTTCCAACCCAGCACCATTGATGATAAGCAGATCTGCACGACGCAGTTTAGAGAGTAGTGAGGGTTTTGGTACTATGAAATGTGGATCATATTTTGAACTCCCCAGTATAGTGACTTTTACATTGTCACCACCTATTTTTTTAGCTATTGCACCGAGTGTGGAGTATGTTGCATCTACATTTACCTGTGCAAATATAACTGTTGCTAGTAAAACTGTTAGTAAGATTGTTTTTTTCATCATCTGTTCCTCAATAGTTATGTGCACCGTGTGCACCTGCTGCAATGTTAAGGCTTAACATTACTGTATTTATATTTTTTCTCTCTCCTGCAATCACTTTTGTTCTGTCGTAACTGTAACTCAAACGCAGCCGTGACATTGAGAAAGGTTTATAGTCAATTTTTACAAGATATCTATTTAAATTATCTGTGTTTATATGATTGGCACTATATCTTTGCAAATCAATATCATTTTTCGTAATGGCATCGTAATGCACTCCACAGTAGTAGTTTCTGTTGATCCGATAGATGAGTTCAGTATAAAAGCCCCCTTGTTTGTTTGTAGTTTCATCTATCTTTTTATTACGCTGCAGATATTCACTCTGCCAAATCAATGAACTATATGCTCCAAGCTGTTCACGCATTGTCAAATCTACACCATAAACATCGGTAGTATGTGTTGTTAGATTTTTCCCATGTGCCAAACTAATGCCACCTAAGATAGAGAGATCTTCTCCTATATCTATGCTTGATTTGAGATAACTTACATAGAGATTATTTATCTCTTTATCGCCAAAACTTCTTTCGTTCGTTCCTTGCAACGCTTCTATACCTGTCATAATATATGTATCTGTTGGTGCAATCCATTGAAGCTGTATCCCTGCATCACTAATCGCATCGGGTCCAAAGAGAGCCTTGTAGATGATGGGCTGTGCATCAAAATGCCAAGAGTGTTGATGCTTGAAATTCATACGCCCAAAATTACTTTTAAATTTTCCCGCTTTTATTCGTAGAGCATAAGGGAGTGATCTAGTTTGCACATACGCCTCTTCTATCTCAAATTCGTGAGGATGCAGATGAAAGATGGCAAAAGCATCAAAATAGGGGTCAACTGCTGAATGCATAGCTACCTCTGCATAGTTTAGGTTAAAGCCTCTGCTTTTATTGAAAGGAAGCTCTGCTTTAGAGTTCTTGTTAGTTGGGTTGTAGTCAATAAACCCTGGGATAGATAGATCTTCATAGGCAGTATTGTTTACATCCCGTGCCACTGCTGACATATTTAAGATTAATGCAATGGCAGGTAGATAAGCATTTTGTGAAAAAGATGCACTTTGGTTTGTATTTTTTGTTTCTAATGCATATATTTGCATCTGTTGTTTATTGAGTTGCTTTTGTAGTAGATCAAGTTTTGCATCGGCAAAAACTGATGACACCACAAGCAAAGAGAGTAGGGTACTCTTTTTCATCTTGTCTCCATTTGTTATGTTGGTTATTTAGTAAGTGGTGTGAGTTGGTTATGAAAAAAGAGGTGGAGCTCTGGAGTGATACTCGTTGGGAAGAATATCTAAATGAAGAGATGAAAGTTTGGTGATGATGCCCTCAGATTTGATATCTATCTGTGAAAGATAAGTGGCATCACTCGGCAAGTCAGCATTAAAAATATTTGACTGAACTACACATACTTTACAATCATCATGTTGCAACAAATCATCATGATGATGCATAGAACTCGTAAAACTAGCGAGTAAAAATATGATGGCAAAATACTTTTGTATGAACTTTCTTATCATAAGAGAATTATACAAGAAATATTCTAAAAAGATGGTTAGAACAATTAGCGCTTAAGTAGTTCTTTGCTTTTACTACTCCAATATGCTCTGATTTTATTTGTAAGAGCATCAGGAAGTGGTACAAAACCTAAGCTTTTAGCGATCTCTTGACCATCAGTGTAACACCAATCATAGAATTTTGTAACAGCTTTGTTCTTTTCATGTTTTTCTGCAGGAATAAGGATGAAAGTAGCTGCTACTATGGGGTAAGAGTCAGCTCCATCAGGGTCAGCAATGATAGAATAAAAATCTTTTTTAGGATCAAGTGTGGCTTTTGAAGCAGCTATTTGAAAAGATTTTAAAGTTGGTTTGATGTAGTTTCCAGCTTTATTCTCAACTGTAGCCATTGCGATAGCATTGTTTTTTGCATCTGCATAGTCGATGTACCCAACAGTGTATTGTGTCTGTTTAAGAAGTGCAGCAACGCCAGAGTTTGTTTTTCCACCAATATGTTGTGACCCTGGCCAGTTAAGAGATTTTTTAGCACCATATGCTTTTCTCCAACCTTTACTTACTTTTGAGAGGTAGTATGTAAAGTTATAAGTAGTTCCACTTCCATCTGCACGGTGAACAAATATTAGTTTTTTATGTGGTAAGTTAGCTTTAGGATTTGTAGCTTTGATAAGTTTATTGTCCCAAAATTTTATTTTTGCCGCTGCGATAGCAACGATAGCTTTTCTGCTAAGTTTTAAGTTCTTAACCTCTGGAAGGTTGTACCCAATAGTGATAGCACCAACAACAGCTGGAAATTGATAGAGTTTATTTTGTTTGAGTGTTTTTGGGCTAAGTGGTTTGTCAGTACCTGCAAAGTCAACAGCACGAGACAAAGCATCTTTGATACCTTTTGAAGAACCTTTTTTGATGTAATCAACTTTGATACCAGTCTCTTTATTGTACTCTTTTAGCCATTTTTGATAGACAGAGTATGGAAAAGAAGCACCACTTCCTTTGAGGATTTCAGTTGCGTTAAGTGTAGATATAAGTAGAGTAGTTGCAAGTGCAACTTTAAGAACTTTTGTCATATTAGTTTTGCCTTTGAGTAATTTTTTCATGGCAAAAGTATAAAGTCTTTCGGTTACACTTTAGTTACAAGAGAGAGTTTATGAAACTTGTTCATAATAAACAAATTTTTAGATAGAATAGCAATGATAATTTAGGGCGAAAGTAAGCCAAAATGGGAGAAAGAATGGACGCAGCCAAATATATTTGGATGAATGGAGAATTTGTAGCTTGGGAAGATGCCAAGGTTCATGTTCTCTCACATACACTGCACTACGGAAATGGTGTAATAGAAGGAACAAAAGCTTATAAGACAGACAAAGGTTACGCAATCTTTCGTTTAAATGAGCATACTACAAGACTCAAAGAATCAGCAAAAATGACTCTTATCGACATCCCTTACTCAATCGAGGAGATGAATCAAGCACAGATAGACTTAGTAAAAATGAATGAATTTACAGGTGACAATGTTTACATCCGTCCTTTTGCATTTTTAGGCTATGGTGTGATGGGTTTGTATCATAAAAATGCTCCAGTGGAGACTGTAATGAGTGCTTGGGAGTGGGGTGCTTACCTTGGTGAAGAGGGTCTCCGTAAGGGCATCAAGCTTAAGATAGCTTCCATGACAAGACCAGCAAATACTTCAAGTATGGGAAAAGCAAAAGCAACAGCTAACTATCTTAATTCACAAATGGCAAAGTATGAAGCTATAGAGTGTGGCTATGATGAGGCATTGCTTTTAGATGACCAAGGTTATGTAGCAGAAGCGAGTGGTGCTTGCTTTTTTATGGTAAAAAATGGGGAGTTGATCACCCCTCCAAATGATAATTCTTTAGCATCTATTACACAAAAAATGGTGATTGAGATGGCAGAAGATTTTGGCATCAAGGTGACTCGTCGTCGCATCACTCGTGAAGAGGTTTATGTAGCTGATGAAGCATTTTTGACAGGAACTGCTGCTGAGATCACACCTGTTGCAAATGTAGATGCAAGAGATATAGGAACAGGCAGTCGTGGAGAGATGACCGAAAAAATTCAGTCAACTTATTTTGATATTGTCTTTGGTCGTAACAAAAAGTATGAGCATTACTTAACTTATGTAGATTAGTATGAATTCCCAAGTACAACTTGGGAACTAGAATACCGTAATAATATATAAGATGAAAGTTCTAGCTCGTAAGAGCTTAGCTTTAGTGCCCAAGCGGCTAGCGTAGGTATCGGGACGAGTTCCGATACCGTAATAATAAATGAAGGGCTTCCCTCATTT
>Ga0256829_1002698_pt1 | contig 12950 bp, 12 predicted proteins | sample 131447metaG_FD_185979 | JGI IMG/M metagenome (GOLD analysis project Ga0256829, IMG submission 185979) | Hydrothermal vent microbial communities from Lau Basin, Pacific Ocean - 131-447 | ecosystem: Environmental > Aquatic > Marine > Hydrothermal vents | place: Pacific Ocean: Lau Basin | collected... | reverse complement strand
GATACACCTACTCCGGTCATCCTGCAGCTGCAGCGGTGGCGTTGAAGAATCTGGAAATTATCCAGGAAGAAAAATTGGTGGAGCGGGTCGAGACCGAAATAGGTCCCTATCTGCAGAGGCGTTGGCGCGAACTTGCTGACCATCCTTTGGTGGGTGAGGTGCGCGGTATTGGCCTGGTAGGTGCATTGGAATTGGTTAAAGACAAAGCAAGCCGCGAGCGCTATCCGGGTAATGGCAAAGTCGGTGGGATGTGTCGCGACGCCTGCACCGCGAATGGTCTGGTGATGCGCGCTACTGGCGATACTATGTTGATCTCGCCGCCACTGATTATTACCGAGTCGCAAGTTGATGAGTTGATTAGCAAGGCGCGTCAATCACTGGATGATGTCTTGCGGCAGATTCAAGATGGCGCATTAGAGGAAGGTTAACGGATCTGATGCCCTTTGATGGCGCATTGCAATGAGCCGATGTGAAACAAACATGGGTGGTTCGCGAAGGTGGATGCTATTGCTAGCGTTCGCGGGACATCGTGTAGAACTATAATTTCAATCAAACAACGAGAAGGTACAATTATGCATAAGCTTCTAAAAACAACTCTGGCGACTGCAGTATTGTCGACAAGCGTAGCCGGCACTGCTGTCGCTGAAGAGGAAAAAGTTCTTAATGTCTACAATTGGTCGGACTATATCGCAGAGGATACTCTGGCCAACTTTGAAGCTGAAACGGGTATCAAAGTTACATACGACGTATTCGACAGCAATGAAGTACTGGAGGCGAAATTGCTCGCGGGCAATACCGGCTTTGATGTGGTCGTTCCTTCTTTGTCGTTCCTGGCGCGTCAAATTAAAGCTGGCGTTTTTATGCCGCTGGATAAATCCAAACTGACCAATTATGACAATCAGAACAAAGAGCTGCTAAAAACAATCTCTACTCTGGATGAAGGTAACATTCACTCCATTCCCTACTTGTGGGGTACTACCGGAATTGGCTACAACGTAGAGAAGATTCAGGAAATTTTCGGTGATGATGCCCCTACTGATAGCTGGGACCTGGTGTACGATCCAGAAAATCTGGCCAAGTTGACCGGCTGCGGTGTGGCGTTTTTGGATGCGCCTAGCGAGATTATCCCCGGAGTACTGCACTACCTGGGTGAAGATCCAAACAGCCACGACACCAAGTTGATCAAAGGCAAAGCTCAAGATCACCTGATGAAACTGCGCCCGCATATCACTTACTTCCATTCGTCTCAATTTATCAATGACTTGGCCAACGGCGATATTTGTGTAGCTGTTGGGTGGTCTGGCGATATCCTGCAGGCATCTGATCGTGCTGCAGAAGCGGAAAATGGCGTTGAAGTTCAGTACGTAATTCCTAAGGAAGGCGCTCTGACTTGGTTTGACATGTTGGCCATTCCGAAAGATGCCAAGCACCCTGAAAATGCGCACAAGTTCCTGAACTACCTGTTGCGCCCCGAAGTGATGGCGGGCATTTCCAACTACGTTTGGTACGCCAATGGCAACGAAGCGTCGACGCCGATGATTGATGAAGATGTAACTTCGCACCCAGGTATCTATCCAAGCGAAGAAGCGTCGAAAAAGCTGTACACCGGCAAGATGACTCCGCCAAAAGTGGACCGCGCCTACACTCGCGTTTGGACCAAAGTCAAAACCGGTAAGTAATTTCTGTTTGTCGAACAGAGCCATTTCTGGGGGCCTCCGGGTCCCCAGTCTTTCCCGAGCGAATTTCGGGGCAGCCCATGAAGGCTGTGTGCATACTAACAACTCAACAAAGCAAAAATATTATTCTGGATTGATATGTCTACATCAGAGAGTCAGGCCGTCGAAAATTTATCGCCGGCAGCTGCCGACAGCGGCAAAAAACACAATTATCTGCAGATCAAAAATGTTTCGAAACAGTTTGGTGATTTCACTGCAGTGGATGACGTCAGTGTAAATATTCATCAGGGTGAAATTTTTGCTTTGTTGGGAGCTTCCGGTTGCGGCAAATCGACCTTGCTGCGCATGTTGGGCGGTTTTGATCTGCCCACCAAAGGTCAGATCTTGCTGGACGGAGAAGATCTGGGTAACCAGCCTCCCTACGCTCGCCCCATTAATATGATGTTTCAGTCTTACGCACTGTTCCCTCACATGACGGTGGAAAAAAATATTGCGTTTGGGTTACAGCAGGATAGGGTGCCCAAGTCGCAGATCGCCGATCGCGTCTGTGAAATGCTAAAGCTTGTGCAGATGGAGCGCTTTGCCAAGCGCAAGCCGCATCAGCTGTCTGGCGGTCAGCAACAACGTGTGGCGCTGGCGCGTTCACTGGTGAAAAGTCCTAAGCTATTGCTATTGGATGAACCGCTCGGCGCTCTGGATAAAAAACTAAGAACTCAAGTGCAGTTGGAAATTGTCGACATTATCGAGCGCCTCGGCGTCACCTGCGTCATGGTTACCCATGATCAGGAAGAAGCCATGACAATGGCGAGCCGTATTGCGGTAATGAATGCCGGTGAAATTATGCAAGTGGGCGAGCCGGACCTGGTGTATGAACAGCCCAATTGTCGTTTCTCTGCGGAGTTTATCGGTTCAGTAAATATGTTAGAGGGCTCTCTCAACGAAGACCACCCGGATTGGGCGTCGATTACCTGTCCGGATTTGAACGCTGACTTGTACGTTGGACATGGCCTGACGGGGTCGCAGGGTATGCCCTGTGCTCTGGCTGTGCGGCCGGAAAAAATTTCGGTCAGCGCTGGAGAACCACAGCGCGAGCACAACAAATTTCAAGGCGTGGTAGAAGATATTGCCTACCTGGGTAGTCATTCGGTGTACCACGTGCGTCTGCCGTCCGGCTTTATCGTTATGGCCAACGCCATGAACGCCAGTCGTCATTCGGACCGTTTTACCTGGGGAGACAGTCTCTGGCTATCCTGGGATGACGATGCCGTGGTGGTGTTGACGTCATGATAGCCAAGCTTCGAACTCTGTTGCCCGGCAAGCACTGGGCGATCACAGGCATTCCGTACCTGTGGTTGCTGCTGTTCTTCGCCATTCCTTTTGCCATTGTCCTGAAAATATCGTTTGCGGAAGCACAAATTGCCATGCCGCCGTTCAGCGATATTGTGGATTTTGATGGCGAAGTCTGGAATCTGACGCTGAATTTTCTGAACTATATGTATCTGCTGGAAGATGATCTTTATGTGGATGCCTATCTCAGCTCTGCAGGTGTCGCTTTCAAATCTACGTTGCTCTGCCTTGCGATCGGTTATCCCATGGCTTATGCCATTGCTCGTATGCAACCTTCCACTCGCAACATCTTTTTGATGTTGGTGATTTTGCCTTCGTGGACCTCGTTTCTGATTCGCATCTACGCTTGGATCGGCATCATCAAGAACAATGGGCTATTGAACAATCTGTTGATGGGGATGGGGGTGATCGACGAGCCGTTAAAAATTCTGCACACCGAGCTGGCCATCTATATCGGTATTGTCTATGCCTATTTGCCGTTTATGATTCTGCCTTTGTATACGACGCTGGTGAAATTGGATGACCGCCTTTTGGAGGCAGCTTCAGATTTAGGGGCGTCGCCCATTAGGACGTTTTTCACGGTGACTCTGCCGTTGTCAAAGCCCGGAATTATCGCCGGTTCCATGCTGGTGTTTATTCCGGCGGTGGGAGAGTTTGTAATTCCAGAGCTGTTGGGTGGTTCGGAAGCGCTGATGATCGGCAAGATATTGTGGCAGGAATTCTTTAATAACCGCGACTGGCCTGTGGCTTCTGCCGTGGCGATCGTCATGCTGTTCCTGTTGCTTATACCGATCATGATATTCCACAACAGCGAAGCCAATGCGCTCGAAAACAAATAGGGGAGGATCACCAGATGATGTCTACACATAAACCTTCTCTGTTTGGGAAACTGTCGCTGTTGGTAGGGTTTGCCTTTTTGTATCTGCCCATTTTTATTCTGATGTTCTACTCCTTCAATGAATCGCGCCTAGTGACCGTGTGGGCTGGTTTTTCGATTAAGTGGTACGGTGAGTTATTTCGCGATACACAGATGATGAGTGCCGCCTGGATGAGCCTCAAAATCGCCTTCTTAAGTGCCTCGGGTGCTGTGGTTCTGGGAGTGATGGCTGGTATGGTGATGGTGCGCTTCGGCCGCTTTAGAGGAAAAACCCTCTTCAGTGGCATGATTACCGCGCCGTTGGTAATGCCCGATGTCATTATCGGTTTGTCGCTGCTTCTGATGTTTGTAACCCTGTCCGATATGGTGGGGTGGCCTGAAGGTCGAGGCATGCTCACGATATGGATTGCCCACGTGACTTTCTGTACAGCTTATGTAGCGGTGGTGATTTCATCGAGGCTCAAGGATATGGACGACTCTCTGGAAGAGGCGGCCATGGATCTGGGGGCGACTCCTTTTAAAACCTTCTTTGTAATCACTCTGCCTATTATTGCTCCGGCGATTATTTCCGGTTGGTTGTTGGCGTTTACTCTGTCGTTCGACGATCTGGTGATCTCGAGCTTTGTCTCCGGACCATCATCGACAACCCTGCCTATGGAAGTGTTTTCGTCAGTGCGACGTGGTGTGAGTCCTAAAATCAATGCCTTGGCAACCATAATGGTGCTGGTGGTTACCCTGGGAGTAGTGGCGGCCTGGTGGATCGCGCGCCGGGAAGAAAAGAAGCGTGAGATAGAGGAGCAAATGGCCGCGGCAGAGGGTTAGCGGCGGTATTGATCTGGGCTGGCCGGTGAGAAATGCCCGGTCAGCCCGCTTAATATCAGTGGGGAATATTGGACAGTTTGGGGTTGGGACGCTTTGCGGCGCGGAAAACCAGAGCTACCTTGCCAATTTCCTGAACCAGTTCAGCTCCCGCCTTTTTGACCATCTCGGCGGAGACCTGTTTGCGCAGGTCGCGATCGCTAATCATCAGTTTTACCTTAATCAGTTCGTGGTCGTTCAGGGCGCGATCCAGTTCTTCCATCAGTCCTTCACTCAGGCCATTACCTGCAACGGTGACGACTGGATTCAAATTGTGTCCAATATTGCGATATTGTTTTTTACGCTCAGGGCTTAAAGGCATACAATGTCTCTTTGTTTGGGGTGGAGAATTCCCCAATTGTACCTCAATATCCCGTGAATCATCCTTTAAAACCTAGCATATCGCCCTTCTATGTCTTCAAAATCCAAAGGATCCCGTTCAAAAAGCAGTAATCGCTGGCTCGACGAACACTTTAATGACCAATACGTTCAGCGTTCCCAGCAGGACGGCTACCGCTCCCGAGCCAGTTACAAGCTCATTGAGTTGATCGATAAGGACAAGCTGATTCGCCCGGGCATGACAGTGGTCGATCTCGGTGCAGCCCCCGGCGGGTGGTGTCAGGTGGCCGCCGAGAGGGTCGGTGACAAGGGGTGTGTTGTCGCGTCCGACATTTTGCCTATGGATGCACTGGCTGGGGTGGAGTTCGTGCAAGGGGATTTCACGGAAGATGAGGTGTTCGATCAGTTGATGGACCTGCTCGGCGATGACAAGGCGGACCTTGTAATGTCGGACATGGCCCCCAATATGAGTGGTATGGCTGATGTGGATCAGCCGCGAGCTATGTATTTAGTAGAACTGGCGCTGGATATGGCGCGTAGTACCCTAAAGCCCAAGGGCAATTTTGTAGCTAAGGTCTTCCAGGGCGAAGGCTTTGATGAGTTTCTAAAGGACGTAAGAAGTTCCTTTCAGACGGTTGTTACGCGCAAGCCCAGTGCCTCCAGGGCACGATCCCGAGAGGTTTATATCGTAGGTAAGGGGTTTATAGGCCAATAGCTGGCCCGTTGGTATGCGCTAAGTTGTGTGAATGTGGTTGCTGGCCCTGAGGCATAAGGCTATCTTAAGGGCTGGTGTAATAGTTTTTGATGTTGTACGCCGTTTGAGCAAAATGGCGCTGTGAGGGTAACTCTTTGAACGATATGGCAAAAAATCTGGTGTTGTGGCTGGTGATAGCGGCGGTGCTGCTGACAGTATTCAACAACTTCAATCCACAGTCCTCCCAGGAGTCGCTCACCTATTCCGAGTTTGTTAAAGAGGTGCAGTCTGATCAGATTCGCGAAGTGACTATCGATGGCCTGGTCATTGTAGGCATGCGCCATGATAACTCCCGCTTTGAGGCCATTCGTCCGCAGGTGATGGACGATCGCCTGATGGACGACCTGCTCAACCACGGCGTTGAAGTTAAGGGCAGTAAGCCAGAGCAGCCGAGCATCTGGCAGCAATTGTTGGTGGCCAGTTTTCCGATTCTGCTGATCATCGTCGTGTTTATGTTCTTTATGCGCCAGATGCAAGGTGGTGCGGGTGGCCGTGGTGGCCCCATGAGCTTTGGCAAGAGCAAGGCTCGCTTGCTGGGCGAGGACCAGATTAAAACCACTTTCGCCGACGTGGCGGGTGTGGATGAGGCCAAAGAAGACGTTCAGGAGCTGGTAGAGTTTTTGAAAGATCCCTCTCGCTTTCAGCGTCTGGGTGGCCAGATTCCTCGCGGTGTATTGATGGCGGGCCCTCCAGGGACCGGTAAAACCCTGCTGGCTAAAGCCATTGCCGGTGAAGCCAAAGTTCCGTTCTTCTCCATTTCGGGTTCTGATTTTGTGGAAATGTTCGTGGGTGTCGGTGCTTCGCGAGTTCGTGACATGTTTGATCAGGCCAAAAAGCAGGCGCCTTGTATCATCTTTATTGACGAAATCGATGCAGTGGGTCGCCATCGTGGCGGCGGTCACGGCGGTGGTCACGACGAGCGTGAGCAGACTCTCAACCAACTGCTGGTGGAAATGGACGGTTTTGAAGGCAACGAAGGTATTATCGTTATCGCGGCTACTAACCGCCCGGACGTGCTCGATAAAGCACTGCTGCGTCCCGGTCGTTTTGATCGCCAGGTTTTTGTAGGCCTGCCTGATATTCGTGGCCGTGAGCAAATTCTCAAAGTGCACATGCGCAAGGTTCCTTTGGAAGAAAATGTAAAAGCCTCAATTATCGCTCGCGGTACCCCTGGCTTTTCTGGTGCGGATCTGGCGAATTTGGTGAATGAGGCCGCCTTGTTTGCCGCGCGTGCTAACAAGCGCGTAGTCACAATGGAAGAGTTTGAGAAAGCTCGCGATAAAATCATGATGGGTGCCGAACGCAAGACCATGGTGATGAGCGAGAAAGAGAAAGAAAATACCGCTTACCACGAGGCGGGTCATGCCATCGTGGGGCGTTTGGTGCCTGAGCACGACCCAGTGCACAAGGTCACCATTATTCCTCGAGGCCGCGCCCTGGGTGTGACCCAGTTCCTGCCTGAGGACGACAAATACAGTCTCAGTAAGCGCGCTCTGGAATCACAGATTTGTACTCTATTCGGTGGACGTATCGCTGAAGAGATGACGCTGGGCTTTGAAGGTGTCACCACTGGCGCTCAGAACGATATTGAGCGAGCCACCAGTCTGGCGCGCAATATGGTGACTAAATGGGGCTTGTCTGAAAAGTTGGGTCCGTTGCACTATGGAGAAGATGATGGCGGCATGCCAGGGACCCCAGGGCCGTTGAACTACTCTGGCGCCACTTCCAAAACCATTGATGAAGAAATTCGTCGCATTGTGGATGAGTGCTACAAGACGGCCGACCAGCTGTTGAATGAAAATCGCGATATTCTTGAGGCCATGAAAGATGCGTTGATGGAATATGAGACCATCGACGCAGAGCAGGTTGATGATCTAATGGGGCGCAAAAAAGTGAGACCTCCCCGTGATTGGCATGATGATGATTTTGGGGGAACACCCAGCAAAGATTCTGAATCAGAGTCAGACAAGAAAGACGACAAGGGAGCCAATCCCATCGGTGGTCCGGCACAGCACCACTAGTTTGATATTCTGAGCTATCCAGGCCTGGCGGTTGCTATCGCCGGGCCTTTTTGTTTATTTCCCCGCAGGACGATCAGCAATATTGGCCGTACCTGTATTTTCAGTTTTGGTATCAGCCAGCATGCGTAAAGGCCTGACATTCGATCAACCCCGTATTATGGGGATTCTCAATACCACTCCCGATTCTTTCTCCGATGGCGGAAATGTCTTCCGCGATGGACGTGTGGCGCTCGATGATGCGTTGTTCAAAGCTGAGCAGATGCTGGCGGATGGTGCAGATATTATCGACGTTGGGGGTGAGTCGACGCGCCCCGATGCGTCACCGGTAAGCCTCGACGAAGAGTTGTCTCGTGTGGTGCCTGTGGTGGAGGCTTTAGTACAGCGCTTCGGCGCATACGTCTCGGTTGACACCAGTACCCCGGAGGTTATGACGGCCGCATGTGACGTTGGCGCCAGCATGCTCAACGATGTCAGAGCCTTGCAGTGTGATGGAGCAGCGCCGGCCGCGTTGGCGACCGGATTGCCCGTCTGTGTGATGCATATGCAGGGGCAGCCAAAGACCATGCAACAAAACCCCGTTTATGCAGACGTCGTAACTGAGGTCTACAGTTTTCTACAGCAGCGCTTGCAGCAGTTGCTACAACTAGGTTTTAAGCGGGACTCACTATTGATTGACCCTGGGTTTGGTTTTGGCAAAACGGCGCAGCACAATCTTCTGTTGTTGAAGCAGTTGGATAAATTCCAGCAATTACAGGTGCCGTTGCTGGTGGGTATATCGCGCAAATCAATTTTTGGTCAGGTTCTTGGGCGTGAGGTGCATCAACGCTTGGCGGGGAGTCTGTCCGCCGCTATATTAGCGGCACAAAAGGGAGCCGGCATTATCCGTGTTCACGACGTGGCTGAAACCCGAGACGCCCTGCTATTCATGCAGGCCGTGAACGAAGCCTGAGCAGAGATTCAAGGAGTAAAGGAAGCAGTATGACGCGCAAGTATTTTGGAACGGACGGCATTCGTGGACAGGTGGGTGAAGGTGTAATTACCCCGGATTTTGTGCTCAAACTTGGTTGGGCGGCCGGCAAGGTGCTGGCAGAGCGCTTTGATGGTCCGAAGCTCATCCTTATTGGTAAGGACACGCGTATTTCTGGCTACATGTTTGAATCTGCACTACAGGCGGGATTGATCAACGCGGGAATTGATGTGGGCCTACTGGGGCCGATGCCAACACCTGCGATTGCCTATTTGACCCGTACTTTCCAGGCTCAGGCCGGAATCGTCATCAGTGCGTCGCACAACCCTTATCAGGATAACGGTATCAAGTTCTTCAGCCACACTGGCACCAAGTTGCCAGATGATATTGAGCTGGCTATCGAAGAGCAGTTGGATCAGCCGATGGTTACAGCTCCGAAATTGGGCAAAGCTCGACGTATCGAGGATGCTGCCGGTCGCTATGTTGAATATTGTAAAGGCACCATGCCGTGGGGCTTCAGTCTCTCTGGTCTAAGGTTGGTGCTCGATTGTGCCAATGGTGCCACCTATCATGTGGCTCCCGATGTATTCCGGGAATTGGGTGCGGAAATCGAAGTCATTGGCAATGAGCCCGATGGTGTCAACATCAATGAACAGTGCGGCTCCACCAAGCCTGGAAAGTTGCAGTCGCGCGTGCTGGAAACTGGTGCTGACTTGGGTATCGGTTTTGACGGTGACGGGGATAGATTGGTGTTTGTTGATCACAAGGGCGAGCTGGTGGACGGCGATGAAATTCTCTATCTGATTGCCTCACATCGACAGCAATATCGCGGTGGCTGTAAAGGGGTCGCCGGTACGCTGATGAGTAATTTTGGCTTTGAGCTGGCGCTTAGAAAGTTGGATATTCCATTTGAGCGGGCTAAAGTCGGTGACCGCTACGTAATTGAGTCCATGAAAAAGAATGGCTGGCTGCTCGGTGGAGAGAATTCAGGCCATATTGTTTGTGGTGATGTTAGTACCACCGGCGACGGTATTATTGCGGCGTTGCAGGTATTGTTGGCATTGTCGGTGGCCGATCAGTGTCTTCACGATCTGAAACAGGGTATGCGCAAGTTGCCCCAGACTATGATCAATGTCCGTATCCAGGGAAAAGTTGATCTAGATAACGATACGCTGCACAAGGCTGTGGCCAGTGCCGAAGCGCGGCTGGCAGACACGGGGCGAGTGTTACTGCGTCCGTCAGGTACCGAGCCTTTGATCCGCGTTATGGTTGAAGGTGAGGACTTGCCTTTGGTGAATGAGCTGGCTCAGGAGCTGGCGGGCGTGGTTGAAACTCTGTTCGCTGGCTAGCGGCTTTTTATTGGCTTCTCCGATTGTAAGTAAGGACGTTCTCCGATAAGATTGGCGCCCCCTTCGCGAGGGGCATCTGGAAATTGCTGAAAGACGGTCTTTAGGCCCGCGAAACGGACGATTTAATATGCGACAGCCACTGGTTCTGGGTAACTGGAAAATGAACGGTTCCCTGAAAGACAATCGCGAATTGTTGCAGGGGCTGGTGGAAGGGTTGAATGTTGACGCTGGTGTCGGTGTTTGTCCTCCTGCAGTTTATATCCCTCAAGCTGTTGAGTTGCTGCAGGGAACTAATATCGCTGTAGGTTCGCAGGATGTCAGTGCTCATGGCGCTGGTGCCTATACAGGTGAGCTGCAGAGCTCGATGCTCAAAGAAGTGGGTTGTGCGTACGCTCTGGTAGGGCACTCTGAACGCCGTGAATATCACGGCGAATCCAATGCTCAGGTTGCCGAGAAGTTTCAGGCGGCACAAGCCTCTGGTTTGGTGCCAGTACTTTGTATAGGTGAGACTATAGAGCAGCGCGAGGCTGAAACTACGCTGGACGTAATTGCTGCGCAGCTTAAAGCGGTAATCGACAAGGTGGGAGAAAGCGCTTTTAGTAGTGCTGTTGTGGCATATGAACCCGTTTGGGCTATCGGTACCGGTAAAACGGCGACTCCAGAACAAGCTCAAGAAGTGCATAAGTTTATTCGCGCACAGCTTGGTGCTGTGGGCAAGGGCGTACAAATTTTGTATGGCGGCAGTGTCAAAGCCGATAATGCAGAATCTCTGTTTGCCAAGCCGGATATTGATGGCGCCCTGGTTGGCGGTGCATCTCTGAAGGTTCAGGAATTCATCGCTATCTGTTCTGCAGCGGCGAAAGGTTAATAGAAACGAACACAATTCCAAATTGATGGATTGTGTCGGTGGAAGAGAAAATGGAAAACATCATTCTTGTTGTACACGTGCTGGCGGCGATTGCTATTATTGCGCTGATTTTACTGCAGCAGGGTAAGGGTGCCGAAGCAGGTGCTTCCTTCGGTGGCGGAGCCTCACAGACTGTATTTGGTAGTCAGGGCGGCGGTAACTTTTTTACGCGCGCGACTGCGATTCTGGCGACCGTGTTCTTTGTTACCAGTTTTGCTTTGGCCTACGTTGCCAAAGAAAAATCTACGGTTTCCGAAGCACCTGGTATGCCTGTAGTTGAGTACGCTGAAGGAGTTCCTGCAGCGGTTGAGGCCGGTGCTGATGACGTTATTGGTGACATTCCAGTAGCAGAGCCTTCCAGTAGTGCGGCGGACGTACCGGCTGGCTCGGAAATTCCTGCTCAGTAATTGAAATACAGAATTCTGTTTCAGCGCGAAGCGCTGGCAAAAGTTGGGATTAAACGGCTCAACGATAAAAAATTGCGTTTGAATTTAGCCCAGGTGGTGCGATGAGCAGGAGCTCGAGTGCCGCGTGAGGCAGGACGCCGGTAGCGGCAAATTGGTCCAGCGCGAAGCGCTGGCAAAAGTTGGGATTAAACGGCTCAACGATAAAAAATTGCGTTTGAATTTAGCCCAGGTGGTGAAATTGGTAGACACGCCATCTTGAGGGGGTGGTGGCCTTATGGCCGTGCGGGTTCAAGTCCCGCCCTGGGCACCATATATCAGCAGGAAATCCTGTAATGTCTTAAAGCCCCTGGTTGCAGTGCAGTCGGGGGCTTTTTCGTTTTAATCCGAAGTGGTCGTCTGTGCGTATTTTTATCGCCACCTTCTGAAAAGTGAATGTGCCGATGCCAGTCTCTCTTGAAACTCTCAAATGCTCACCTACGATTGAAAAGGTTGTAGTGGACTCTCTGGAATCTAGCCTTTATCAGTGCTCTGTTGTCATGGCTGGTGAGGAATTTCTGGTTGTTGATCCGCGTGGTCAGCCATTGCGGAGTTCTTGCGTTGTGAAAATGCAGGATTTGTTCGATGGCTTGCCGGTCAAAGCGATGGTGCTGCGTCAACGTAGTGCCTACGACGAAATGATTGGGCAGCCGCTTCGTTGTGGCGAGAATACGTTAGAGGTGCCTCTGGGTTATCCCTTTCCCATGGAGGAATGATAGTGCGAGTGATTGCGGGGCGGGTTCAGTGGTTAGGGTCTCGGTAAAGCTACAGGCACTGTTGATGGTGGTTGTTATCTTTGGTCTTGTTTCTTGTGGGCGTCAAACTCATTTGGAGTCAGAGTTTGATGAGTATGCAGCTCGCTTGTCGCGAGCGCTGGAGGCGGACGTTCCTGCTTATCAGGCTGTTGCGGGGTTGCCACTTGATGCTCCAAAGATTGAGATTCCCAGGGTAAAAATGTCCTTGTTGGAGTTTCTCAGTCTTTTTGGTTGTGAGTTGCAGTACACCATTGGTGAGCGCAACAGTTCTTTGGGGCGTGTCGCCACAGACTCTCAGCGTCTGCTGAATACTCTGAAATTGCTGCGTCAGGCTCCCGGCTGCATTGAGCGTCTGAGGCAGGATGGCAGGGAAGAGGATGCGGGGATGTTGAGAGAGTTGGTGCTGCAAAAGAGGGCTCAGTTACCGGCACTGATCTACAATGCCACTCTGGCGGGGCCTGAGTTTCGCGAGCTCTGGTCGCAGGCGATCCCCGAAGGTTATCCAAACAATATCAATTCCGAGGTTGTCGATGGAGTTGGAAAATTGAATGGTCTTGTTGAGCGCTGGTTGAGTGGCGAGTTTGAGGTTGATGGCGTTGAGCTTGAGTGGGTGTTAGGTCAGTTGCGCCAGGGGGATGGAGGAGCTTTGATTCGAAC
>Ga0256829_1002696_pt1 | contig 12956 bp, 12 predicted proteins | sample 131447metaG_FD_185979 | JGI IMG/M metagenome (GOLD analysis project Ga0256829, IMG submission 185979) | Hydrothermal vent microbial communities from Lau Basin, Pacific Ocean - 131-447 | ecosystem: Environmental > Aquatic > Marine > Hydrothermal vents | place: Pacific Ocean: Lau Basin | collected... | reverse complement strand
TGATATCAACTACTATACCGTTTTTAGTAGTTAGTAAATTGTATATATGTATATCATTGATACCTATACTTTTGCCCTCATATGTAGGAATTTTTGGGTGAAATATAAGTGCATTATCTTTTAATTTTATATCTATTGCCTTAGCATGAGCCTTTGTGACATTTGGATGAAACTTTATATCTACATCTATAGCACTAGCGCTTCCATCCATAAATTTTGGAAAAAAATCTTTTGTTTTTAAATCAAACATCCCTTTTAGATAGTTCAACCTGTACTTTTTTGCTACGATTTTTTTATAAATCCAAGCTCTAGCCAAAGGCTCTATGAAAACTCTTTTTTTTAAGTACTTCATAATTGGCACTAATGAATCAAATGTTTTACTTTTGATTTCATAAAAAAGCCTATCTTTTTCCACTTTTGCTTTTAAATGTCCATCTATATTTAGTAAGTTTAATTTTCCGTTGTAGTTGTAAATTCTGTTCTTTAAATCGAGATTTAATTCCCCTACTAGCTCTAGTTGATAGTCTTTTAGAATCATCTGTTTCAAATCTAAAATTATATTTTTATTGTGTTTGGAGATTTTTGCATCAACAGTTAGAAACTTACTATCTACATAAAAAATATCATCTTTATACAAGATGTTTACTTTTTCATCATTATAAACAAGGTTTTTTAAAGAGATGGATTTAAAAATAGGTTTTAGATATTTGAGGTAAGAGAACATCTTATTTATCTCATAAACCGAAGTATTTGCTCTTGATTCCCTTTTAAATACTATCTTATTTGCTCTAACAATTAGTTTTTTATCTAATTTTATATATAATCTTTCAACTTTTAGTTTTGGCAAAGCGATATTGTCTATCTCTACGCCATGAATTAGAATAAATACAGCAGATATGGGAATCAGAATGATAAGTAAAAAAAGTATCCAAACTTTTTTCATGATGTGTGATGTTGCTTTAATTATCATATTGTCTCTTGTTTTTCATTTGGTAAAGCCCATGGAATCAAGCAAAGTTGTTTTTGTTCCAAAAGGTTCTGTATCCTATATTATATCATACTTACAAGCGAATAATTTCGCAATCATAAAAGAGTTAGACAAATACATGCTTTTTTTCATAGGGAAGCCACAATCAGGATGGGTAGATATAGGAGTTAATAGGCTTAGTAGAGGAGATTTTTTGTATAAACTGTCACACTCTAAAGCAGCTGTTAAAACATTGACTTTAATACCAGGTGAGACTACGAAAATTTTTCTTGAGCAGACAGCAAAACAGTTTAATTTGGATTACAATAAAATGTATTCGATATTTAGACAGATTTCACCCTTCAAAGAGGGTTTGCTTGTGCCAGATAGTTATAATATCCCCATGGGAATTAGTGAGAAACACTTGATATACTATCTTGTAAATAGTTCCATAAAAGTTCAAAAAGAGCACTCCATGAAGATATTTGGTGAGTATAATCAAAGAAGATGGTACAAATATCTAATAGTCGCATCGATAATTCAAAAAGAGTCAGCCAATGCCAAAGAGATGCCCATCGTTTCATCAGTAATTTACAATAGACTTAAAAAACGCATGAAATTGCAGATGGATGGAGCCTTAAATTATGGTCTATATTCTCATAAAAAAATAACATCCAAAAGGATAAAAGAAGATAAAACTAAGTATAATACCTATAAATTCTTTGGACTTCCTAATGCTCCAGTTTGCAATGTAAGCAAAGAGGCACTGCTTGCCGCAATTTTTCCAAAGAGGACAAATTACTTTTTTTTTGTTAAAAACAAAAAAGGGATACATAGTTTTTCATCTACATACTCTAAACATAAAAAGTATGTTAGAGAGTTAAAAAGATGAGGTATTATAATTATTGTTAAATAATTTATAAGATTTAATTTAGTTTTTATGATATTTTTTATAAAGTAAGCGGTAGAATAACCAGAGCGTAACTATATTTTGCGTTTTAGTTAGATTATAATTTAGGAGAAAAAATGGGTCAATCAAATCCAAAAATCATATACACAAAAGTAGATGAGGCGCCAGCACTTGCAACATATTCACTTCTTCCAATAGTTGAAGCATTTACAAAGTATGCAAATGTTGATATAGAAAACAGAGATATTTCACTTTCATCAAGAGTGATTTCTACATTTAATAATATCTTAGATGATGAGCAAAAAGTTAATGATGATTTGGGTTATTTAGGTCATGAAGTGCATGAACCAGAGGGCAATATAATAAAACTTCCAAATATATCAGCCTCTATCCCTCAGCTAAAAGCTTGTATCGCAGAGTTGCAGAGCAAAGGGTACAATCTACCAGACTATCCAGAAAATCCGACTAATGATGAAGAAAAAGCACTGCATACTAAGTACGCCTCTTGTTTGGGAAGTGCTGTAAATCCAGTCCTTCGTGAGGGAAACTCTGATAGAAGAGCAGCACTTGCAGTTAAAAATTATGCAAAAAAACATCCACATAGACTAAGAGATTTTCCAAAAAATGCTAAAACTTGTGTTAAGTATATGAGTGGTGGTGATTTTTATGGAAATGAGCAATCTATTGTAAAAAATGGTGACGGAAAAGTAAGAATTGAATTAAACGGAAAACTTTTAAAAGAGATTGATGCACTTGATAAAGAGGTGCTAGATGGCTCTTTTATGTCTGTAAATGCTCTAAAAGAGTTTTTAGCACAAACCATCAAAGAGGCCAAAGATGAAGATATGCTCTGGTCTATACACTTAAAAGCTACGATGATGAAGGTAAGTGACCCTATTATGTTTGGGCATGCAGTTAGTGTATTTTTTAATGATGTGTTTAAAAAATTTGCTCCAGAGTTTGCAGAAATTGGAGTAAATCCAAATTTAGGACTTGGAGATTTATATAAAAAACTAGATAAACTCCCAGAAGATAAGAGAGCACAAATAGAGTATGCTATAGTTCAACAATACGAATCAAGACCAAATATAGCCATGGTTGATAGCGATAACGGTATTACAAACCTACATGCTTCAAATGATATCATCATAGATGCTTCAATGCCTGTAGTTGTGCGAGATGGTGGTTGCATGTGGAATAAAGATGGAAATCTTCAAGAGTGTATGGCTGTGATTCCAGATAGAAGTTATGCAACATTTTATGAAGAGTCTATACTAGATTGTGAAAAAAATGGGCAATTTGATGTAACTACTATGGGAAGTGTCTCAAATGTAGGATTAATGGCACAAAAAGCTGAAGAGTACGGCTCTCATCCAACTACTTTTGAGATTGCCGAAGATGGAGTAGTTGAGGTTAAAGATAGTGATGGCACAGTTCTTATGAGCTTTAATGTACAAAAAGGCGATATATGGAGAATGAGCAGAGCAAAGGATATCCCCATAAAAGATTGGGTAAGATTGGCTCATGAAAGAGGGCAGCTTACGGGTGAGCCTGTTGTGTTTTGGCTAGACTCAAATCGCCCACACGATGCAAATATGATAAAAAAAGTATGTGAATACCTGCCAACTCATCTAGCAAAAGAGCCAATAGAGTACTATATACTCTCTCCTCAACAAGCCATGAAGTTCTCACTAAAAAGAGTAAGGGCTGGTTTAAATACGATTAGCGCAACAGGTAACATCTTTAGAGATTATCTAACTGACCTATTTCCAATCCTAGAGTTAGGAACTAGTGCAAAAATGCTTTCTATCGTTCCTTTACTAGCTGGTGGGGGTCTTTTTGAAACGGGAGCTGGCGGAAGTGCACCAAAACATGTAGAGCAATTTTTAAGAGAGGGACATCTTAGATGGGATAGTTTGGGCGAGTTTCTGGCTTTGGCAGAATCACTTAGATATATAAATCAAAAACACCCTTCAAAAGAGTTAGAGGCGCTAACCAATGCATTAGATGTAGCCAATGCTGCGTACCTTGACAACAACAAATCACCAAGCAGAAAAGCAGGAGAGCCAGACAATAAAGCGAGCCATTTTTATCTAGCTAAGTATTGGGCTGAGGCTTTGGCAAATTCTGAAGTAAAAGAGATAGCGCAGAGATTTAAGTTGGTTTCGGATGAACTAGATTTAAATGAGATGAAGATCATGGAAGAGTTACTTAGCGTTGAAGGAGAAAAGAAAGATATTGGTGGTTATTATCAGCCAGATGATGGATTGGCGAGCAAGGCTATGAGACCAAGCTCTACTCTCAACTCTATCATAAATTCTATTTAGGAACAGTCTTATGAGTGCAAAAAGTAAAGTATCGGTTGTGGGAGCAGGAGGAAATGTAGGAAGTATAGTTGCATATTCTGTTGCTATGCATGGTATGGCACATTCAGTAGTCTTAGTGGATAGAGACACAGAAAGAGCAAGAGGCAAGGCACTTGATATGAATCAAGCAGCAGCAGCTATGCGAAGTCATACTTGCGTCAGCGTAGCAGAAAGTTATGAAGATGTAAGAGATAGCAAGATTGTTGTTATAACAGCTGGATTTCCAAGAAAAGAGGGCATGAGCAGAGATGATTTGCTCATAAAAAATGCTGAAATCATGAGAGAGGTTATAGGTGAAGTTAAAAAGGTAGCACCAGAGTCTATACTCATCATAGTATCTAACCCACTTGATACTATGACTTATGTTGCCTTAAAAGAGTCTGGTTTTCCAAAAAGCAGAGTTATAGGGATGGCTGGAATCCTGGATAGTGCTAGGATGACCCACTTTATACAGGAGAAGCTTGGATTTGGTTCAGGTCAGATAAGATCAACTGTCATCGGTGGACATGGGGATACTATGGTGGCTCTTCCTAGGTTTTCAACAGTTGCAGGAGTTCCTCTTCATGATTTATTAAGTGAAGATGATATAGATGAGATAGTGGAAAAAACTAGACATGGAGGAGCTGAAATAGTAAAATACCTTGGTACTTCAGCATATTTAGCTCCTGGTAAGGCCACTGCTATCATGATAGAGTCAATTTTAGGGGATTCAAAGAAGATTTACTCGTGCGCAACTCTTCTTGAGGGTGAATATGGATACAAAAATGTAGTTAGTGGCGTACCAGTAATGCTTGGCGCAAATGGAGCAGAGAAGATAATCACTGTTTCATTAGATTCCTGTGAGAAAAAACAGTTTGCTCATAGTATATCATCAGTCGCTGAGACTATAGAGGTGCTTTATGGAAATAAATTTTTCGGAGAGGAAAAATATGAGAGAAATTAAATATGAGGATATAGTAAAAGCTGTTAAAGATAATATCATATATAGCGGGACAAACTTACCTAAAGATGCACTCACGGCTCTTAATAAAGCTTATAAAGAGGAAGAGAGTCCCGTTTGCAAAGAGGTTCTTAGGCAACTTTTGAAGAATGCCGATATTGCTGCAAGTGAAGCTAGACCATTATGTCAAGATACAGGTTTGGCGGTTTTCTTTGTAAAGGTTGGAGAAGATTTAAAAGTTGTTGGAGGTACTCTTAAAGATGCTATCAACGAAGGAACCAGAATAGGGTACGAGGAGGGATATTTTAGAGCTTCGACATGCGTTTGGAATACCAGGGCAAATCTAAAAGATGAGATTGGATATAATCTGCCTGCTATCATTCATTTTGATTTAGTTGCAGGCGATGGACTTGAAATAGAGTATGCTGCAAAGGGTGGCGGAAGTGAAAATGTAAGTCGTGCTACAGTATTGCCACCAGCTGCTGGACGAGAAGGGATAATAGATTTTGTAACAGAGTGTGTTTCAAATGCTGGACCAAATCCGTGCCCTCCTATCATAGTGGGTGTTGGAATTGGTGGAACATTTGAAAAAGCTGCGATTTCAAGTAAGCATGCACTGTTTAGAACAGTTGGTACAACAAATGAAGATGCAACTCTAAATGACATGGAGGGCGAACTTATGACTAAGCTCAATAACCTTGGAATCGGTGCGATGGGTATGGGTGGAAGAGAGACGGTTCTCGGAGTTCATATCGAAGCAAACCCTTGCCATATAGCAAGTTTGCCTGTTAGCGTAAATGTACAATGCCACAGTAGCAGACATACATCTTTTAAACTATAAGGAGGAAAAGATGAGTAAAACATATCATTTGACAACACCTCTAAGTGATGAGGATGTAGTACAGTTAAAAGTAGGGGATATCGTATATCTAAGCGGGATTATCTATACAGCCCGTGATGCAGCACATAAAAAATTGATAGACTTGATGGATGAGGGAAAAGAGCTCCCTTTTGATATTAAAGGCTCTGTTATATATTTTGTTGGACCAACTCCTCCAAAACCAGGTGATCCGATAGGAAGTGCAGGACCAACTACAAGCTATAGGATGGATTCATACTCTCCTAGACTCATCAACGAGATGGGACAAAAGGGGATGATCGGAAAAGGTAAAAGAAATCAAGATGTTATAGATGCTTGTATAAAATCAAAAGCTGTATATTTTGGAGCAACAGGCGGTGCAGGAGCACTTTTGGCTAGACAGATTAAGAGTGCGGAAGTAATAGCATATCCAGAACTAGGACCTGAGGCCATAAGAAAGCTAGAAGTAGTTGATTTTCCATTAACAGTTGTAAATGATACCTATGGCGGAGATCTTTATAAAATAGGTCGTGCAAAGTATGAGATAAAAGAGTCATAAAATAGTAAATTAAGGAGACTATATGAATATTCATGAATATCAAGCAAAACAGATATTTGCAAAATATAATGTACCCGTTCCAAAAGGAAAAGTTGCATTTAGTGTTGAAGAAGCAGTTGAAAACGCCAAAGAGCTTGGTGGAAAGATTTGGGTTGTGAAAGCTCAAATTCATGCTGGGGGACGAGGACTTGGCGGTGGTGTAAAACTGGCAAAAAGTATAGATGAAGTAAGAGAATTAGCAACAGAGATTCTTGGTATGACTTTAGTGACTCACCAAACAGGACCTGAGGGAAAACTTGTACAGAAGATTTATATAGAAGAGGGTGCTGATATAGCGGATGAACTTTATTTAGGTGTTGTCTTAGATAGAGCCAAAGAGATGCCAGTTATAATGGCTTCAACCGAAGGTGGTATGGATATAGAAAAAGTAGCAAGCGAGACTCCAGAAAAAATTATAAAAGTTGCAGTTGACCCAACTATTGGTTTTCAAGGTTTTCATGGTCGAAAACTAGCTTTTGGATTAGGACTTCCAAAAGAGCAAGTTGGAAAATTTATAAAATTTGCAGCAGCACTTTATAGAGTATATATGGAAAATGACGCAAGCTTGATAGAGATTAATCCACTTGTTAAAACTGGTGCTGGAGACTTTATCGCACTTGATGGAAAGATGGGATTTGACGATAGTGCACTTGGACGCCATCCTGATATCGAAGCTATGAGAGATATTAGCGAAGAAGATCCAGCCGAGAGAGAAGCTGGAGAGTTTGGACTAAGCTATGTTAAACTAGATGGTAATGTAGGATGTATGGTAAATGGTGCAGGACTTGCCATGGGGACCATGGATACTATTAACTATGTTGGCGGAACTCCTGCAAACTTCTTGGATGTTGGCGGTACAGCTAGTGCCGAAACTGTAGCAAAAGGTTTTGAAATCATCTTAAGAGATCCAAATGTAAAATCAATTTTTGTAAATATTTTCGGTGGAATTGTTAGATGTGATAGAATTGCAAACGGAATACTAGAGGCTACAAAACTCGTAGATGTACATGTGCCTGTTGTTGTTAGACTTGATGGAACAAATGCACCTGAAGCTGCCCAGATTTTAAAAAATGCAAATATAGAAAATGTAATAACAGCAACTGACTTAGGCGATGGTGCAAAAAAAGCAGTTGCAGCGGCAAAAGGGGAATAGTATGAGTATATTGGTAGATAAAGATACAAAAGTTATAGTTCAAGGTTTTACAGGCAAAGAGGGTACTTTTCATGCTGGACAGTGTATAGATTATGGTACACAGATAGTTGGTGGTGTTACGCCAAATAAAGGCGGACAAGTTCACCTTGGAAAACCAGTATTTAACACAGTTGGTGAAGCAGTTAAGGCAACAGGGGCTACGGTTAGTATGATTTTTGTTCCGCCTGCTTTTGTAGGGGATGCTGTTATGGAAGCGGCTGATGCAGGTATAGAATTGGCTGTAATCATAACCGAAGGTGCACCAGTAAGAGACATGATGATGGCAAAATCATATGCTGTAAAAAGCGGTATGAAGACTATAGGACCAAACTGTCCAGGAGTTATCACTGCCGAAGAGTGCAAGATAGGCATCATGCCAGGTATGGTTTTCAAAAAAGGAAATGTTGGGCTTATATCAAAATCAGGTACTCTAACTTATGAAGGTGCAAATCAAGTATGCAATGTTGGATATGGTATAACAACAGCAGTTGGTATAGGCGGAGACCCAATTATCGGACTTAGCTATATACAACTTTTGACAATGTTTGAAGCAGACCCACAAACTGAAGCAATCGTTATGATAGGTGAAATTGGCGGGGATTTAGAGATTCAAGCAGCTGAGTTTATCAAGAACAATGTAAGCAAACCTGTTGTTGCTTTTATCGCTGGTCAAACAGCACCAAAAGGTAAAAGAATGGGACATGCAGGTGCTATTATCAGTGGAAGTGCAGGAACAGCAGCCGAAAAGATGGCAGCTCTTGAAGCCGCTGGGGTAGCGGTAGTAAAATCACCAGCGGAAATTGGCAAAAAAGTTAAAGAGGTGTTGAGTAAATAAACTTTTAAGCAATGCTTTAGTAAAGTAAAGCGTAATTTTTGTTGTTAACAATATAAAACACAAGGAGATATAAAATATGAGTAACATGGTAGCTCCAGAAAGCACCCCTGTATGGGTAAATATTAATAGATGCAAGGCCTGTGATGTTTGTGTAAGCGTGTGTCCAGCAGGTGTTCTAGCAATGGTTCCAGCACCTGATTCTATATTGGGTTCTATGATAGAAGTAGAGTATCCAGATGCATGTATTGGGTGTAGGGATTGCGAATTGCATTGCCCTGATTTTGCTATATATGTAGCGGAAAGAGGGGAATTTAAATTTGCAAAGATTACTGATGAGGCAAAACAGAGAGCCGAGGCAGTAAAAAATAATCATTATAGAAAATTAAGTGCATAGGGAGAATAGATGGCAAGAGAAGTAATCTCAAATGGTAACGGACTTGTAGCAAAAGCAGCTATTGAGTGTGGTTGTAGATTTTTTGGAGGTTATCCACTTACACCCTCAAGTGAAATAGCACATGAAGCTAGTGTTTTATTACCAAGAGTTGGTGGACATTTTATACAAATGGAAGATGAAATAGGTGGAATTAGCGTAGCTCTTGGAGCTTCGATGAGTGGAGTAAAAGCCATGACAGCAACAAGTGGTCCTGGAATGTCTCTGAAATCAGAACAAATTGGTTTTTCATTTATAACTGAAGTTCCTCTAGTAATTGTAAATGTTATGAGAGGTGGACCAAGTACAGGTCTTCCAACAAGAGTATCTCAAGCAGATATTGGTCAAGCAAAACATCCAACACATGGAGATTTTGCCTCCATAACACTTTGCCCAGGAAGTTTAGAGGAGTGTTATACAGAAACAATTCGAGCATTTAATTTAGCTGAAGAGTATATGACACCAGTATTTTTGCTTTTAGATGAAACACTAGGACATATGGTTGGAAAAGCGATACTGCCTGATTTGAAAGATGTCGAGAAATCAATTATTAACAGAAAAGAGTTCACAGGAGATCCGAAAGAGTATAAACCTTATGATGCAGCTCCTAATACTCCAGCAGTCTTAAACCCTTTCTTTAAGGGTTATCACTATCATATCACAGGGCTTCACCATGGACCAACAGGTTTTCCAACTGAAGATGGTGATATTTGTGAATACAATATAGAGAGATTGATGGGAAAAATCAATAAAGCAGAAGATCTTATTGAGCACGAGGAGTTTATGCTTGATGATGCAGAAGTTTGCATTATTGCTTATGGAAGCATTAGTAGAGGTGCAAAAGAGGCTGTTGTCAAGCTAAGAAAAGATGGTATAAAAGCCGGTCTTTTTAGACCTATAACTATATGGCCAAGCCCTGTTAAAAAACTCCAAGAAATTGGTAAGAAATTTGATAAGATTATGGTAACAGAGCTTAATATGGGACAATATTTAGATGAGATTCAAAAAGTAACGACTAGAGATGACTTTGCAACCCTTCATAAAGCAAATGGTCGTCCTATTGCACCAACTGATATGGTAGCAAAAGTTAAGGAGATGATGTAATATGGCTTTTAATTATGAAAAATATCTAAGAACAGATAAACTACCAACACTTTGGTGCTGGGGTTGTGGAGATGGTGTTATCTTAAAATCTGTAATTCGTGCTATTGATAAAATGGGATGGGATATGGATGATGTATGTATAGTTGCAGGTATCGGATGTAGTGGAAGATTTAGCTCATATATAGATTGCAATACGGTACATACTACGCACGGTCGTACTATAGCATATGCAACTGGTATAAAAATGGCAAATCCTGATAAACATGTTATAGTAGTGACTGGTGATGGTGATGGTTTGGCGATAGGTGGAAACCATACAATTCACGGTTGCAGGAGAAATATAGACTTAAATCATATAGTTATAAATAACTTTATATATGGTTTGACAAATTCGCAAACAAGTCCTACTACGCCAAAAGGCATGTGGACAGTAACTGCGCAATACGGCAATATAGATCCAACTTTTGATGCTGCAAAATTAGCTGATGCTGCTGGAGCTTCATTTGTTGCTCGTGAATCAGTTTTGGATCCTAAAAAGATGGAAAAAGTTTTAGTCGAAGGATTTAAGCATAAAGGATACTCTTTCTTTGATATATTCTCAAATTGCCATATAAATCTCGGTAGAAAAAATAAAATGGGTGAAGCAAAACAGACACTTGATTGGATAAATGATATAATTATATCTAAAAAGAAGTTTGATGCTCTAAGTGACGAAGATAAGATAGGTAAATTTCCATTAGGTGTTTTGAAAAAAGATGAAGAAGCATTAGAGTATTGTGAAGCATATAGCAAAGTCATAGAAGCTGCGCAAAATAAAACAAAAGTTCAACTGTAAGGAGTACCTAAGATGAGAAGACAATTAAGATTTGTAGGTGTCGGTGGTCAAGGTGTTATCCTAGCAGGTGAGATTTTGGCTGAAGCAAAGATAAAAAGTGGTGGTTATGGTGTTAAATCAGCAACATATACATCTCAAGTAAGAGGAGGGCCTACTAAGGTTGATATTTTACTCGATGATACAGAAATTCTATACCCATATGCGAACGAGGGTGAGATTGAGTTTATGATTGCGACTGCACAAGTCAGCTATGACCAGTTTAAAAATGGTGTTAAAGAGGGTGGCAACATAGTAGTTGAGCCAAACCTAGTGACCCCAACTGATGAAGATAGAAAAAAGTGGAATATTTTTGAAATTCCACTAATCACTATCGCCAAAGAAGAGGTAGGAAATGTTATCACTCAGTCAGTCGTTGCTCTTGGAATCACTATGGAGATGACAAAAGTACTTGATTTTGATTTAGTTATGGAAGTTACACTAGAAAAAGTTCCTAGAAAAGTTCATGAAGCAAACATAAAAGCTTTTGATTTAGGAGTAAAATACGCCAAAGAGGCAATGTCTTAAAAGATACAGAGCTACAAGTTTACTTTGTAGCTCTTAGTTTTTTGCAGATACCATCTTGACATAAAGAGCAAGAGATACTAATAGTATAGATACACCACCTATAAGATAGATGGCTGAAAGAATATTTTTAGGATCTGTTATAGCAAACTTAAATACTAGCATGAGCGCCTCAATGGCAAGGGCTATAACTATAGAACCCAGAAATCTGACCATTGTTTTATGTATATTGTGAGCTTGGTGTTGCTCATTTCTGCCGAGTACCTCTTCTTCAAATATAGTTTTTACCAAATCAAATATAGCTAAAGAGAGTGTTAAAAGTATAGTCGATTCAAACATCATGTCTATATTTCTCAACGCCTGCAATACTCCATTTGCTAAGAGATTTTCCATGCTGTTGTAAAAAAGCAATAGAGCGATAGACAAGAGTGCGATGGAGAACATAGTATATGCTATCTTAGTAAAACTTCCGAAAAATGACTGAGTCCTTGTGGGTTGGCTTATTTTTAGTAAATCCCCTAGATGTATATCCAAACATGCTACATATTTTAATTCATCATTCTCATTATAGACAGGATATGCAGCAGTAACTGTGAGTTTGTTGGTAAGTGACGATGGATATGGGTCAGTAAGAACACATCTTTTTTCTTGTATAGCTTTGTAAAAGTATGCTCTATCACTTCTATTTTTGCCTTTAAAGCCTCTAAATTCATCTTTATTGGTTATATTATCAGATACTTGTATGCCATTATGATCCAAGATATATAGAGCTTCAAAATCATCTATCTCATTTACAATTTTAACCAGAGCCTTTTCTATCTGCTTTATGTCCACAGAAGGCAATTTTTCTGGTATATTTCTGCTGAATAGATAACAAAAATATGCTCTCGCTCTCGTTCTTGATTCAGCAAACTCTTGAAACTCTTTTATAATCACCTTAGCAACCTCGCAAATATAACCTTATCTATATCTCTGATTTTTTCGATCAAATATTTGTCTGTATCACCATTTATATCGATTATATTGTATGCTATATCGCCTCTACTTTTGTTTAGCATATTTACTATATTGATATTGTTTTCCGCTAAAATAGATGTTATATTTTCTATCATACAGGGGATGTTTTTATTGGCGATTACAAGTCTTTGATTCTCTTGTGATTTTGGCATTGTTGCATTTGGAAAGTTTACGGAGTTGATTATATTTCCATTCTCCAAAAATTCTCTTATCTCATCAACCGCCATTACAGCACAATTCTCTTCGGATTCTAGAGTTGATGCTCCAAGATGTGGTACAGGAATGATACCTTTGATGCCTAAGAGTTGTTTTTCAGGAAAATCAGTAATATAACAAGAAACT
>Ga0256829_1002695_pt1 | contig 12956 bp, 16 predicted proteins | sample 131447metaG_FD_185979 | JGI IMG/M metagenome (GOLD analysis project Ga0256829, IMG submission 185979) | Hydrothermal vent microbial communities from Lau Basin, Pacific Ocean - 131-447 | ecosystem: Environmental > Aquatic > Marine > Hydrothermal vents | place: Pacific Ocean: Lau Basin | collected... | reverse complement strand
GAAAGAGGCGCTTGACTATTATGAAAAGGTAGCCGGCTGATGGGTAAAAGGCACTTTACATCGGTTATTTCAAGTCAGTTCGGGAAGTTCGCTTCCAAACCGTTTCCTGCGATTATCCAGCATACCATCAATGCCGCTTATGTCAAACTGATGGGGCTTGATATGTCCGAATTCCGTCCGGCTGCAAGCTATGAAACGCTCAATAAGCTTTTTACACGAGCACTCGAAAAAGAACGTCCGATGCCCGAAGACCCCCATGCAGTTATTAGCGGTGTCGATGCGCTCATTACAGACTTTGGAACGGTAACAGAGGGAAGAGCCTATCAGATCAAGGGGATGTCCTACAGCATTGAAGGACTCTTTGGTGAGCACCACAAAGCAGCAGCGGAATGGATGGAGGGCGGGGAGTTCATGAACTTTTACCTTTCGCCCAAGGACTATCACCGCTATCATATGCCGATGTCTTTGCATATTCATTCGCTCACACATATTCCGGGAAAACTCTACCCGGTCAACTTTCCGCTGCTTCGCAACAAGAAAAACCTTTTCATCGAGAATGAACGGGTCATTATTGAGTGTGAAGATGACAAAGGGCGTATGCATGTACTGGTGCTTGTCGGTGCGCTTAATGTCGGCAAGATGGTCGTTACGTTCGAACCGCGTGTACAGACCAATTCCGAGATTACCGAGCCGCGGCACTATACTTATGAAAACCTTACCCTCAAACGCGGAGAGCTTTTCGGATGGTTTGAAATGGGTTCGACCCTGCTTACATTCTCTCAAAAAGGTGCATTTGTGCCTGAAGCTGCGATCAATCAAAAAGTCAAGTTCGGCGATGTCGTCGGATATTTGCAATAGAGGAGTTTTTTTATGTTGATGGTTAAAGAGATACAGGAATACGCCCAGATACGCACGAAGGTACGTGCCTACCTCTGTTACATTATGAGCCGGAACATTTCCCAGGCAATAGAGACGAACGATCAGGCGACACTTGACCGTGTTATTGCAAAGATAGAAAATCTAAAAGAGGCAATCCCTCTGGCAGAAGTGATCTATGCGATCGATGGCAACGGTATTCAGATGGTCGACAACATCTCGTCCAACCCGAAGCTCAACGGCTACGGCAAGGGTGAAGACAGAAGTGACCGTGCCTACTACTACAAGACCCTTAAAGAGCACCGCTGTATTTTGACCGACCCGTATCCCTCTTTGGTCAGCAACGAACTGGTTGTCACTGCATCATTTCCTATTTATGATACAAACAATCATCTTGTAGCCATTATCTGCGTGGATATTACCCTTAAAAATATTCTAAAGATGTTCCATCCCAGTTCCATTGATTCCAATTTCGGTGTTGCCAGCAAAGTAATTTATGCGGCATTCTCTGCGGCGCTTTTGGGGGTAGCATTTCTGCTTTTCATCAAGGGTGTGACCAGCTTTTTGCATTTTGGCATGGATTTTATGAGTATAGATATCAACGAAGTGTTCAAGTCGACCATTTTGCTGACACTGTCACTTGCCATTGCCGATCTTGTCAAGGCGATCTTTGAAGAGGAAGTGTTGGGGAAAGAGAAGAAACACGGCAGTACGGATGATACCCATCAGACCATGGTGAAATTTCTCGGCTCCATCATTATCGCACTCTCTATCGAGTCGCTGATGCTGGTATTCAAGTCGGCACTGACGGATCCAACCAAGATTCAATTTGCCGTCTATCTCATTATTGGGGTCTCTTTTCTGTTAGTGAGTTTGTCTCTCTATATCAAGTTTAGCCGTCCTGACAGCAAAAACCGAAAGTAGGGTGCTGTATGATCGATAAAGATCTGATTATCTTCGATATGGACGGTACACTGGTAAACTCCTCCATTACCATTGCCAATGCCATCAATTATGTACGTAAACAGCTTGGGTTTGAACCGATGGATGCGGGAAAAATTCTTGCGCATGTTAATGACCCGACAATCAATCCTGCGCAGTTTTTTTATCATGCGCCAAGGTTTGAGCATGACCATGAGCGTTGGTTTTCCGAGTACTACACCCGACACCATGGTCGGGAACTGGTACTCTATGAAGGTGTACGGGAACTGCTTGTAGACCTTAAAGAGGCCGGTTTCAAACTGGCTGTAGCAACCAATGCCTACCGTAAATCAACCATCGAATCACTGACGCATCTTGGTATTTATGTACTCTTCGATGCTATTGCCTGTTATGATGATGTCAATAAGGGGAAACCCTATCCTGATATGCTGTTCAAACTTCTTGATGAATTGCACGTAGCAAAAGAGCGTGCACTTTTTATTGGGGACGGACCGCGTGACGAGCAGGCTGCGCAGCGTGCAGGCATTGACTATATTATGGTCGATTGGGGATTTACCGACCATGCACACGACAATGTTGTGCATACGGTTGAAGAGCTTCGAAGTGTACTGCTGGGTTAAATATCGTCACGGTAGACATCGGTAATGTCAAAATCGTAATCGGGCTCGATGACAGGGATGTCTTTGAGTGTCTTCGGGTCGACTACATGCTCGCTCAGGTTATAGTCTTTGCCCTGGTAGAACTTTTGCTCTTTGGCAAACTTTTTCTCACGTTCCATCTGCTCTTTGACCTTTTCTTCGAGCAGTACTTTTGTTTGGTTGCTATCACTTTTTTGTTTATCTACAGCCGTACTGCTTGTATTGGTTTCCGCGGGAGCAGCAAAAAGCAGTGTTGAAAAGAAGAGAAGGGCAAAGTATTTCATAAACTGTCCTTATTACTATTATTTGGTATCATTATAGTGAAAAGGGAAGAAAAAGGCAATAGTGTGTTAAAGAGGGGGGAGAGGTTACTCCTCCTTGAAGACAATCTCTTCTTCTTTAATGTTCTTCTTGGCCGTATATTCGGGACTCAGCGTGAACATCAGCTTTAAATCTGCCGGGCTTGTAGCGTACTGGTAGGCACGCTCTTCTGTAATTTTGTCAGCAAGAGTGAGATGGAAGAGGGCGGTATCGAACGTAATAGAGTCGTACATGGTGCCTTCTTTGGCAATGGCGTCGGGAAGCTCATTGTCACGTTTGCTTCGTATGAGTTCCTGAACCAGCGGTGATTTGAACATCATCTCCACTGCGGGGATCATCCTGCCGTCAGTCCCCTCGATAAGGCGCTGCGATATGGTTGCCTGAAGTGTACCGGCCAGTACCTGACGTACCCGGTTCTGCTCATTGGTAGGAAAGAGCCCGACAAGCCGGTCGATGGTCTCCTGTGCATTGAGTGTATGCACGGTCGAGAAAACCAGGTGTCCGGTATTGACTGCCTGAATGATCGCCTCGGCTGTGGCGAGGTCACGGATTTCGCCAACCATGATAATATCGGGGTCTTCACGCATCGCTGCGCGCAGTGCTTTGGCGAAACTGAGGGTATGCGTTCCCAGTTCACGCTGTTCGATAATGCTTTTTTTGTCGTGAAAGACATACTCTACAGGGTCTTCAATGGTGATAATATGCCGCGGATGCTTCTGGTTGATCATTTCAATAATGGTGGCCAGCGTTGTGGTTTTACCGCTGCCGGTGGTACCGGTAACGAGCACCAGTCCCCGGCGCAGATCGGAGAGCTTTGCCATTGCCGGAGGCAGATTAAGATCTTCAAGTGTCTGGATCACATCGGGAATGAGACGAAAAGCAATGGAAATGCCGTTGACATGCATGAAGATATTGAATCGGAAACGGTACTGCTCATCCAGCTTGTAGGCCCCGTCGAAATCTCGCTTCTTTTTGAATGTTTCAATATCTCCATGGGTCAACAGTTCGACAAGCTGATACATTGCATCATCCGTCGGCTGCTCTTCGGAGAGTTTGACAATGTCGCTTTTTACCCTCGCATACAACGGGCTGTTGCTTTTGACATGCAGGTCTGCGCCCTCTGCTGAAATAAGCATGTAGAGCCATCGGTTCAGGTCATCTTGTATTGTCTTGTGTGGCATGGTCACTCTCCTCCGTTTGTATATTTATATGATAGCGATATACGGCTTGGATGTAAAGCTTGTCAATGAAAAGCTGATATAATTGCGTCAAAGGAGCGCAAAGCATGCAGAACAAATATGTAGGAGATGTGGGAGACTTTGGAAAGTTCCAACTCTTCCGCTATCTTTTCAATCACCCTGACAGCCCGTTTGACGGGAAAAAACTGGCGCAGATTTGGTTCATGCATGAAGGGGAAGGCGAGCAGAACAATGACGGCAGGCACATCGATTATTTTGAGCGCATGTCGGGGCGGGATGTGTATCTTGAAGATTCACTGATGTCACTGCTGATGCGTAACCGCCGAGAGGTGGAAGAACTCGAACGCCTTAAACTGCTTCCCAATGCAGTATTCTTTTATGAAAAGATTCCAAAAGCCTACGAAGACCGTCAACAGTGGCTTCAGCAGGCACTCTGGTTCGCACACAAAAGTGATGTGGTAGCCGTAGCACCCGATAACGGTATGGCACTCAGGTGTCTGCGGAGTGAAGGGCGGATTGTACCGTTGACTCTGGAAAAACACTACCGTCAGAAGGTTTATCCGCAAAAATATATTTTTGCCGATGAAATCGGGCGTTTTTTTAAACTGCCTTCGGTAGAAGTTGTGGTGGTTTATCAGCATCTTGGCCGCTGCATGGGGCATGACAGACAGATAGAAATTTTAATGGATACCTTGAGAGAAACCTACAGCCATGTGGTTGCCATAAAACACCGTCCTTACAGTCCGCGGGCTTTCTTTTTCCTCTGCAAAAGTGATATTATTCTCGAACATCTTACCTACCGTCTGACACAGTTTGCCGGAGAGCATCAGGATTTCTGGACACTTTTTAGGCAATGAAATTTTTATGTTTCTCAGCAAAACAGAGTATGATTTCATGAATACACTTATAAGGAAATAGCATGAAAATAATTCGTTTGGCGCTTTTTGCTTTGCCGTTATGGCTGACTCCCCTTGTTGCAGGAGAGCGTTTGCCCGGCCCGGCAGTTCCCTATATTGCCATGATAGCCGTTGCAACAACCATCCTTTTTTTTGGACTTTGGAGACACTGTAAGGGACAGTTGAATGAAAAACGGGAACTGCTTGGCGAGAAAGAAGAGAAAATAGCCTGGCTGCGTAAAGTAATGGCTCAGAATGAACACGCCAAGACCAAGCTTGAACATGAAACGGAAAAACGGATTATGGAACTGACGCATACCATTGAGACACTGGAGCGTAAAGCAAAAGAGGGGACAAAGAACCAGGTTGTTGCCAAAATAGAAGCGCAGCAGCAAAAACGGGAAAAAGCACTTTCCCGTGCCGGCTTGAGCGAGTAGGAGAGGCAGATGCAGCGCGAAGACAGAAGTATGACAGATATCGCTACAGTAGAAACCGAACCGCCAAACGGACAAGAGGCTTCATCTGCACTTGCCTCTGCCGAACTCTACCGGCATGTCAGTATGGTGGTCAGGGAGGTAGAAAACCGTTATCGTGAAGGCATACTGGCATATATTGATGTATTGGCACAGTACGAAGAAGAGATAGGCGGACTTCAGCAGAAGCTTTCCGAAGCAAAAGCCGCTGCCGTTCCCGAAGAAGCGAAGCTGAGTATGCTTGCAGAAGAGATACGTGTTGAAGAGCGTATGCTCGAACGGCTCAACAGTGAGTTTTTGCAAAAACTTGCTGACTATGAAGCCTTTGAACATGAGTACTCTCCCCTGATGGAAGAGGGGAATGCTGATGTGCTCAAACGCAGTAAACGGGGTGAGATAGAGCGTCTGCAAGATGAGATAGAAGAGGGTGAGTCAAAATTGCTTTCACTGGAGCTTGAACGGCTGAACCAAATTGAAAAACTTGAACCGATCCGTTCGGCGATAGGCAATATTGAACACACCCTTGCCGAACTTGAACGCAAAAAAAGATATTTTGAAACGACACATCTGCAACAGATGCATATGCGTCCTGACACCCTCCTTTCCGCTCCGGCCGAAAGTGCATCGCAGCAGGACATGGAAGCATAAATTCATCCTTGGAGATACCCTGTATCTCCTTGAGTATAGTTATAAAATATGGCATTTTGACATATTATAACCCCACTTTTTGCCACTGTACTACAATAACGGTATGAAACCGATCCACCAACTGCACAACCATGACAAACCCAGAGAGAAGCTTGCCGCCAAAGGTGCGCAGGCACTGAAGAATGAAGAGCTGATGGCGCTGCTGCTCGGACGTGGTGTTCAGGGCAAAGATGTTCGCAAGCTTGCCCGGGAAATCACGGCACTGCTGGACAAAGGGCTTGAACATCTCACACTTGAATCGCTTTGCAGCATTCACGGTCTTGGCAGGGCGAAAGCCTCTCAGATACTTGCGGCCATAGAACTTGGCAAGCGCTATCTTATCTGCTCCAACCGGCGCATCACCGATGCTGCGGAAGTCTACCGGGAACTCAAAGCTTTTGCCGACCGCACGCAGGAGTATTTTCTGACCATCACCCTTGACGGTGCCTCACACATCATAGAGACACGCACCGTGTTCATCGGCACGCTCAACCAGTCACTTGTCCACCCCAGAGAGGTCTTTGCCGATGCCATCGCAGACAGGGCTGCGGGCATCATCATCGCCCACAACCACCCCAGCGGTACCCTCGAGCCGAGTCAGGCAGACATCCAAATCACCCGCCGCCTGAGAGAGGTCGCCAAGCTTGTCGGTATCGAACTGCTCGATCATGTGATCTTGACGAAGGAGGGGTACTACTCTTTTTCAGATGAGGGGTTCATTAACATCTAATTAATAAATCTTATATACAATGGCTTTATCAAAACAAAAAGGATCTAATCTATGAAAAAAATATTACTCAGTTCAATTGCGGCACTCTCACTGCTTATGGTTTCTGCTCAGGCAGAGGGAATGATGAAATGCGGAGCAGGTAAGTGTGGCGGTGCTATGAAGCAGGGCATGATAAAAAAAGCAAAGAAGATGCATAAAATGCGTATGAACTCGCCATTTCTCATCAAGCACGGACTGCCGCATCTGACAAAGATGGTGGCAAAAAGCTGGGATGACCCGAAACTGGCATTGACTGCGGATCAAAAAGCAAAACTGATGGAAGTACGCAAGGCGACGATGGGCGGTGTGATGAAGCTCAAGCCTGAAGTGATGAAACTTCGTAAAGAGATTATTGCCGCTGCCATGTCCGGTGCCAAACCGGCAGACTTGAAAGCAAAAGTTGACAAACTTGCCAGCCTTGAAGCGGAAGCAACCATGGTTCACCTTAAGTGTATCGACAGTACCAAATCGATACTTACCAAAGCGCAGTATGACTACCTGATGCAAAAACGCAAAGGGCACATGATGAAGATGAAAGAAAAGATGCAAGGCATGAAGCAGGGCGGTATGAAATGTGCTTCCGGAAAATGCGGCGGCAAGCAGTAATATATAGTACTTCACGATTCCTGCATTTGCAGGAGTCATACCCCTCTTCTTCAATATTGATATAAATAGACTAAGGTTTATTAAGCGACTTGTTTACTTTTGTTAACTACAATGGTTTCAAAGGAATTTTATGAACAGACAAAATATGTTACGTATCACACTTTTTATCTCTGTGCTGGCATTTAATCCGGCTGTAGCACAAACACTGAATCAGCGTACACTCAGCGCCATTGAGACACAAGAGCAGAAAACACTTGGCAGCGATATTTCAAAAATGCTCATGGAAAAAGGGCTTGAAAAAGAAGCAGCCGAAAAACTCAGTCAAAACTTCATGGAGATACACTCAGAGTCTTTGGAAAAGATGGTTGACAATATTGTCGGCAGCGGTATTGCATCTCACGAGGAAGTGGTAGCATATCTTGGAGAAGAGGCGCTCTTTAGAAGAGATACGGATCTTTCCAGATACGATGTTCTTGTGCATATGCTGACACGTTTGCATATGCGGGAAAAACTTGGGAAAGAGACTTTGGCTGCATTGCAGAAAGTTGCTTTTAAAAACAGATTATTGAAAGCCTGATGTGCGAAGAGGGGGAGTCGGTTAAAACCGTTCCCCGTTTTCATTACTGGTGAAGTGTTACCGAACCTTTGCCGAGTTGATCCAGGAGTTCTTTGGCTTTTTCTGTTTGGCTGTCTTTGCCGTAGACAATGAGAAGAAAAATTTATTGTCTTTGACATAGTTTTAATATTTGATCGCTTCCTCTTCAGATAAGCCCCAATCTATCAGTGCAGCACTCAGTGCTGTGATTGCACCGCCGAGCATTGCGCCGCCAACTGTTCCTGCCAATGCAGCAGTTAACGGTCCGGTTGCGATCAAGGGACCAAAACCGGGAACAAAGAAAAAGAGCCCGCCGACAAGAAAACCAAACAGACCGCCCCAGAATGTTCCCAGTTCGCCCCAGAAGAGAATATCTTTGTTCTCTTTGTTATACTCAAAGTCATTCATCACTTTTTCATTGCCTTTGCCTACAACAGAGATGTGCTGTTTATCAATGCCGTTTTTGGTCAAAGCTTCCAATGCATCCTGTACATCGGTATAGGTATCATAAACAGCCAATACAGTTTTCTTTTTCATGGTACAATCCTTTTGTAAATATTTGTCCGGGCTTACATTCTAAAAGTGTATAAGTCTGAACTTATAACAATGATAACACAATTAGTGGTTAAAGTATGATTAATATTCCAAAAGATAAAGCATAAAAAGGCTTTGGTTAACATAATATAAATTCTATTAAAAAAGTATATCCGCTCTTCCCGTCGACTATTTGTATGCGTATACTGCTCCCACACCAATTAAAAAAATTGCAATGCATAATGTAAAATGTAAACTGAAAATTTTTATTCCAGAAACTTTTCTCCCATTTAAATCAAAAATCGGATCCTTGTCTCACACAAACATTTTTTGAAATTCGGAAAAGTTGCCGACTTGCAAACAGCAGATTTATATATTTGCGTTGACCAATACTTTTATCGAAACATTTCTGTGCGCGAAATGTTCAATCACTATTTTGTATGATACAGCATTCCTGTGTCAAAAAAATACAGAGTGGTGTCAGTTTGGCATCTTTTTAATATTTAAAAATATAAGTAAAACTAACAAAAAGATGACCAAGAAGAGAAAAATCCTATATTATATAATATGTAGAAGCCTTACTTTCTGATCACGGCAGTCTCCCGAGCATCCAAAATGTGACAATGCCCCGCAAAGCACCTGCTTATGGGAAACAATGGATATATAATGAACAAATGTTCACTTCTTATGAAAAGTGATTTCTAATTTACGAACAGATGTTCATTTAATAAAAGCAAAGCAATCTTAAATATGAACATTTGTTCATATAATTTCATACCCTCCTCTTGACATATGAACAAATGTTCACTATAATTGTACAAAAGGAGCTACTATGGACGGTGACAAGGGCACTTCTGCCCTATCGAAAGGAAGCAAAACAAAAGCGAAAATTCTCAAAACAGCCCTCAAGCTCTTCTCGACCAAGGGCTACAAAGCAACAACCGTACGAGATATTGCCGGTGCAATGGGTGTCAAGCAGAGTGCACTTTATAACCACTTCAAAAACAAAGATGAGATCCTCGAAACACTCATAGGAGACCTTACCTCCTCTGCGATTGTCCATCTGTTCGATGACAGAGACCCTCATGAAGCCGCTAAGAGCGGAAAAGCACTTTTGGCAGGTATCGGTACCAAATTTAAACTTTTAAGCTTTGATGGGCAAAATGAGGCGCTTTATAAGCTTTTGATGCAGGAGATGTTCCGGAACGAACGTGTCAGAGAGATATATAACGAGCATTTTTATCAAGAGAACGTTAAAAAGCTTTCAACCTACCTGTTTATGATGATGCAGGAGGAGCTTATACGTTCTTCTGACCCTTTGATGCTTGCAAACGAGTTCTTTGCACCGCTCTTTTTTTACCAGATGCAGGTAAGTCTGCTTAAACAGGACAAGAAATCGACCTCTTCTGTGGTGTCTCTCTTTGAAAAGCATGTGGAATTCTTCTGGGAGAGCATCCGTATCGAGAAGAAAGAGAGCCTTTTTTAGGTATATAGTAAAAAATATTAAAACCATATTAGGAAATATAAATGAAAAAACAGACTGACCTTTTTGCACATAAATCCAAAAAGTGGGATATGAGCTCCAGGCGTGTACAGAACGCCAAAGCGATCGCTGAGTTGATCGTAAAAAATATTAAACTTGACAAAGAGATGGAAGTGATGGACCTTGGTGCCGGTACGGGGCTTTTAAGCTACTTTATTGCCCCTTTGGTCAAAAAGATCGTTGCGGTGGACAATTCGCCCTCAATGTTGCTTGAATTTGAGAATAAATGTGATGAATTTGCCTGTGAAACCGAAGCCATATTAAAAGATATTACAAAAGATCCTATTGAAGGACGTCAGTTTGACGGTATTATTTCTTCGATGACTATTCACCATGTAGAAGATATAGCTGCCCTCTTCCATAAACTTGCATCCCTGCTCAAGGAAAACGGCTTCATTGCCATTGCCGACCTTGACAGTGAGGATGGCAGTTTTCACAGTGACAATACCGGTGTATTTCATCATGGTTTTGACAGGAAAACACTGAAAAAATTTGCAGAAGCTTCCGGTTTCACTGACATCCATTTTGAAACGGCTTCAACTATTGAAAAACCGCACCGTAACTTTACGGTCTTTCTCATGACAGCAAAGAAGGCAGGATAATGCGCTTTGTATGGGTAGGCATTTTTCTCGCTGCCCTTCTCTGGTCTGCGTGGCAGCCTAAAGAGTACTTTACCTGGTTTTTGGAAGTTTTTCCCGCACTGATAGGTTTTGTATTGATTGTGGCCACATACCGTACCTTTCCGCTAACTCCCCTGCTCTATACGCTCATATTAATTCATATGATAATCTTGATGGTGGGTGGACACTATACGTACGCGGAGGTACCCCTTTTTGACTGGATCAAAGAAGTATTGCATCAGAGCCGCAACAACTATGACAAGCTTGGTCACTTCTTTCAAGGCTTTGAACCGGCTATTCTGGCCCGTGAAATTCTTATTCGTAAAGAGGTGGTTAAAAAAAGCCGTCTATGGCTGAACTACATAGTACTGAGTATCGTACTGGCCTTTTCGGCATTCTATGAATTGCTTGAGTGGGCTGTGGCAGTATTATCGGGTGAAACGGCCGATGCTTTTCTCGGAACACAAGGGTATGTCTGGGATACGCAGACAGACATGGCATGGTGCCTGGTGGGCGCAGTTAGTGCTCTACTGTTCTTGCGTCGCCTGCATGACAGACAGATTGCACATTTGGCCGGATCTATTGGACATCAAGCAGAGCATTGATCTTTGCAAGATTCTTCTGCTCTTCGTCTTCCATCATGTGGCGATAGTAAAGTTCAAGTGCATTTCTAAGGACATTGGTGGTGTCATCCCCCGTGACCTTGGTGAGTTCCTGAAGTTTTTCAACCTGCTTTGAAGTAAGTGATATGGTAATGTTCTGCGGATTTTCAGGCATAACAACTCCTTGTATTTAATGGTGTATTCTATCATGCAATTGCACAATGAAGGTTAACAGAAATCTGTTTTTAAAACCCCGCAAAATTATTTTTAGCTATAATGTCTTTTAATTTAGCTGAAGGAGAAAAAAGCGTATGGAAGAGATACGGCAATTTATTCTGGCACACCAGATAGAGACACTGCTGCTTGGTTTTGCTGTCATTGTGCTGGCATTTATTATCACACACTGGCAGGAGGTGAAATTTTGGTGGCTCAATTTTACGTACAATTTTCCTTTTATTGGAAAACTGTCTGTTCTTGCACGGGATATCGAAGGGTTTGACGAGCATCACAAGTGGTTCTACTCCGAAGAGCGTCTTTGCCGTGACTACTACAACTTCTATGAAAAAGTCGATGTCGATGATGAGTCGTATGATGAAGCCAAAGACTATCTGCACGCTGCGGGAGAGCTGGGACGAAAACCTACACCGACATTCATCTGGATCATGATCTTTGTACTGGTGATTGTGGAAGCCTTTGGGTTTGCCTATGTACTGGCGGGCTTTACCATCCCCGGTGCCAGTGAAGCGACACAGCAGAAAGGGGCTATCGGCGTTGCGGCAATGCTTGCCATTTTGCTGGTATGGCTGACACACCTTACCGGACAGGAGCTGCACAAGAATACCCTCATCAAGAAGATCAGACGATGGTATAAAAATGACAATGCGGGCGGTACCAACTGGCGTGACCTCAAGCCGGATGAAAAACTCATTACCATTGACAATACATTCGATGACAAAGATTCTCCAAACTACATTCGTATGCTCAACCGGCTTGATGTTAACGACAAGGTCAAGACCACTTACACCAAAACCATTCTGACGCTGGCGTTCATTATTGCCGTAGCGGTAGGGGCAACTTACATCCGCCATCAGGTACTCGTCCAGGAGATTGCCTCTTCACATGAAAGTGCCATGAATATTTTTCATGACGATGCATCGCCGTTTGGGGATACCGAGGCCAAGGGAGATGATGATATGGGTGCACTCTTTGGTGACAGCAGCAGTGATGATGCCAAAGACGATCTCTCTTCGCTTTTTGGTGATGAAGAAAGCAAAGCTTCACCGGCTGCTTCGAAACAAACGGATGTAAACATAGAAGATGAAACCAACCAGCGGGGCGGAGATGCAACCTTTATGATTTTGGGGCTGCTCTTTGTTTTCATTCAGATTCTGGGTATCTTTTTCGGGATGCACTACGACTTTGCCGGGAGGGAATCACGTGAAGCATATGATCTGCTGCGCGGTTTCAGCACCAAAAAAGCTTTCCTCTCCTATTATGAGCGTGCCAAAACACATATTGCAAGAGTGGCACAAAGACAGCTTCAGAAGCTGCAGCATAAAATGAACATTATCAATGACAATACCGGTACCGATGCCGAAACGACACTGCTGCTGCGTAACAACAAAGACAGAACTTTTAAAAAATATCTTGAATTC
>Ga0256829_1002694_pt1 | contig 12956 bp, 14 predicted proteins | sample 131447metaG_FD_185979 | JGI IMG/M metagenome (GOLD analysis project Ga0256829, IMG submission 185979) | Hydrothermal vent microbial communities from Lau Basin, Pacific Ocean - 131-447 | ecosystem: Environmental > Aquatic > Marine > Hydrothermal vents | place: Pacific Ocean: Lau Basin | collected... | reverse complement strand
GGGTTGGGGAGCAACCCTTGCGGGACAAGGCTTTACGAGCGAACTGCTGCGTTGCTCGGTCTCGCAAATGGAACAACCATACGCTTCGCCTCACGTCTTGCATTTCATCTCGTAAAGCCGGTGTCGCAGCCATGTCGAACTTGTTCATAGGTTCCTAACTTTTATGATGCGGAATAAAGGATATAAATACCAATAAAAAGTAAAATACCAAGCAGCATAGCAAGCGCGTTTTTTTGCTCGCGGTGTTTGGCAACCAAAGCCCAAGAGAATTGACCTTGTGCAGGATAACTTGTCCATTTAGGCCAAAACATGGGCACAACAGCCGCCCACTTATCAAATTCTTCACCAAAAATCGGTGCGATAAATTCGGCTTCGCTTCGCATGGTTGCGCGGTAGATGATGGTAAATGAGATGATGCCAAAGATGGCTGCCCAAGGGTTTGCAGCCATGATACAAAAACCAACAAAAATCATACCGTTGAAAAAATAGAGTGGGTTACGGGTAAAACGATAAGGACCTGCCGTAGCAAGCTTGGCATTTTTATCGATATAACCTGATGACCAAGTGCGACCCATTTCTCCTAAAACAACAATCAAAGCCCCTATGGTTAGGGATAATATGGTTGGCTTTGCCAGCAGCAATAAAAGGATAAAGGCGGGTGCTGTAGCAGTTTTTCTATGGTCAAGACACCATGCTTCAAGTTTTGTATACGTTGTGCTCACTTCGGCTCCTTGTAATCGACGAGAGTCGCAACGATATGCCCAACTTTAATTTTTGCGACAAGTTTAATTGGGATATGACGCTCATCATGGGTTATCCATATCTTCATTGTACCCTTACTGGAGAATACACCTGCTGTTTTTAATTTGGGCTCGAGAAGAATACAATCGACATATTCACCCCATGGGGTGTGTAATTTCTTAATTTTTTTACCCACATGAACAACCACTTCATAGGTTTTTCGGGAATCAAACACAGGGATGCTTAGCGTTTGCCCAACCGCTAAAGGCTGGTTGCGTACAAGAAAAAAGGCATCCATCACATTGAGATGCCCAGCTTTGACTTTATATGTATCTGTTTTGTTATTTTGCGTATAAAATACTTGATCATGCTGCCAATCAAAGCGTGTTTTTTTAACCGCATGGTATTTTCGTTCATGTTGCTCCAAATCAAAGTTTGTACTTTGCATATGATTGTCGATACATATGCCTTGGGATGTGATGGTATCTCGAACTTTTTTAAACATATCAAGGATTTTATTGCTGCGAGCAAAGGTTTGAATGGTGTATTTATTTTGTTCTGGGGCGCTGACATGCATAGTCGCTCTACCCGCATTGATAAACTCCCAACCCACGCTGAAGGTTAACGATTCTCCAGCATAAGGCATGCAATCTTGGGCATATAGATTGGCTGGCATGCATAATAGTAAAACAAATAAATATATATTTTTCATTGTTTTGTCTCCTGCCAAGCATGGTAGATAGATTGGGTATGAAATGATGGCATGCAAATAAACTTATCACACTCCCGCTTGAAGCATGGATGACATGACACATTTGGAATCATATGTTTGTGCTTGGCTCCGAATGCACCCATACGCCAAGGCGCAGTAGCACCCCATAGCGTTAGGGTTGCGCAACCTGATGCGGCAGCAAGGTGGGTGACCCCTGTATCTTGCCCGATATAACATGATGCTTTTTGTAATAGACCTACAAGTGTAGGCAAGCTAAAACATTGATGGGCTAAGATGATATGGGGATTATTTTGTGCTACAAATGCTGCGCGTTTGTATTCTTCTGGATTGCCCCATAATACCAATACTTTTTGTTCGGCACTTATGGCGTTTGCAAGCTCTCGCCATTGCATATCCGATAATCGTTTGGTGGCATAGCTACCACCAATATGAATGACGGAAAATGGTGATTGTATATCAAGGGTGAGAAGGGCTTGATTGCCTTGTTCAATCATTGGGTTTGTCACGGTGATATTGGGGGCTATATATGGGTATGCAGCATCATGGTTTGGCTCAAATGCGGCTGCAATGATGCGACGATATAGCGGAACCACATGGGTTTCATTGGGGTGAAATTTCACAGGGTTTACAAACCAACGGTTTGGCCATTCGGGGCTTTGTGCATCATCAAAACCAAACACCGTACATGCACGCTTGGCACTTGCCCAAGCCATAACACCTGATTTGATAAGCCCTTGCAGATCAAAAATAAGGTCAAAGTTTTCATTGCGTAGTGTTTGAATCATATGCCAAGCATGGCGGATACGCTTATCCCCCTTCAATGCAATTTTATGCACCTTGACCTGTGGCGGGAAAATATCTGTCACAAATGCGAAGCGCTGGTCAACCAGCCAATGCACTTCGGTTATTTCAGGGCGCGAAAGCAAATCATCTAAAGCGGGAAGTGCATGAATAATATCGCCAAAGGCGGATAGTTTTACGATAAGGGCTTTCAAATTTTTAACAACTCCAGACATGCATCACGTACCATTTCAGGCAAGATGTTTCCCATGCATGGCTGTCCAGCAATATGGCATTCGCGCTTTAAGCAAGGGCTGCATGGTGCTGGCTTATACAATAAGGAGACATGTTTACCAGAGGGTGCAGTACGGCTGGGGTCGGTAGCACCAAAAATGCCAACCGTGGGTTTGCCTAACCCTGCCGAGACATGCATCAAGCCAGAATCATTGCAAAGCGTTAATTTGCTGCTGGCAATCAATTGCAAAGCTTGTTGAAGCGTTGTTTTTCCTGATGCATTCCATGATTTTCCTGTGACCTTTTGCAAACATTGGTTGCCAATATTGCGCTCTTCTGGTGTACCTAAAATAACAATTTGCCAGCCAGCCTCCGCAAGCCATTTCAGAATATATGCATAAGCTTGGGCTGGATAACGTTTGGCAGCACCAAATTGTGCGCCAGGTGCGATACAAATGGCATGTTCAGGGTCAATGTGTTTTTCTTTTAGCAATGCATAGCCTGCTTGAATGTCATCTGAATGCGCGTGCAATTGCACTTGTGTTTCTTGCACAGAAATACCTGCTTGTTTCACCAAATCGAGAAAATAATCACGGTGATGCTCAACTTTCATATTTAATTGGGGGCGGTAGGCATGGGTGAGCAATAGCGAGCGCCCATCATGTTTAAACCCATGACGTTCTTGGCTGCCTGAACGAAAGGCTTGCCATGCCGCATGTAGGCTATTGCGAAATAAGAAAACTTGTTTGTGCTTACTTGTATTTGTTTCGTAGCTTGCTTGCTCAAGGTTTAGAAAAGGTATCAAGTCTTTCAACCAAGGTTGACCAGAGAGCACAATCTGTTGCTCAGGAAAGTGTTGGGTGATGGCACGCATGGCAGGTTGCGCCATAATCACATCACCCAGCCAATTGGGTGCTAAAATACCAATGGAATCCGTCATGTGTTGGTCAGTGGTGTGCAAACGTATAAGCGTTCTTGTTTTAAACTTAATGTATGTGTAGCAGGTAACACATAGTTCTTTTCAATGTTAAAATGGCGTTGAAGTGAGTTTTCAATGCCACGTTGTGTATAGCAATATAAGCGATCTTTTAATGTCCATTGCGGAAAAATCTTAGCTGTAAAATAATGCAATTGAGCAAAGGGAACAGGCCATGTATTGGCACTCAAAACAAGTTTGCCGTTGGGTTTAAGCAAACGTTCAACCTCATGCAATAACAGTTCTGGATTTTGTACATGACTGATGGTTTTAAGGCACAGTATAAAATCGTAAGATTGATCAGGCATGTTGATTCGCTCTGCCATACCCGTGATGAATCTACCCTTGGGCAAACTCCCTGGCCAAATGCGACGAAAATCATCCAATAATGGGTCTAAGAATGTTTTATGACCATGAGGTATAAACTGGGATACACATGCAGGACCACAACCGATTTCAAGTATTTCTGCATCATCTTTTATATCTGATGTCTCTTGATTAATGAATGTACCGTAGCGTTGCAGCGCTTGATTTGCCAAATCGCTGATGTCCATATGACGTTTTTTTTTCGCAGCAAAAAGATGAAGCTCGACTTTTTGCGCACTATCCCATCGCTGTTTGTTAAATGCCTTATGGTGTGCCATGTACAACCTGTGTGAGCGCTTCTTCATTTTCTAAGATTAACCATCTTCGATGCAACCATAACCATAATTCAGGTCGTGCATGTATGATGGGGGTAAAGCTATCAGCAATGGCTTGCATGATATGAAAATGATCTGCTTCTTTATGCATTGAAGTATCAGGCAAAGGGATACGCCAAAAGCGTAGCGTAAAATCAAAGGATTTGCCTTTGCGCTCTAATGCCACACCGACCACGGGTGTTTGTTGGCGACGAATAAAAGCAGCAGGCATGGTGGTGGAGTTTGCCATATGCCCTAGAAATGGGATGGGCGTGCCTTGGCTCATATGCTGATCAATCATCACGGCAACAGATGTACCTTGCTTCAATGCTTTGGGCAGCCAACGCAAACCTTCATTGCGTGAAATCATATGCGCGCCAAAGCGTTCGCGTTGTTTTTTAAGGTATGTTTCTAAAATATCATTGTGCATGGGTCTGTAAATAACGGTGGAATCATAACCCAGCGTGGAAAACATCAATGCGCCAAATTCCCAATTGCTATGATGTGCAGCAGCAATAAACACGCCTTCCTTTTTTTGCATGGCTTCGCGAAAAATAGCCTCATTTTCAATAGTGACACGCGATAATAAAAAATCTTTGGAGCGTAAAAATACATGGGGAAGCTCAAAAATGGTACGCCCTAATTCAGCAAAAGATTCGCGAGATTTGCTTGCTCGCCATGCTCTGGTTTGATGAGGGTATATACGAGCCATATTATTGATGGCAATTCGGCGGTGGCGTTGGAGTATATAAAATGAGGCGCGCCCGATGCCTGCGCCTAATGCGCCTGCCAAACGGACAGGCAAACAGCGAATCAACCAAAATAAAGCTTTTACCCATATAGCAGTGATATATTGCATCATCATTATGCGCTGGCTAGCGATGTTGCCTCATCAATTAACATGACAGGAATATCATCCCGAATAGGATATTCTAACTGACAGTCATTGCAGATTAATCCTGTCTTATCATCATTGTATTGCACACTTTTTTTGCATTTTGGACAGGCTAAAATATCTAACAAGGCTTGATCAATCATAAAAGTCTCCAGAGGTTTTAAAACATGAATGTGCCAAGCTTAGCATTGCTGGTCTGGCTTACCAACAGGCAAAGCGTTTAAAATTGTTTCGATAAGCCCATCCTCGGCTTTAAAGTCTTGTTCCAGCACCCATAAGGGTTGATGAGATGGCCATAGTTCTCTGATTTTCACGGCATCTTTTGCGGTGATAACTATGGGCTGTTTAAGCTTAAGAAACATTTGAATATCTTTTTTTGAAAAAGTATAATGATCAGGAAAAGTATAGCTGTGGACAACTTCAATGCCTGATTCTTTTAAGCTTTGGATAAAGCGTTCTGGCCTTGCAATAGCGGTCACTGCAATCATCTGTGTTGGGGGTGTATGATTGGAGCTCGTAGAGCTTGCCCAATTGCGTAGCGGCAAGGGCACAGGCATCCAATGCCATTCTTTCTGCTGGGTTATATTCACTGAGGCGAAGCTTCCTGTACGCACAATCATATCCGCGCGTTTCAAGCCATCTTTGCTTTCTCTTAGAGGGCCAGCAGGCAGCATATATCCATTGCCAATGCCTTCAGCAGGAATTAACACAATATCGAGATTGCGCTCAAGTTGCCTATACTGGAAACCATCATCCAATACCATGATATTGCCTAAATCTTTTGCCATGTGTGATGCAGCCACACGATCTTTGCCTGCAATCACAGGGCATAAATTGGCTTGAAATAAAAGCAATGCTTCATCACCGACATCTTGGGATAAACTATTGGCATGAAGTAGTACGGGCGAAGGGCTTTTTCCGCCATCGCCACGGCATAAAATTACAGGTTTCCAACCTTGTTTTTGAAGTTCATCTACCAGCCAAAGCACAAATGGGGTTTTCCCGCTACCACCGACTGTGATATTGCCAATAGAAATCAAAGGTAAGGGTGGATGCACTTTATTCTTGAGGCGTTTGTTTTGCTCCCATTTGCTGATGCTTTTGTAAACAGGCTCAAATAAACGCAAAAGCAGCGGTGGCGTTGCTTTGCTCCACCATATGCGTTCGATAACATGATAAAATGAGTGCATTAATCGCATGTTGATGGGGGGAGATAGGGCTTAATATGTTGTAGCACATTGGCTAAAGCCTGAGATTTATCTTGCATATACAAAGCGGCATTCTCATGCAGTTCTTGTAAATCTTCAGGGTGCTGTAAGAAGCGCGTGATACATGTTTCAAGCTCATGGTCAGATTGGGTCACTACAGCAACATGATGTTTTTGCATGTGTTGCATGATTTCTTTGAAATTTTGTGTGTGTGCACCAGTGATGACACCACGCCCACAAACCGCCGCTTCAATAGGGTTGTGCCCGCCAATATTGGCAAGGCTACCACCAATAAAAGCAATATCAGCAATAGCATAGAGCGATTGCAATATGCCCATAGCATCAATCAAAATAACATCGCTGTTTGGCATGATGTCTGTATCGCTCCAACGCGATAGGTGCAAGCCTTGTTGTTGAATCATCTCTGCAACCAAGTCAAAACGTTCGGGATGCCTAGGTACCATCAATGTAAGCAAGTCAGGTCGAACTTGATGCCAAGTTGCCCACATCTCTAAAAGGCGAGATTCCTCATCATGATGCGTGCTTGCCAGCAGAAGGATGGGGCGAATAAGGCTAGGGTCAAGGCGTTTGCGTAAGGATTCAGCATCTACTTTTGGCGGTGAAACTGCATATTTTAAATTGCCAGCAACATGTATGCGTTCAGGGGCTATGCCTATCGCTTGCAGACGTTCTGCATCTTGCACGCTTTGTGGTAAAAAAAGTTGAATGGGTGATAACCACCGTTGCCATAATATTCGGCTGGCATGGTATTTGGGAAATGAACGGTCAGAAATACGGGTATTGATACCCACGACAGTTACCTCCTCTCGCTTACATGCTTTTAACATGCCTGGCCAAAATTCTGTTTCTGCAAGCAGCAATAGGTATGGTTGCAGCTTGCGAACAAAGCGACGCATCAACGTTGGTAAATCCCATGGCAGATAAGAAATAGAAGCAATATTTGATAAATGTTTTTGAGCATGTTGCATGCCTGTATGGGTAATCACAGTAATATGAAGCGGGTAACCTTGTTGATGCAAAGCAGAAGCAAGGGGAAGAATGGAAGCGACCTCACCAAAAGAGCAAGCATGTATCCATATGCAATCAGGTTTGGATTGAGGTGAATCAAGGAGAAGGTGTTGTCTCCACTTCTGTGGCGTATCATCGCATGTGGATAAATTTTGTTTGTCGCTGCTGGGCATGCTGCCAATTTCAACAAAATCTAAGCGTATCGTCTATGGTATTTATGGATGAATGCCTTACAGGCCCTTACAAGCTTGCAAGTAAGTTGCATATACGTTTGTATTTGCTGCTTTTGCAGAGCATATTAATGAAGCGTAAAAAAGGGGAAGGGATGATGACTATTGATATTCATTGGTTGGAAGAGAAAGTTTTAATGCGAAAGCTGGATGATGTTGAAGCACAATTGCTAACAGATTTGGTGGATATATCTGAATACAAAGCTGGAGATACCATCGTAGAGCAAGGCAAACCTGGCGGTGTATTGTATGTCTTGTATTCAGGCGTAGCTGATATTACTTGTCATTCCCATGGTCACGATGTGCGTGTAGCCACTGCGGATGAAACGTCCTTGTTTGGCGAGATGTCATTTTTGACAGGTGAAGATTCCAGTGCTTCTGTGGTTGCTCAAAAGGACTGTGTGGTTTATAGCCTAACACGCGCCGCATATTCTGAAATGATGCAGAAGAATCAGGATTTGGTGTTTGCATTATTCACGCATATTTTAGTGCATGCTGCGACAGCGATTCGGCATATGAATGAAGAACATTTGGCATTACAACAATATATTATGGGTAGGCGTGTTTAAATTATTTGCTGTAAGTTGATGGGTATAAAGGAGCTGTTGTGGAAGCAGGGTTGATGTTGCTCGTGGCATTGGTATTTATTTTTGTAGCAGCAGAATTATTCACCAACGCGCTTGAATGCGTTGGTGAGCGTATGGGTGTTTCCGAAGGTGTCACGGGCTCTATTTTTGCAGCAGTGGGAACAGCTATGCCTGAGACCATTGTGCCTATTGTGGCGATTCTTGCAGGAGGCGCTTCGATACAGGTGAATCATGCTGTGGGTATGGGAGCGATTCTTGGGGCTCCCTTTATGCTCGCAACTTTAAGTCTATGTTTAATCGGTTTTTTTGTGGGTTTGAAACGGGGTTGGCATGCAACTCTAAACCCCGAACCCACAGGCTTTAAGCGTGACATCAAAGTATTTATACTGGCGTATGTGTTGGTTATTGGCGTAGCTATGCTGCCCGTGGCATGGCATGAAGCTCGCATGATTGTGGCGTGCGCCTTGTTTGTGATTTATTTTATGTATTTATTGAGAACCATTCAAGCGAGTAAAAGATTGGTTGAAGAAGGGCATGGTACAGAAGCTGATTCAGATTTATATTTCAAACGCTTTGCAGGGGATACAACACCTATTGCTGTGCTACAACTTATTTTAGCTTTGGCTGTGCTTGTGTTTGGGGCGAAATTGTTTGTGCATGGGATTGAGACTGCCAGTACATATTTAGGCATTGGGGCACTGGTATTATCATTATTGATTGTACCCATTGCGACAGAGCTTCCAGAAAAAGTAAATTCAATTTTATGGATTCGAAAGGGAAGGGATACTTTGGCATTTGGCAATGTAACGGGAGCCATGGTATTTCAGGGAACCATCATCCCTGGTATGGGTATGTTGCTATTGCCTTGGCATTTTCAAAGTGGGTATGCTGCCTTGGCTGTGGTGTTGGCGATTGCAGGTAGTGCATGGTTATGGTTTTTGGAAAATACAGGGCGTTTGAATGGGAAAATGTTGCTTCTCAATGGTATACTGTATCTTATTTTTATTGTGTATGCGGTTGTTTGATAAAACTGGCAGTACATTTGCTTTCTAAAGGTGGATGTTTGAACACGGTGGGAAATTAGGGCTTTAGGAGCAGCTATGATTATAACTTTATTGGCGATTGTCGCCATTCTTTACTTGGCGCTGTATCTTGAGGATAGCTTCAAAGTTCCCTCGCCTCTGGGGCTGATTATCTTATCTTTTGGCATTCATGCGCTGATGGGTAGTCATTTTGCATTGATTGGAAACACCAAAGATTTTGCCTTATTGGTAATTTTTTTATTGCCTATTTTACTGGTCTCCGATTCCTTGGAACTCAGTGTTGCAGATTTAAAAAAGCATGGCTTGAGCTTGTTCTATTTGGCGGTTGTTGCGGTTGCTTTATCTGTGTTAGCCGCGCTTTTGATGGGGAACACGCTCTTTAGTGAATATCATTTATCCACTGCGGCGATTATTGTGCTCTTTGCGATGGTCTTGGCGACAGACCCTGTATCGGTGGTGAGTGTTTTTTCTAAATTTACATTGCCGCACCAATTGAAGATTTTGTGTGAAGGCGAAAGTTTATTCAATGATGCTACCGCATTGATTGTGTTTGTTTTTATTGGTTTGTATGCGCTTGATGGTGGTGAGATTACCACGGCCTATGTCACAGAAGTCAGTGTGTTGGTGGTTTTAGGTTCGGCTGCTTTGGGGGTGGCGTTTGGCTATATAGGATTGCTGTTGATGAAAAGCACAACCAATCGAACAGCCGAAATGCTCATCTTAATTTTTGTAGGCTATGCAAGCTTTGAGCTGGCTGAATATTTTTATCTGTTATTAAATGTGTTGGGCATGCACTCGCATATGCATTTATCAGGCATTTTAACTTGCATCTTTGCTGTTATTACGGTGAATCATCATATGATGCAGGCTGCGGCAGATGGTGAGATAGCATTAAATCAACAGGAAGAAGATTTAAAAGAGAAACGTGATGTTGCCAATTGGGTGGTTTCTGCGGCAATCAGCAAGATTAAAGCGACTGTAGAAGAGCGGGAACGCCATGAGCGCACCAAAGAAGATATTCAGCTTTTAGCCTTGGTTGCCAATACGATATTATTTGTAGCCATGGCGGAGTTGATTGATGCCTCGCTACTTTGGCAATATAAAACGGAAATCATCACGATGTTTGTTGCCACCACTGTGATTCGAGCCGTGATGATGGCAAAATTTGCTTTGATTACGACACGTACCCATAAAATGGCGAACATGAATTTTCGTTGGTGGGGGGTGCTAACCTTTGCAGGCATTAAAGGTGGCTTATCTGTGGTGATGCTGATGATGATTCCACCAACATTTGAGCATTTGGAAATGTTTAAGGCTGTGGTGATTGGTGTTATTTTGCTCTCAACTTTTATTTATTCGGGCATATTAATTGCGTTGATTAGTAAGTATCAAGCGATTTTTTCTAAGGAAAAAGCTGAAGAAAATACGCACGAACAATCTTTATGAAGTGGATGATAAAATTATCGCAGCAGCTTTTAAACCATCCACGGCGGCAGATGTAATCCCGCCAGCATAACCTGCGCCCTCACCAATAGGATAAAGATGTTCTAAAGATACCGATTGCATATGTTCATTGCGTTCCATTCGAATGGGTGAACTGGTTCTTGATTCGACTGCCAAGATATTTACATCATCACTGATATACCCTGGCATTTTTTGATTAAAATTAACCAAGCCTTGTTGTAAGGGTTTGGCAACCCATTGGGGAAAGAGTTGGTGTAGATCCGCAGCTTCCACCGATGGCTTAAAGCGTGTTTTGGCAAGTTTGCCTGTAGCTTGTTGGGCCACAAAATCTGAAATACGCATGGCTGGTGCGGCGTAGGGTGTTTGTGTCATATCAAAACAGCGCTTTTCAAGTTCGCGCTGGAAACGAATGCCGCATAATGCATCCTCACCCAAACCATGGCGTGCGATATCTTGAGGTGTGACTTGAGTAACAATACCTGAATTAGAAAATGGGCTTCGGCGGTGCGCATTGCTCATGCCATTGATAGCCATCATGCCCTGCTCTGTTGGCGAAGGTACAATCAATCCACCTGGGCACATACAAAAACTGTACACACCACGTTTGCCTAAATAAGGGTCTTTGACTTGATGGGATAAACGGTATTCTGCTGCGCTTAAAGCAGGGTGATGAGCTTGGTCTTTGAATTGGCATGCATTCACCCAATCTTGTGGGTGCTCTGCGCGTACGCCCACAGCAAAATCTTTGGCTTGGATGTGTATGCCTTGTTGGTGTATGCCTTCAATGGTATCCCGTGCTGAATGACCAATGGCAAGCATAACATGCTCTGCCATGATTTCTTCACCATTTTTTAAACGCACACCTGTGGCCTTATTATTGTGCTTTAAAATATCTTGAACGCATGCGCCAAAGCGATAATCCACACCCAAGGATAACAAATGGTGACGCATATTGCGCACAATACGCACCAATTTATCTGTGCCCAAATGCGGATGTGCATCAATCAGAATATTTTTATCTGCACCAAAGCGAATAAATTCAGCCAAGACATGGCGAATAAAAGGGTGTTTGATTCGGGTGTAAAGCTTGCCATCGGTGTATGTGCCAGCGCCGCCTTCACCAAAGCAGATATTGCTTTCAGTATTTAACTCGCCGCGACTGCGCAAGCGCCCAATATCACGCATACGTTTTTCAACAGGCTGTCCACGCTCCAATAGTGTTACACGTTGCCCTGCTTCCGCCAATGCCAATGCCGCAAATAAACCCGCAGGCCCAGCACCAACAATAATCGTATGCTGCTCGCTTTTGCTGCCATGCAAGGCTTCTGGCTTGTCCACTTGTAGGCTAGATGTTTCAATGATTTTGGCTTGTGCGGGTAAGGTTGGTGTTTCACTGACTTCGCACTCAATGCTGCATACAAAATGAACTGCGTTGCGTTTGCGTGCATCAATGGCACGGCGCACAATGGTTATATGCGTCACTGCGCGGCTTGATACGTGCAACAGTTTGGCAATGCGTGGGCGTAAATAGGTGTCGGATTCGTCGATTTCGACGGGGATATTGTTCAGGCGAATCAGCACGATTTTTGTTTAATCATCGGCTTTAAAATGGTTTTTAACATGATGGTGAGCATAGCGCCTGTACAGTATGAAAGCGATGATGATTAGCGCGATAATCGCAATCACCAGACCCCATATGCCAAAGCGTTGTAAAATCTCTAAAGCGGCAAAACCTAAGAAATGACCAGCGCTATAAATCACAATCGCCCAAGTGATGCAATTGATGATTTGCAAGACAAAGAATCGCCAAAACTCAATGGATGAACAGCCAAATAAAATCGCTGCGACCAAACGTGTGCCATATAAATATTGAAAGATAAAAATAGACCAATGGGCATATTTATCTAAAATTAGATTAGCTTTGGGGGCGTGGCGACGAAGGCTGGGGATGCTTTGAATCATGCGTTCACCACGCCAACGACCAAGTGCGAAAAAGAATAAATGCCCTGCAAATGCACCCAATGCTGCCACAACAATGACTTTCCATGTCTCTAGCATACCTGCTGCTGCCAATGCCGCCGCCGCGATAAACACGCTTTCACCTTCAATAAAAGTCCAGATAAACACAGCCCAATAGCTATATTGCTCGACAAATTCTTTAGCCCATTCCATGCGGCGACTATAACGCTGAATATAAAAAATGGTATGGGATTGCTAGGGTGAAAGCGTTAGCCTTGCGCCATGTCTGTTTATACTGAACTTACCCATGCGGATATTGCGCATATCCTTAAAGATTATCATCTAGGCGCATTGCATGCCTTTGAAGGCATTGCTGCGGGCATTGAAAATAGCAATT
>Ga0256829_1002693_pt1 | contig 12957 bp, 13 predicted proteins | sample 131447metaG_FD_185979 | JGI IMG/M metagenome (GOLD analysis project Ga0256829, IMG submission 185979) | Hydrothermal vent microbial communities from Lau Basin, Pacific Ocean - 131-447 | ecosystem: Environmental > Aquatic > Marine > Hydrothermal vents | place: Pacific Ocean: Lau Basin | collected... | reverse complement strand
TCCCGATATGATTGTTTATGCGATTACCCTATCAGAACCATGATGATTACTATATTTAGGAGCTTGCCATGAATACAAAACGCGTCTTACTGCCCTACACTACGGGCGTTGAAGAAATCGAATGTACCAATATTGTAGATATTTTACGGCGGGCAGATGTTGAAGTATGCCTTGCCAGTTTGGATGGTGCGCCTGTCGTCGGGCGTTCGGGCATACATATTCAGGCGGATGCCAAGCTTGGCGATGTCCTAGCAGAAGATTGGGATATGGTGGTCTTAGCGGGTGGGTTACCCAATGCCCACCTGTTGCGTGATTGCCCTGAAGTCCAAAGTCTCTTACAAGAAATGCACCGCAAGCAACGCCATATCGCAGCCATTTGTGCCGCACCTGTGGCTTTGGCTGCCGCTGGTGTGATTGGGCATCGCCGCTTTACTTGCTATCCCAGTTGTGAACAAGAAATCTTGCAACAGCAAACCGCTGCGCACTATGTATCCGAACAAGAAATTGTTTGCGATGGCACTTTAACCACCAGCCAAGGCCCTGCGACGGCGATGTCCTTTGCCTTGCAGTTGGTACGCATCTTATGCGATGAAGATAAGGCAACAGCAGTACAACACGAACTACTTCACCGCTAATCATCCCAACAGGAAGCCAGCAAGTTTTTTAGCTTGCTGGCTTCCTTCCATCATTACTCTCGTTCTACTTCGGCATCGGCATACACCGCAATGCCATCTTCCACATCATTGTAAATCAGATGCCAACCTTTTTGAGTATCATCAATATGATGCTCCTTCACAATCCCTTTATGGTCAATTTCACGGTAATCTTGATCAATCATCAGAATTTGACACATCCCAGCCAAAGTCACCGCATTGCCCTTCACATGAAAAGCAAGCTCACAGTCCACCCCAAAATCTTCAAAATTCTTATCACCTTCACGCAACACATCATTATTCATCGTAATGACATCACCATCTTTTAAGCCTGAAGTATGGCTGATAGCGATAAATTGCGCCTGACCTGCGGTTGCCTGAAGAATATCAGTAGCCGCAATCGCTTCAGGATATACAAAATCATCATGCCCATATAATTTGTGAAAAATCGCGATATTCACATGCGGCGCTTTTTTGCCACCTGTAATATCACCCGCCGTCACCTTCGCCTGAATCGGTACCAACCACATCGTGGTGGCTGCCAGCATCACACTGACACATATTCCAACATATACCTTTTTCATCCTCTCTCCTTTTAACCATTGAATACTGTTTTAAAAAAATTCTGAACAATATTTTTTACCCCATACAACGACGATGCCATCCTCTTTTGTGACACCCAAACTCATCAACAAGCATGCCAACTACCACATTTTACTAAGCCATAAAATAAAAGCGGACTTTATTTTAACACAAAAAAAGCGACCTGATGATTCAGGTCGCTTTTCAAACTGGTGTGCTTAAATATTGCGAATGGATGCTACAGCATCATCTGTAAGTTGTTGAATCTTTTCCGTCATCGCACGACGCATACGATCCACATCTTTCTTTGACATACCTGCTTTTTCCAATTCATCAAAATCTTTCATACTGCTCATGGATCCTCGCAACTTTTTCAAAATTAATTGAATTTGTGCCATGGAACTTGCCGCGTGTACGCTTGTATAACCCACAGTCATGGATACGGGCGACACTGAAGGTCCAGCAAGCACCAACATCAACGCCAAACTTAGAAATATCCCCCGACATGATTTTTTCAACATGGTGACCACCTCATATATAAATAAGCACATGACAAAATATGGTGATAGCAGTCACAAAAAGCAAGCCTTTTCCAACCCCACACCTATACTTCACTCATGCAAGTAAAGCAGCGCATCTCTCTTCGTCAAGTCATCTTTGTGACATGTGTGTGGCTGTTGTGCATGCTTGCTTTCCGCCCTGCTGTGATTCAATCGGGTTCGATGCAACCCAACTACCCCACAAAGACCCATGCGCTGATGTTTTCATGGGCTTGGGGGTTCACACTGCCTTTTCAAACCACACAAATCATCACATGGCGACAACCGCAGCGTGGCGATGTGATGATGTTTCATAACCCCCATGATGATGGGCATTTATGGATGAAACGCGTCATTGGTTTGCCTGATGATGTCCTTCTATTTCAGCATCATCGTTTGTATATCAATGGTATCTTATGCAATCCCGATACACGCAAACGCGAACACCTACCCTTGCAACAAGGCGGGTTCTCAACTTCTTATCCAATTTGGTCGTCTTATTTAGAACAGGATTGGGGACCGATTCGTGTCCCCCAAGGTCATATCTTTGTCATGGGCGATAATCGTGGGGATTCCATAGATTCACGCCGATGGGGAAGCATTGACCTGCATCTGCTTGCAGGTCAACCGCTGTTACGCTGGTAGTGAAGTGGGCGAAGCATCCAGACCAAAGGCCGTATGCAAAGCGCGGACGGCTAACTCCACATACTTTTCATCCATCACCACCGTGACTTTGATTTCACTGGTCGTAATCATTTGAATATTGATATTTTCTTGAGATAACACATCAAACATCTTGCGTGCAACCCCCGCATGAGAGCGCATACCGACACCAATAATCGAGACTTTGGCAACCGTATCATCACCCTTCACTTTATCTGCCTTCAAGGCATCGGCAAGCTGATGCAACAAATCCATGGTGGCAGCATAATCTTCTCGTGGCACGGTAAAAGTAATATCCGTAAAGCCTTGTGCGCTCACATTCTGAACAATCACATCAACATTGATGTCGGCATCTGCCACAGGTCCAAGCACACGGCTGGCAATTCCTGGTTGATCAGGAATGCCTTTGATGGTCACTTTTGCTTCGTTCCGACAATAGGCAACGCCTGTAATTTCTGCTCGTTCCATTTGAGTATCCTCACCTGTCACCATGGTTCCTGCAACATCATCAAAGCTGGAGCGCAAATGAATCGGCATATGAAAACGCATCGCCATTTCCACACTGCGCGTTTGCAATACTTTTGCCCCCAAAGAAGCAAATTCCAACATTTCTTCATAACTAATCTGATTGATTTTGGATGCTTGCGGTACAATGCGTGGGTCGGTGGTATAAATACCATCCACATCGGTATAAATATCGCAGACTTCCGCCTGCACAGCCACTGCCAAAGCCACCGCAGAAGTATCCGAGCCACCACGCCCCAGCGTCGTAATATTGCCTGCGGCATCACAGCCTTGAAAGCCTGTCACCACAGGCACTTCACCCGCTTCCAAATGGTCAATCAAGTGCTGGCTGCATACATCTTTAATCCGCGCACGGGCAAAGCTGCTATCAGTACGAAAACCCGCTTGCGCCCCATTGTAGGAATAAGCTTGAATGCCCAAGCGTTGCAATTCAATCGCCAACAATGCCGCACTCACTTGCTCACCTGTTGCCACCAAAGCATCAAGTTCACGCATGCTTGGCTGTTCGCTCATCTCGTGTGCCATCGACAACAAACGATTGGTTTCACCACTCATCGCCGAAACCACCACCGCAACTTTTCGCCCGCGCTTTAAATCACGCTCAATAATTTGCGCTGTTGCACGAATCCGTGCCAAAGAGCCGACCGAAGTACCACCGTATTTATGCACCACACGCATCGTTATTGCCCCACAGGCATGGTCGCAATCGCCAACTTACCCATCCCTAATTCTCGCACTGTATCCATCACAAAGACCATGCGTTCATGCAAGGATTTGGCATCCGCACGCAAGACCACACGCATATTGGGATCGCCTTGGGTCACATTCAAAATACGCCGACGCAAATCACCATCGGCAACCGCTTCTTTTTGCACATACAACTGACCTTTAGCCGTAATGCTAATCAACACTTCTTTGACTTGTTTATCTTGGCTACTCGCCTTGCTTGCAGGCAATTCCAACTTCAAACTATTGGACACCGTAAAGCTGGTCGACACCATGAAAAAAATCAGCATCAAAAACACCACATCCACCAGCGGTGTCATTTCCACTAGAAAATCCGCGCGTTTTCGTTCTCGCAGTTTCATTCACGATCGCCTTTCAAAAGCTCAACAAAGCGCAAGGCATGTTCTTCAATCTCAATGACAAAATTGGACACCCGCGATTCAAAAATACGATATGCCACCAAGGAAGGAATCGCCACCGAAAGCCCTGCTGCCGTCGTATTCAAGGCTTTGGAAATCCCACCCGCCAACACATCCGCCTTGCCCACACCTTCAATCGAAATCACTTGGAAGACTTCAATCATCCCAATCACCGTCCCCAATAAGCCCAACAACGGTGAAATCGCCGCAATCACACCCAACACACCAATATAACGATCCAAATGTGCCACTTCCTGACGACCCACTTCTTCCAACATTTCTTTCATCACCGAGCGTTTCACACCACGGTTGTTCAATGCCAACCAAAGAATGCGGCTCATCGCCGTGTTATTTTTCTCACAAAGCGTCAATGCTTCCGTCACATTGCCCGAACGCACTTGCTGCTCAATGGCTTCTACATCCTTCACAGGCAGCACCACAGAGCGGCGCAAACTCCAACTGCGTTCAAAAATAAGAGCTACAGTGACAATTGAAACTGCCAATAGGATGTACATCACCACCCCGCCCTGCGTAATAAATTCGTACATGCCTTCCCCCAACTATCAAGATGGATGCGGATTATAGAAACAACTGCAACCACTGCAATGCAGCATTCTTCTTTTGATGTTTTTTACCATCATCCACATAAATCTTCGCCTTTTGTTCATCGGGCGACCACGACACCGCGCCGTCTGCGGTGTTGTATATCTGCGCGCCCACCGCCTGATAACGCTGCACCACTGCCGCTTTCGGAAAGCCAAAATGGTTGTGGTAGCCTGTTTGTGCGATGGCAATCTTGGGCTGTACGGCACGCACAAAGGCGGCAGTGCTGGATGTTTTACTGCCATGATGCGGCAACATCATCATATCATAGGCTTGCCATTGACCATCCAATGCTCGCTCGACTTGCCGTTCCATATCACCTGCCAGCAGCACTTTCTTTCCATTCGCCAACCCCACCGAGCATACCAAGGAAGTATTATTCGCATTGTTCGGCGCAAAACCTCGCGGCGGCCATAAGACTTGCACCGTCGCCCCACCCAAAGGCAACACATCGCCCTGTTGCAACCAACGAATCACGCCACCTTGCACCTGCACCGCATGAATAATGGCGCGCATGGTGCGATTGTGATGATTGTTCGGTACATCCGCCAACCACAATGCCCGCACATGATTGACTGAAGCCAACAAACGGAATGCCCCACCATCATGGTCGGATTGGGCATGGCTCAACAGCAGTACATCCACATGCGTGATGCCCATGCTGCGCAAGCCCGAAGCCACCGTTGTCCCACCATTAAAACGACTGCCTGCTCGCCCTGGAACATCCACCACCAACACATGCGTAGAACCATCAGGCATCGCTTGCACATAAGTCGTTGCCGCACCCTGACCTACATCCCAAGCCGTCCACACATCCTTGCGTACATGGCTCGGCTGCACCACAAGCAACACGCCATAAAGCACCAAAATCAACACAAATCCAAGCATACGCCGCGCACCACGCCAATATTTCGCCAGCCACACCAGCAGCACGCCATACACCAGATGCCACCACCAAGGTGGTGCAGCCACATGCACCCGACCACCCCACATATGTTCCACCCAGAGCAAGCCTTGATTGCCAAGCTCAATGCCCCAAGCCGAAGTCTGCATCAACCATGTGGCAAGTTCATGGGCATGCAGCACGGCTGCAATCTCGCCCAACAATGCCAGTGGCAACACGACAAAAGCATAGAGTGGCACAAGGCAAAGGTTCACAGGCAATGTCCACACAGGCAAAAGACCAAACACCGTCACAATCAACGGCAGTGTCGCCACTGTTGCCACGATGCTGACCTGCAATAAGCCCACAACCGCCTGTCGCACCGAACCTTGTTTGCCCCCTTCCAGCCACAGCAACAACGATAAAGTTGCCAAAAAAGACAACCACAAAGAAACAGAAAACACCGCTGAAGGTTGCCACAAAACCATGCATATCAAGCCCAAACACAAAGTATTGATGGCAGAATAACGCGCCCGCCAAAACCAAGCCAAGCAAGCAAACAGCAGCATGATGAGCGCGCGCTGCGTCGGCAAAGGCCACTGAGCCAGCGTGGCATAAGCGGCGGCAAGCACAACACCACATGCCAACGCCATCCTTGGTACAGGTAAAGACACCATCCAAGCTTCCCGACGGGTCAAGATGAAAAATGCCAGAAATGCACCCCAAGCTGCCACCATCCCCACATGCAAACCTGAAATCGCCAACACATGCGCCGTACCCGTTGCCGCAAAGGCATCTTGAATGGCAATGGGAATGCCGCTGCGCGTTGCCAGTAATAAAGCTTCCAAAATACCACGCGTTGCCTTGTCTTGAGGCAATGCCGCTTGAATACGCACCCGCGCTTGCTCCAATATACTGGGGGCATCATCCAACATCTGCCAAGATGCCTTTATACTTCCCACTAAAGCAATATGTCGTTCCAACGCATAGGCTTCATAATCAAAGCCCGCAGGGTTGTGGTGGTTACGAGGCGGGTGTACATGCACAAGGGTCTGAATCGTTTGCCCAATGCTTGGTGGTTTCTTTCCGTACAGATACACATCCACAAAGCCATGTAAGCTTTGATGACCAATCGTTTGATGCACTTGCCCCAAACGAATCCGAGCCGAAGCAGGATGGTATTGCACATCCAACACAGTCGCTTGCACCGAAAGATGCGGCTGCAACCAAGTGTCATCATAACTGATGCGATAAACATCATAGATAAAGCTCGCACTGCCCCAACATATCCCCAGCAGCAAGGGAACAAAAAAATAGCGGTGCCGAAGCACCGCTATACACAACACACAACATGCTGCCACCCACCATAAGACTGTATAAGACATACCTTCGGCACGCGCCAATGCAATGCCAAGTACCCAAGCCAGCGTTGGCATAAGCAACGGCAAACGCTGCTGCAACGATGACAACGACACCTCAAGCCATCACTTACATGATGTGCGTTGCTCTATGGGAATATAAGCTTGCCCTTTATCCCCTGTATAAATCTGCGTCGGACGATAAATACGACTTTCACCCAGTTGTTCTTTCCAATGCGCCAACCAGCCCGAAACACGAGCCATCGCAAAAATAGGCGTAAACAAATCGGTCGGAATCCCCAATTTACGGTACACAATGCCCGAATAAAAATCGACATTGGGGCAAATGCCTTTCGCACCCAAAGTGCTGCGTGACAATTCTTCAATGCGGCTGGCAATTTCATAAGTCGGGTCTTCGCCCATTTCTTGCGTCAATTGTACATACAATTTTTGCAACAAAACCGCACGAGGGTCTTTGGTTTTATAAATCCGATGTCCCAAACCTGGAATTTTTTCTTTATTCGCCAATTTCTCATGCAAATAGGATTCTGCCCTCTCCACCGAGCCAATTTCATCCAACATATGCAACACATCTTCATTCGCACCGCCATGCAATGGCCCTGATAACGCACCAATGGCAGCACTGATACAGGTATATGGGTCAGCCAAAGTCGATGCCGTCACGATGGTGGAGAAGGTACTGGCATTCAGCGTGTGTTCCGCATGTACCATCAAGGCAACATCCATAATGCGTTCCATCAACGGCGAAGGCACTTCGCCATGCAACATATACAAGAAATTGGCGGCATGTGACAAATCATCGCGCGGCGCAATCGGGTCATCGCCTTTACGCATACGCGCATGAGCTGCGACCAAAGTCGGCAGCTTGGCAATCAGGTTCAAGCATACTTGCCGCACTTGTTCTTGGCTCAATGCACCTTCCGAAGCATGCGGCAAGGGATAAAACATCCCCATCGCAGCAACCGTCGTTTGCAATGAATCCATCGGGTGTGCCGATTCAGGAAAACATTTCATGATGTCACGAATGCGAAATTTCATGCGACGATGATGTTGCAAGCCTTCATGGGCTTCTGCCAATTCATCCGCTGTCGGCAAATGCCCACGCACCAATAAAAATGAAGTTTCCTCAAATGAAGATTGTTCTGCCAACGCTTCAATATCAATACCACGATATTCCAGATGTCCTACGGCACCATCCACCGATGAAATCGCCGATTCAGTCACGGGAATACCCGCAAGACCTGGTGAATAACATGGGATATTGTCTGTTTTTGTCATGTTTCTGTACTCCTTCCAAATATTAAAGCGAAGCATCATGCCTCGTGACTCTTAACCCACATGAATCACCGTGATGATTGCACCGACTCTTTGTTTGCAACTGCTGTTCGAAACAGAAATCCGTGGCAACCAAAGGGGCAAGCAAGGGCGCGGCAGTATTGATGCATCATGTGGGTTCAATAATGAGTCAGTCTTCTGTCTCTTTTTCTTTCAATATATGCGTACTTTCTTTTTTCTTTTGTTCTTCCTGTTCGCGCTTCCGCCCTTGTTGTTCCACAAAAAAGGTCAGATTTGCCACGACTAAAGAATACAAGGCAATACCAAAAATCATGGTAAACACCGCCACAATGCGCCCTGCTGCTGTCTGGGGATACACATCGCCATAACCCACCGTGGTTAAAGTCACAAATGCCCACCACAAACCATCGCTAATGCTGCCAAATTGCTCATTCACACCATGTTCAATGAAGTACACACTGCTACCAAAGACAAACACAAAGCCAAAGACCAGCGTCATCGCCGCAGGAAAGCTTTCTTGGGACACGATAATCAAACGCAACAAGCGTTTTCGATTGGCACGAACCAATGCACCCACGCGCAAGGCAGGCAGCAAGCGCATCACCCGTAAAGCACTAAAAATTCGCAACAACGGCGATGCCAACAATACAATCAGCACCAAATCCAACCAATTCTGTTTTAAATAGGCTTGCCGATTGTCACAAATCCACCAGCGCCATGCGAATAAAACCACAAACAACACCAAGACCACAGGATCCGCCCAACTTGGTGACGCATCCCAGAAACCAACGCCAATCGCCAAGGCGGTACTGATGAACAAAAGTCCATCCAGTATGCGCCCCAGCCAGCGGTGTTGTGGTGCAGGCACGACTAATGGTCGTCGCTACCCGCCTTATGACCAAAATACAGTGACAATGAGATAAGGAAAATACCACCACCCATATAAAGAATATTCAACGGATCATCAAAGGTGACATGCAAAACATTCTTAAAGAACGCCACAATCAAAATCATCAAAATCACTTTGCCCAAGCGATCTTTCAAATCATCCAAGGATTCAATTTGCAATAATTTACTGGCTGAAGGATCACCGATAGCAAATTCAATTTTTCCGATATGCAATTCATACACACCCAAAGCAAAAATCAGCAACACAATCGCCAATAAGAAGTCATCCACTGCCGTAATCACATGGCTTACCACCACAATATGGAAATGTTCCACTTCATGTCCCATAAAATAGACTTGAACAAACTCCACCAATAATTCCCACATATCCCAAGCTGATGAAATAAACAGCAATGCCATGCCTACAATACATGACCACACTGCCAGTAAAGTCATGTATCTTGAGTTCCATAGAATCTTTTCCAATATAGTTTTCATGCCCACCCATCCTTGTTGTGCATTTTAACCTGAAGTCAAAAGCAATATTTGTTCTTCATCCACCACTTTACTATCCAATTTACAATACACCGAAGACTCTTCCAAAATTACTACCGCTTCAGCAACACCCGCCAAGCTTAGCAATTTCTGCTCCAATGCACGCGCTTGAATATCCCCCGATAGTTGAACCTGAAACGAACGGGATGCCAAATAAGGCGGTTGTTGCATCGTCATGGCAATCAATAACCACACGCCAAACAAACCTGCAACCACCCAAAAGACAACATCATAATTGTGTAACACAGGTTGATAGAGAAGTCCACCCAACACACCACCCAAAAACGCGCCAAAAAATTGACTGGTATTAAACACACCAATCGCCGTACCTTTGATACCTGCAGGCGCATATTTTGCCACCAACGATGGTAAACTCGCTTCCAGCGTATTAAAGCCTGTGAAAAACAACAACAATGCCGCTGCCACCCACATCAACGAACTATACCCCTCTGCCAACATCGCTGCTGCGCCCATTAACAAGGCAATCGACAATACAAAGACTTGTTTCATTTTGCGTTTCGCTTCTGCCACAATAATCAAAGGAATCATCAAGACAAACGACAACAACATCACAGGCAAATACAATTTCCATTGCTCATTCAATGCCAGCAAGTTCAAGTTCACCAACACCATCGGCAAGACCACAAACAACGCGGTCAAAGAAGCATGTAAAATCATCACGCCCGCATCCAAACGCAATAAATTCACATCCGATAAAATGCGCCCAAAATTTCCTACCGTCACTTCCGTATCGCTATGATGTCCCGCATCTTGCACATCAGGAACCACCATATAAAGCACCAAAATGGACACCAATGCCAACACACCCGTCAACCAAAAAATACCATCCACACCAATCCACGCATTCAAAATCGGTCCTAAAGCCATCGACACCGCAAACGACACACCAATGGTCATGCCAATCATTGCCATCGCTTTGGTACGATGTTGATCACGCGTTAAATCTGCCACCAAGGCTGTAATCGCCGCCGCTACAGCTCCTGAACCTTGAATCACACGCCCCAACAGCACGCCTTCAATCGAAGTTGACATGGCCGCAACCACACTACCGATGGCAAACAATAGCATGCCCGCAGCAATCACAGGTTTGCGTCCAAAACGATCCGACATCATACCAAAAGGAATTTGCAACAAGGCTTGCGTTAATCCATACGCACCCAAGGCAATTCCCACCAGTTCGGGGTGTTCCAAAGCCCCTTGTAAACCATGTGCATAGGTTGAGAACACAGGTAAAATTAAGAACAATCCCAACATCCGCAAGCTAAAAATAGCTGCCAAAGATGCCGCGCTTTTCTTCTCCGATGCATTCATGCCCATATCATCCATCTGTTTTGCCATTGCCACCATCACCTTCTCCTTATGATTAAACGGGCCATACTCCCAGACCCACTCTTAAGACTTCTTCACTGCCATCACACAAATCCACCACCGTCGTCGGCACCATACCGCCCCAACCCGCATCCAGCAGCACCGCATGCTGTTGCTGGATGCGTCCAAATATGTCATCAGGATCAATAGCTACATCATCCGTATCCGCAAATTGCATCGAAGTCGCCAGCAAGGGCTCGCCCAGTTCTTCCAATAGCATCGAACACACACGATATTCAGGCATACGAATACCCACATCTTTGCGTTTGCCAAACACCCGTTTGGGCAGACTACCGCTAGCAGGAAGAACAAAAGTATAAGGTCCTGGTAGGCGGCGTTTCAAGATGCGGTGCGCTTGATTATCCATGCGGACATACTGTGCCGCTTGCGACAAATCAGAAACCACCAAAGACCACAAGTGTTTCTCATCCAACGCCCGCAAACGCCGCACCGCCGCTTGCGCCTCGGTTGCCGTCGGCAACATCATCAAGGCATAAGTGGTTTCCGTCGGCACAATCGCAAACGCGCCTTGACGCAACAGCTCCGCCGCTTGGCAAATATAGCGAATCTGTGGGCGTTCAGGATGTAGCCTGACATGCACGGCTTGTTTTTTCATGTTATCGCCCAAACAAGCGTTGCAAGCCTTGCTTCACAGCATCTTGCTGTGCAGGTGTCACTTGTTGCAAGATCTTTTGAACCTTATCCGATGAAACTTTTTGCAACGCCTTGCCCAACTTTGGGTTCTTTGCACCCAAACGCTTCACTTCTTGCAGGGCATCCTTCGCCGAAAACTCGGGCTTCACTTGCAAGGCATCGAAGGCACCATAAAGGTGCAACGGAATCACCATGCCATGCCGTTGTTCCGCATCGCCTTGACCCATTAATGTACCCACGAGTTTGGGGCGTGCATGATAATCCAGCGTCAAATCAGGCAAACGAATCACACCCTTAGCCGACAAACGAAACAATGGCGATGCCATAAATAAATCATTGTTTTTCATGATGCCTTGATGAATGCGGAAACTGCCTTGCAACTGTGCAAAATCCGTCTTTTGTGCAGGACTTGCTTTGCCAAACGAAGTCAAACGGCGCAAACCACCCGCAATATCAAAGCCTTTGACGCTACCATTCAATAAAGTGACCTGCGCCTGCCCTTCCAAGCCTTTCCGTATATGTTCAGGCAAGACACCCGTAGCATGCAACTGCGTACTTAAAGTCAACAAGCCATCCAGCATATCACTTTCTGCCACAGCCAGAAGTACAGGCTTGAGTTGCATGCCTGTCACGCTCACATGTTCTTGCCACCGCACAGGATAAGTCCGCACATCCATACTGGCTTGCTCTGATACTGAACCGCCTGCCAATTCAAATTGCAATGGTTTCAACGCAAACAAGCCTTTTTCTCCATCCAACACCATATGCAGATGTGCAATATCCATCTTCTTCACGAATAGATGCTCCATTTGCACCCGTAACGACACGCGCCAGTCTTTCAAAAAGCGCAAATCAGGCTCGATGGCTTCAGGCTTCGCCGCAGCTTGTGCCGCACTTGTCGGCTGGGCATACGCATCAGCCGAAGGCGTTTCGGATTGCGGCAACCAAGCATCCAAATGCACATCTTTGGCAGCAATATGCAAACGAATATCAGGCGCACCCTTCCAACGCGCTTCACCCGATACTTGCAGCACTTCATCATTCAACACCCACTGCATATCACGAATATCCAAATAATTCGCATCACCCGCCAAGGAAGCGCCCAATTGAATCTTCTCCCAAGGTTTCGGGTTACCTACATACAAAGGTTGCAATGCAGGCAACCATAACATCAATGTTTCGCGGGTTAATGTGGCAGTTTTG
>Ga0256829_1002692_pt1 | contig 12965 bp, 10 predicted proteins | sample 131447metaG_FD_185979 | JGI IMG/M metagenome (GOLD analysis project Ga0256829, IMG submission 185979) | Hydrothermal vent microbial communities from Lau Basin, Pacific Ocean - 131-447 | ecosystem: Environmental > Aquatic > Marine > Hydrothermal vents | place: Pacific Ocean: Lau Basin | collected... | reverse complement strand
TTTTCTATTAGTTTTTGATTTAAAACTTCTAATTTGTATAAAGAAGTTCAATCTAATAAGAAAAATATAGTTTCTATCAAAGATCAAAATTTGATTAATTTTATAAAAAATAATAATTTAAGAAATTTTTCGTCATTATATAATTCTATATTAATTAAATTAAAAAGAAGTAATGACAAAAATAATTTTATAAAAAATGAATTGTGAAAAGTATTAGCTTATTCTATGTGTAATAACAATTGATACACTATTTCTATTTCTAGAGATTTATTTTGAAAAAATAAGTGTGATATAAATCAAATTATAAATTTAGAAAATCAAAATAATGTTTTTAAGCAAAAATTTTATAAATTCCTTAATAGTAATGATAGTTTTAGAAGATATATAAATACTTTTCCTGTTGTTAATATTTCTAGATTTAAAAATGAAAAATATATAAATACAATTTCTGATTCTATACATTATTTATCATTGTATGAATTGTTATTTGTATTAAAAAATGTTCAAAATACATTAGATAAATATACTTCTTACTATAATTCTTATCAAGCTCCTTATAAATATTTCTTAAGTCATATCTTTTTTCCTTCTAAGTGAATTTGGAAAGATCCATTTTCTGGTAAGATAAATGTAGATATCTTTTGAAAACAATATTTAGCTAAGGCATGATATATAGATTTAAATCTTATTAAAAAATGGAGTAATTATTTTAGAAAATCTTATAAATGATTATTATATCAATGAAAATTAAATTATATAAGTAGTATAAATGTATGACATTTTAGTAATTTACCAAAATTATGATTATCTTCATTACCTATAAGTGTTAATTTTGGCATAGTTAATGATAAATCATTTTATTGATTAATATCTAAATTAACATCAACATCTAATGTCTTGAATATTATGCTTATAGATGAATTTACATACGATATTTGGGAATGAGTTAAATCCAATTTATTAAATACATGGAAACAATATGATAAAGTAATTTCTAAAAATAAAACTATATGAGATAAATATTTATCTATAATTACAGATAGATGTTTATTTTCCTCTCAAGATAATTTAAATTGTTCTAGATTATTTTGATCTGATAATTATAATTTTTCAAGTTTAGAAAAGAAACTATTACATTATTTGATAATAAAGTATCCTTTAAATAAGTCTTTAGTATCAGATAATAATTGATTAAAAATTAGAAATTTAGATTTTATAAAAAAGATATTGACTTCTTTAACTAAAGATAATAATCAAATAAATAATGTTTTATCTGAATTTAGATGAAAAACATTAGCTGAAGCTATTTATAATATTTTTTCAGATAAGATTCAAAATTTTAATAATTCATATTATGCTAAATATATAAACAAATGATATTTGGATATTAATGATGTTGATAAGCTTATATGAGCTAGATTATATTGATGTATATTTCATAATTGATATTGTGCTGATTTGTTTAAAAAAGATAATTCTATTATAAAATCTGCTATTATTAAATTTGCCGGTTGTGATAGTTCAAACTTATCTACTGCTTGTAGGATAAAGTTTATAGATAAATTTTGATCTAATTATTTTATTGCATATACTATGGTTGCTCCAGATCCTAGTTATAGCCTTTTAAATAGATTAAAAGATATTTATACTAATTTGTCTTGATTAATTAAACTTAATAGCTTTACATTTAGAAAATGACAAACAGTTTGAAATATAGATAATATAGCATATACTTCTACAGTATCTTTAAATATTTTTTATAAAGGTATAACTAATCAATATGTTACTGATATATTATGATATATTTGAAAGTATAAGTGTTCTAGTATAACTAATTGAGCTCCTTGGTCTATTGATAGATGATATAATTATGTTAAACAGAAAATATCTAATTTATATAATTCAAATTTATGATCTAATGTAGTTAGTAATTTAAATGTATTGTCTGATTTGTTATTAAAATTAAAAACAGAAGAAAAATCATCTAATAATTTGAATAAAATTTTATTAAATTTACAAGCATATAGAATTTTGAAAGAAAGATGAGATTGTAATTAACAAATATATTTTAAAATATATATTAAATTAAAATGTTAAATAAAAATACTTCTTGGTATGAAAAACTTGAAAATGCAATCATAGATGCAGATATAGAAATGCTTTTTAAACTTTTATTAACAGTTGCTGTTAATGAGTGAGCATCAGATATTCATGTAGAAGTTTATTCGACTTATTGTAGGATAAGACTTAGAGTTGATGGTATGTTAGAGGAATTAATTCAATATCCACCTAATATTCATGAAACTATTATTGCAAAATTTAAAATAGAATCTTGACAAATGAGGTCTGATGAAAAAAGACTTCCTCAAGATGCCAGAGTTTCTACTGTTACATTAGAATGAAAAGAAATTGATTTAAGAGCAAATACTTTACCTACGGTTCATGGAGAAAAACTTGTTCTAAGAATTATAGATAAATCTAAGAAGATTCCCCCTTTAAAAGTTTTATGAATTGAGTGAATAAATTCGATTTATTTAGAAAGAGCTCTTAAAACACCAAATGGTATTATTTTGACTACTTGACCGACAGGTTCTTGAAAATCTACTACTTTATATTCTGCATTATCAACTTTAAATAATGAGGATGTTAATATTACAACTTATGAAGATCCAGTAGAAAATAAGACAGATTGACTTAATCAATCTCAAGTAAGAGCTGATATTTGATATTCTTTTGCTAGTTGATTAAGAGCTGCACTTAGGCAAGATCCTGATATTATTATGGTGTGAGAAATAAGAGATGAAGAAACTCTTGAAACTGCTATGGAGGCTGCCATGACATGACATTTAGTTTTCTCTACAATCCATACAAATTCTTCTTCTGAGACTATTACTAGAGTTTATAATATGTGAGCAAAACCTTATATGCTTGCTGGTACTTTTAATTTGGTGATGGCTCAAAGGCTTTGAAGAAAAGTATGTGATAAGTGTAAAATAAAATATAATCTAAAAAAAGATAATCCAGAGTTATATAAGAATATGATGGAAGTGTTATCTAATATGAAACCTGAACATATTAAACAAGAATTAAAATTAAGATGAATTTCTTGAGAAAGATGGACTGAATTTACTAAAGAATGAATAGTTTATGTTTGATCTGGTAAAGATTCTGAGACTTGAGAAGTTTGTTCTATGTGTAATGGTTGATGAGAAAAATGAAGAGTTTGATTGTATGAATTTATGGAATATGATGATGAATTAAGACAAAAAATTTTAGATTGAGCATCAAACTTAGAAATAGAAAAATTTGCATTAGATAAATGAATGATGAATCTTGAGAGAGACGGAGTGTTCAAAATAATTAAATGATTAATAAATCCTAAAGAGTTATATAGATTAATTAAACATAAATAATTATTTTCTAATTTTATTCAGGGCTTTTATAAGTTCTGTTTTTTTGTTATTATCAATCTTTGGATTTTTTATAAGATTTGTTATTATTTGTATTAAATATTTTTTTACTTCACCTATGATAGTGTTTTGTAGTTTTTCTTCTGTTCGTCAAGTTAATTTTTGTTCCCAGTTTAATTGTTGTTCTAATATTTGTGTTTTATCATCATTATTTAAATTTCATGTGAAGACAGATTTTAAAATACTGTTATCTAGTAAAATATCTAATATTTCTAAAATATTTTGAGTAATCTCATCTATATTTATATTTTTATACTGATCTAGAAAATTATTATAAAATAGGGCAGGTATTATATATATTTTATTATTGTCAGTTTTTATATTGTTATCTTTCTTTTTATAAGTTTTTTTTGATTTTAATTGTTGATATAAAATATTTGGGTCTTGATTTATGGTTTTTCCAACTTTTTCAAGGTAATCCCAAAAGATATTATAGTTTCATATGTTTTTTAGTACCTCAAAAACTTGTTCTAATTTGTTCTGTTTTTCTATTGGTCCATTATTGTTGTAATCTTTTAATATTTTATTTATTATAAAATTAATTCCATCTTGTGAATTGTTTAGTATATTTATTTCTTCTTTATTATTTGCTATTTCGTCAAAGTCTTTTCATCATTTTATTTGGAAAATCATAGGATAAGTTTCCATTCAAATAGCTATTTTAAGTCATCTTATAGTTGCTTGTTCTCAAGCATTGTCATTATCAAAAGAGAAAATTATTTTGTTTGATATTCTTTTTAAAAGTTTTATATGTTGTTCTGTGAGAGCAGTCCCACATGTTGCTACAGAATTCTCATAACCAAGTCTATTTAATCATATTACATCCATGTATCATTCTACAACTATCAAAAAGTCTTTTTTTGTTTTTTTTGCATTATTGAAATTATATAAAATATTGCTTTTATGATATAAAATAGTTTCAGGTGTGTTTATGTATTTTCAAGTATTTTCTTCTCAATTAAAAATTCTTCATGAAAAAGCTATAACATCTCATAAAGACGAGAAAATAGGGAATATTATTCTATTTGAAAAAAAAGAGTAAATCGATCAAGACGATGATTTTCTTCATAATCAAGATAATATAATATCTTCATCTTCAAATCATTTTTGCTTTAAGTAATTTATAAGTTCAATTCACTTTGTTGGAGCATAACCAAGTTTATATTTAATTATGAGATCTTTTGATATCTCTCTTTCTCAAGTTAAGTAATTTAATGCATCATCATCTTCAAATAGTTTCTTATGAAAAAAATTTAGGGCAGTTTTATTTATTTTGATAAGTTTATCTTTTAAGTCTACCTCTTTTTTGTTTTGTGTTTTATCATTATTATAATCTTTAAGCTCTACTCAAGCTTTTTCAGCTAATATTTTTATAGCATCATAAAATTCTATATTTTCAATTTCTTTCAAAAATGTAACTGCATTTCATCATTTTCAGCATCAAAAACATTTAAATATTTGTTTGTCTTCAGATACTACAAAAGATGGAGTTTTCTCATTATGGAAAGGGCATAATCAGGTCCAATTTCTTCAACTTTTTTTTAAGTCAACATATTGTGATACAATATCTACGATATCAATTCTACTTAATATATCTTCAGTTAAAGTCATATTTATTTTTATTTTATAAATATTTAATTTTTACTTAATTAAGTTGAATTTACAAGATTTGTTTATATAAATAAGAGGATTTATTTATAATAAAAAATTATGTTTGATTGGAAAGATCCTAAGGTATTACATATATTAGAAGCTGTTTTGTGAAGTTTTATTTGAATGATAGTAGCTTTGGCTTGGAACTGATTTATAGATTCAATTTTAATACCACTTATGAATAAAATTGCATTTTTATGAATTATATGATATTTAGTTTATGCTATAGTAATTACAATATTATCTGTTTTTATAGTTACAAGTTATGTCCATTTTGTTTGAAAAATAAAAAAAGAAAATAAGAGTTAATTTTATATTATTATATTTGTTATGAAAATAAAAACATTTAAGTATATTATTTTATATGTACTTTTGTTAATTTGAGTATTTTTTTTGTTTAAAAATTCTGATTTTTTTGTTAATTATATTAAAGATTTTCCAATTTATAATAAAATAGATAATTTAAAGAAACAACCAATTATAAGTTTAGATACTTGATTAAATATAAATTGATTAAGTTTGTGAAAATATGATAAATCTAATTTATTATTATTAAATTGAAATATTTCTGGTAGTTTGAATATTTTAAGCAAATCTAAATCTTATTCTTACAAGGATTTTTACAATTTATGAAATTTATATTTTATAAAATCGTACCAAAATTTAAATAATAATTGAACTTGATATGTAATTTTAAATCAAAAAGCTATTTCTTACTATAATACATCATTATCTATGATTCCAAAATATAAATTTAAGAAAAATATTTTAACAAATTTATGATTATCAAAGCAATTTTTAAATTTTATGTATGTGTATAGTTGTGATAATTTATTTGTAGATATGATAACAAATGTTGATGATTTGCTAGATAATATAAATAAAGTAAAAAATATTTTAAAAAAACAAATATGAGCTTTAAAAAAATGGGAAAATTATGATTTTTTAAAACAATGTATTAACTCTTTTGAAAAAGATTCTAATAAAAATATTTCTATAATTTATGAAAATCAAACTTTTTTTCAAAATGTTAAAAAAGGATTATTAATAACATTAAAAGATTATCAATGAAATGAAATAAGTTGTTATAAAAATAGAGAACTGATAAATCAAAAATATAAGCATAGTATAGATTCTTCTGTTAATTATTTTAATAATTTTTATAAAACACAAAAAGATTTACTTACAATTTTTGAGAAGGCATCTATAATACAGATGACACAATTATGTAAATGAAAAAGTAAATTAGCAAAAAAACAAAATAAAAAAAATAAGAAAATGCAAAATAATTTTAATAATTTAAGTGAGTTATCTCAAAAGACTAAACCAAATGAACAACATAAAAAACCTAAAAAGCAAGAAAATAAATGAAATAAAAAAGAACAATGAAAAAAACAAAGAAAGAATAATAAATGAAATATGGATATACATAAATTAGATAAATCTATCCAGAAAAAAATAGAGAGTTTAAATAAACAAAATAAAAATTTAATCCAACAAATTCAAAAGGAAACTACAGAAAAAAATTATAATCCTAAGTCTTATTTGGATAAATTGTTTAAAAAGTTTTTTTCAGATGAAAGTGATTTTGTTAATTGAAAAAAAGAAAATAGTTTATGAAAATAGTATCTGAATTAATTAAAAATTGATAAACTAATTACTATGTATTTTTAAAAAAACTACCAGCTTAATTACTGATAGTTATTAGACAAGCTTTACATGGTAAATTTATTATATTTTTAGATAATCATTTTGATAATTGGTTATTTTACTATGAATTTAGTTTTTTAATTTCTTCATAAAGTCTTTTTTCTTCTTTTGATAAAGTTTTTGGAATTTTAATATTTGGTTGTATTATAAGATCTCATTTTCAAGATAGTAACCCATTTCATTTTTTAAATCATTGTCATGAGATGATTATATTTTCATTTATTTGTAATCATTTTGGTATTTTAATTTTCACTGTTTTATCAGGTAGTTTAATTTCCATAGTTCATCATAATATTGCATCTATTAGTTTTATATCTTTTTTTATAACTATATCATGTCATCTTTTTTGCCGTGGAGAATCCTCATTTATTACAATACGAATGTATAAATCTCAAGGTGTTCATCATTTATATCCATAATGTCACATTCAAGGCATTCTTAATCTTGTTCAGTTATCTATTCATTGAGGAATATTAATTTCTACAATTTCTTCTTTTAAAGTTACTCATTGTCAGTTACAATTATTACAAGCTTTTTCTCAAATTTTTCATTTTCCATGACAGGTAGGACAAGCTGTTTGAGATTGAATTACTCAAAATGGTGTTCTTTGATTTTGAACTACAACTCATGACCCTTGACAAGTAGGACATGTTTGGGGTTTACTATCTTTATCTATTCAGCTTCAGTTACATACATTACACAAAACATATCTTGAGTATTTAATTTTTTTCTTAGCTCAATTATATACATCTTCAAATTTTATTTTTACATTTAAAGATATATCATCTCATCTTCTAGGTTGATCTGAATGTCTAGAACTTCATCTTCATCATCAGAATAAATCTCAAAACATATCACCAAATAAATCACTTACATCAAAAGTTCATCACTGAAAATTTGCTCATCCTCAAAAACCTCACATTCAACCTGTAAATCATCATTTTCTATATGAATCATACATTTGTCTTTTTTGAGAGTCGGACAAAACTTCATGAGCCTCATTTATTTCTTTAAATTTCTCTTCATCTCATCATTTTCTATCTGGATGATATTTCATAGCAAGTTTTCTAAATACTTTTTTTATCTCTTTTTCATCTGCATCTTCAGATATTCAAAGTATTTTATAATAATCTTTTTTTGGATCAAAATCCATATTTTATATATTTAAGTTTTAAAAAATAGCACAAATATAATTGTAGTGCTATAATAATAATTATTTAAAATTTATCAAGATTAAATTAACTATAAAATTATTTTAAGTTTTCTAAATTTTTATCTGGATCTTTCTTTATATTCGAAATTTCAGGTTTAATTTGTCAATTATATTTTGCAGATGGTTTTTTATTATAAGGAATTTCTGCTGGTTCGTTCATAGTTTCCAAAGCAAGCTGACAAACTCTTGATCATACTTTTAAAGCTACTGGAACTGTATTTATGTTTTTTATTTCTAAAGTAATAGTAGAAGGAATATCTAATCCAAATCAAGGATCTATAAATCAAGCAGTTACATGAATTAAAATTCCAAGTCTTCAGATACTACTTCTTCATTCAACTCTTGCAACTATGTTTTCTGGAATTCAAACTTTTTCTTTTGTAGCTCAAAGGACAAAATCACCAGGTTGTAAAACTAAATATTCTCCATCTTTAATATATTTTTCTTTAAGTTCTATTCAATTTTCTAAATTTAAAATTTTACTATTGTCTTTTGGGAAAAATTTAAACCAATTTCAAAGTCTTATATCTAAACTTGCACAAGCAATATTATTTAAAATATCATCTAAACCATATTCTGATTCTACAATTAGTTCTTTTGATAATATAAGTCCCTTTATTGTTTTATCTGATAGTATCATTTATTATTTAGAAAATAAGTCAAATAAAAATTCTTTAGCTGTTTTTTTAAAATATTTTTTTTTAATATGAATATTTTCTTTTGTGTATTCTCATATACTTTTTCATATAGTATTACTTTCTCATTTAATATAAGTAGAATTACAATTTTCAATTTTATTTTTTCTGTATATGTAGTAGTTTATAGTATTTTTTTCTTTTTCAATTTCTTCATAATTCCATTGCTCATTTCTATATATATTTTCTAATTTATTTATTTTATCTTTTTTAGTTTCTTGTATATCTAATATAATATATCAATCATCAATAAATATTTTTAATATAGTATAGTTTTCATTTTTTTCTAGTATTTCAAAATCTTGTATATTTTCTATTAAAATATTATTAGGATATTCCTCCAAATATAATTTGTTAATATCTCATTCTTTTACTATATTAAATCAATCTTTTGAAATAATAATTTCTTTTTGAGGGATAACTCATTTAACTCATTCTATGCTTTCGTATGGAGCAAACATTTAAATATATTATTTTATAAAATATTACATTTTTGTAGGGATATTGATTCCTAACAAACCGAAAGAATCTTTAATAATATCTGTTGTCTTTTTTATTAAAGTTAATCTAGATAACTTTTTTTCTTCATCATTTTCATTTAAAACAGATATATTGTTATAAAAATTATTAAATAATTTAGTTAATTCATAAGTGTAATTTGCTAATATATGTGGATAGTTTCTGTTTATTGTTTCTTCTAATATACTTTTATATTTTCATAATTGTTTAATTAATTCTATTTCTGCTTGTTCAGTAAAATTATATTTATCTTTTTTACATCATAAGTCAATAGAATTCTTATCTAAAATAGATAATCATCTTACATAACTATACATAATGTAAGGAGCTGAGTTTCATTCAAATGTCATAAATTGATTCCAATCAAAAACTATATCAAGTTCTCTATTTTTTCTTAAATATTCATATTTTATAGCTCATATTCAAATAATTTTAGATAATTTAGTTAATTCTTCTTCTGAGATATTTTGTCTTTTTTCTTGAATAATGTTTTTTGCTCTTTCTGTAGCTTCGTTTAGTAAATCTTGTAATTTTATAATTTTTCATTTTCTACTACTCATAGCACCATCTTTTAGTTTAACAAATCAGTTTCATGCATGGATAATCTGAGTATTTCATGTCCATCAAGCTAAATCAGATATTTCAAAAGCTTGTTTTAAGTGTAAACTCTGTCTTAAATCTACAAAATATATAATTTTTTCTGGTTTCCAATTGTGGAGTCTATATTTTATAGCTGCTAAGTCTGATGCAAGGTATCCGTGAGTTCCATTTCTTTTTTGTAAAATACAAGAGGGTAGTTTTTCTTCTGGAAATATTATTCATACTGAATTGTCATCATTTTGTGTAGCTATTCATTTTTCGATAAGTTCATTTACTATATCTTTCATACTCCAAATTAAATCAGGAAAATTTTCTAATTTTGGTAAATCCAATCATTCATAAAAACTTTCTCAAATATTAAAATCTGGTTGAACATTAAGTTTTGCTAGTTGATTATTCATAGCTTTTATACTTTCTTTTGTGAATAATGCCCAAAGCTTTATATATTCTTTGTTTCAGTGTGATAATTCTTTGAAAGCTTCCTGAAATTTATCATTCCATGTAGGATTTTTTTCTTCTTCTGAAGTAGCTTTTATATAAAGTTGAAATAAATGTTCTACAGCATTTTCTTTTAATTCTTCTTCATTCCCCCAGTTTTTATAAGCTATGATAAGTTTCCCAAAAATAATTCCCCAATCTCAAATATGTGAGTCAGAAATTACATTGTATCAAAATTTTCTGTAGATATTTATAATTGTTTGTCATAAATTTGGAGTACACATATGTCATATATGTAATGGTTTTCATACATTTGCTCAGATGTAATCGATTATTATATTTTTATTTATATTTTCAGAATTTTCTAAGTTTTCATTTAAGATATTTTTAAATAATTCAGAATAAATTTCTTCAGATAGAAAAAAGTTTAAATAAGGTCAAACAGCTTTTGCTTCTTTTATAAAATTATAATTTTCTTTTTTTATTCATTGTTTTAATTCTTCAGCTATAATATTTGGAGATTTTTTAAATTCTTTTGATAATAAAAAGCAAGGAAATGCAAAATCTCCCATAGATTTATTTTTAGGTATTTCTATTTTATCTTCTATTATTTTTTTATCTAAATTTGTTATTTTATTTAATAAATCAACTATTTGTGATTTCATTTATAATGTTTTATAATTTCTAAAATGAGGCTAATGGGACTTGAACCCATAATTACCACCTTCGCAGGGTGGAGCTTTATCCAGTTAAACTATAGCCTCTTATACTTATATTTTTAATGATTTAATATGTTATATCAATATTTAAAATAAAAAAACTAGGAATTTAACCTAGTAAAATATTTTTTTTATTTTTTATAATTAATATTATCATTTTTTGGAAATTTTCCTATTTTATTTGTTTTGGTTGAGAATATAGATGGTATTCATAAATTATCAACAAATCATGAAATTATATTAAATAATGATTTTTTAATGGAATATATAGAATTTTTAGGTTTATATGTTTTTCAATTTTCTGAAAAATACATAGCAACTCATGAAAGTTCTACTATAAGATAATCGGTATTATCTATATCTTTATTCATATGAAATGATATACCATCTTTATCTTCATGTATTCATTCTTTTGGTATAAATTTATTCCTTAGTTTTTTATCCAGTAAAAAATATTTAAAATCATTTTTTAATAAATAAATTTCTTCTCAACTATTTAATTCAATAGTTTTAATATATTCCATTCATAAATTTTTTATTTTTTGCGGTAATTTTTTATTATTGTTTGTTTCTAAACTTTTCATATTTACATATTATTAATTAAACGTATTGTATATAATATTTTTTTATAAAATATCAATATTAAAAATAAAAAAAAGTTCTGAATTGTCAGAACTAATTATATTAATTTATTTTATTTTCAAAGGCTAGCTCATCACATCATAGATCACATAGCTTTTTGCAAGTCTATAGCATCTTTTGGTATTTTTACATTTATATTTTTCTGTGTTTGAGCATTATATTCTATGTTGATATTTGCAGTTATAGGAGGTAAGTTATATCAAATATTTAATTTTAATTGTTTATCAGATAATGTTCATTTTAAACTTACCTTTATTCATTGTTGTTTTATAAGTAAATATCCATCAAAATCATATCAGTTTGTATTTAAATTTATTTCTCATAATTCTGTTGATAATATGAATTTTTTATCAGAATAAGTAATAGCTATATTTGTAATTGATCAAGCTGATGTTACAGTACCTGATAAATTAAAGTGAGTTAAATCTTTGTTTAAATTTAAAACTCATGTAAAAGTTCAACTTTCTCATATTTGCTTTGCCATTTTATCTATATTTCAAGAAAATTTTGGATCAGCTTGTTTGTCTATATTGTAGATTATATTTGCTAAACCTTTATTATTTAAAGATACATTATATTTTAAATTAGATATTTTTTTATTTACTTTAAATATTGAATATTTTGTAAATTGCTCTTTTAAGTTAAGTTTTTTAAAGAAATTAGAATAATTGCTTGTATTAGCTTTATTTTCTATAGAAAACCATTTTCATACAAATGTTTTAGCTATGGTTACATAAGATGTCATAGTAGGGTCTGGTAATTTTGCATCAATATTTTTTAATTTTGCATATATTTTTTTTAATGTTAATATTATTTCAGCTTGTGTATTTACTGATACGTTTTGTCATTGAATTTTTGCATTTCAATTTAATCATAGATTAATATCTCAAGTTGTTGAAGTTGTTAATCCATTATATGTTAAATTAGCTTTTCATCAGCCAAGTGGAGTATTAGCATTTATATTTAAAGATCAATTAAATTTAACATTTTTTTGGGCAATCACTTTTGTTAAAATATTATTTATAACATTTGTTTGTGTTGTTTTTATGTTTTTTTCAGGGTTTGTTTGACTAGTTTTTAATCAACAAGAACTTAATATAGTTGTTGTTATTAATATTCAAGATATCAATATTTTTTTATTCATAGTTTTAAATTATATATATAAAATATGATGAAAATACTAAATATATTGGGTTTTATTTCAAGTAGAGATTTTACTAATAAATTGACATATAATTAAATATAGATATTAACTAAAATAATAATATTTTAACTAGCTTAATTGCTAGTTTTTTTATTTGAAAAA
>Ga0256829_1002691_pt1 | contig 12969 bp, 6 predicted proteins | sample 131447metaG_FD_185979 | JGI IMG/M metagenome (GOLD analysis project Ga0256829, IMG submission 185979) | Hydrothermal vent microbial communities from Lau Basin, Pacific Ocean - 131-447 | ecosystem: Environmental > Aquatic > Marine > Hydrothermal vents | place: Pacific Ocean: Lau Basin | collected... | reverse complement strand
TTATTAAAAGTATGTCCCAGAGTATGTCCCTAGTAATTCTTAAACAAAAATCTAGTTTTTAAAAGTATCTAAGTGATTGGTATATCGATGTTTATAGTGGTGTCCCCGACAAGATTCGAACTTGTGACCTCTTGATTAGGAATCAAGTGCTCTATCCTGCTGAGCTACGAGGACAAAAGGCATAAAAAAAGCTAGGACACCTCAAAAGAGATGCCTAGCTTTTTAGGAATAAAATTCAATAACTAAAATAGAAATCGCTAAAATTTCGGTCTTATTAAATTTTGATTCCTTAAATTTTCAAACTAAGCGTTTCTCTTTTTGATAATTTCTTCTGCAACATTTTTTGGAACTTCTGCATAATGGTCAAATTCCATTGAGTATGAAGCCCTTCCTTGAGTTTGACTTCTTAAATCTGTTGAATATCCAAACATTTCTGAGAGTGGACAAAAGGCATCAACAATTTTGTTACCACTTCTATCGCTCATAGAACTGATTTGTCCTCTTCTTCTATTTAAGTCGCCGATTACATCTCCCATAAAATCTTCAGGAGTTTCAACTTCAACTTTCATCATAGGCTCGAGTATAATAGCGTCAGCTTTTCTAGCACCTTCTTTAAATGCCATAGAAGCTGCAAGTTTAAATGCCATCTCGCTTGAATCCACATCATGATAACTTCCATCATAAAGTGTAACTTTAACATCTTCCACAGGATAACCGGCAAGAACACCGCCTTGCATAGCTTCTTTTATACCCTTATCAACTGCTGGGATAAATTCTCTAGGAATTGAACCACCTTTGATATCATTTACAAATTCATAACCTTCGCCTGGTTTTAGTGGAGTAAGTTTGATATATACATGACCATACTGTCCTCTACCACCTGATTGTTTAGCATATTTATGCTCTTGTGTTACTTCTTTTTTTATTGTTTCTCTATAAGCAACTTGCGGTTGTCCGACTTCGGCATCAACAGTAAATTCTCTAAGCATTCTATCAACCAAAATTTCAAGGTGCAATTCGCCCATTCCTGAGATAATTGTCTGACCACTTTCTTCATCTGTTTCAACTCTAAAACTAGGATCTTCTTGAGCTAGTTTTTGAAGTGCAATGCCCATCTTTTCTTGGTCAGCTTTAGTCTTTGGCTCAACTGCAACGCTGATAACTGGATCTGGAAAGTCCATCTTTTCTAGGATTACTCTATCTTTATCACCAGCAAGCGTGTCACCTGTTAGTGTATCTTTTAAACCTACAACTGCTCCAATTTCACCGGCATGAAGTTTTTTGATTTCTTCTCTTTTATTTGAGTGCATTTTTAGGAGTCTTCCAACTCTCTCTTTTTTATCTTTAGTAGTATTATAAGTATAACTTCCACTCTCAAGACTTCCGCGATACACTCTAACAAATGTTAATTGACCAACAAATGGATCAGTCATAATTTTAAAAGCAAGTGCTGCAAATTCACCATCATCACTTGAATCTACGATAGTTTCACTTCCATCTTCGTATTCGCCTTTGATAGCTGCCACTTCTGTAGGGGCTGGCATATAATCAACAACAGCGTCAAGCAAGGGCTGAACACCTTTGTTTTTAAATGCAGTTCCACACAACATTGGAACAAGTGTCATAGCCAGACATCCTGCTTTCAGTCCTGCTTTGATTTCGTCTTCACTAAGCTCTTCACCGCCTAGGTATTTTTCGAGTAATTCATCAGTAGTTTCTGATATAGACTCAATCATATGTTCTCTATATTGCTCAGCTTTTTCTTGTAAATCAGCAGGAATATCCACTACTTCATAGTGTGAACCCATAGCTGCTTCATCTTCCCAAACAAGGGCTTTCATCTTAACTAAATCAACAACACCTTTAAAGTTATCTTCTGCTCCAATTGGTATTTGAATTGGTACAGGATTAGATTTTAATCTCTCTTTTATCTGTTTTTCAACTTCATAAAAATCAGCTCCAACTCTATCCATTTTGTTTACAAAAACCATTCTTGGAACTTTATATCTATTTGCTTGTCTCCAAACTGTTTCACTTTGAGGTTGAACTCCACCAACTGCACAAAAAACTGCAACTGCACCATCAAGAACTCTCATACTTCGCTCAACTTCAATAGTAAAGTCAACATGACCCGGAGTATCTATGATATTTATTTGATGATTATCCCACTCACATGTAGTAGCAGCACTTGTGATTGTGATGCCTCTCTCTTTTTCTTGTTCCATCCAGTCCATAGTAGCAGCGCCATCATGAACTTCACCGATTTTATGTGAAATACCAGTATAAAAAAGTATTCGCTCAGTAGTAGTTGTTTTACCAGCATCAATATGCGCAGCAATTCCGATATTTCTAACCATATTAATAGGATGTTTTCTTGGCATAATTATTCCTTTTTACCAGCGGTAATGAGCAAAAGCTTTATTTGCTTCAGCCATTTTATATGTATCTTCTTTCTTTTTAAAAGTTGCACCTCTTGAGTTTGCAGCATCTAAAAGCTCATTTGCTAGTCTTTCAACCATAGTTCTTTCGCTTCTTTTTCTAGCAAAACTTACTAACCATCTAAGGGCTAAAGTTTGTTGTCTCACTGGTCTTACTTCTATTGGCACTTGATAAGTTGCACCACCAACTCTTCTGCTTTTTACTTCCATAACTGGTTTAACATTTTCAATAGCATTATTAAAAATTTCTATACCTTTTAATTCATCGCTTCTTTTTTCAGCAAGTTCAAGTGCACCATAAAAAACTTTTGCAGCAACACTTTTTTTACCATCCAACATCAAGCTGTTTATAAATTTTGTGATTATTTTACTATTGTAAATTGGGTCTGGGAGTATTTCTCTAACTTCTGCTCTTCTTCTTCTCATTTTAATTCCTTCAAATTTCTAAATTTTACTCAAATACTATCTACATTCAAAGGATAGCACCTGTTTGATAAATTTATATTATTTTATTTTATTTTTTTGGTTTTTTAGTACCGTATTTACTTCTTGCAACAGTTCTGTTTGCAACACCAGCAGTATCTAGAGCTCCACGAACTATATGATACTTAACACCAGGTAAATCTTTGATTCTACCGCCACGAACTAGAACAATAGAGTGTTCTTGTAAGTTATGGCCTTCACCGCCGATATAACTAATAACTTCAAATCCGCTAGTTAATCTTACCTTAGCAACTTTTCTCAAAGCAGAGTTTGGTTTTTTTGGAGTAGTTGTATAAACTCTCGTGCAAACCCCTCTTCTTTGAGGACACCCTACCAATGCAGGAGATTTAGATTTCTTAATCACCTTTTTTCTTTCTTTTCTTACCAATTGGTTAATTGTTGGCACATTCTTTCCTTATATATTTTTCATAATTGCTTACACTTCATAGTTAATTTAACCATGGAGTGTAAGCAATGAAGCTTGCTATTTTATTTAAAAATAGCTTAAAAGACGGTTAAAAGGCATATCTAATATGCCTTTTTTTATTAACCTTCTAACTCTACACTATTTTTTATCTTGACTTTTTTATCTTTATATAGCCCAGTTCCAACCGGAATCATACGACCAAGAACAACATTTTCTTTCAAATCAACTAAATGGTCTATTTTTGCAGCTAAACTTGCTTCAGTCAATACCTTTGTTGTTTCTTGAAATGATGCAGCAGAGATAATGCTATCACTTCCGATAGCAGCTCTTGTTACACCTAGTAGAATTGGCTCAGCGATGGCTGGTTCCCCACCCATCTTCATGATTCTTTCATTTTCATCTCTAAATCTTGCACGACTAATTAAGTCACCTTCTATAAACTTGGTATCTCCGCTATCTACTATTTTTATCTGTCTTAACATTTGTGAAACGATAACTTCGATATGTTTATCACTAATCGCAACGCCTTGTCCACGATACACTTGCTGAATTTCACTAACCAAATAGTAGTGAAGTGCTTTCTCGCCCATAATTCTCAATATATCATGACTAGAAACTATACCATCTGTTAGTTTTTCACCAGCGTGAACAAATTCGCCAGCGTGAACATGTATTTGTGTGTGTTTAGGGACTAGATATTCAGCACTTGAGCCATCCGCTGCATCTATAATAATTCTCTCTTTTGCACGAAGAGGTTTTCCAAATCTAATAGTTCCGTCAATTTCAGCTATAACAGTTGGATTTTTTGGTCGTCTTGCTTCAAAAAGTTCACTTACTCTTGGAAGACCACCAGTAATATCTGTTGATTTTGCTGCAGCTTTAGGAGTTCTTCCTATTACATCTGCTATTTTAACAGTTTCACCATCTTTTACAAATATCGCTGTCTTTGGCTCTACTTGGTATTTTATGATTTGATTACTATCAGTCGCTATTACTAAAGTTGGTTTTAAACCAGTTGGCAAGTATTCATTTATAATCAATCTACTCTCACCAGTCATTTCGTCATATTGTTCAGTAGCACTTATGCCTGGTTCAATATCTTCAAATGTGATAACACCTGATTCTTCTGCGATTATTGGTATAGAGTATGGATCCCATTCTGCTATGATTATTTGCTCTGCTCTACTTGGATGCGCAATTACATCATCAACTTTATCAACTTTGATATTATCAGCAATATCGATGATTGAGCCTCTTGGAATATAATGCCTTATAGCCTCTCTGTTTTCATCATCGGCAATTACTGCAAAAAGTCCTTTTTCATCTACTACATGTTCTTTTTGTATATGGTTATATCTCTCTAGATAATCACCTACTAATTGGTAATATTTAACACTGCCTTTGGCACCCGTTAGTATTTTTTGAGAAATTGGGTCACCATCTTGAACTTTTAACTCACTAGCATATGGGATACGATTTGGAACATTCCAACTTTCTTTTATGACTTCGACTATACTTTCATTTTTATGTATAGTGTCTCCATTGCTATATGGTAAGAAGAATTTTCCATCAATTTTTCCGCTTACACCTGCAAGCTCATTTGCCTTTGCTAAATCGCTTTTTCTAAGAACATATTTTATAGCTTCTTTATCGTTTGTTATATTTAAAATGGTTTCATCATGCGAATTATCTATGCTTAAAACTCCATCAATTGTAGTTTTAATCTTAGGCTCAACTAGCAATATTGAAGCATTTCTTCGATTTGCAATTATATTTTTGCCCTCTTTTGATAGATATGTTTTTACATTATAATATCTAATAAAACCTTCTTTTTGAGCGATTACCTGTCTATCTTGTGCCTCAGTTGAAGCAGTTCCACCTATATGGAATGTTCTAAGTGTTAGCTGAGTTCCTGGCTCACCGATTGACTGAGCTGAAATAATTCCAACTGCTTCTCCTGGTTTTACCAAATCGCCAACACCAAGATTTACACCATAACATTTAGCACAAATACCTTTTTTGGCTTTACATGTGATAGGTGTTCTAATAACGATAGATTTAACGCCCACATCTTCTATACTTTTAGCCTTTGTTTCATCAATCAAGGTTCCTTCAGTAAAAAGAACTTCATTTGTGATATTGTCAATCACATCTTCAGCTAAAACTCTTCCATATGCCCTGTCTTTAAGTGATTCTATTAATTCACCACCTTCACTTATCTCAGTTATTTCAACGCCCTCATGTGTTCCACAATCTTGCATAGTAACTTTTACATTTTGTGATACATCTATCAATTTTCTTGTTAGATATCCAGCATTTGCAGTTTTCAAAGCAGTATCAGCCAAACCTTTTCTAGCACCGTGAGTTGAGATGAAATACTCAAGAACATTCAAGCCTTCTCTAAAGTTTGAAATAATTGGAGTTTCAATAATACTACCATCAGGCTTAGCCATCAATCCCCTCATACCTGCTAGTTGACGAATTTGTGCTGCACTACCTCTTGCCCCTGAGTCTGCCATCATATATATTGAATTAAAACCGCCTTTATCGCTTTCGGTGAGCTTCATCATCTCTCTTGCAACATCATTGTTAGTATTGGTCCAGATATCAATAATCTTATTGTATCTCTCTTGCTCAGTCAATAATCCAGAACTAAATTGTTTTTGTATATCTACCACTTTTTTCTTAGCAGCTGCTATTTTTCCTGCTTTTGTATCAGGAACTCTAATGTCATCTATAGAAACTGAAATTCCAGCTTTTGTTGCGTATTCGAAACCGAGATTTTTTATATTGTCCAAGAATGTTGCAGTTTCTTTATATCCGCCTTCTTTATAAACATAATCTACTAAATTACCTATATTTTTCTTTTTAAGAACTATGTTCCAAAATTCCTCAGGAACAAAATCTGGCAAGATTGATTTTATGATTAATCTTCCTGCGGTTGTAAAAACAACTTTTCCATTTATTGCTGTTTTTATTTTTGCTTGAGCTTCAAGTGCTCCACTATCCATAGCAATCAATACTTCATCTACATTTGAAAATATTTTATTTGAACCTTTTGCATTCATCTTTTCACGAGACATATAATAAAGCCCCAAAACCATATCTTGCGTTGGAACAGTGATAGCTTTTCCAGAAGCTGGAAGTAAAATATTCATAGAACTAAGCATCAATACCTTACACTCTGCGATTGCCTCTTGAGATATTGGAACATGTACAGCCATTTGGTCACCATCAAAGTCAGCATTAAATGCAGAACAAACCAATGGATGAAGTCTAATAGCTTTTCCTTCAATCAAAACCGGATGAAATGCTTGAATAGAAAGCTTATGAAGCGATGGTGCACGGTTAAGCATAATCGGATAACCATCAACTACTTCGCTAAGACATTCCCAAACTTCGTTGGTTTTATTATCAATCATTTTCTTAGCTTGCTTGATGGTAGTCGCATAACCTTTTTCTTCGAGTCTTGCGATTAAATGAGGCTTAAATAACTCTAGTGCCATTAATTTTGGAATACCACATTGATCCATCTTTAAAGTTGGGCCTACGACGATAACAGAACGACCAGAAAAGTCAACCCTTTTACCAAGTAAGTTTTGTCTAAATCTACCTTGCTTTCCTTTTATGATTTCCGAAAGTGATTTTAGAGGTCTTTTATTTGCCCCTTTTACGGCATTTGCACGACGGCCATTGTCAAAAAGAGCATCAACACTTTCTTGAAGCATTCTCATCTCATTTCTTATGATTATTTGAGGAGCATCAAGTTCCATCAATCTTTTAAGTCTTGAGTTTCTGTTTATCACTCTTCTATACAAATCATTTACATCACTAACGGCAAATTTTCCACCATCAAGTGCCACTAATGGTCTTAGATCTGGCGGAAGAACAGGAAGCATAGTAATCATCATCCATTCTGGTCTATTTCCACTGTGTAAAAGTGCTTCTACTATCTTTAATCTTTTGATGATAGTTTTTTTCTTGGCTTCTGAATTTGTATTTAACATATCCTCTTTTAAAGAAGCTAAGATATCAACCAAATCTAAATCAGCCAACAAATCTTTTACGATTTGTCCACCCATATCTGCTACAAATCCAGCATCTTGAAATCTTTGATATAGTGATTGGTATTGCTCTTCATTTAAAACATCATATTTTCCAACAGGATTACTATTTTCACCATCATAAAAAGCCTCTCCTGGCTCTTTTACGATATATGCTTCATAGTATAGCACTCTTTCTAAATCTTTCATTTTAACGCCAAGAAGAGTACCGATTCTACTTGGAAGTGAATTTACATACCATATATGAGCTACTGGAGCTACAAGCTCTATATGGCCCATTCTTGATCTTCTTACTTTTGAACTTGTTACTTCAACACCGCATTTTTCACATTTGATGCCTTTATATCTCATTTTTTTGTACTTACCGCAAAGGCACTCGTAATCTCTTACGGGTCCAAAGATTTTAGCACAAAAAAGTCCATCTCGTTCAGGTTTCAATGTACGATAATTGATAGTTTCAGGCTTTTTAACTTCACCATAACTCCAAGATCTTATCTTTTCAGGACTAGCTAGTCTTAATTGAAATGCTTGAAAATCTCTTGGTCTATTGTCATCTAAAATTTCAACTGGTTCTAATCGTTTCATTATTAATCCACCTCATTATATATTTCAACATCAAGCGCTAAAGCCTTTAATTCATTTGTTAAAACAAAGAATGTTTCAGGAACACCTATCTCAGGAACATTTTCTCCCCTTGTAAGTGCCTTATAAGCCGAAACTCTACCTTCGACATCATCTGATTTTATTGTTAACATTTCTCGTAAAGTATGAGCTGCGCCATAAGCTTCAAGTGCCCAAACTTCCATCTCACCAAATCTTTGTCCGCCAAATAGTGCTTTACCACCAACTGGTTGTTGAGTTACGAGTGAGTATGGTCCTGTGCTTCTAGCATGCATCTTTTCATCAACTAAGTGATGAAGTTTAAGCATATACATGTAGCCCACATTTACTCGCTCTTTCATTTTTTCACCTGTTTTTCCATCATAAAGCTCAGTTTTTCCATCCATATCTATCTTTGCAAGCTCAAAAAGTTTTGCAAATTCTTGCGCATTTACACCTTCAAAAATAGGGGTTGAAAATCTAACACCAGTGCTCCAATCTCGAGCATATTCAAGAAGTTTTTCATCATCAATTTTAGATACAAAATCTTTAGCGTTCATAAGTTTTGCAATGTCTGCAATTTGAATCATCTTGGCTCTTAGAGTTTTTATCCATTCACCTTGCTTTTCTTCAAAAATATCAGAAATTTGATCTCCAAGTCTTCTACCAACTAGACCTAGATGAACTTCAAGTATTTGACCGATGTTCATACGACTCGGAACTCCAAGTGGGTTTAAAACGATATCTGCTGCTTCTCCATTTTTAAGATAAGGCATATCTATTTCTCTTACGATGTTGGAGACGATACCCTTATTTCCATGTCGTCCAGCCATCTTATCGCCTACTTTTAGTTTTCGTTTAGTAGCTATATAAATTTTGACAAGTTTAACAACACCACTAGGCAATATATCATCTTTTTCAAGAGTATTTAACTTTGCATCATGCTCTTCTTTTAATTTTTTCTTTTCATTTTGAAAGTAGTTTTTTAACTCTTTATATTCATCCTGAATTGCATCTGAATATGCTCTTATGATTGTATTAATTGCAAATCTATTTACTTTTTCCAAATCTTCTTTTGCGGCAAATTTGCCAGCATCGTAAACTTTTTTATTAATCTCTTGTTCTTTTTCAAGAGCATTTTTAGACAATAAAGAGTTTATTCTAAGCATCTCTTCGCGATCTAGCATAAGCAACTTATCATGGTGCTCACGATCTAGTTTATCTTTTTCTTCTTCATAAGCTTTTAATGATCTAGGATCTTTATCATATCCTTTTTTAGTGAATATTTTAACATCAACTATCACGCCTTCAAGCGATGGGGATGCATATAAAGATTTATTTACAACATGTCCAGCTTTTTCACCAAAAATTGCTCTTAGTAGTCTCTCTTCTGGAGTTGGTTTAACTTCTCCTTTTGGAGAAACTTTTCCAACTATAATCATGCCTGGCTTGATATATGTACCGATTTGAACAATTCCACTTTCATCTAGATGTGCTAAATCTTCTTCTCTAACATTTGGTATATCTTTTGTTATCTCTTCAACACCATCTTTAAGCTCTCTTGCTTCAATCTCTTTTTCATATACATGCACACTCGTAAATGCATCTTCTCTTATCATCTTTTCACTTATAACGATCGCATCTTCATAGTTATAACCGTTCCATGGCATAAAAGCAACCATCACATTTTTACCTAATGCTAATTCGCCTCTATCCATACTTGGACCATCTGCTATGATTTGTCCAGATTCAACTAATTCGCCTTTTTTAACAGTTACTTTTTGTGTGAAAGTTGTATTTTGGTTTGTTCTCATATTTTTTTGCAAACCATAATGATCTATAAATGCACCATTTTCATCTTCACCTAATATATAGATATTTCTACTATCTACTTTTTCTACGATTCCAGCTCTTTTTGATTTTATAGCTTCCCATGAATCTCTTGCAGTGATTGCTTCCATACCGGTGCCAACCATCGGAGCACTTGTTTTCATCAACGGAACACCCTGTCGTTGCATGTTTGAACCCATCAAAGCTCTGTTGGCATCATCATGCTCCAAGAAAGGGATAAGTGAAGCCGCAACTCCAGCAACCATCATGGATGAAAGATCGATTAGATTTACTTTTTCTTTTTCTGTTAGAACAATTTCACCATCAATTCTAGCTTCAATCAAATCTTCTACTATTTCATTATTTTGATTTATATGAGTACTAGCAGGTGCAATCACCATACCCTCTTCTTGAGTAGCAGTTATATATACGATTTCATCTGTTATAGTGCAATTTTTTACCACTCTATATGGGGCTTCTACAAAACCCATTTCGTTTACTTTTGCATACATAGCAAGTGTGTTAATCAAACCAATATTTTGACCCTCTGGAGTCTCTATCGGACAGATTCTTCCATAATGCGTAGGATGAACATCTCTTACTTCAAAGCCAGCTCTCTCTTTTACTAAACCACCAGCTCCAAGAGCACTTAGTCTTCTTTTGTGAGTTATTTCACTTAAAGGGTTAGTTTGATCCATAAATTGTGAAAGCGCTCCACTTGAGAAAAACTCCATGATTGTACTTGTAATCATCTTAGAATTTACCAAATCATGAGGCATTAACTCTTCTATAGTTCCGCTTAAAGATGTAAATTTATCTCTTATAGTTTTTTGCATTTTTATCAAACCAGTGTGCAATTCATTTGATAAAAGCTCACCAATAGCTCTAATTCTTCTGTTTCCTAGGTGATCACGGTCATCTATATGACCTTGTCCATTTTTAACTTTTATTAGATATTTTACAGTTTTTATGATATCTTCACTAGTCATAACTGTCAAATACTCAGGAACATCAAGACCTAGTTTATGATTCATCTTCATACGACCAACTTTAGTCAAATCATATCGTTCAGGATTAAAAAACAAGTCTTTAAAGAACGCTTTTGCAGCTTCTTTGGTGACTGGCTCTCCTGGTCTCATAACTTTATAAATCCTGATAGTTGCAAGATCATTTTCATCTTCTATTTGTTCTGTTTGTCTCAATAGTTTTAGTGTTTCATAATCAGCAATAAACGAATTTATAATAGCATCATCAACTCCTGGAGCTAAATCATTTGCTATTTCAATTGTTTCACACCCTTGCTCAATAAGTTTAGCAAGCTTAGATTCATCAAGTTGAGTAAGTGTGTCATAAAGAACTTCACCACTCTCGCTATCTATAATCGGTGATGATAAAAATCTATTAATTAATACTTCAACAGGGTATTCTACCAATTCAACACCATCAGTTTTAAATTTCTCTGCTCTTTTTTTAGTAAGTCTTTTTCCAGCGCCTATAAGTTGGTTGCCTTTTTCGTCTTTCAAATCAAAATCAACTCTACCAACAAATTCTTCTGGATTATAATTCATAAAAAATTTATTATCTTTTATCTTAATACTTTGTACTGGATAAAACATCTTTAATATATCTTGTTTACTATATCCAAGTGCTCTAAAAAGTATCGTAATAGGCACTTTTCTTCTTTTGTTTATTCTCATAAAGAGTGTATCTTTAGCATCATATTCAAAATACAACCAACTTCCACGGTCAGGTATAATTTGAGCAGTGTATATAAGTTTATTATTTACAGTGCTACTCTCTGTCTCTTTAAATATAACACCAGGACTTCGGTGTAGTTGATTAACAACAACTCTTTCTACTCCATTGATTATAAATGAAGTCCTATCAGTCATAAGAGGTATATCTCTTATAAATATAGCTTGTTCTTTTATATCTTTAACACCAGCTTTTTCGCCAGTTTTTTCATCTTTATCCCACAATATCAATCGAATATTCATCCTAAGACCAACAGAATATGTTAATCCTCGCTCCATGCATTCTCTAACATTATATTTTGGTTTTCCAATTTCACTGCCAACATACTCTAGCGTAAGTCTATTTTGAGGGTCGTGGATAGGAAAAATTGATCTAAATACTTTTTCTATTCCACCTTCGGCACCTTCTCCTACTTTTAAAAAATTTTCATAACTCTTTTGTTGTAGCTGAAGTAAGTTTGGAACATCTATTTTTTTTGGTACTTTTGAGAAATCTACTCTTAGGCGATTTCCTGATTTTAAGTTATTTAACATGAGACTACCTCGTGTGATTGTTTATAAGGGTGATGAGATTGCAAATCTGCAAACTCATAGCAGTTTGACTGTTTTATTACAGAAATTTTTATATCTAATATTTTAATATATATCAGGGAGAATTTCTCCCTGAGTATTTTTTTATTTAATTTCAGCTTCCGCGCCAGCTTCTTCAACTTGCTTTTTAATATCTTCAGCTTCGTCTTTAGAAACACCTTCTTTTAATGTAGTTGGTGCACTTTCAACTGCTTCTTTTGCTTCTTTTAAGCCAAGACCAGTAATCGCTCTTACTACTTTAATAGCATTGATTTTCTTAGCGCCTGCACTTTTAAGAATAACATCAAATTCAGTTTTTTCTTCCGCAGCAGCAGCATCGCCACCAGCAGCACCAGCCATCATAACTGGAGCAGCAGATACGCCAAATTTTTCTTCAAATTCTTTTACTAATTCACTTAATTCAAGTACTGATAGACCTGAAATGTATTCTAATACATCTTCTTTTTTAATTGCCATTTTTATCTTTCCTTTTATATTTTTATGCTAACCACATCATGGTTAAATTTTTTAATTATTATGCTTCTTCTTCTTTTTTAGCTCTTAGTGCATCCAAACCAATTGTAAAATTTGTAACTGGAGCCATCCAAGTTTGAAGTAACATACCAATGAGTTCATCTCTTGAAGGTAATTTAGATAATGCTTCAATCTTAGCAACATCAACTATTTCACCAGCAATGAAACCAGTTCTTATAGCAAAGTTCTTATTTTTTTCTGCATATTTAGCTACAACTTTTGTAACATCTAGCTGATCTTCACCCCAAACAAACATATTTGTGTCTTTA
>Ga0256829_1002690_pt1 | contig 12975 bp, 12 predicted proteins | sample 131447metaG_FD_185979 | JGI IMG/M metagenome (GOLD analysis project Ga0256829, IMG submission 185979) | Hydrothermal vent microbial communities from Lau Basin, Pacific Ocean - 131-447 | ecosystem: Environmental > Aquatic > Marine > Hydrothermal vents | place: Pacific Ocean: Lau Basin | collected... | reverse complement strand
CTAATGAAGATAGCAATTGCAGGTACAGGATATGTCGGTCTTTCCAACGGAATCTTATTGGCACAACACAATCAAGTTGTTGCCCTTGATATAATTCCTGAAAAAATAGAAATGATAAATAATAAAAAATCTCCCATAGAAGATAAAGAGATACAAGAGTACCTTTTAAGAGATGATTTAAACTTCAAAGCAACACTTAACAAAGAAGAGGCATATAAAGATGCTGACTTCATCATTATTGCTACTCCTACAGATTACGATCCTGATACAAACTACTTCAACACAAAAACTATTGAGTATGTTATAACAGATATTCTTGCTATCAATAAAGATGCTGTCATGATTATAAAGTCAACTATTCCTGTTGGATATGTTAAAAAACTTAAAGAGCAATTTCATACAGATAACATTATATTTTCCCCTGAGTTTTTAAGAGAAGGAAAAGCACTTCATGACAACCTATACCCTTCTCGTATCATAGTTGGTGAACAAAGCCAAAGAGCAAAAGTTTTTGCAGGACTTCTTGCACAAGGAGCTATAAAAGAGGACATCCCTACCCTTTTCACAAATTGTGACGAAGCAGAAGCCATTAAACTATTTGCAAATACCTATCTAGCAATGAGAGTTGCTTACTTTAATGAACTTGATAGTTATGCAGAAAGCCATGGGCTAAATTCTCGTCAAATCATAGAAGGAATTGGTCTTGACCCTCGTATAGGAAGTCATTATAACAATCCATCTTTTGGATATGGAGGATACTGCCTACCAAAAGACACCAAACAACTTCTTGCAAACTATGCTGATGTTCCAAGTAATATCATTCAGGCTATAGTAGATGCAAATACAACACGCAAAGACTTTATAGCTACAAGCATACTTAAACGAAATCCAAAAGTAGTAGGTATATATAGACTTGTTATGAAAACAGGATCTGATAACTTTCGTTCTTCTGCTATACAAGGCATCATGAAACGCATAAAAGCAAAAGGCATAGAAGTAGTTATCTATGAACCAACATTTCAAGAAGATAGCTTTTTTAACTCTCAAGTTATGACTAACTTAAATGAGTTTAAGCAAATATCTGATGTTATCGTAGCAAACCGTCATGATAATATTTTAGATGATGTTAATGATAAGGTTTATACACGGGATATTTTCAATAGTGATAGTTAAAAAAATATTTAAAAAAGCTTATTCAAAAGACCTAATAACTTCTTACTTAGTTATGGGCATAACCATTATTATTCCTTTGGTTTTAACACCAATGTTACTAAATAAACTTGGTGCAGAACAATATGGTTTATGGATATTATTAACTACAATTCTAGCCTATTTTCAACTTTCAAATTTAGGTTTATCAACAACACTGCTAAAAGAAATTAGTGACAATAAAAATTTTGAAGATACGAGTAAATTGATTAGTACTACTATATTCTTTTTCTTAATAGTCTTTTTTATAGTTTCTTTTATATTTCTTTTTTTATTTTTAAATATTAATAGTTTTTTTCAAATCAATGAGAACTTAATCACCACAGCAAGAGGTGTTTTTATACTTATGTTTATAATATTTGGCATAAATCTAATAGCGTCAATTTTTGACAATATTTTATTTGCTAAAAAATTACTTTATGTAAAAAACCTAATCATACTTGTTTCCACATTGGCTTCAGCTATTTTTACTATTGTTATATTGGAACTTGGATATGGTCTTATAGAAATTGCACTCATTAATCTTAGTCTTTCAATAATTACTGGCATTCTTTATTTTTTTATTAGCTCTAAAATCACTAAATTTAAAATCACTTATAAATTATTTGATTTTGCTCTTTTAAAATCAATGTTTAAACCAAGTATTTATTATTTTATAATTAGCGTATCTATTATGGTCTCTTTTTATAGTGATAATATTATAATATCATCATATATTGGTTTAGGTAGTGTTGCCATATATGCCGTTGCATATAAAGTTGTTAAATTAGTTGAACAAATAATCTTTAAAATTACCGATATACTATTCCCAGATATATCAAGAATGTACAAAAATGCTAAGTATAGTGAACTTCTTGCAAAGCATAATAAGGTTTTACTATACTCAATGTTTCTGGCTATATCTGGGTATGGTTTCTTACTTCTTTTTGGTACGAAAATCATAGCTTTATGGGTTGGAGCAAAATACACTATAGATTTAAGTGTATTTTATTATTTAATAGCTTTTGCTTTTGTTCATACTTGGAACCATGTTAGTTCTGTATTTATTATGGCAATGGGACTACATAAAGAGGTCTCTTATTCTGTACTAATAGAAGCTATATTAAATGTTATATTATCAATAATTTTACTTAAATATTATGGATTAGCTGGAGTTGCTATGGGTACATTTTTTGCACATATTCTAACAAATAATTGGTTTGTAGTATTCTGGTTTTATAAAAATATATACAGATTGAAAAATGCTCAAATCAAAAAGGTTGTAAATGATTGAAGATGGACTAAGGAAGAAAAAACTTTTTAGTATTGTGACAGTTGTTTATAATGGTCAAAAGCACATAGAACAAACAATTCAAAGTGTACTTAGTCAAAAAGGCAATGACATTGAATATATTATTGTAGATGGAAAATCAACTGATAATACTTTAAGTATTATAAAAAAGTATGAAGACAAAATTGATTATTGGATAAGCGAAAAAGATAATGGGATTTATAATGCCATGAACAAAGGTATTGATTTATGTACAGGAAAATATATTGGTTTTATTAATGCTGATGATTGGTATGAAGAAAATATTTTTGATAAATTAGTACAAAAAACAAAATCTAATCCTGATTACATAGTTGGTGATGTTAAAATTGTTAATAAAAAGCTTGAATATGTAAACAGCTTAAAGCTAGATATAAAAAACTTTAAAAGAACAATGCCTTTTGGACATCCAGCTTTATTTGTAAAAAAAGAAATTTTAAATAAATATAAATTTGATGAAAAATATAAAATAGTATCTGATTATGATTTTTGTATAAAACTGATTTTAAATGAGTATAGATTTGAGTACCTACCTGCATTTGTATCAAACTTTAGACTAGGTGGAGTTTCTAACACACTAAATACTTCAAAAGAATTATTTAAAATACAACAAAATCATTTTGGTTTTATTCATGCTGTATATTGGTATCTAGTAAGGAGTAACAATCCTATTGTTTTAGCTTTTTTGAAGATAGTCTCAACTCCATTAAATTTTATTAGAAAGTTTACAAGATGAAAATTTCTGCACTTCTCAATCCTTATGTTCTTAGTTTTTATCTTAAACAATTATGGCTACAAAAAAAATTTTCTGGACGACTACACTCAAAAGGTTTTCGCCTTTCATGGGAACCTATGAGTAAATTTACTATAGAGGAAAATTCAAAAATGTTTCTTGGCAAAAATATTCATGTGAGAAAAGGGACAGACCTAGAAGCTTGTGATGGTGCAACTCTCACAATTGGAAATAATTTTTTTATCAACAAAAATTCTTCTATCGTTGCAAGATATGGAATCACGATAGGAGACAACTGCATGATAGGAGAATCAACAAGTATCATGGATCATAACCACACTTTTGACAATCTTTCAACTCCTTTTAAATCACAAGGCTATATTGGAAAAAAGATACTTATTGGTGATAATGTATGGATTGCTGGACGAGTATTTATAGGACAAGGTGTTAGTATAGGAGACAATGTAGTCATAGGTGCAAACACAATAGTCACCAAAGACATTCCATCAAATTCTGTTGTTTATGGAAAAACAGAACTAATAGTTAAAGCATTAAAAAAGGTTCCCAATTAAAATGAAAAAAATACTAATAGTAAACAGCCACATCCCTTGGGGAGGTTTAGGTCAGTTTACATTATCACTAGTTGATGGTTTAAAATCAAACAATTATGAACTTTATGGAATGATAACGCATTCTAATTCTGACAATTTTTCATTATTTGATAAAATGCTTGATCAAAATTATTATATTGGTAATTTAGGGAAGATTAAAAAATATTTTTCTGCTATTAAATATATTTACTCTATAAAACCTGATGTTATAATTATAAACTATAATGCAGTCATACATTTTATTCTTCCTTTTTTGCCAAAGACTAAGGTTATAGACATTATACACAATGATGTAGGAGATTTTTATAGAATTTCAAATATAAACAATAAACATGTAAGCTTATGGATTGCACCTACTCCAGGTATCAAAAATGGATTTTTACAATACACTAAAAATGCTAAACTTCAAATGCAAAACACAAAGGTTATATCCCATGGAGTTAGTTTATCAAAGAATGATACAGATAGTAAAAACGAAGATATATTTAATATTATATTTGTTGGTGCTGTGTATGAGCATAAAGGTGCTGACTTACTACCTGAAATCTTTAACAAGATAAAACAGAAGAGTAAAAATGTTAAGTTAAGCATTGTAGGTGATGGTATTTTAAGGGAAGAACTTGAACTCAAGTTTAAAGAACTTGGTTTAGACAAAGATGTTGTTTTTCATGGAGTAATTCCTCATGAAGAAGTAAGAAAAAAAATGGCTGAGTCCCATGTACTACTTTTTCCGACTAGAGTTGAAGCTTTTGGATTAGTTATTGCAGAAGCTATGATGGAAGGTGCTGTTCCTATTGTTACACTTTTAGAGGGTATAACAGATGCTACTGTTAAAAATGGAAAAACTGGTTATCTCATCCAAAAGAATGATATAGAAGCTTTTTCTAGTAAAATAACCGAACTTATAAATAATAAAGAACTATATAAGATGCTATCTATCCGAACTAAAGATTATGCAAAAAAACATCTTTCTATAGACTCTATGAGTGCTACCTATGACAAAGAAATAAAAAGGCTAATAAATGAATAAAAAGCTAAAAGTTGCATATCTTGACCAAAGTAAAGTGTTTAGTGGTGCAGAGAATAGTCTTCTATCGCTCATTCAAAATATTGATAAAAATATGTTTACACCATCTATTATATATATTTACCCTCAAGATCATCAAAAAAGATATGGACATACATGTCAAGAGTTTTACTTAAACAGATATATAAAATGGTGGATGGGAAGCGATAGATGGAAAAAGCCTTTACGAGGAACAGATTTTCTAAAAAGAATATTTTTAGCTTATCAACTTGCTTCATTAGCCAAAAAAAACAGTATAGATATAGTACATATAAATTTATTGGATCCCAAGTCTTATTGGTTAGTTTTTTTTCTAAAGTTATATGGCATTAACTCTGTTGCTCATGCAAGAAGCGAACCAACAAACTGGATACCAAATAAAGCTACACAAAAAAAGATTGATTTAATAATTACAGTTTCTAACTTTATTAAAGATAAAGTAAAAAAGAAATATTTACATGACAATATACACTCTGTATATGATCCTGTTGACTCAACTAAAGACAAAGAAGTTTTATCAAAAAGTGAATTATTTAGCAAACTAAATCTTGAAGAAAATGTAAAATTAATATCTTCAGTTGGACTATTATCCCCACATAAAAACCATGAAATGGCGATAAAGGTTTTTGCAAAACTTACTAAAAACTTTAAAAATATAAAACTTCTTATAGCTGGTGGTGGTTCAGATGATAGAGTAAAAGCTTTGGAGGATTTAGCTAAAGAGCTTGGTGTAATTGAAGATGTAATACTAACTAAAAAACAGATAGATTATATCGACTCTGTTTATACACATAGTAAATTTATATTTTCACTCACTATACCAGGTGAAGCTTTTGGAAGAGTTCCTTTTGAAGCACTTTTTTGTAACACACCTACTATTGGACCAACAACAGGTGCGATTTTAGAATTGGTTGATGATATGAAAACTGGATTTATTGCAGATCCTTTATCTTTAGATGATATTTATGAAAAAGCAGATTTTATATTATCAAATGAAAAGGAAACACAAAAAATAGTTCAAGATGGATACACTTATTTTCAGAAATTATTATCTCCAAAAAACTCGACTGATAAAGTTATGAATCTATATAAAAGTACATTTATTCATGATTAAAAATATTTTTAGAGCTTATAGACAACAAATTTTTCGTAGAAAAGTGTTGCAAACAAATAAGCTTATACTAACTGATGAACCTATCTTAATAATAGCACCCCACCCTGATGATGAAACATTTGGATGTGCTGGACTAATTGCCCAAAAAGTTAATAATGGTGCAAATATAACTGTTGCTTTTCTTACATATGGTGAAAATAGTATGAAAGAAGTATCTGATAAAGAAGTTGCTATAAATCGTAAAAAAACTTCCCAAGATATTTGCGATATGTTAGGTGTTGAAAATATACACTATTGTGGTCTTATAGATGGTAAAATACCGAGAAGAGGTTCTAAAAACTATAAAGATGCTTTAAAGATAGTAACAGAACTTGTAGAAAAGGTAAAACCAAAAGAGGTATTTTGTACACATGTATCAGAAGGTTGGTCAGACCATACAGCTGCTGCAGAATTGACAAAAGATGCTCTAAAATATATTGATAGTAATATTTCACTTTATTATTATTGGGTTTGGGTTTGGTTTTCTATACCTTTAAAAAAGATAAATGTACTTAATTTTAAGGATACCTATTATCTAAGTATAGAAGATGTGTTGTATGAGAAAAAATTTGCTATATCCAAATACTTAAACAGTAAAGATAGTAATAAAAAAGCGTATTGTGGAGAATTGCCAAAAATGTTTTTAAAAGCATTTGAGTGGCCTTATGAAGTTTTTGAAAAGGTTGAGTATAAATGAAATTTGAATGGATAACAGACTGGGACACTATATGGTCGAAAGATTTTCTTAACCGATGGCATAGATGGATGGACTCATCTGATAAAACACATATATTCTTTAATCCTGATTTTTGTAAAGTTTGGGTTGATACATATAAAGATATTAGAACTATCAAACCTCTTTTTTGTATCGCTACAGACAAAAATAATAATATAATATTTTTACCATTAGTAATATGGGAAAAAGATTGGAAATCAGCTTTTGAGAAAGTCATAATACCTATAGGTTATTCAGACTATGATTATAATTCACCACTTATTATTGGTAAAGATATTAACTTTGATTTATTTTGGAAACAATTAATTGATTCTATATTTACAGAATTTAAGAATAAATTTGATACACTAGAATTTACTGGTGTACAAGAGAAATATATTTCACATAATAAAGATTGGATAATTGATGATATTTGTCCTATTATTGAGTTACAAAGTTTTAACTCTTATAACTCTTTATTGAAATCTTTAAAATCAAAAGAGCGTGGAGATATTAACAGACAAACAAGAAGACTAAAAGAGTTTGATAATTATGAGTTTAAGGTTTATGATAAAACTGAAGTTGAAGATGCGATAAAAATGTTGCCTAAAATATTACATCATCATAGTTTACGCTGGCCAAATGCATATAAAGCTCCCAATTATCATTATAATTTACTACACAACTTATTGCCATTGGGTTTTGTACACCTTTCAGAGATAAGAATAGACAATGAAGCCATCTCTTGGAATTTAAGTTTTCAATATAAAAATATTTATTATTTTTATATGCCAACATATAATGAAAAATATAAAAAGTATTCTCCAGGTAAAATCAATATGTTTCTTGCTTTAGAAGACACTATTTCAAAAGGATTTTCTAAATTTGATATGTTAAAAGGTGCTGAAAACTATAAAAATAAACTACCAATACATGAGAATAAAGTGTATAAACTTATATTATATAATGACTCTTTATTAAGCAAATTGAAGAGGCAACTATTAAATGTCAAATCTAAAATCAAGTAATATTTTAGTCGCAATTCCCTGCCTATTACTAGGAGGTACAGAGTACCAAACCCTATATCTAGTAAAAGCACTTTCACAAAGTAACTATAAAGTTACTTTGCTATGCTACTTTGAATACAACACAATAATGGTAGAGTATATGAAAGAAGCAGGTGCTAATGTAATCCTCATGAGTAAAGATGGATTACGACCAGTTGGTGTTTTTCCAACGATAAAAACACTTTTTTTAGGTATAAGAAAAGCTATGAAAATGTATTCACCAGATATAGTTCATGTACAGTACATGGCTCCTGGAGCTTTGGCTATCTTACTCTTTAAACTACTTGGAGCAAAAAAAATCATTGCTACTGCACATGTTCCTGGGCATATATATAAACGAAAATGGATTCCACAAATCGTCGCAAAATATATTACAAATATGTTTATGACAGTTTCTCTATCATCTGAAGAATCTTTTTTTGATGAAAAACCTAAACTTTATGATAAAGGGCTTATTAAAAGTGGTCGTAAACACTGCACCCTTTATAACTGTGTAGAAATTACACAAAAAGTAAAAAAAGTAAAAAGTAAAAAAGATAAGAATTTTACTCTAGGAGTTGTTTCAAGGTTAAGTCATGAAAAAGGAATAGACCGACTCATAGAAGCTATGCCTATTATACTAGAGAAGATACCAAATACAAACTTACTTATCATAGGTGATGGGGCTAAACGAATATCTCTTGAAAAACAAGCAAATAAATTACAAGTAAACCATGCTATCACTTGGGCTGGTTTACAGCCTAAAGAGTCTCTTGTAAACTACTATACACAGATGGACTTGGTTATCATACCTTCACGATTTGAAGGTTTTGGACTTACGGCTATTGAGGCTATGAGCTATACTATACCAGTAGTTGCTTCAAATGTAGATGGGCTTAAAGAAATCATAAAAGATGATAATTCTGGTATATTAACAGATGCCTCAAGTCCATCACTACTTGCAAACGACATAATCTCTTTGCTAGAAGATAATGATAAACGCAACACTATCGGGATAAATGCTTACAGTAGAGTTAAAGCTGTTTTTTCATACAATAGCTACAAGAAAAAGATAGTTAATCTTTATGATGAACTTTACTAAGGCAGTCAAAATAGATGTTCACCCTTTTAAATATTTTAACATTCTTTTTTTTAACTATATATGCTTTTAGGTTACTTATATCTTCACCCTCTTATGTTAAACTATCTAAGAGTGAAAAATATTTATTAACTGGAAGAGAAAAGTTTTTACTTTTTACATTAGTTACGGGGATGTTTCAAGTTGGTGTAAACCTTGGTATGAGTCTTTCAGCATTTAGGCTAATGATATGGATAGGACTTGTATTCTTTGCTTTTATTTTCTATCGTTCACCAAAATTTTCTCTTGTTTATCTTCCATACCTAGCTTTCATGACTTGGATGGCTGCTTCTATCTTTTGGTCAGATAGTCTCGTATATGGTATGAGAGCCTATCTTAAGTACCTATATCCATTTCTAATTATGCTCTTTGCTATCACATTTGTAAAGTCTCCTCAATTTATATATATAGCCTTAAACAGAATAATTTTAACATCGTTTATTTTATCGCTAATGTTAGGTGGATTTACAACAAATGTTCTTCATATTTGGTACTTTTATGGAGATGGGCTATTTTGGCCTATATCAACACTTGCAGATTTTCTTGGTATCATGAGTGGGGTCTCTTTTCTTATGTGGTGGCGAACAAAAGAAAAAAAATACATTCTACTTATAGGATGGTTTTTTCTCTCTGCAGTATTACAAAGTGTCCGTACAGGTTTACTTGCTATCTTTTTAGTGATGATAGTTGCATCATATCTTCGCTATAAGGCTTTGGCAGTTCCTTATATAGTAGGATTAGTCTTTGTTGCTGCAGCTAGTGTTGTATTTATACCTCAGGTTCATGATAAAATGTTTACTGCTACTACAAAAGTATCAAACATTAGCGACCTTTCTTCTGTATCAACAGACAATATCGATAGTAATGCACGGTTTGCTATGTGGGCTTGGGCTATGAAAAAGTTTTATGATGGTCACGAATTTACAGGTTCTGGACTTGGAACAGTACAACAGTATATGTATGAAAACTATGTTTTTGGTGGTTTGCATGTTCTTCACAATGACTATGTTCAAATGCTCTCTGATGTAGGACTTACTGGTTTAATTCTCTATGCTTTATTCCCTATTACCATTTTTCTTTATGCTTGGGGACCTATCATGCGGCGTGGATTAAGTGGATATAAAATATCGTTAATACTTGCTGTTTTGTCATATGTTTCTGTACTTACTACAATGATGACAGATAATGTTGTAAACTATACATTTGCAGTGCATTCTTATCCATTTATGTTTATAGGTATTGCTATTGCTTATAAAAGAATTGAAAAAAAACAAAAGGCTTTAAATGTTTAGTATTGTCATTCCTCTGTATAATAAAGAAAAATATATTAGTAGGACAATTGAGTCTGCTTTAGCTCAGACATTTCAAGATTTTGAAGTCATTGTTGTTAATGACGGTTCAACTGACAAAAGTGTAGAAAGAGTACAACTCTTTGATGATACAAGAATAAGATTAATAAATCAATCAAATTCAGGTGTTTCTGCTGCTAGAAATATGGGAATTAAAAATGCAAAATATGAGTTGATTGCTTTTTTAGATGCTGATGACTTATGGGATAAAGATTTTTTATCAACAGCTTATGAACTTTATAATGAATATCAAGACTGTGATATTTATGCATTAAACTATAGAATTGCAAATAGTGTAGATAGTTTTCACTCTCCAATTATTCGTGGATTACCAGACTCATTTGAAGATGGAATAATCCAAAATTACTTTATTATAGCTTCTGTATCAGATCCTATAATTTGGTCATCATCAGTGATAATTACAAAAAATGCCTTAAACTTTATCGGTGGATTTCCCACTGGGATACGAGCTGGAGAAGATTTACTTACATGGGCAAAATTAGCAGCACAGTTTGATATTGTTTATACAAGAAAACAAAAAGCAACCTTTAATCGTATAGGCGAAACAGCCAATAGTACACCTCGCATACCTGATGTTCACAACCGTGTTGGAGAAGAGTTACTTGCATTAGATTTAACTGCTAAAGCCGATAAAGTAGAAGGACTTCATTCTTATATTGCATTTTGGCATAAAATTCGTTTAGCAAATTTTATACGACTTGAAGATAAAGACTCTGCTAAAATAGAATTACAACTTATGTCAAGATTTTCAAAAAAAGATTTAAAATATTTTATTTATGCTTTTTTAGTTTATTCACCTAAAACTATACTAAAACCTTTAACAACATTTGTTCTATATATAAACAAATTTAGAAGAAAATTCATATCAAAAAAAGAGGCATAATGAAATACACACCTATTATTATTTTTACATACAACCGTCTTTATGAACTAAAATTCACGATTGAAGCACTACAAAAAAATGATTTAGCTTCAAAAAGTTCTATAACTATCTATTCAGATGCAGCAAAAACTGAAAAAGATTCTCAAAAAGTTCATATGGTTCGCGAGTATTTAAAAACTATAAAAGGCTTTAAGGATATTACAATTATTCACAGACCAACAAACTATGGACTTGCTCGTTCTGTTATAGAAGGAGTTACAGAAGTTTTAAATAGTAGTGAAAAAGTTATTGTTTTAGAAGATGATATTATTACAAGTAAAAACTTTATACAATACATGAACAGTGCTTTAAAATTTTATAAAGAATATGAAAATATATTTTCTATTTCAGCTTTTACTATGCCTTTAAAAAGCTTAAAAAAATACGATAAAGACACATATGTAGCTCTTCGTCCTGCATCTTGGGGATGGGGGACTTGGAGAGATCAATGGGAAAATATTGACTGGGATGTAAAAGATTATGACACATTTATCTCAAATAAAAACTTAGTAAATAACTTTAACAAAGGTGGAATTGACCTAACAAAAATGCTAAAAGGATATATGGAAAAAAGAAATAACTCTTGGGCTATACGATGGAGCTATGCCATGTTTAAAGCTCAAAAGTATTCTATATACCCTAAAGTTTCCAAGGTACAAAACATTGGTTTTAGTGATGATGCTACGCATTGTACCAATGATCATATTTACAAAACAGATTTAGATAATGGTGAGCAAAATACATTTTATTTCACATCAGATATCTCTCTTGATGAGGATATAACAAAAGATTTTAAAAATATTTATGAGTATCGAAATAAACTATATAGAAAAATAAAAATAAAAATAAATAATTATTTATCAGCTAATAAAAAAGGAAATAAATAACAATGACATTTATATCATATCTTTTACAAGACTACAAAGCAAATCCAAAAAATATTAAAGCTAGATTTGTCCTGTTTTTATTTCGTTTGGCTCAGTTATGTCGAAAAGCACCAAAGCTTATTCTTATATTTTTAGTTCCTTACCTTATCTTTTATCGTCTTTTTGTAGAGTGGATTTTAGGTATTGAACTTCCATGGAACACTAAAGTGGGGTCAGGGCTTAAACTATTTCATGGGCAAGGACTTGTAGTAAATGACCATTGTGTTATTGGTAGCAACTCTACTCTACGCCATAACACAACTATAGGACACAAAGAACTTTCAGATGGCACTTTTTCTATGTCACCAATCATAGGCGACAATGTAGATATAGGCTCAAACACTGCCATCATCGGAGCAATAAGCATAGGAGACAATGTCATAATAGGTGCAGGTTCAGTAGTTGTTAAAGACCTTGAAGCAAATGCAATCTATGCAGGTAATCCAGCACGATTGATTAAAAATAATAATCATTGAGGTATCTATGTCAATAATAAAAAGAAGAACCTTACAAAGAAATAGTATATATGACTTTTTAAGATTTATTGGTATTGTTTGTATATTATTAGCACACATGGGGATTCCAAATACACTTTTCCAAATAAGAAATTTTGATGTTCCTTTTTTAGTCATTTTATCTGGTATAGCGTATGCAGAGTTTTCTGCCATACACTATACATCATATTTTGATTATTTGAAAAAAAGATTTTTAAGATTAATCATGCCTACTTGGATATTTTTAACATTATATTATATCTCTTTTTATACTGTAAATGAA
>Ga0256829_1002689_pt1 | contig 12978 bp, 9 predicted proteins | sample 131447metaG_FD_185979 | JGI IMG/M metagenome (GOLD analysis project Ga0256829, IMG submission 185979) | Hydrothermal vent microbial communities from Lau Basin, Pacific Ocean - 131-447 | ecosystem: Environmental > Aquatic > Marine > Hydrothermal vents | place: Pacific Ocean: Lau Basin | collected... | reverse complement strand
GTGTGTTTGGCGTTACGAAATTTATAGGTGTTTCCATGCAACGGCCGCGGAGCAGCGAGTGCCTGATTACTCTTCCCTCGGTTAACCATGTCCATCAGATCGGTTTCGATCCAGCTGCGAACAATGTCGGGGTATTTATCAAATCCGGAAAACCACTCGGGATGTTCCAAAAAGTCTTCCAGGAACTCATCCACGGAAAGATCTCCACCTCGCGGCGGTCTCCGGCTTCCGTAACCATCATATTTAAGCCGAGGAAAAAGCATCGTGAGCACACGATCCATTTCAATATGCTTGAAATCCAAATAGGAAACTTTTGGAATTCTGAATTCCTTGTCCCGGCCTTTAATTGACATGGTAAGAGGCTCCTTTTTCTGAGACCTGCATACTCAAGACACCGCTGTCGCTACGGCTGATTTCATAGAACCGGTGCCCGGCTTTTGTTAACAGCACCTCTTTGTAGGGCACAGAGGCCAGGAGATTCTTGAAAACCGCCAGGCTGAGATAGAAACCCTCTTGTTCCTCTATGCTTGGCCGATAACCGTTGTTCAACCGCATCAGCATCTCATAAATATCGAGATTGATACGCAGGCTTGCCTTATGGTCATCGCCTGGGTCATAGCGCAGCATTAATGCCTGGGACAGGCATTCCAGGAAAGGATGGTCTGCTGTTTCCTGCTCGGTGCGGAGTGTGAAGTGTTCGCCATCAAACAGCCGGTAGCTACGAATGGTGCCTTTTTCCACTTGGCGAACACGTAACGCCAACTGGTTGCCCAGCCGTGCCGGATCGCTTAAGCCTTCACCCCGATTGATGGCTCTCAGGATTGCAGAGACTTCCTCGATGCTTTTCGCGCCGGGTTTTTTGATGGCATCCAGGAAAGGATCAATACTTTCGTAGGGCAACATCTCTTCCCATCGATCATCCCGGCGTTCAAAGAAATGTCGGCGGCGCAGGTGTGACAGATAATTTCGGTGTTTTGCGATCAGTCGGGCCCGATGCTTCGACGAATAATCGCGGGGCAAATGAGCGAACAATGTTTCGATCAGATCTTCATCGTAGTGACCACGCTCATCAAAGTTAAACCGCGATGGCTTGTGGACTTGTGGCGCCAAAAAGCCTAGCTTTCCATCAAGCTCGGGATTGCTGACCTCGGCAATATCGATCTCCCGCAGTAGTGTAATCAGACGATCATTCGAACCTTCAGCACCGCCAAGCCATGAATTGAAGTAGAAACCATCGAGAATGCGGTTCTGATTGTCCTCGCCGCCATTCTGGTAAAGCTGGTGAATGCCATCACAGTCGCGCGTACCCACCAGCATGAATGCCAGCGCCGATCGCAGATCGCGCATCGTAATGTGCAACCGGCCACGCAGATGGGTGATGGTGTGGAGCATTTTCAATCGCTCTATCACCTTGGGTCCAGCAACCGGATCCTGGAAGGTTCGGGCATTGTGATAGGCGTAGCACTTGCTCTTGATGTCGCACTTCTCGCAGGCTTGCCAGTATTCCTGCCGCGTCATACGGCTGATCAATCGTTCCAGGATGGAGGTTTGACCTTCTTCTACCTCGGCAACCACGGAGCGAAGATTAAGATTAATCACCGCGACACCATCTTCTGGCGCGTCTCCCGCCAACCCTTGCTGGATCTGCCCGGCAAGCAACGAAAACTCGTCTTCGTGCTCAAGGAAGAAATCGACCAGGCGACCTTCGTTAATGGCAATCAGACGGGTTTCATTCTCCGGCCAGCCTGCGTTGTCATTACCCGCAAAAGGACCAAAGAATTTTTGTAACACGGTATCATTGCGCTCATCGCCCTCATCCTGGCTGCCATCGTAATTGCTTTGATAGGTGTGCCCCTTGAGCTGGAACACGGCGCCATTCGCGCCGCGCTGCAACTGTGCGCCCTTGCTCTCGGCGAAGGCCTCAAACTGCTGGATGAAAGCGGTTTTTCCATCACCGGCGTTACCACTGATGATGACCAGACGGAACTCACCTTTGAGCAATGCAGGTTTGAGCTTCTCATCAAGGTAGGTCGACACATAGGTGGCCTTGCCAATCTCATCCAGACCACGGGTACCCGCATTGGAAACCTGGCTCTGGCTGTAAAGCGTCAGCAGATGCGTGACAAAGGGATTGGTGTTCGGTTCGGTTGGCTCAAAACCCAGTTTCGCCACTGCTTTAGCGCCAGTAGCGATTTCACCTGTGGTTAACACCGAACGATAACGCTTAACCTCTACCAGTGCCGCCAAAAATTCATCGGCTGAAGCAAAGCGATCCTTGCGCTCCGGTGCAATCATCTTCACCAACACATCGATCAGTGACGAACTCAAATCAGCGCAGCCCTTAAACTGCTTAGGGTCCTTTGGCTGAGTCTTTATCGGCGGCGTAGGCTCATCAAACGGGTATTTCCCACCCGTCAGACACTCATAAAAAGTAATCCCCAAGGCATAGAGATCACGATCTATCCTGTCCGCGGCATCTGGCTCATTCGCGTGATCATAATCCGGCGGCAGATAGCGTCGTGTTCCCCCACCACCTTGAATCTCATCGTCCTCGCTAACCGCGACATTGAAATCGATGATGCGAACACCTTTATCGGTCCAGAGCAGGTTGGATGGTTTGACGTCCTGATGATAAACCCCGTGCTTGTGCAGATGACCTAGGCCCTCCGCAGACTCACGCGCAATACGCACTGAATCATCCAGCGACAGCACCTCGGCATCGATCATATCCGAAACATCAAGTCCTTCCACATACTGGAACACGATATAGGGCGTCTGCTTAGCATCGTTCATGCGATCCGCCCAGACCACTTTCACCACATGGGGATGATCAGGCAGATTGGTCAGTGTCTTGTATTCCCGGCGCAGGCGTTCATAGACGCTACGCCGATCCCTGGTCACAAGTTTGATAACCCGAACCACATCACCCAAAGAGTCGAACACCTTGTAGGCAACACCAAAACCACCACTGCCGAGCTTCGATTGGATGCGGAAGCGATCCGCCAGAATAAAATCCTGCGATAAGTTAGTAAGATCGTCCGGGATCTGCGGCTGATCGTCGGCTGGACGACTGATGTCCGCAACAGAGTCATCTTCCGCCTCGGGCAGAATCAGATCATCCAGCGCCTTACGAGCAATGGCCGCGCTGATGTGGCGGTCTTCCGGATCAAACTCGCAGAACTTTTGCAGCCATTCATCAAACCCCAAGGGCAGATCCGGCTTGTGCTCCGAGGGCTTCATCGGGAACCTGCCGTCTGCCTCCATCATCTGGTCGACGCTTTCAAAAGGCAGTTCGCCGGTGAGCAGCTCGTAAAAGATGAGCCCGGCGGCATAGAGATCAGAGGCAATGCTGGCCTGGGTCGGGTCTTTGAAACACTCAGGCGCCTGATAGGCCGGTTCCAGATCATCAATCACTTGGTCAGCAATGGTGGAGGTACGGTTCTTGCCCACCCGGGCGTAATCGAATCCAGTCACCCGGGCCTGCCCGCCCCTGGTCACCAGAATGGCGTCCGGGGTCAGGTTGCGGTGGATCACCTCATGGCGGTGCGCATGATCCAGGGCAGAGAGCACATCGCGCATCACCTGAAGTTTCTGATCAAAGGTCAGCGCCAGCGAGGACTTGTTAATATGCAGGCGCAGGGCCTGGCCTGGCAGGTCTTCGGTAACCAGCACCACCTTATGCTCATCGTCGGTGACGAACAGATCCTTCACTGCCAGCACATTGGCCTGAGTCGGCATGTGGGCCACGGCCCGGTAAGCATTGCTGATCTTCTTGAACTCGGCCTTGCGGGCTTCCTCGTCCTGATACGGGTCGGCTTGATAAACACGCAGCCGGGCATGCCCGCCGCTCTTACCCAACAGGTTGTGTTTGGCGCGATATTCGGTATAACGATCCGTGCCGCCCAGCTTCTCCTCCACCTGCCAGTCACGAAACACCAGCGCCGCACTCTTGGGCCTGGCATTGCCGGTGATCGCCTTGGCAATCTGGCTGTGGAAACGGCTGATGCTATCCAGCCGGTTATTCGGAATACGGGATTTGTCGCGGAAATATTTCAGGCAGTGCTTGAAGTCGGTCACGTCCGGGCTGTCGATACCCGCCTGATCAAATACGGCGGCGTCATTGGCTGTGAGCAGCACCGTGGCATGCACATGGGCCTTGCGCAACTCGATCAGGCCGGTATTGCTGTCACGGATAATGCTGGCCAGCACCTTGGCATGATGGCGAAGCTTGGCAAGCGGAGAATGGAAAGGCTGCCGCCCTTCGGGATACCACTTGGAGCCATACACATCGATATTACCCCGCGTCCCTTTGACATCCACCAGGTAAACCGCGTGGGGCGCGAGGATAGCGATATCGATCTCGAACACCTCCTGCCCCTGGCGCATCTCGAAGTTATGGAACACCAGCCAGCCCTCGGGCAGATGTTCCCGGAGGAAACCAATCGCCTGGCGTTCTGATTCATTTGCGGGTTGGCCGATGGGGATGATCTTTGCCATTAACGACCGCCCTCCTCGATGGTGCGCTCAACCAAGGTGCGGGCTTCATCTTCGAGTTCGGTCGCTTGAGCGCGGTTCTCCCAAGCTTGTTCTGCTATGCGACTTATTTCGTGCCGCCTTTCTTCATCTGGCCAATAGACCAGAATTTTTCTAGCACCTTCTTCTTGGAGTACGGGAATAGAGGATCCTGCAGAAAAACGCATGCTCAATCGTCGGCCAAATTCTGTGGCCAAATAAACGCTTATATAACCAGCATCCTTCGGATCACGCGGTATGATCCGCATTACCGCTTCAGTAACGGCTTTGCCTATCAGTAAACGATTCGCAAGAACTGGTCTTCCGAAAATTCCATACCTTTGTCCCACGCATTGAAACAAAACGTATCCTGGTTTAATGATGAACTTATCAATATTTGGCGTTCTTGCGGAAATACTGACATCGCTTCGTTGATCCAATGACATCAAATCCGTACCACCAAGAAACTCATGACCGCCCTCTGTAACACGAATACGTTTCATAATTGGTGGGCGAAGAACATCTGCATAGTCACCCATCTCTGTAAGGGGGACGCAGGCTTTATCAATTGCTTCACCGACAAAACCGACATAGTGAAATGCGTCTAACCGGCGCATGAATGAATTAACAGAGCATGCCCTAATATCAAAGGATTGAGGACTGCGGCTATGCCATTGCACAGAGCCTCCCGCAATTTCTCTTTCTAAATCATCCTTGGCATTAACAAGCATCTGATTTGCGCTAGCGCGCAGGTCAGCTGCTTTCTGAATCAATTCATGCGCTCGGTCTTCAATTAAACCTAAACGTGGAACCGGAAGATCGGAAATATGATGTGGTTCTATACTCTGAATTATCGAGCCGTAAGTACCTGACACTATCAAAGGGACGCCAAATCGACTAGAAAGATAGGCATACACATAGCCAGGACTCACTCTTGTATCGTCTGGTACTACTCGCATCACATGTTCTGAACATGCCAACCCATCCATATCAGACCGAGCATAAGCCATTCGTCCAATCGTCCCCGACCGTGTAATAAGCGTCCAGCCCTCATGAATCGTGAAATTTGGATTAGCACGAATTTGTTTGGATGAAATCAAAGGAAGGTCTGTTAAATCTGCTGCAAGCATATCTGTGCTTCCCATAAAGGGAACGCCATATTCTGACGTCTCAACCCATAGCCTACTTTCACGCCCTGCGTGGTAAATTCCAGTCGTAAGCTGACGCAAAGGCTCTTTTGATGCTGAGAGGTTCCGTAAGAGCTCTCTTGCCTCCATGGCTCCAGATAGATACGGGCCACAATCCAAGCGACGGCCGTTATTTTCTAACCACGTACTTGGTACCGCTTTGACCTGAAATTTCCGGCTCATAACGCCACCTCGCCAGTCTCGCAGAATTCCCTGTATTTCTCCGCTACCAGCGGCAGTTCGTCATGAATGCGACGATTGCGGCGTGCGGTGCGCCGGATTTCCACTTCACCTCCGACCCGAACCCGTTCGATCACCTCCTCATCAAAGATCAATTCCTCCCCGTCGGGGGCGCGTTGAAACAGCAGATTGCCCCGGGCATCCACACCGGCCCGGTCCACCACGGCCATAAAGACCTTGTATTCCGGATGCTCGGTATTGATCAGCTCTTCCTGGCTACGGCGACGCAGCACCAGCAGGCTCGGCAAGGCAGGGGTCAGGCCATACTCCTTGACGGTGACCTTGAAGGGCTCCACCGGCAGATCAACGCTGGCCAAAACTTCGCAATGGCGCAGAATCCACCAACGAATGTATTCATCGCCTGGATTTCCCAGCACGCCATCGGGCAATAAAATGCCCACGCGACCGGTACTGGGCTTCACCCATTGCAGGGCACGCTCGATGAACAACACCTCGGGGGGTATGCCACCAATGTTCAGGTTGCCCGTATTGCGATAACCACCCGCTTCATCCCGCTCCCAGACATGCCCCAGATCGTAGCCTTCCAGTATGGCTGCATCGCTTACCAAATCTTTGGTCGAAAACCAAGGATTGAGCAATACCACATCCATGCTGCCCAGAGGCATAGCCGGTCGGGCCGCTTCGATGCCATCCAGATCACCCTCGGGGAAGGTGCGGGCGTCGATGCGGAACACACGACCGGGATTACCGGTGGTGAACAACAGGTTCATACGACTGGCAACCGCCAGATACGGGTCAATGTCGCAACCCAGCGCATTGCTGGCCGCCCAGGCAGCGGTTTCATTCTGTGCTTGCAGAATCTGTTCGCTGCTGGCCTCTTCGGGCGTGGTGCCGAGGGCAGCCAGGTGTTGCTTGAAGATGTGGGTGGCGGTCATGGCCAGAAAGGTGCCGGTGCCGCTGGAGCAATCCATGATGCGTTCACCCAGCCGGGGTTCGAGCATCTCCACCGCCAACTCGGCCACATTGAGCGGCGTGGGGTAGCGGCCTTCGCGTCCGTCCATCACACTGCGGGCGACCGCACGGAAGGCGCCGGTGCGAAACCGGGGCTGGGTTTCACTTAACGAGTAACGGGCCAACTCCATGACAATACGCGCTGTTTCATGGGGCTCCAGGGTCAGGTCCCAGCCGCGTGTCAGCAGGTCCGGCTGCCAGCCCCTGGCGGCGGCAATGGCTTCATTGATGCGCTTTGCTATGGCTCGCTGGCCTGCCTCGGTAAAGGGTTCATCACCCTTGATCCAGAACTTACGCTCACCCACCGGCAGCTTCTCGTCATGGATCTTGGCGAGCATCAGCACCGCCAATTGCTTGAAGGAGTCCTTGTGGTCAAGGCCGAGATTGCGATTCAGGTACTGGCGACAGCGCAGCAGGACATCTTCCAGATCCTCCGCCTCGGCGCTGATTTGAATGACGCCGCCAGTGTGATCCAGATCCGTCGTGCCTTCACCCGGCACCGGCCAGACACCCAGAGGCTTGGGTCGCACTTCGAAACGGGTGCGCTCGACCTGAAACAGAAACTCTTCCTGGCCGTTGGTCCACATACCCAGCGAGGCACCGGGGATCAGTTCCATCAGCTCTTTGAGCACACGCAGGTCGGCCTCAGCCTCGGCGATGGAGCGAAGCTTATCGCGCTTCTTCTGAGTTTTGCAGACGATAATCCGCTGAAGATTATCGTTGGAATGTTCGGCACCGGGACGAAAGATCGCAATATCAATCTTGCTGGGCTTACCGCCTTTGATGCGGTGTTTGTAGTCAACCTCGATATCCGCCCGGTCAAACCCATAGCTCTCTATAAGCTGGCGCAGGACTTTCTGCACCAACAGCTTTTTGGGCGAGGCGCTTTCCTTGTTACCAGTCAGGATGTCGATGAAGAAGTTATCCGGGCTGTTCTCCGTGCTATTCTCTTCAGTGGCAGCATCCTGCGGGGCTGCAATGATGTCGTCTTGATCGCTCATCCGCTCTGCTCCTGTTTGTGACTCATGAAATTACCACAACGGCCATTGTGTATCACATATTCATATTTATGAGTCACAACTGGGGTTGCATCAAATCTATGAGACTCAAAACGCATCATAGCCCTCCGCGGTATTCAGCAGCTCCGTATAGGCCAAGGTAGCAGCACGGCGGCCGCTTCCCGGCTCAATCTCCCGCAAAATTCCATTTTCCTTCAGTAAGTTAAGTATCCGCTGCGCAGTAGGCTTGGGAATGCTACCAGATCGTACGAAATCTGAGCTTTTGAAGATGGGCCGCTCGAAAATCCAGTCCAGAGCATGTATCGCATACTGGGAATGGGTCAATTCGGTAAACTGGGTCTTCATTCGGTTATAGAGGTCCAAAATAGCTTGGGCCTTGGCCAGGTTCTCCTCAGCCTGTATGCGAATGACTTGCAGAAAAAAGGCACACCAGCCTGTCCAGTCATTATCTCGCGAAACCGCCAGCAGGCGCTCATAGTATTCATCACGATGACTTTCCAGATAGGCGCTGATGTAAAACATCGGCTGCTGGATGATCTTGGCCTGGTATAGGAACAAAGGAATCAACATCCGGCCCAGGCGGCCATTGCCATCCAGAAAAGGATGTAGCGCCTCGAATTCAGCGTGGAGAATAGCCAGTTGCAGGAGCTTATCCTGCGCATCGTCGTGAATATATTTTTCCCAGTTCGACATACCTTGCGGCAATTTCTCAGCATCGATGGGCACATAACGCGCCTCCTCGATAGTGCAACCTGTTGGGCCAATCCAGTTAGGGATTTTCCGGTATTGACCAGGAGATTTGCCGTGCCCACGTACGCTGTTCAGCAAAATTCGATGGGACTCGATCACGATGCGTTGGCACAGCGGCAGATCTTTCAACATTTCAGTGGCTGCACGCATGGCCTTCCGGTAATTTAGAATCTCCCAGATATCGGCTTCTTTAGAAGTGGTTGGCTCGCCGGTATCGCCACGGGCTTCATACTCCAACACATCACCCATTGTTGCCTGAGTACCTTCTATACGGGAGGAAAGTACTGCTTCTTGGGTGGTGAGCGGACTCAATAGCACATGCGCATTGGGAATAGCGGAAAGTATGCCATCGTACCGGGCAACAGCCGCATTGGCAGGTCCAATTAGTGGCACAAGTCTGGCCCAATCCAGTTCAGTGGGCGGGAATTTCTCTGAATGATAATGAACCGGACCGCTCATCGAGCCGCCACCTTTTTACTGGATTGTGTTTTAACCCGTCTTGCTTTCTTTTTCTTCGTGGGTTTTCGTCCATCCTGCTCTTCGAGAAACTCTCGATACTTGTCCGCAATGACCGGCAGATCGTTGTCCTCAATCTTTTCACTGCGGGTCAGAGTCCGTTCCACGAAACGCCCACCAATACGGATGCGTTCAACATAGGTTTTTGGCTCAACAATCTCTTCACCATCTGGTGTGCGCTTGTAGAGCTTGTTGCCACGGCGGTCGAAACCCACCTTGTCAGCCACGGCCATGAAGACGGGATACTCCTCAATGCCACTAAGCGCTTCTGCGCATTTCTCCTCTTCACTCTTACGGCGCAGGAACAGCAGGCTGGTGAGAATGTTGACGTTGGCCTCGGCGATGAATGATTCCACCGGTAGGTCCACGGAGGCGAGCACCTGAGTTTCACGCATGATCCACCAGCGGATGTATTCGGCCGCCGGGTTGCCCAGAACGCCATCAGGTAGAACGATGCCCATGCGACCAGTGCCCGGTTTAAGCCACTTGATACATCGCTCGATGAAGAGGATCTCGGGAGCGACACTGCCTTTAAGAACTCCTGTGTTGCGAAAGCCGCCTTCGCCGTCTGATTCCCAAGCGTGCGCCAACTCATATTGCTCCAGAATATGTTTGTCAGTGATCGGGATATCGGAACCGAAGGGAGGATTAGTGGCTATGATGTCTACTGATCCCAGTGGAATCTCCTTCTTGGCTTTTGGCAGGTCATCCAGGTGGCCTAACGGAAATTCCAGCGAGTTGACGTTGTAAATGTGCCCACGACCATCACCTGCCAGCACCATATTCATCTGCGCAGCACGAATCAGGAACGGATCGAAGTCGGCACCAAATACATTGGCAGCTGCATACTCTTTCAGCCGTTCGTGGACAGTAAGGAATTCGCTCGTGTCTTCGTTACCGGCCTGGGTATTCTGCTCGCTGCGGAACTTCTTCAGCATGTGACCCAGGGTGGCAACCAGAAAGCCGCCGGTTCCACAGGCCGGGTCCAGGAGGGTTTCATTTTCCTTGGGATCGAGCATTTCCACGACCAGCTTCACCACACCCCGAGGAGTGAAATACTGGCCACGGTCGCCACGCAGGTTGACGCCAACCAGCTCCTGATAAGCAACACCTTTGGCATCCACATCGGTGCGAGTAAAGTCATATTTGGCCAGTTCGGAAACGATAAATGCCAACGCACGATCGGAGAGGCTGATCTCCTCGTTGCCCCGGAAAATGTTCTTGTACTGTTTCTTAACTTCGTTGAAAAGCTCCTCAATCCGCTTGCGGATCGCCTTGCGGCCCTTGGCCTCGAATTGCTCCTTGGGACCCGCCCAGAAACGGCGCTGCCAGGCCTGGCGCTGTTTGGCCCGCAAGTTCTCATCATGCATCTTGCAGAAAATCAGATAAAGAAACTGCCAGAAGGCCGCGTCCTTGGGCATGCCCTCGTTGCCGTGAATGAAGTTGTGGCAGCGGCGGAAGGTGATCTTCAACATCTCATTGTCAGCGACACGGGTATGGGCGTCGGAAATAACGTCCTTGGTGCCGACCGACTCTTCGGCCATGGGCCAGTCGCCTATTGGGTTGCACTTGGTTTCGAATCGCTTTTGTTCTTTTTCGAGGAAAAAGAACTCCAGGCCGTTGGTCCACAGGCCATATTTAACGGCCTCAACCTCGCGCAGGATGGTTTCAATGGCATCGAGATCTTTTGCGGCCTGATCAAAATACCGGATGCGGACCGCATTTTTACCGAAGTTAGGTTCGGGCCGGCAAATAACGGCACGACCCAGGTTCTCAAGCGTGTGGTCCTTGCCATGGTGGAAGATGGCGACATCTACTTTATTACGCCCACCCAATTTGAAATCGAGCTCCATGTCCTCTGGAGAGAAGCCGTACTCATGGATCAAGGCACGAACCACCCGCTGGCGGACCAGCTCTTTTTTCGTTTCCTTGATCTGCTTGCCGGAAATGTAGTCGAGCGTGTAACCCGCCGGAATAGTTGTTGTGCTGATTGTTAGCTCATTATTTTGCGACACAGAGTCCCCTCATTATTATACACTGGCAACAATGCCTAGTTGGACGGACACAATCAAGAATTTATAGTGTTGCGCAACACTAAACAAGAGTGCAGATTTACGCCATGAAAAGTTTTGGCGAAAAAATTCGGGAATTACGTTTGGCCCAAGAGTTAGGCTTACGGGAAACAGCAACCAAGATCAGTATTTCACCTGCATATTTAAGCCGTATCGAACGCGGCAAAGAACGTCCTCCTCGCCCTGAAATTATTAAGCGGCTTGCAAAAATCCTGGCTGCAGATCCAGACGTATTATTTCGTCTGTCCTCCTCTACTGATCCTGAGGTAGTAAATTTCTTACATGACCAACCTGATGTTATGAATCTCTTGCGCTTTATCCAGGCAACCTCATTTTCTAATGATGATTTAGGGCAATTACTAAAAGCCGCTCAAGAAATTAAGAAAGTTTCGACAGAATGAGTATATTAGTATGGGAAATCCAGTTAGAAGAAGCAAGGTAAGAACTCGCGGAGTCCGAGGCCGATTTTATAGCCATAAAAACGGACGTCTTGTTAGGTACGAGTCTCTGAATGAGAAGCATTTGCTAAAAGTGTTAGAAACAGATCCTTATGTGATTTCATATTGTGAACAGCCGATAAAGCTCGAATACACACTTAATGGGAAAATCGGCACCTATACGCCGGATGTTCTTGCTGAGTACATTGATGGATCAAAAACACTATTCGAGGCGAAGTCTCAGGAAGAATTGGATAAAAATGATCCTCGATTGGCCGCAAAGTTCCAAGCGGCTATTGATTATTGCGGACTACAAGACTGGGATTTTTCGGTTGTGACGGAGGCCATTCGTACATCGGCCGAATATCTTCGAGCTGATGTATTATGGCCTCACTTGATGCACCCGGGATTAAATGCCGAAAGGCTTTCGTCGTTACTGGCTCGGTTTGAGGAAAATGGTTCGTTTCTTTTTTCTGAACTTTGTTCCAATCTGAACTGGCACAGCTAGAGTTGTGCATAAGGTGATGCGGACATCGGCGAATGGCTTGCCTCTGGCGGCGGAAGAAAACACGAAATTCTTCGAGCCGCTCTTTCTCGATGTTGGATTGGTATCCACGATGATGAACGTGAGTTGGCAGGTATTGCAGCAGGACTTGATGTTAATCAATCAAGGCGCGCTGGCAGAGCAGTGGGTAGGGCAGGAGCTGTTGAATAGTCTGGACACGCATCAACCACCTCATTTGCATTACTGGGCAAGAGAGGCACGTTCCAGCTCTGCAGAGGTGGATTATGTAATAGCAGGTGATGCACCTGTGCCTGTGGAAGTCAAAGCTGGGAAAACGGGCTCATTGAAATCGCTGCACCTGTTTGTACGGGAAAAGTCTGCTCCGGTGGCAATTCGTTTGAATGCGGATCTGCCGAGTATCATGCAGATTCACGATTCACAAGGCGGGGTAGGGTGTCGCCTGATCTCGTTGCCGCTCTATATGGCAGGACAAGTACGAAGACTGCAAGAAAGTGACTAGTAGTTCATTTCATTAATTTACTACACACCTATATTGAAGCAACATCATGAAAATAATACACGTTTTTGCAAAATATTTGTAAATATATTAACGAAACAAACTACTATCGCTAAGAAAAAGTGGTAACTATTCAGCATAAAAATAATACTTGACAAGGTTTTTGCATAAAAATTGAAAAAACAGGTGTCATAAGTCTGTCGCCCAGAATCTAACCTGTGCGTCCGCACATTAGCCTTGAGGTCATGTTT
>Ga0256829_1002688_pt1 | contig 12981 bp, 10 predicted proteins | sample 131447metaG_FD_185979 | JGI IMG/M metagenome (GOLD analysis project Ga0256829, IMG submission 185979) | Hydrothermal vent microbial communities from Lau Basin, Pacific Ocean - 131-447 | ecosystem: Environmental > Aquatic > Marine > Hydrothermal vents | place: Pacific Ocean: Lau Basin | collected... | reverse complement strand
GTAATCACCGCGAAGCGGCTTAAAGTTCGCCATAAAACATCCACGGTCGTTCTTAGCGTAAGGACCACCCCATGGGAAGGTCGCAGACTCCAAGCCACCACGTGCAGCGTATTCCCACTCGGCCTCTCCTGGCAAGCGGAAGCTGTTCACGTACTGACGACGACGTGATTTCTGATAAGCGTTCTTGTATAAAGTTCTCCAAGCACAGAATGCTTTGGCCTGCTTCCAGTTCACACCCACAACTGGGTACTCACCGTAAGCCTCGTGCCAGAAGTAATCGTTGTGCATTGGCTCGTTGTACGAGTAGTTAAAGTCTTTGATCCATACGGTAGTGTCAGGATATACGTTAACCGTATCTTTTTTGATAAAGTCCTTACGGCGCTTACTGTTGTCGCGAGCAGCAGCTTGAATGTCCATATAAGAATACTGGAAGTTCAATTTGCTCACATCAATAGTACGTTGTCCGTTGTAGGCCTCCTCAATAGGAATATACATAGAATCCATTACCTCAGCGTAATACTCATCAGGGTATTCGCTAGTGTCCCAGATTATGTCAATTTCTCTGTTGATCTTGCGACCAGCGTAGTAGTCATCTCCCATTCCGAAGTAATTGTCATACATATACTTCTCATAAGGAGTCATGTCGTCTGTGTTCTCCTGGTCAACGAAGGCGAATTCGCCAATACCATCATCACCCGGTGTTGCGCCAACCTCATCGGCCAAAATAGCCAAACGTAGACGTACAGTAGAATCGCGTACCCAGTTTACAAATTGTCTGTATTCTGCGTTCGTAATCTCTGTCTCATCCATGTAAAAGGAGCGCACGGTAACCGTTCGAGTCGGGGCATCGTTTACCGCAACAATGTCGTCATCAGCTTTACCCATAATGAAAGATCCTCCCGGAATAAGGGTCATTCCGAATGGCTTTTCAGGGTGCCATTTCTTTCCTTTAGCACCAACCAATTCTCCACGATCGGTCGAATTACAGGACACTAAAAGAGCAGCAAATGCAACAATTGCAAATAGCTTTTTCATAGGTGTTTAGGTTAAAAGTTCAAGATTTTAAGGGCGTAAACCTATTTATAATATTTGAAAAATACAACAAAAAAGTCAAAAACCCCTAAAATCGCAAAGTCGTTAAATAGTCTGTTAAACTTCGTTTTTACGTCTTGCTTTGTACCAACGTTCTGGAATTTTCTGATTACAGGCATCCTCATAATCGCGGTACGTGCATGGTAATAACGTATGTCTTTTTAATTTATTATTAACATTTGAAATAAATGGCAATTCTATCCACCATCTACCCGTTTTTTTGCTCTTTTTAAAGCGCAAAGTCTGTTCGTTCACCGGAACGGTGTATGTGAGGTATTCGTTTTCGTTTGTAAAATTTCCGTCGTCTATGCGGTAATTGACCCCTTCTGCAAAGTACCAGATCATCTGAGCAATAAGCATAGCCGCCCGCTCGGCTTCTCGGTTCCCTTCTAACTCGTAGATCCCAAAAGAACTCACACGATTGCTTATTCCTGCATAACGCGCAATGGCACAGATCTCTCTACCGTCAAAACCGTTGGGCATATAACCGTAATCGTGCGTAAGCTCGGTACTCTTTATGGCCGAGATATCTATAGCGACAATATCTGCATCGCGCATAATGGGCTCTACAGAAGAAATATCCGCAGCAACCTCTCCCAAACGATAAGCTTCAAAATAAAGGCGCTGAATAAGATCTATCTCGTCTGCGGAGTTAAAATAGGTCTGATATCCAATATTGGCGTAGTTGAACAAATTATAAGGTTTGTCTACTACCATCTTACCTATATAAGAGGTATTGCTTATCGGCAGGTCTGCATCGCCTAGGTCAAAACGAGAATCCACGTTCACCATGTTAACCATAGCACCGCGATCATCGTACGCCCTGTAATTGGCATAAACCAGATCTTGACTACCACCTAATATAATAGGTATGATATTTTGCTGATGCAATTCGAGTACTACTTGTCGCAAAGCGAAGTAGGTATCCTCTACGCTCTCCCCAGGCATGATATCTCCCAGGTCGGCAATTTGGATGTGCCAACTGCCAGGATAAAGACTATAAACCGCTTTTCTGATGTTGTCAAAGGATACTGCGCGTCCTACAAAGTCTGCAGAACGTCTGTTCTCTTGCACCCCAATGATGGCCATTTCGCAGCCCGTGAGATCCGGAAAGGCAGTTCCCGGACTGTGAATACGCATCTTAGTACCCAAAGTGTTATCGGGTAATAACTCTTTGTGGGCCACTACGGCCTTACTCACCGGACTTAAAAAATCTGTCATCTTATTTCTTGGCGGCTGCTTTGCGTTTGGTGGTCTTTTTCTTTTTCGGAGCTTGTTTCTCCAAGATCGCCTGAGCTTCTTCTAAGGTCATCTCCTGTGCCTTGGTGGTCTTAGGCAGTTCCACTTTGGTCTTGCCCTTTATCAGGTTAAACCTACCCCAACGCGCCTTTTCCAAACGAATGCCTGCATCGGCCCAGTCGTGGATCAGTTTATCGCGCTCTTTCTGGAGTTTGTCTTCGATCAGGGTTTCTATATCATCTCCGCTCAGATTGTCAAAGTCGTATTTTTTGTTCACGTTAATGAACATATTGTTCCATTTGATAAATGGTCCGAAGCGACCTTTCCCTTTCTGAACCGGCATATCTTTATACCTATATATAGGAGCGTCTGCTTTCTTTTTGGCCTCGATGAGTTCAATGGCATCTTCTTTAGACACATCTAGCGGATCCTTTCCGGCCGGAAGAGAGATAAACTTCTTGCCAAAACGCACATAAGGCCCATAACGCCCATTGTTCACTTCTATAGCTTCTCCTTCGTACTCCCCGAGATCTCTAGGCAGCTTGAACAGATCCAAAGCCTCTTCTAGGGTAATGGTAGTGAGTTGTTGTTCCGGAGTTAAACTGGCAAATTGCTTCTCTTCGTCGTCTGGGGCTCCAATTTGCGCCATAGGACCAAATTTACCTAAGCGTACCAAGACAGTCTTGCCAGATTCCGGATGGGTTCCCAAGATACGCTCTCCGCTTTCGCGTTCGGCGTTCTCTGCCACATCTTTTACCTGTGGATGGAACGAGTGATAGAAATCACGCATCATCTCCGTCCACTTCTCGTCACCATCGGCGATCTGGTCAAAGTCTTCCTCCACCTTGGCGGTAAAGTTGTAATCGACAATATTGTCAAAGTGATCGACCAAGAAGTCGTTCACTATCATACCTATATCTGTAGGCACTAATTTTCCTTTGTCCGAACCTACCATTTCGGTCAGCTCTTTAGCAGAGATCTTACCGTTCTTTAAGGTAAGCTGCTCGTACTTGCGCTCGCTACCATCAACAGTCCCCTTCTCGACGTAGTTTCTATTCTGGATCGTAGAAATGGTCGGCGCGTAGGTAGACGGACGTCCAATTCCTAGCTCTTCTAATTTCTTTACCAAAGATGCTTCAGTGTATCGATACGGCGGACGCGTAAAGCGCTCCGTTGCGGTGATGTACTTGTTCTTGAGCGGATCACCTTCTGCCAGACTTGGCAACATGCCGTCCTGTTCTTCTTCGTCATCATCTATTCCTTCCAGATATACCTTTAGGAAACCGTCAAATTTGATCATTTCACCATTTGCAGTGAAAAGCTCCTTGTGCGTGTTGGCCTCTATCTTTACCTGAGTGCGCTCCAATTTCGCATCGCTCATTTGCGAGGCAATGGTTCGTTTCCAGATAAGTTCGTATAAACGCGCCTGGTCTCTATCGATATCTACGGCATGACGTGACATATCGGTTGGGCGAATGGCTTCGTGAGCTTCTTGGGCTCCTTTGGCCTTACCTTTATAATTACGCGGTTTGGAATACTCCTCTCCGTAAGATTTTGTGATCTCTTCTTTGGCTGCAGCTTTAGCTTCGTCAGACAGGTTAACACTGTCAGTTCTCATATAAGTGATAAGACCCGCCTCGTACAAACGCTGTGCTAAGGTCATTGTCTTACTCACAGAGAAGTAAAGTTTTCGGGAAGCCTCTTGCTGTAAGGTAGAAGTAGTAAACGGCGCTGCCGGAGATTTCTTAGCTGGTTTTTTGGTCAGACTGGCAATGGAAAAATCGGCATTTAAATTCTTTTCTAAGAAGGAATTGGCTTCTGCGGAGCTGTCAAAGTTCTGTGGCAACTTAGCCTTAAAGCTTTTTCCCTCCTCGGTTTCAAACATTGCATCCACACGGTAGGAAGCCACGGGTGTGAAATCCATGATCTCACGCTCACGCTCTACAATAAGTCTAACAGAAACCGATTGTACACGACCGGCAGAAAGGCCGCCTTTTACTTTACGCCACAATACTGGCGATATCTCATAACCCACTAATCTATCCAAAACGCGACGTGCCTGCTGGGCATTCACTAAGTTGTAATCGATAGAGCGCGGATTGGCAATGGCCTTTAAAATGGCCGATTTGGTGATCTCGTGAAATACGATGCGTTTGGTCTTGTCTTCTGTAAGTCCTAAGGATTCGAACAAGTGCCAAGCAATGGCTTCTCCTTCGCGGTCCTCATCACTGGCTAGCCATACCATTTCTGCTTTGGCAGCCATTTCTTTGAGTTCCTTTACCAGTTTTTTCTTGTCCGATGGGACCACGTATTTCGGCTTGAAATCACCCTCAACATCAACCCCTAATTCCTTAGACGGAAGGTCTACAATGTGTCCAAAACTCGAAGCTACCTTGTACTCTTTTCCGAGGAACTTCTCAATAGTTTTGGCCTTTGCAGGGGACTCCACAATAACCAAATTCTTCGCCATATTTCATTTTATTTGGGCTACAAAAGTAGGTCAAATTTTTTTTACACCTATTAAGGCACTAAAAAAGCCCTGCGTAAAACAGGGCTTTTAGAAGGAATTTAAAGCGAACTTAATTTAAACTAAAACTTGCTATAAGACCGATTCCTTCATCGGTGTATTCGTAATTGTATAAGGTATTGTTACCTATCATGATCATCCATTGTTCCATAGGGATGACATCGTAAATTTCAAGATCGTTGTAAGTGATGATCCGGTTAGCCTCTACCGGATTGGTTATATCGTAAACAGCAAAGCCAAAACTTCCGTCACTTACATAAAGCCTGTTGCCTTTAACCCCAAGACCATATGGTTCGTTCATTACTTCGGATTTGACTATGAACGGATTCGATCGATCGGTAATATCTACAACATCTAGCAAACTATCGGGTTGGCCACACCAATTTCCGCCTCTAACGGTAACGAAAGCATAGTCGCCTTGAACTACAACAGGGTCACAACCGGTGATATGAGTTACCGACGACAAAAAGTTTGGATCGCCAGGATTACTGAGTCCGTAAATGAACATACCAACAGGGCTACCTATATATAGGTAATCGCCATCGCTAAAAATAGTTTCCACATTAGCACCTACTAAAACCTCACCTCGCAGCTGAGGATTGTCTAGATCACTGATCTGAAATGAGAAGATTCTAAAGGAATCCACCACATATAAATATTCTCCTGTGATGTTGAATCGAGCCAAAGAACCACCAGTACCGGTTTGTCCACCTGCATCAGACGAGAGCACATCTATGGTAGCTTCGTCTCCGCGGTCAAACTCGCGCAGTTCTGTGGTGTAGGTCCACCCTACTACTACCTCGCTAGCTGGGTCGTACTCTCCGTAATCGACCTCCCAAATGAGCCCTTCAAAATCGGGTTGGCGCTCCGGCAACACATCTTCCAATCGATTGATCAAACTCGGGTTTGCCGGATCGGTGAAATCAAAAACATAAAGATCCAACCAGCTATCGGCGTAGAGAATATCGTTCTTAACAGCCATATCTACATTTCCCGGGATATTGATAAAACCAATCTTCGCCGGATTCGCAGGGTCGCTGTTGTCTATAATGTGAATACCTTTATACTTATCGTTAACAAGAACGTATTGCCCATAGGCATAGATCTTTCCAGATTCTGAGATCTGTTGCACTGGCCCAGGGCCCACACTAGCTCTGAACTCCGCCTTGGTAGTGGTTTGAGCTGTAGCGATAAGCACCTCTTGCGTATAGGTGTCGTCAGAGCAACTCCAGAAGCTCACCAATACCAGAACGAATAATAACTTTTTCATCTATTTAAGAATTTTTATTTCTCCGATAATCAAGCAAATAAAAATTATCTGCATAGATCAACCGCTTCGCTTTCGCACAAAAAATTTAATTATTACGATGGAATACTAGTAATTAAATTTGTTTGTGCTCATTTCATTAGGTGGTGTTTAATTGCAATTCATTTTTCTAACAGACGCAAGCAAAGGCAAAACGTTGCGTTAGATTTAAGATTATTTATGAACGATTTAGCACCCTGACACTTTGTCATCTTTTGGATTAAATCCTATCTTTGCATACTAATTGATGGACAACTGGGCCGAACCCGATATGGAGAAGATAATAGACGAGAACAAACAGGGCACTACCCTGATAACAGAAGCAAATGCGACCAACACACGCAAATTGTTCATTGAGAGCTATGGCTGTCAAATGAATTTTAGCGACAGTGAGATCGTGGCTTCTATTTTAGCAAAAGAAGGTTTCAACACCACCCAGAATCTTGAGGATGCTGATCTTGTATTGGTCAATACCTGCAGTATTCGCGACAAAGCAGAACAAACTGTTCGCAAGCGCTTGGAGAAATACAATGCGGTAAAAAAGATCAACCCAGGCATGAAAGTAGGCGTTTTGGGCTGTATGGCCGAACGTCTTAAAAGCAAGTTCTTAGAAGAAGAAAAGATAGTTGACCTTGTTGTAGGTCCGGATGCGTATAAAGACCTTCCGAACCTGATCGCAGAGGTAGACGATGGCCGAGAAGCTGTAAATGTGATTCTTTCTAAAGAGGAAACCTATGGCGATATCACTCCGGTTCGCTTGGGCGGAAACGGTGTAACGGCTTTTGTGAGCATTACCCGCGGCTGTGACAATATGTGTACGTTCTGCGTGGTACCATTTACTCGCGGACGCGAGCGAAGCAGAGACCCAAAGAGTATTTTAGACGAGGTCAATGACTTGGCGGCCAAAGGTTACAAAGAAATTACGCTACTTGGACAAAATGTAGACAGTTATCTATGGTATGGTGGCGGCCTGAAAAAGGATTTTAAGAAAGCCAGTCCGATGCAGCAAGCTACTGCGACAGACTTTGCCAAATTGCTGCGGATGGTAGCCACTGCACAACCCAAAATGCGCATTCGCTTTTCGACTTCGAATCCGCAGGACATGACAGAAGACGTGCTCCACGCTATGGCTGCGCATCGGAATATCTGTAATTATATTCACCTGCCGGTACAAAGCGGAAGCACAAGAATTCTTAAAGAAATGAATCGTCAGCATACTCGTGAGGAGTATATGGCCCTAATAGATAAGGTGCGCGAGATCATTCCGAATTGCGGTATCTCTCAAGATATGATCGCAGGTTTCCCAACAGAGACCGAAGAAGATCACCAAGACACCTTAAGCCTTATGGAATATGTGAAGTACGACTTTGGTTTCATGTTCATCTATTCCGAGCGACCAGGAACCATGGCTGCACGAAAAATGGAAGATGACGTACCAGAAGCTGTAAAGAAAAGACGCCTAACAGAGATCATCGACTTACAACAAAAACACTCAGCTTACCGCACCAAGAATTTTGTGGGTAAGACCGTAGAGATCCTCATAGAAAAGGAATCCCGCCGAAGCGATGCACATTGGAGTGGCCGCAATTCGCAAAATACTGTAGCTGTGTTTCCAAAAGAACACTATAAAGTTGGAGATCTTGTGATGGTGAAGATAAACGACTGTACTAGCACTACGCTTTTGGGCGAGGCTGTGGGTTACAGTGAGAATCAGTAATAGAACTAACAATTAAAAGTTCCCCATTTACTTGGGAATAAAGATGGAATCAGTACAAGCCACAAAACAGCGATTCGGGATCATAGGAAATGACCCCAAGCTCAACCGCGCCATAGAAAAGGCCATTCAGGTGGCCCCTACCGATATCTCGGTCTTGGTGACGGGAGAAAGCGGTGTGGGTAAAGAAAGTATTCCGAAGATCATACATTCACTATCTCATAGAAAACACGGCAAGTATATTGCGGTGAACTGCGGAGCTATTCCAGAAGGAACCATAGATTCCGAACTTTTCGGACACGAGAAAGGCGCCTTTACCGGAGCGACAGCAACGCGTAGTGGTTATTTTGAAGTAGCAGATGGAGGAACCATCTTTTTAGATGAAGTTGGCGAACTCCCCCTGCCTACTCAAGTGCGCTTATTGCGTGTACTAGAGAATGGTGAATTCTTAAAAGTAGGGTCAAGCAAGACCCAAAAGACCGATGTGCGCATAGTTGCCGCCACCAATGTGGACATGGCAGAGGCTATATCCAAAGGAAAGTTTAGAGAAGATCTTTACTATCGATTAAGCACGGTGGAGATCAATCTGCCGCCGCTGCGCGAACGGTCAGAAGATATACATTTGCTCTTTAGAAAGTTTGCCACAGACTTTGCTCAGAAATACAAGATGCCAACCATTCGTTTGGACGAACAGGCCACGGATCTGTTGCTCAAATACCGCTGGGGAGGGAACATTAGACAGTTGAGAAATATCGCCGAGCAGATCTCTGTATTAGAACAAGAGCGGACCATTTCTTACGATACGCTAAAAAGCTACTTGCCCGATGTGGGTAGCAATTTGCCGGCCGTGATCAATCCGAAGAAATCCGAAAGCGACTTCGCCTCGGAACGCGAGATCCTTTACAAAGTGCTCTTTGATATGCAACGCGATGTGAACGATCTTAAAAAGCTTACCTTGGAGCTGTTGCGCAATGATGATTCAGAAACCGTTCAGCGTGAACATTCTGGACTGATCAACAAGATCTACGCCGACGAAGAACCAGATACGGAGTACAGTGAGGTAGTGCCTTCTCCCCGCAGAGAGCTGGTTGTACCTTCTGATGTAGAAGTGATCAGTTTTAACGACAATAACGGCCAAAGCGCGGAAGATAAGTACCATTTTGCCGAAGAGATCGAAGAAGAAGAGACCCTTTCGCTTCAGGAAAAAGAATTGGAACTCATCAAGAAATCATTAGAAAAATACAACGGGAAACGCAAGGCAGCTGCAGAAGAATTGGGAATTTCAGAACGCACCTTGTACCGAAAAATAAAGCAATATAATTTATAGGATGCGTATAGCTCAATGGATCTTACTTTTGGCCGTTAGCCTTAGTTTTAACAGCTGTAAATACTACTCCTTTACCGGAGCAGATGTGGGGAACGCCAAGACCTTTCAGGTGAATTTCTTTCAGAACCAAGCTGCGATCATTGAGCCTGGGATCGATCTAAAATTTACCAATGACCTGCAAGATCTTATCGTGAATCAGACCAGTTTGGAATTGGTTACGGCCAATGCAGACCTGACTTACGAAGGAGAGATCGTGCAGTACTACATTGCACCTATAACGGCTACAGCGCAGAATACGGCCGCACAGAACCGATTGACCATCTCGGTACAAGTGCGTTTTTACAATAAATTGGACGACACCAAGGACTTGCAGCAACGCTTTAGTTTCTATTTCGACTTTGACGGAGATGCTAACCTTACCGGCTCCAGACGAGACGATGTGATAGACGAGATCTACACCCGATTGACACAAGATATCTTTAACGCTACTCTGGCCCGCTGGTAAATTGAACACGCAAGAATTCACATATCTCGCCCAGAACCCAGGGACTGTCAACGCAGAGCATCAGCAGCAATTGCAAGAGATCTTGTCGACATTCCCTTACTTTCAGGCAGCGCATGCCTTGCAACTCAAAGCCTTGAAGAACAGCGGAAGCTTTAAGTACAACGATGCCTTAAAACGCACCGCAGCACATACTACAGATAGGGCTATACTCTTTGATTTTATTACTTCTGAGGTTTTCTTGCAAGATGAGATCGCTCATAAGATAAAACATCAGCATACCAATCTCAACGAAATTGAATTAGTAGATGTTCAAGAGGTGAGCGCTACGCCACTTGAACTAGAGCAAAAGCTCAAATCTGAATTGCAAAAGGCCAAGGCTGTACTAGACCCCGATCTGTTCTTAAAGATCGGAGAACCGGAACCCTTAGAAAGCATAGAAAATGCTCCTCTGGAATTTAAGAAGGAGGACAAGCATTCCTTTGCGATCTGGCTGCAGTTGGCTCAAGTAAACCCGGTAGAACGAACTCAAGAAGAAACAGCTCCAAAGCCCGATGCCAAGGAAGAAAGGTTTAAACTGATCGACGCCTTTTTGAGCAACAGCCCTAAGATAGATCCTGAGGAAGAAGTGAGCTCCACCAAAAATCTGGCGAAGCCATTTACCAAAACCTCGGACTCCTTAATGACAGAGACCTTAGCCAAGGTTTATCTGCAGCAAAAAAACTATAAAAAAGCCATTCAAGCGTACAAAATTTTAAGTTTGAAAAATCCCGAAAAAAGTGGTTTCTTTGCAGACCAAATTCGGGCGATAAAGAAAATAATGGCCCAAAACACAAAAGACAATGACGGCGTTTAATATATTTCTGATCCTGATCATTCTGATCGCTTTTCTACTGGTAGTAGTAGTAATGGTACAAAACCCAAAAGGAGGCGGACTTTCTTCTACCTTTGGAGGTGGCGGAGGTCAGCAGATCGGTGGTGTAAAGAAAACAGGAGACTTTTTAGATAAAAGTACCTGGACACTAGCAGTGCTGCTTTTGGCTTTGATCTTGCTTTCTAACATCCCTATTATGGATGGTGGCGGATTAGGCGAATCTAAAGCCATTGACGGCGACACTCCTGTGCAAACCGAAGTTCCTGCCACAGACGGTTCTCCGGTTCAGACAGATGAGCAGTAAACTCCAAACGACATTTAAAAAATGCCAGCTTATATGACAAGCTGGCATTTTTTTTTCGATTGTGTCAGTGGAAAATCCAATGGCACAATTTCTGCCTTAAGGCAAGCGTAATTTTAATTAAACCAAAAAACACAAATAGATATGGGCTTAAATATTCAACCCCTGGCTGACCGGGTTTTGATTGAACCACAAGAGGCCGAGACCAAAACTGCATCGGGTATCTACATTCCTGATTCTGCCAAAGAAAAGCCACAACAAGGAAAAGTTGTCGCTGTTGGAAAAGGCAAGAAAGATCACGAAATGACTGTAAAAGTTGGAGATACGGTGCTGTACGGAAAGTATTCAGGCAGCGAACTTAAGTTGGAAGGCCGTGATTATCTGATCATGCGCGAAGACGACATTTTAGCAATTATCTAATCGAGAATAATTAAAGAACACAACCATGGCAAAAGATATAAAATTTGACATTGAAGCAAGAGACAGCATCAAACGCGGTGTAGACGCTTTGGCCAATGCAGTAAAGGTAACCTTGGGACCAAAAGGTCGTAACGTTATCATTAGTAAATCCTTCGGGGCTCCACAAGTCACCAAGGATGGTGTTACTGTTGCCAAAGAAGTTGAGCTAGAAGATGCACTAGAGAACATGGGCGCTCAGATGGTAAAAGAAGTTGCTTCTAAGACCAACGACTTGGCTGGTGACGGAACAACTACTGCAACTGTACTTGCGCAAGCCATCGTAAAAGAAGGGCTTAAGAACGTAGCTGCAGGTGCTAATCCAATGGACCTTAAGCGCGGAATCGACAAAGCTGTTGAGGCATTGACCGCGGATCTTGAAAAGCAATCTACCAAAGTGGGTAGCTCTAGCGAGAAGATCATGCAAGTAGCTTCTATTTCTGCCAATAACGATCCCGTTATCGGAGAGCTTATTGCCGAAGCATTTAGCAAAGTTGGTAAAGAAGGAGTTATCACTGTAGAGGAGGCCAAAGGAACAGAGACTTATGTAGATGTGGTAGAAGGAATGCAGTTTGACCGCGGTTACCTATCGCCATACTTTGTTACCAACAGCGAGAAAATGAACGCTGAATTGGAGAACCCAATGATCTTGCTTTGCGACAAGAAGATCTCTGCTATGAAAGATCTACTTCCTGTGCTTGAGCCAATTGCGCAACAGAGCCGCACGCTGCTTATTATTGCAGAAGATGTAGACGGAGAAGCATTGGCTACCTTGGTAGTGAACAAGCTGCGCGGATCTTTGAAGATCGCGGCTGTTAAGGCTCCTGGATTTGGAGACCGCAGAAAAGCAATGCTAGAAGATATTGCTATTCTTACCGGAGGAACCGTGATCTCAGAAGATCGTGGATTCACCTTGGAGAATGCAACCATTGATATGCTAGGAACTGCAGAGACCGTAACCATCGATAAGGACAATACGACCATTGTTAATGGTGCTGGCAAAAAAGCAGATATCACAGCTCGTGTGAACCAGATCAAATCTCAGATCGAAACTACCACTAGCGATTACGACAAAGAGAAACTACAGGAGCGTTTGGCTAAATTGGCCGGAGGTGTTGCTGTACTCTACGTAGGTGCTGCTTCTGAGGTAGAGATGAAAGAGAAGAAAGACCGCGTAGACGACGCCCTACACGCCACTCGTGCCGCTGTAGAAGAAGGTATCGTTGCCGGAGGTGGAGTTGCCTTGGTTCGCGCTAAGAAAGTGTTAGAAAAATTGACCACAGACAACCTAGACGAGACCACAGGAGTTCAGATCATCGCACGTGCTATAGAAGAGCCGTTGCGCCAGATCGTAGAGAACGCAGGTGGCGAAGGTTCTGTAGTAGTGAGCAAGGTAATGGAAGGCAGCAAAGCTTTTGGTTACAACGCAAAGAACGACACTTATGTAGACATGCTTAAGGAAGGTATCATTGACCCGAAGAAGGTAACGCGTATCGCTTTAGAAAACGCCTCCTCTGTGGCTGGAATGATCCTTACTACAGAATGTGCTTTGGTAGACATTAAAGAAGATGCTCCTGCCATGCCTCCAATGGGCGGCGGCGGAATGCCAGGCATGATGTAATATCTGCATCGATATAAAACAG